>OIWT01000350.1_pt1 | contig 66091 bp, 45 predicted proteins | sample 1587701 | NCBI WGS metagenome assembly OIWT01 (sample SAMEA3888904, study PRJEB22519) | human gut metagenome | biome: human gut; feature: human-associated habitat; material: faeces | place: Denmark | collected 2009
GCAGAAAACGATCCGGTGCGTATGGTTAACGCTTTGGTTGAAAGCCTGAACCTTGAAAGTTTCAGGAAGCTATACAAGGAATGCGGGCGTAGCCCTTATCATCCCCGGATGATGCTCAAGGTCATTCTGTATGCCTACATGAACAACATCTACTCCTGCCGGAAAATAGAAAGCCTCCTTCACCGTGACATTCATTATATTTGGCTGGCCGGACACGAGAAACCGGATTTCATTACCATCAACCGTTTCCGCAACCGGGTGAAGACGGAAATCAACGAAGTGTTCACCCAGGTCGTACTTCTGCTCTCTTCCAGGGGCTTCATCAGCCTGAACGTGGAATACATCGACGGGACAAAGATTGAATCCAAGGCCAACAAGTACACGTTCGTCTGGAGAAAAACGGTTGAGCGGAACCGTGAACGCCTGATGAAGAAGATCCACGTCCTGTTAGGACAGATAGACGATGCCATCGCCCAGGAGAAAGCATCGGAAAGCAATGAGGAAGTCGCATTCACTCCGGCCATGCTGACCGAAATGGCGGGAGAATTGCGCAGTGCACTCGAACAGATTCCCGAACCTTCCACCAAAGAGGAAAAGGCCGCGCTGAAAAAGACACGCAAGCAGCTGAAAGAACTGGAAGGTCACAGGGACAAGCTGCAGGAATACGACAATCATCTGAAGACCCTGCAAGAACGGAACTCCTATTCAAAGACCGACAAGGACGCCACTTTTATGAGGATGAAGGAGGATGCCATGCGCAACGGTCAGACGAAGCCCGGCTACAACCTTCAGATCGGTACCGAGAACCAGTTCATTACCGATTTTGCACTCTTCCCCAATCCTACGGATACACTGACCATGATACCTTTCCTGCAGTCCTTCTCAAACAGATATGGCAGACCTGCCCGTACGGTGGTCGCTGATTCAGGCTACGGCTCTGAGGAGAATTACCGCTTCATGGAAGAAAACAGCATGGAAGCCTACGTCAAATACAACCGCTTTCACATGGAACAGCGGCCAAGATTCAATCCGGACCCGTTCAAGTCAGAAAACTTCTACTACAATGAAAAGCATGACTTCTGCATCTGCCCCATGGGACAAAAGATGCGGAGGATAGGGACCAAACGCGTGAAAATCGCATCCGGATATGTCAGCGAGAATGCCAGGTACAGAGCCGTCAGATGTGAGGGCTGCCCGCTAAGATGCCGATGCTTTAAAGCAAAGGGGAACAGGACGATTGAACTGAATCACAGACTCAGGAGATACCGGCAAAAAGCCAAAGAGCTGCTCTGCTCCGAGGAAGGTCTGAAACACAGGGGACAGAGATGTATAGAACCGGAAGCTGTGTTCGGACAAATGAAAAACAATATGAACTACAAACGTTTCCGCCATTTTGGGATGGACAAGGTCTTCATGGACTTTTCCTTCTTTGCCATTGCCTTCAATATAAAAAAGATGTGTGCCAAGATGGAAAAAGGATGTATTGGCCGGCTGACTGAACTGCTTTATGAGCTTGCCGCCGCCATATTCAGATGTTGGGGACACATAAATCAGAGATATCCCCAAAATATCGCAGCTTAAAGTACAGGAACTGATTTTTAGGGCTAACGAAAAAAAGAAGGTGCATCGTGCATTACGACACACCCTCTTCATGTAAGAATATTAGCAGGGTCGTACGACCGGCAGCTTACTTGCGTGCTTCGGCGATGTAGCCCAACGCTTCCTTGCACTTATCTGTCACGTAAGCCCAGTCTTCGGCAGCGACTTTGTCTTTCGGGAAAAGCTTAGAACCCATACCTACGCAGAACACGCCGGCTTTCACCCAAGCCGTGAGGTTCTCCTGAGTCGGCTCTACACCACCGGTCACCATGATTTTCGACCAAGGCATCGGGGCCATCATACCTTTCACGAACTTCGGTCCGTAGACATCTCCCGGGAACACTTTGCAGAGGTCGCAACCCACTTCCTGTGCGAAACCGATTTCTGACACCGTGCCACAACCCGGAGTGTAGGCCACCAAACGACGGTTGCAGACTTTGGCTATTTCAGGATTGAACAACGGGCCTACGACGAAGCAAGCCCCCAGCTGGATGTAGAGGGCAGCCGTAGCCGGATCGACTACAGAACCTACGCCCATCGCCAATTCAGGGCATTCCTTGGCTGCAAACTTCACCACTTCGGCAAATACTTCATGAGCGAAGTCGCCGCGGTTGGTGAACTCGAATGCACGTACGCCACCATCATAACAAGCCTTTACAACTTTTTTTGCTACTTCAACGTCCTTGTGATAGAACACAGGAACCATACCGGTCGAACCAATCTTGTTCAACACAGCTACTTTGTCAAATTTAGCCATACCTTATTTATAATATTAAAGTATTTCTGATTCATTTAGCGCTGAACGCGTCCGCTTGCGTTTCCACCAGCCAAGCTCTCCACTTCGTCGACAGACACCATGTTAAAGTCGCCCGGGATAGTATGCTTCAGAGCTGAAGCAGCCACAGCGAACTCGAGGGCCTCGCCTTGATTAGGCTTAGTCAGCAGACCGTGAATAATACCACCAGAGAAAGAATCACCACCACCAACACGGTCGATGATCGGATTAATATCATAATGCTTAGACACGTAAAACTCCTCGCCATTATAAATCATAGCCTTCCAGCCATTGTGAGTGGCAGAGAGAGACTCACGCAGCGTCGAGATGACATATTTGAAGCCGAAAGTCTTGGCCATTTGCTCGAAGATGCCCTTGTAGCCTTCAGCGTCAGTGTTTCCACCTTCCACGTCTGCATCAGGTTTGAAGCCCAAGCAGAGCTCTGCATCTTCCTCATTGCCGATGCACACGTCTACATATTGCATCAACGGACGCATGATGGATTGAGCTTTTTCCTTCGTCCACAATTTCTTACGGAAGTTCAAGTCAACAGACACAGTCACGCCGTGACGCTTAGCAGCCTCACAAGCCAGCTTCGTCAACTCAGCAGCTTTATCGGAAATAGCCGGAGTGATACCTGACCAGTGGAACCAGTCTGCACCTTCCATGATGGCATCAAAATCGAAATCGCTGGGATCAGCCTCTGCGATTGCCGAATGAGCACGGTCGTAAATCACCTTGCTGGGACGCATAGACGCGCCAGTCTCCAGATAGTAGATGCCCACACGGTCACCACCACGGGCAATGTAATCAGTTTTCACACCATATCTGCGCAATGCGTTCACAGCCGACTGGCCGATCTCGTGTTTGGGCAATTTGGTTACAAAATATGCATCGTGGCCATAGTTTGCACAGCTTACAGCTACGTTTGCTTCGCCGCCACCATATACTACATCAAAAACATCTGATTGAACAAACCGTTTCTGTCCCGGAGTTGACAATCTCAACATGATCTCGCCTAATGTTACGATTTTTCCCATAATTGTGTGTTTATTAGTAATTATACTTGATTGTAACTAGTTTAATCCATCAAACTTCTTGCAAAGTTAGTCATTAAAAATGAATAGCCAAGAGTTGAGCTGTAAAAAATCACGGATTTCCGTGTTCGAACACGCGCCTTGAACATCTTTCTTCCCAGGAAGGTGACAGCGAGCTTAGACTCAGCAGACCACGGCCTGGTTTCCGCCCATGAGCGGACTCCTATCCGGACAAGCACGGACTCCTATCCGGACACGGCTAGCCTTAAGGGGCCGGACACATAGCATTAAGCAACTAACAATTAGGCAATTACACAACAAGAAATTCCCCTCATCAAAATCCACGAAAGTCCTCATTTCCTAGCATATATCCCAAACTCATCTAAAAGAATTTGCGTCACATCCAGAAGATTTTCAGAAACGATTGCTACCCGTTCGGAAATAAATATATAAATTCGTCCCCTCTAAGAGCATATTATCAAAATAAGTAGATTTATACTTTAAAGAAATACATTACAATGGAAACCAAGTACCTAAAAATTAATCCTGCCGACAATGTGGCTGTGGCTATCGCAGAACTCAAGGCAGGCGAAACCATCACCGTCGATGGAATCAACATCACAGTGGCGGAAAACATTCCGGCCGGTCATAAAATCACACTGAAAGACTTTGCAGAAGGCGACCAGGTAATCAAATACGGCTATCCCATCGGACACACTCAAGTGCCCGTCAAACAAGGCCATTGGATTAACGAGAAGCAAATCAAGACAAACCTTGCCGGTCTGCTCGAATATACATACAATCCCGTTAATGTCGATTTGGGCATTGCTCACGAAAACCGCACGTTTAAGGGCTATCGACGCAAAAACGGCGACGTGGGTGTACGCAATGAAATCTGGATTATCCCGACTGTGGGCTGTGTGAACGGCATTGCCAACCAACTGGCCGAACTGCTCCGTCAAGAGACCGGATGCAAAGGAGTAGATGCCATTGTGGCCTATCCCCACAATTATGGCTGCTCGCAACTTGGCGACGACCATGAAAACACCAAAAAGATATTGCGCGACATGGTGCTCCATCCAAATGCCGGAGCCGTGCTCGTCGTAGGACTGGGATGCGAAAACAACCAGCCGGATGTCTTCAAGGAATTTGTGGGTAAAGTCGACCCGGAACGTGTACAATACATGGTGAGCCAAAAAGTGGACGATGAAATCGGAGAAGGCATGCGCATATTGCGTAAACTCTATGCCGTAGCCAGCCAGGACGTGCGTGAAGACGTGCCTCTGTCAGAACTCCGCGTAGGTTTGAAATGCGGTGGATCTGACGGATTCTCCGGCATCACGGCCAATCCTTTGCTGGGCATGTTCTCTGACTACCTGATCGCGCAAGGCGGAACGTCCGTACTGACAGAAGTGCCCGAAATGTTTGGCGCTGAAACCATCTTGATGAACCGCTGCAAAAATGAAGATTTGTTCAACCAGACTGTACACCTCATCAACGATTTCAAATCCTATTTCCTCTCCCACGGTGAACCTGTCGGTGAAAACCCGTCGCCGGGCAACAAGGCTGGTGGCATCTCGACACTGGAAGAAAAAGCCCTGGGATGCACACAGAAATGCGGAAAGAGCTACGTGATGGGCGTCATGCCTTACGGTGAACGCCTGCAAGTGAAAGGCCTGAACCTGCTTTCAGCTCCAGGCAACGACTTAGTGGCTGCGACAGCATTGGCTTCTTGCGGCTGCCACATGGTACTCTTCACTACAGGCCGCGGCACGCCTTTCGGCACATATGTCCCGACCATGAAAATCTCGACCAATTCCAATCTGGCCAAGAACAAACCGACATGGATTGACTTCAACGCCGGCGTCATCGTGGAAAACGAGCCCATGGAAGAGACCTGCCGACGCTTCATCGACTATGTCATCAAAGTGGCAAGCGGCGAACTGACAAACAACGAAAAGAAAGGTTACCGCGAAATAGCCATCTTCAAGAATGGAGTAACCCTATAAGGCGATAATATCAAAGGAAAGAATTATCTTTGCGGGTCATTTTCTAAAGTGAACGCGCATGAAAGATAATCAACCGACAACCCAACAAAGAAAGCCGAGCTTGTGGGCACTGAGTCCGCTACTCGTCTTTCTTTGTTTGTATTTAGTAACCTCACTGATTGTAAACGATTTCTATAAAGTACCCATCACCGTAGCTTTTCTGGCATCTTCCATCTATGCCCTGCTCATCACGCGCGGCCTGCCGCTGGGAGAACGGGTCACACTCTTCTCACAAGGAGCTTCCAACAAAAACATCATGCTCATGCTCTGGATTTTTATCCTGGCCGGAGCTTTTGCTCAGTCAGCACAAGCGATGGGAGCTGTGGACGCGGCCGTAAACCTCACGCTCCAGCTCCTTCCTGACCAACTGCTGCTGGCAGGCATTTTTCTAGCCGCCTGCTTCATCTCCATCTCCGTCGGCACATCCGTGGGAACCATCGTCGCCTTGGCACCCGTCGCTATCGGACTCGCTGAGGAAACTGACGTGGAACTTCCATTCATGGTAGCCATCGTGGTGGGCGGTGCCTTTTTCGGAGACAACTTGTCTTTCATCTCTGACACCACCATCGCATCCACACAGTCGCTTGGATGCAAAATGCGTGAGAAGTTTGAAGTAAACAGCCGTATTGTGATGCCAGCCGCCATTCTTGTATTCCTGTTCTATATCGTCGAGGGGTATCGCGTGCAAGCTCCCAGCGAACTGCCCACAGTGGAGTGGATTAAGGTCATCCCTTATGTCATCGTGCTCGTGACAGCCATCATGGGAGTCAACGTCATGCTCGTGCTCCTGCTGGGCATCCTGTCGACAGGAATCATCGGGATGGCAAACGGCAGTCTGGGATTTCTTGACTGGTTCGGAGCGATGGGAAAAGGCATCGGCGGCATGAGTGAACTCATCATCATCACCCTGCTTGCTGGAGGCATGCTGGAAATCATCCGTTACAACGGCGGTATCGAATACATTATCCAAAAACTGACCCAACACGTCAACAACAAACGAGGCGCAGAATTGGCCATCGCAGCATTGGTGAGCATCACAAACTGCTGCACGGCAAACAACACGATAGCCATCATCACCGTGGGGCCTATCGCGAAAGAGATCACGGAAAAATTTCATTTGGACGCCCGGAAGAGCGCCAGTCTGCTTGACACGTTCTCCTGTCTGGTGCAAGGAGTCATCCCCTACGGAGCACAGTTGCTCATGGCAGCTCAGCTGTCAGCACTCTCTCCGCTAGACATCATCCGCTATCTGTACTATCCGTTTTGCATGGGAGCAATAGCGTTGCTATGCATCTTCGTCCGCTATCCCAGAAAATATTCCTGAAAAGTACATGAAACCCCATATGCTTGTCGCACTTCGCAAGATGCTTTCCAAAAGGCTCACCGAAGAAGACCTGTTTGAAATCACCTTCCACACGCAGGGCATCGAAGACAATCCCGCCAAACAGGCCCTCTATAGTCTGCTGTTCGACGAAGACAAACGGGTGTCGAACAATGCTGCATGGGTGTTCACACACTTCGACCTTCACAGCAATCAGTGGCTCTATCCTCGCCAGCATGAACTGACGGATGAAGTCATGAGAACTCCCGACGACACCAAACGCCGGCTACTGCTGACCATCCTGCTGCGCCAACCGTTCCATCCGGCAGACATCCGCACCGACTTCCTCGACTTCTGCCTGAAGCACATGCTGCTCACAAGCGAACCGACTGCCGTAAGAGTCCTCTGCATGAAACTGGCATACGAACAGTGCAAATTCTTTCCCGACTTGCTCACCGAGCTTCGCGCGGGGCTGGAAATCATGGAACCTGCCCTGCTGCCCGCTGCACTGAAAACGGCCCGCAGGAATTTACTGAAAAAGCTATAAACCATCTCGCGACACAAGCTCTCCCCGCTCCCTGCCACCATATAAACTTTACCTCCGGTAACCATTCGGGAGAGCTGATGTTCGCAAACATCACACCGCACAACCACTTGCGAAACCGCCCATTATCATCAAACAACAAATGTAGAGACGCTCGGTCTGAGCGCCCGAATCACACAGCCGGACATAATGACGAGGCATGGATGCACACCGCACGGGCCGGACGCTCAGAACGTACGCCTCTACAAGCAAACGCAGCCGGATGCACTCACGACGCGTCGTCCACCTGCGTAATGCGAAGCAACACGTAGGGAGTCAGCGACAAGCGTATCTTGCGGTGCTTCACATCATAGAGACGGTAGTCGTTCACCGGGCCGGTCTCCATGATGTCAGGCCAGGGCGTGACAGTCATGTTCCACGTGTCGATGATTTCTACCCGAAACTTCGTACCAGGCTTCAACGATGGATAGGCAGCATTCTTGGCCGGAAGGTTGAACATCCAAGCGTCCTGCATTGTCTTGCCAAAATAGACCAGGTAACATCCGTTGCCGGCAGTAGCCGTCTGGGCGTCACGACTGACGTCGGCCATCTGCAAAGGACCGGGAAGGCTCTCGAGAATCTGCCGCGTAAAGGAGATGCGCTTCCATGATTCGCCGCGCCACGGTCCGCCTTTCGCCCAGAAAATGGTATCGGACTCTTCATGAAACTTATAGCATTCGCCATGCGTCACGTACACACCGCACAGCAATCCCTGCCACATGCGGTGAAGCATCTCCTGTCCGCTCAAGCGTCCCCAGCGGCTTGTGAGATTTCCTTCGTAGCACACCTCGTCCAGCACCACCGGCTTGCGATAAACATTATAAAGTATCGAGGCGCGCCCGGCCTCTTCCACCGGAGCTTCATCCTGGATGCTGGTGTGCGTGAGTTCGTCCATCCAATAAGGGAAGTAAGTTGCTGTACTGCCATGTATGGAACAGAGATGTCCGTAAGGGTCTGCTGCACGGACTGCACGGATGAGCGTTATCCAGTCGGCCTCCGTCTTGGACTTCACGTAGTCATACTCATTGGCAAGCGACCACCACACGTTTCTGAAAGAAGAAAGCCGCGCACAGACATAACGGACATAAGCCACGTTGGTCTCCATCGGGAGACTATCAAATCCCCAGCGGCCTTTGTCATAAGGATGAAAAAGGATAAGATCAGCCTCAATACCAAGCGCATCCAAGGCATCGATTTGCCTCTCCAAATGGCGGAAGAACGCGGGGTCAAAGCGTGAGACGTCGAACGTCCGCGTCCCGTCCGGGCCTTCTTTCACCGGGAAAGGATACATCTCCGGCTCTTCCTTACAGAGGGCGTAGTTCTTGGGGAAGACACACATGCGCAACTTGTTGAAGCGCGCGGCTTCCAGTGAGGTCAAGGTCTGCTGCTGAACGTCGGCAGGCATGTGAATCCACGCATAGGCCGTGGTGCCCACCGGCCAATAGGGAGTGCCGTCGGCATAGCGGAAAGCGTGCGTTCCCCTCACGCCGACGGAACCGTGGTTGGTCATCGCGGCAACACAGCACAGCGAGCCTATCCGTCCGGCCAGGGCGGGCACGTTGCTCTCCGTGCGGTAGCGCCATTCGCCGGGTGCGGTAGGCATGAAACGCAACACGTAACGTCCGTCACCATCATAAAAACCCGTCTATGCGTAAAGTGTCAGTAGTGTCCGTACGCCAGAAGGCGGCCTTCAGCTGCACATCGGTGAAAGGATTACCCTCCGATGGGCCTTTGAACGTCTGCTCAAACCGTCCCCACTGTTCCACTTCTGCCTGAGCCAGCGCGACAGAGGGCACGGCAGACACAAGAGTCATTAAGGAAACGACGATTTGTAATCTGATGTTTTTCATTTTGTATTGATATTATGTTAATAACTAGTTTCATTTTCATTGGTAAGTCCGACGGCGCGTCACTCCACAATGCTTCTCACCTCCCCTTTGGCCATGCGCGTCACAAGACGGTCACCGGATGAAAGTGTCGTAGCATCCGTCACGGCATGGCCATCTTTCAATGTAATACTATATCCACGTGCCAGCAATTTATCCGGTGAAAGACTGTCCACACGCTGTTCCCAGAGTTGCAAACGATGCTGTTCTCGTTCCAGAGCTGTACGCACCACCAAAGGAAAATGTTGTACCCACTGTTCCAATCGATAATGTTCTCGTTGCAAACCAGTCACTAGCGTCATCTGCATCCGATGACAATAGGTGTCGAGCTGTTGTTTCTCATGTTCCAGCACCCAACGGACAGCCTGACATATACGTCCTCCGCTATTTTCAACCACTGCAGCCGACTCATGTACACGGGCAATGAGGTATTCAGCCGCGGCTGTGGGCGTTTTCACCCGCGTGTGTGCCACAGCGTCTATCACCGTGTCATCGCGCTCATGTCCTATGCCGGTAATAATCGGCAAAGGGAACTGGGCACAGTTGGCAGCCAACAGATAAGAATCAAAATTTGACAAATCAGAAGTCGCGCCTCCTCCGCGGATAATGACCACCACGTCCCAGGCCTCAGCATGGGAATAAATGCGATTCAATGCACCTATAATGCTTTCCTCCACCCGCTCTCCCTGCATCATAGCCGGGAACAGGCGAGGATAAAAAACATATCCGTACGGATTTCCGGCTAACTGATTGCAAAAATCACCATATCCGGCTGCCGTGGCCGAAGAAATCACAGCAATACGTTGCGGCAATAGCGGCATCTCCAGCTCCTTGTTCAGCGTCAGGACGCCTTCCTCCTCCAGCTTTGCCAGAATCTCACGCCGACGACGAGCCATGTCTCCCAACGTATAGGATGGATCAATATCGAGGATAGTCAGCGAATAACCATACAGCTCATGAAAACCCACCGTCACTTTCACCAGCACCTTGAGTCCAGACACGAAAGCCTGGCCCGTTTCTTGCTCAAAATAAGGCTTCAGCAAACGATAGACTTGATTCCAAATCATGGCACGCGCCCTGGCTATCAGGTTATTTCCCCGCGCATCCTTCTCTATCAGTTCCAGATAGCAATGCCCCGTGGCATTGCTGCGCACGTCACTCAGCTCCGCTTGCACCCAGTATTCTTCCGGAAACGCATGCTCCAGCCGGCTACGCACAAGGTTGTTCAGTTCATACAGTGAAAGCGCATCCATCAGTTGCCAGCATTTAGATAAGCATTCCAGAAATCAGGTATCCCGTAGCCGAAGATGTTGTCCGGGTTGGCATAGCGGTCTCCTGCCCGACGCACAGCTTCAATAACATCCTTGGCCGTCCATTGCGGACAAGCCTGCCACAGACAGGCCACAGCCCCACACAAGACAGGAGCAGAGAACGATGTGCCATTGGCCGAACCTACCCGCCCATCAGAACGAATCACAGCAGCCGCTCCCCCACGAGCCATCACGTCGGGCTTCACCCGTCCGTCAGAAGTGTACCCCACCGAAGAAAAATTCGCATTCTTCCGGTCGGCATTCACAGCACCCACTGTCAGCACATTGGCTGCATCTGCTGGCGGCGTGATTTTTTTCCACTGTTTATCACCTGAATTTCCTGCACTACATACGATGACCATCCCCTTGTCGGCAGCCATCGAAGCTGTCACCGACATCAACGAAGTGCGCCCGTCCAAGTCACAATAGCGATAGTTCTTGCTTGTATCATCGAAAGCATAATAGCCCAACGATGTGTTGATGACATCCACACCCACACTATCGGCATACTCCACGGCTTGCGCCCAATAGTCTTCTTCGGCCAGACATTCACAGTCCGGATCTTCCGTGCAGAAAAGCCAATAAGATGCCTCCGGTGCCGTCCCCACCATCGTGTAAGGTTGGTTGGCCGCCATGCAGGAAAGGACGCTCATCCCATGGTCCAACTCGGCATAAACATCCCATCCCGGATGCACAAAGTTGTATGTTCCCTCGATTTTCACATGCCTCAGTAGAGGGATGGCATCGGCATTGAGAAATCCGCCGTCAATCACGGCCACCGTAATGCCCTGTCCACGGAAACCAGCCTTGTGCAGCTCGTCGACAGCTATCATCTCCACCTGGTTTTGCGCTGCACCGTAATAAGCTTTGTAAGTCTGTTTGACTGGATTTATCCATTCCTTCCGACGGGTGTCGCGCGGAGGAATGCTGTCAGGTGAAGTCCATACTTTCAATGTCTCGGCCACGAAAGGAAGTTCCCTCACCCGGGCAATGCGGGTGGTGTCGTCTGTCTCCACCAATGCGGTATTGTTCCAACGGCTGGTACCCACCACTTTCACTCCTGCATCTGCAATCTGTTTTAAATAGACTGACGAGACGGGCAAGTCTGTGGAATCGACCGGCAACTTTTGACGTGCACGCCGCTCCAGTGCTTTGGGAGAAAGAAACTGTTCCGGATGGGCAAGAGAATATGCTGTCGTCTGTTTATCTGTCAGAGACACACGATAACGATAAAGGGGATTGCCTGCATAAAGCATGCTGGAAAACAAACTGCTTGCCAGCAAAACTAATATATATTTTCTCATACAGATGGTGATTGTTCGACATACATTCCAATTCCACGTTGGGAAGCGATCAAGGCACCGCCGACAACACGACGTCCCGCATAGAACACGGCAGACTGTCCGGGTGTGATGGATGATGCTTCGCTCTGAAAGTGCACAAGTGCACGACCATCCTCCAAGAGGCGCACATCACAAGGTATCGGTCTGCTGCGATAGCGAATACGCACACTCAAGCTCTCTTCGCGAAAGAAACGTCCCGCATCGATGGCACGAAGCTGTTCGACCAGCATATAGCCAGCACGCAGTTGGTCAGCATCGCCCAACATGACGGTGTTTTTCTCTGGATTCAATTTCAACACGTATGCAGGTTTGCCGAGTGCGATGTCCAGTCCTTTACGCTGTCCGATGGTGTAGTAGGCAAAGCCTTTATGCATTCCGAGCGGGACACCTGCCGCATTGACAAACTTGCCTGCCCCGATGCGTTCGTCCAAGTCGGGGACCATCTGGCGCAGAAAATCGCGATAGTCACCATCGACGAAACACACCTCCATGCTCTCGCCTTCCTTCGACTTCGCCTCGAAGCCTTTCTCCTGAAGATAGGCACGCACGGATACCTTCGTATAAGTGCCTAACGGAAAGAGGCAACGACGGAAAACATCCTCACCTACGCGCCAGAGAAAATAGGACTGGTCCTTCTTCTCGTCGTCGCCGGCCACGACGTAGACATGGCCGTCCACCTCCTCCAGGCGGGAATAATGCCCGGTGGCAATGTGGGCACACTCCAGACGGTCGGCCCACTCCGTCAACACACGAAACTTGAAAAGCGGATTGCAGAGCGCACACGGATTGGGCGTACGGCCATGCATATATTCATCGATAAAATTCTGTATGATAATCCGGCGAAAACCTTCACGCTCATCAGCCACATAGTGTTTGATTCCCAGGCGATCGGCCAAGCGCTTCGCTTCGAGCACATAGTCAGGAAATTCCTGCTCCGGCGTGGAAAACTTCGTGGGCGAATCCCATGTGCGCATCGTCAATCCGACAACCTCATATCCTTGTTCTTGCAACATCATGCAGGTGGCCGTGCTGTCTATGCCCCCGCTCATGCCTACTAATACCTTCTTATGGTTCATTTTCATAATGACATTACCTGTTGTGAACGGCAAAGATAGAACATTTCCCTTCACAGTCCACTGTTAAACAATTCTATTTTTCGGCAAAGAATAAGAAAGCATACAAATGAAAAGCCCTACCTTTGCACGCTAATTATTTTTTATCATTATGACGACACAGAAAGGAACAGCTACAGAACTCGGCACACTGCCTATCCGCAAGTTATTGATGCAATACTCCATCCCGGCCATTATCGCCATGACGGCCGCCTCGCTGTATAACATGATTGACAGCATATACATCGGGCAGGGTGTGGGCGCACTCGCCATATCAGGCCTCGCCCTTACTTTTCCTTTGATGAACCTGGCCGCAGCGTTCGGCTCGCTCGTGGGAGTGGGAGCCGCCACGCTAATATCTGTCCGTCTGGGACAAAAGGATTACGACACGGCCAAGGACATCCTGGGCAATGTCGTGCTGCTGAATCTCATCATCGGCCTTGCCTTCGGATTCATCACCCTGATTTTCCTCGACCCCATCCTCTACTTCTTCGGCGCCAGCGAGGCTACCATCGGCTATGCACGCGACTTCATGCGTGTCATCCTGCTGGGCAATGTCATCACCCACATGTATCTGGGACTGAACTCTGTGCTCCGCGCAGCCGGACATCCGAAGAAAGCCATGATGGCCACCATCAACACGGTGCTCTTCAACGTCGTCCTTGCTCCCATCTTCATCTATCTCTTCAAGTGGGGCATTGAAGGCGCAGCCCTGGCCACGGTCATGTCCCAAGCCATCTCACTCGTGCGGCAAATCCACATCTTGAGCAATAAGGAAGAACTTATCCACCTCCAGAAAGGAATCTACAAATTCAAACGGACCATTGTCAACAACATCATCGCCATCGGCATGTCACCCTTCCTGATGAACCTGGCAGCCTGCTTCATCGTCATCCTCATCAACAAGGGACTGACCGAATACGGCGGCGACTACCATATCGGCGCTTACGGCATTGCCAACCGTATCGGATTTTTCTTCGTGATGATTGTGATGGGACTCAACCAAGGCATGCAGCCAATCGCCGGATACAACTTCGGCGCACAACAATTCGAACGCGTCACACGGGTTCTGAAACTGACCATCTACAGTGCCACATGTGTCACCGTCGCAGGTTTTCTCATCGGCGAACTTTGCCCGCATCTCGTAGCCTCAGCTTTCACGACAGATGCTCAGATGATTGACCTCGCGGCCCACGGTATGCGCATCCTCGTCATGTGTTTCCCCATCATCGGATTCCAGATGGTGGCCACCAACTTTTTCCAGAGTCTGGGCATGGCAAAAAAAGCCATCTTCCTGTCACTCACACGCCAGTTGCTTTTCCTGTTGCCCTGTCTGCTCATCTTGCCCCAATGGTTTGGCGTCGACGGTGTATGGTTCAGCATGCCGACATCAGACCTGCTCGCCTCCATCGTAGCAGCATGGATGCTCTGGCGACAGTTCCGCATTTTTAAACAGATGAAGGAAGCGGCTGAAATTACAGCATAAAATTTTTTAATGAATACACCAGCACAGCATACCATTGACAGTCTTCAGAAGACTATCAACGATCGTTGACAGCACTTCGAGACCCCTCGGAATGATGAAAATGATCGTTGGCAGCATTTCGAGGGCCGTCAGCATGCCGCCAACGATCGTTGCCCCTAATTACAAACACCCTTTCGTCGACGGAAGGGTGTAATTGTAGATGTCGCGACGGACAGCCATCTTCAGTGCGCGTGCCAGTGCCTTGAAAACACCTTCGATTTTGTGGTGCTCGTTGTCGCCCTCGGCGCGGATGTTCAGGTTCATGCGTGCAGCGTCGCTGAGCGACTTAAAAAAGTGGAAAAACATCTCCGTCGGCACGTCGCCGATGCGCTCACGACGGAACGTGACGTCCCACACGAGCCACGGGCGGCCTCCGAAGTCGAGCGCGACCTGGCACAAGCAGTCGTCCATCGGCAGACAGTAGCCGTAGCGTTCGATACCGCGCTTGTCGCCCAAAGCCTCCAGCAGACACTCGCCCAAAGCCAGCGCAGTGTCCTCCACGGTGTGGTGTTCGTCGACATGCAGATCACCTTTCACCTTGATGGTCAGGTCCATGCTTCCATGTTTCCCGATTTGCTCCAGCATGTGGTCAAAAAAGCCCAACCCGGTATCAATGTCGCACAGCCCACGGCCGTCGACGTTGAGCGAAATATACACATCGGTCTCCTTCGTCACGCGGTGGACGATAGCCTTACGCTCACCGGCGAAAAGGAAGTCTGCTATGCGGTCCCAGTCGGTCGTGGCTAATGCGCAGACTCCGTCCAGTTCGGGCGAAAGGCCCTCGCAACCGTCGTGAAGCCAAATGGCGCGGCAACCGAGATTAGCAGCCAGCTCGACATCAGTTATGCGGTCGCCGATGACGAAGCTACCCGACAGGTCATAGTCGCCCGTCAAATAGTCTGTAAGCATCGCCGTGCCGGGTTTGCGTGTCGGCAAGTTGTCTTCCGGATAGCTGCGGTCAATAAATACACGGTCGAAAGTGATTCCCTCACCGGCCAACGTCTTCATCACGAAATCATGTACGGGCCAAAAAGTGTCCTCCGGAAATGCGGACGTACCAAGACCGTCCTGATTGGTCACCATGACAAACTCGAAATCGAGCTTGCGGCGGATGAAAGCGAGGTTACGCATGACACCGGGATAGAACTCCAGCTTCTCAAACGCATCAAGCTGGTAATCCACAGGTGGCTCGATGACCAACGTGCCGTCACGGTCGATAAACAATACTTTCTTTTTCTTCATCGTCTTTCTTTAGTTTTAGTCCATTTTTCTCAATGCATCCAGCAGCGCGTCGTTCTCCTCAGGCGTGCCGATGGTGATACGCAGGCAGCCGTCACAGAGCGCGACATGCGAACGGTTGCGCACGATAATGCCCTGCCCGACCAGTGCCGCATAGATACGGTCGGCATCGGTCATACGCGCCAGGAAGAAATTGGCATCCGTCGGAAAGACTCCCCGACAACAAGGCAACGCCCGAAACGCATCCATCACGCGCCCACGCTCAGCCAGCAGGATGGAGACCCACTGCTCCACGTCAGCCGCCGAACGCCGGAGCATGTCGAGGGCCTCGCGCTGGGTGAGCAGGTTGACATTGTAAGGGTATTTGATTTTGTTGAAAATGCGGATAATGTCCGGCGCGGCAAAAGCCATGCCCAGTCGGATACCGGCACATCCCCACGCCTTGGAGAAGGTCTGTAGGACGATGAGACGGGGATAAGCCGCCAGCTCGCCCAACAAGGACGGACGGGAAGAAAAGTCGATATAGGCCTCATCGACGATGACCAGCCCGTCGAAGCGACAGAGGAGTGTCTCGATTTCCTCCCGCCGGAGACTGTTTCCCGTAGGATTGTTTGGCGAGCAGAGAAACATCGCCTTCGTCCGTCCGTCAGCCGCACGCAGCATGTCGTCCGCGCGGAAATCGTAAGTCCCGTCAAGGCGCACCTTGCGGTAGTCCACCCCGTTGATGTCAGCGCAGACCTCATACATGCCATACGTCGGTTCGATGGCCACGACATTGTCCACACCTGGCTCGCAGAAAGCACGATAGACCAGATCGATGGCTTCATCGCTGCCGTTGCCCAGGAAGATACATTCGGGGGAGACTCCCTTCACCTCCGCCAAGCGTGCTTTCAGTTCTGTCTGAAGCGGATCAGGATAGCGGTTGTAAGGATGGTTGTAAGGATTTTCATTGGCATCGAGAAAGACTGATGCCTGCTTTCCTTTGTATTCATCACGCGCCGAGGAATAAGGCTTCAGCCTCAGGATGTTCGGGCGTGTCAGTTCGTCAAGTGTTCTCATTGCCTGTCCTGTTTTAATGAATTAAGCCGCAAGGTGACGGCGTTACGGTGTGCATCGAGTCGTTCGCCGGAAGCCAACTGTTCGATGGCCGGACCGATGTGGCGTATGCCCTCGGGGGCAATCTCCTGAAAAGTAATTTTACGCACGAAGCTGTCCAGGTTCACACCGCTGTAAGCCCGGGCATAACCGCTCGTGGGCAGAGTATGGTTCGTGCCTGAAGCATAATCCCCGGCACTCTCAGGCGTATATGCTCCCAGAAAGACAGACCCTGCATTGACCACGCGGTCGGCCAGCGTCGCATAGTCGCGTGTCTCAATGATGAGATGTTCGGGAGCATAATCGTTGACCAGGTCGACTGCTTCGTCCATCGTGTGCAGCAATATCAGTTTGCTGTGTGACAACGAGCTGGCAGCCAATTCCCGACGGGGAAGCAATGCCAGTTGGCGTTCCACTTCGGCTTGCACACGCTCCACCAGCGTCGCGGAGGTGGTGATCAGCAACACCTGGCTGTCAGCCCCGTGTTCGGCCTGCGACAGGAGGTCGGCAGCGACAAAAGCGGGGTCAGCCCACTCGTCGGCCAGCACGGCCACTTCCGACGGACCTGCGGGCATGTCGATGGCTACATCGTGGAGCGACACCTGCTGTTTGGCCGCCATGACATACTGGTTGCCCGGACCAAATATCTTGTACACACGGGGGACAGTCTCCGTGCCGTAGGCCATCGCACCGATGGCTTGTACGCCTCCGGCCTTATACACTCGGCTGACACCGGCCAGCCGAGCGGCATAGAGGATGGCAGGATGCACCTTACCTTGCTTGTCGGGCGGCGTGCAGAGCACCACTTCGCGGCAACCTGCCAGGCGTGCAGGAACAGCCAACATCAGGACGGTGGAAAACAAGGGCGCCGTCCCGCCCGGAACATACAGCCCCACCCGCTCGATGGGCACAGCCTTCTGCCAGCAGACGACACCGGGCGACGTTTGCACCCGCCGGCCTTCAAAACGCTGGGAAGCGTGGAAAGTGGCGATGTTGCGCTCGGCCAGGCTTAGGGCTTCCTTCAAGGCTTCGGGCACCAACGCTTCCGCTTCGTCCATCTCCTCGGAAGAGACCTGCAACGAAGACAGGCTCACGTGGTCAAAACGCTTTTCAAACTCCAACACGGCAGCATCGCCGCGGGCTTTCACACAAGAGAGGATTTCATTGACTGCCGACTGCAAGGCGGTCAAGTCGGCGTGCGGACGTTCCAACAGGACGCTCCACTCCGCACGTTCGGGATAACGAATCACTTTCATAGGCTTCACAATATCATTTTCTCAATGGGGAGCACCAGGATGCCTTCCGCGCCAAGCGACTTCAACTTCCCGATAATCTCCCAGAAACAACGTTCATCGAGCACCGTGTGGACAGAGCTCCATCCCTCCTGCGCCAGTGGCATCACCGTCGGACTTTTCATGCCGGGAAGCACAGCGACGATGTCTTGCAGGCGTTCGTTGGGCGCGTTCATCAGCACATAGCGTTTGTCCTCCGCGCTCTTCACGGCCTCAATGCGGAAGAGAAGCTGGCGCAGGATGTCCTGCTTCTCCTCGCTCAGTCCGCGGTGGGCGATGAGCAGGGCTTCCGACTGCATCACGGTCTCCACTTCCTTCAGATTGTTGCTTATCAGCGTCGAACCGGAGCTGACGATGTCGAAGATGGCTTGTGCCAGCCCGATGCCCGGGGTAATCTCCACCGAACCGTTGATGACATGGATGTCGGCCTGCACGCCGTTGCGCTCCATGAAGTCGGACAAGATGCGGGGATAAGACGTCGCAATGCGCTTGCCGTCAAACCACGACACACCCGTGTAATCGTCTTCACATTCCTTGGGAATGGCCAACGACAGGCGACACTTGCTGAAACCCAGCCGCCGCACGACGTCAGCCTCCTCGCGACGCTCCATAAACTCATTTTCTCCCACAATGCCCGCATCGGCGACGCCGCTGGCCACGGTCTGCGGGATGTCATCGTCGCGCAGGAAAAGGACTTCCACAGGGAAGCCGGTGGCCTGCACGAGAAGGGTTCGTTTAGATGTACTCAGTCTGATGCCTGCTTCCTGGAGCAGGGACATCGTGTCGTCAAACAGACGACCTTTCGATTGAATTGCAATGCGTAACATATTCTTTTCTGTTAGGGTTCTTTACATTTTTGACAATAACAAAGGAGGCCTGCCTCCCGGCAAGCCTCCTTCTACCATGTATAAGTACAATCTTGTATCACGCATAGCATCACAGCCTACCGAATTGACTCGTCAGGACTATGATGATGATGGTATGCCATAAATTGTATCATGTTTAATCTAAAATTCCGTTATGGCCGCTAATGTAGCGCATTCACTTCATACATGCAAGAATTTTCCACAAGAATCTTACTTACAAGGCATGTTTTGGATAGATATGCAGGCACAATGCGCTCATTCCTCCCCTTCAAGCCGGCACGCATGAAAGCCCATCTCTGCCGCCTTCTCCTTGGGAAACGTGAAATAGGTGCAGACGGCTTGCGTGCAGAGCACACCGGCTTCGCTGTACAACCCGGCCTCCAGCGTCACGAGGTTGCGCCTCACTTCCCGGACACGGGCACGCAGCGTGAGATGGCTGTCGTTGGTCGACACAGGCTTCAGGTAGCGCGTCTCCATCTTCGACGTGACGCCCGTCGTCTGAAGCTTGCGGAACACCGTCCAGCCGCATATCTCGTCGAGCAGAACGGCCTGTATGCCGCCGTGGAGCATGTCTATCCATCCTTGGAATTGCGGCTGCGGATGCCAGATGCTCACCACCTCGTCGCCGTCTTCATAAAACTCCATCCGCAAACCGGATGCATTGTCCGGTGCACATCCGAAACACTTGTATCCGGCCTTGTGCAACCAGGGATTCTGAATCTTCTTCATAGTCATACGTGTATAGATTTAGCTGCGACAAAGTTAAAAACTTAATCGCATATCTTCGTATCTTTGCCTGCTAACATCTCTAAAGAAACAAATACGATGGAACAACTTTACAATTTCCACAAAAATGCCCCGGCCGGCTACGCACACTGCTTCCGGACCGACTGCACCTCGGCCGCAACGTGCCTGCGCGCACTGGCCGGACACGACCTGGGCGAAGACGTCCCGACCGTCTGCGCCGTCAATCCGAAACTGGCTGACCCGGCGGGGAGTGGCAAGTGCCCCTTCTTCCGAGAAGCCAAGACGGTGTCCGTCGCCTATGGCTTCATGCACGCACTGTCAATGGTTCCCTCGGGACAAATAGCCTCCGTACGTGCCGCCATCAGCCGACTGGGCTGCGATCGCATGTATTACTTCCTCCGACGGGGTGAAAAGCCCATGTTTCCCGACAAACAGAAACAGATAGCCGACATCCTGGCTGCACACGGCGCGCCAACCCCCGTAAAGTTCGACCGATACGAGCAGCAAATCGACTGGAGAATTTAATCCCAATCAGTCATTTGCACGTTTGTTCAAGCTCTTTGGCCGCTTTGGGTTTAAAGGACAGACAGTTCCGTTGCACGAAAACCGCATCTGCTTGTGCAATCTATTGCAATATGGAATGCAAAACTTTGTATCACCTATTACAATACTTTGTATTACCTATTGCAATGCTTTGTATTACTGATTGCAATGCTTTGCATTCAGACTGCATGACTTTGCATTCAGATTGCAGAAACTTGCATTCAGACTGCAGGACCTTGCATTCAGACTGCAAGGCTCCGCATTGCCATTGCAAAATCAGGCGACCGGGCTGCGACGGCAGCGACCAAGCCAAAGGCTTGCCGGACAGAGCTTGCCGGAGCACAGACGGCCTGCACGGTCTTTGACACACGAATGTCCTGATATATGACATAAAAACATTAACTTTGCCTCCACATAAGCCTATGACCATGCACACACGCTTCCTCACCCTCAGCACCCTCCTGCTCGTCCTCCTGACAGCTTGCACAGGCCGACGCACGACGGCCGACACCCAAGCGGAGACCGACCTGCCGGCCATCTGCCAGCGCGACACGCTCGTCGCCCTGACGCTCTACAGCTCGACATCCTATTTTCTCTATCGCGGCGAGCCGATGGGCTTCCAGTATGAACTATGCCGGCAGTTTGCCGATTCGCTGGGCGTGGAGTTGGTGATGAAAGTGGCCGCCAGCCCGGAGGAACTTATCCGCCGCCTGCAAGCCGGCGAAGGTGACCTCATCGCCTACAATCTCAATGTCACGAACCAGCGGCGCGACAGCCTGCTTTTCTGTGGCGAGGAGACACTCAGCCACCAAGTGCTCGTGCAACGGACCGGACGCGGCGTGCTGAAAGACGTCACCGACCTGCCGGGCAAGGACGTCTATGTCAAGCCCGACCGCTACCTTCAACGGCTGACTCATCTGAACAACGAGCTGGGAGGAGGCATACGCATCCATGCCGTCGAGGCCGACAGCATCTCGGAGGAAGACCTCATCGAGCAGGTGGCACGGGGTGAAATCGACTACACGGTGTGCGACAACGAAGTGGCACGGGTGAACAAGACCTATTTCACCAACCTTGACATACGGGTCAACATCAGCTTCGCCCAACGTTCCTCATGGGCCGTGCGCCGCGACGAACCGCTGCTGGCCGAAGCCGCCACGGAGTGGTTCAAGCGCAACAAGACATCCAAAGCCTACGCAGCCAGCGCACGACGCTATTTCGAGCAGACGAAACGCGTCGCCCACGCTTCCATCCTCTCCGTGAAGGACGGACGCATCTCACGCTTCGACGACCTGTTCCGCAAATATGCCGCGCACATCAGGTGGGACTGGCGGCTGCTGGCCTCGCTGGCCTACGCCGAGTCAAACTTCGACCCGACAGTGGTCTCCTGGGCCGGCGCACGCGGACTGATGCAACTCATGCCCCGCACGGCCCGCGCAATGGGTGTCCCTGAAGGCAAGGAAGACGACCCGGAGGAAAGCGTCAAGGCAGCAGTGAACTACATCGGACGACTCGACAAGAGCTTTTCCTCCATCACGGACACGGAGGAGCGTGCCAACTTCATCCTGGCTTCCTACAATGCAGGCGAAGGCCACGTCAAGGACGCCATCGCACTCGCTGCCAAGTATGGCGCCGACCCCACACGCTGGAAAGGGAATGTGGAAAAATACCTGAAGCTGAAGAGCCACGAACGTTACTTCAACGACCCCGTGTGCCGCAACGGCTATTTCCGCGGGGAAGAAACTTGCAGCTTCGTGGCCGACATCCGCAGCCGCTACCATTTTTACAAAGAAAAAATCAAGCACTAAACATGAACGGAAACGAACTATTCGAAGAAATCATCTATTACCACACATCCGACCTCTCCATCCGCGAACGCTATGTCCGCCTCTATGCGCTGCTCGACCGCCTGTGCAAGCAGCTCACGGCCGATTCGGCAGCCGACTTCTCCAACCTCTTCTCCCGCCTGCACTTCCTGTGCCGTCGGCAGGACATCCCGGCCAAGGCCATCGAAGTGTTCCGTATCCACGGTCGCCAGGCTCAGCAACGCCGCCCTTTTCCTCTCACGGCAGAAGATTATGCTTACGACCTGAAGGCTCTGTGCGAGACGGCAAGCCGCCTGCTGGCCTCTCCCATCCCGCCGCGCCTGCTCCGTGATCTGCCCCGACAGTGGCGCGCGCTCCCGACAGCCTCCTACCAGAGTGAAGAGCGCAAGCGAATGCGCGTCGTCGTCACACGCTGGGACGCAGACTTCATCTACGTCTACGACGAAGCCTATCCGAGCGACGAACCGTTTCCGGTCATTTGTCCGGAAGAATTCGCCTCGCTCCGCAGCCTGCTGTCGGAAGGCGCACAGCTCAATCTCCTCTCCGTGCGCAGTGACGAAGCCGGCGTGTTGCTGCCCGAAGTCATCGTGTTCGAACCGGACTACCTGGTCGACATCAGCGCCCTTGCCGCCTGCTACACGAACTACGGCCACAGCCCGCTGCAATACCTCGTCAACAAGCTGACGCCACGCGAGACGACTTTCCACACACTGCTGGGAAACGCCGCCAACCAGTTTCTCGACGACTGCGTGAACGAGCGGCCCGACGCGCCCGCCACCTTCGCCAACTCCATCCAAAAAGCTTTCCGCCTGAACGTCATGGAATACTGCACCTGCCCCGACATCGACCAGGACTATTTCACCCGCGCCACCATGCAGTTCAACCACATACACCGCACGGTGGAGCAGTCATTCGTCACGCGCGATTGCCACATCGACAAAAACCGCGCCGTGCTCGAGCCGTCCTTCCTCTGCGAATGCCTGGGCTTGCAAGGCCGCATGGACCTGCTGCAAAGCGACGGACGAAACCTCATCGAACTGAAATCGGGCAAGGCTGAAGAATGGGGCGGAGAGCAACGCTCCAAAGAGAGCCACGCCCTGCAGATGGCACTCTACAAGGAAGTGCTCCACTACAACCTGGATGTCCCACGCGAAGAAGTGCACTCCTTCCTCTTCTATTCACTCTACCCGAAACTGTTTCTCGAACGCAGCTCGAAAGCACAGATACAACGGGCCATCGACCTCAGAAACCGTATCGTGGGCAACGAACTGCTCATCAAACACGGACATGCGGCAGACGTTATGGCCCAACTCACGCCAGACAATCTGAACGAGCGAGACGATACATCCAAACTCTGGACGCAATGGCAACGCCCCCGACTGGAACAACTGCTCGCTCCCTTCCGCCGTATGAACGGCACCGAAGCGGCCTACTACCTCCACTTCCTTACGTTTGTCACCAAAGAACAGTTTCTCTCCAAGACGGGTGATGCCCGTCCCGACTCGTCACGCGGCTTCTCCGACCTGTGGAATGCCGACCTCGCCGACAAGCAAGCCAGCGGAAACATCCTGACAGACCTGCACATTATTTATATAGACGACAATGACGGTATCGAAAGCCTCACCCTCTCCGTCCCCGACTACGATGAAGGCTTCCTGCCCAACTTCCGCCAAGGGGACATCGTGTTGCTCTACGAACGCAACACGGACGATGACAATGCAACCAACCGACAAGTGTTCCGAGGCAACATCGAGTCCATCACAGACCATGAAATCGTGTTCAAACTCCGACATAAGCAACGCAACAGGCAAGTGTTCGACCTCCACGGCAACTATGCACTGGAACATGACTTCATGGACAGCTCGTACAACAACCTCTACCAAGGACTCTACACCTTCCTGACAGCTCCCGAAGCACGCAAACAGCTCATCCTGGGTCTACGTGAACCGCACACCGACACGACACGGACACTCAGCCGACATTACCTCAACACCCAAATCGACGACATCGTGCTCCGTGCCAAACAAGCCGATGACTACTTCCTCCTCCTCGGGCCTCCGGGGACAGGCAAGACATCCATCGCCCTGCGAAGCATGGTGGAAGAATTTCATGCCGACCCGACGTGCAACATCCTGCTACTCTCCTATACCAACCGTGCCGTGGACGAGATATGCAGCATGCTGGAAAGCATCCCCTACGGACCGGACTACGTGCGCATCGGCAGCCACCTCTCATGCGAGAAACGTTTCCAGCCCCGACTGATGCAAAACGTCATAGCCACCTGCACGAACCGGAATGCCATCCGGCAGGCCATCAGTAACATACGCATCTTTGTCGGTACGACAGCTTCCGTCATGGGCAAAGCGGACTTGTTCCGGCTGAAACATTTCCAAGTGGCCATCATCGACGAAGCTTCACAAATCCTCGAACCGCAAATCATCGGCATACTCTGTGCCCATGACTATAACGGTCAGTGCGCCATCGACAAATTCATCCTCATCGGCGACCACAAGCAGCTACCGGCCGTCGTGCTGCAAACAGAGAAAGATTCCCGTGTGTCCGACCCGGCCCTGACAGCCATCGGACTAACCGACTGCAGAAACTCGTTTTTCGAACGTCTCTACCACCTGCACCGGCAACATCCACAAACCGGAGCTGTCGCCATGCTCGACCATCAGGGACGCATGCACCCGGCCATCAGCGAATTTGCCAACCGGCGTTTCTATGGCGGAAAGCTCGACATCGTCCCCGTCCCCCACCAGACAGCCGAACTGGACTTCCCGCTCTACCCCGACCACACAGCAGCCCCCCTGCCCTACTTCCTCGCCCATACCCGCACGGGATTCTTCCCCTCACATACACCCCCGGCTGCTGACTCAAACAAAATCAACAGGGAAGAAGCACGCATCACAGCGCAAATCGTGGCAGGCATCTATGAACTATGTCATCTGAACCGTCTGCCGTTCCAAGCCGCCGAACGCATCGGCATCATTGTCCCATTCCGCAATCAAATCGCCCTTATCCACCATGAACTGCATGCACTGGGCATCGCAGAGACCGACGACATCACCGTCGACACTGTGGAACGCTACCAAGGTAGCCAGCGCGACATCATCATCTACTCCACCACCATCAGCCAGCCCTACCAACTTGACCTGTTGAGTGTTCCTGTACAGGATGGAGCGTTGTGGGTCGACCGTAAGTTGAATGTCGCCATCACACGGGCCAAAAAGCAATTTTTCCTCACGGGAAATGCTGCGCTCCTCGCCCGCAATGACATCTACCGCGACTTCCTGGCGACACTGACTCCCTACCAGCAAACAGACTCGGAGCAAAAACAGACGGGATTATCATGAGAATGAAGTATATTTGCAGCACACTCACGGGCTTCGACTACTCGCGGCAGACGCCATAGTCCCAGCTCGTTTTCAGACATCAACATCAAACATTCAAACACCATGAGCAAGCAATCGACAGTCGTAGGGATAGGGGAAGCACTATGGGACATGCTTCCTGAGGGAAAACAAATGGGCGGAGCACCGGCAAATTTCGCCTACCACGCATCGCAATTCGGATGTGACAGCTACGTAGTCAGTGCCGTGGGAGACGATGACCCGGGACGAGAAATCATCGCGAAGTATCACGACAAAAGACTGAAGCACGTCATCGCTACCGTACCATACCCGACAGGCACAGTCGAGGTGGAACTCGACACCAAAGGCGTGCCTTGCTACAACATAAAGGAGAACGTGGCTTGGGACAACATCCCCTATACAGCCGAACTGGAAGCCTTAGCCCAGCGGACACAAGCTGTCTGCTTCGGTTCGTTGGCCCAACGAAACGTCGCGTCACGTGACACCATCTGCCGATTCCTCGACGCCATGCCCGACATGGAGGAAACACTAAAGATATTTGACATCAACCTGCGCCAGCACTTCTACACAGAGGAAGTGCTCTGCGACTCCATGCGCCGATGCAACATTTTGAAAATTAATGATGAAGAGCTGTCGACTGTCAGCCGGATGTTCGGTCTTGCAGACTTCAGCGTGCAAGAACAGTGCCGGGCTTTGCTGGAGGAATACAACCTTCGGACGCTCATCCTCACATGTGGAGCTGATGGCAGCTATGTGTTCACTCCCGGAAGGGTCTCCTTCATCCATACTCCCCATGTGAGCGTAGCCGACACAGTGGGAGCAGGCGATTCGTTTACAGCAACATTCGCAGCTTCCCTCCTGCGGGGAGCTTCCACCGACGAGGCACACAAACTGGCCGTGGAGGTCTCGGCATACGTGTGTACCCAGCACGGAGCCATGCCCGACTTGCCACAAAATTTAGTGAGATAAATAGCCGAAAAACAAAGACTTCCGAACAGGGAAGATGTCACTGCATGTAGACATCCTCCGAAGTCCCTATCCCGACCAGGCACAGCTACCTTCTATCTATGGGAATCTCACAGCTCTACCTGTAGCACATAGACCGGTGTCGGCGCATGGTCAACCGTGCGTTCGCCGTCACCCTGATAAGTGGTCTGCACAAAAATGTGCAGGCGCTTCTGCTGCTTCCACAACTCTGTGTCAAGGCTCGGCTCCCAAGCTTCCACGGAGAAGTCAGTCAAATCCTTCACGTCCCAACGGCCTTGTCTCAAATCATCCGTATAGGCCATCGAAACCTTACTACCCCGCTCAACGTCACGGAATATGAAATAGGCCCTGTCACCATCCACCACAATGCGCGGACGGGCTATCGGTATCATCTTCGTCCCCCCGCCTTTCAGAGAGAAAGGCTGATGACGCTGCATGATTTGACGCACATTCCATTGCCGGCCGTCATGCCACACCAGACGATACTGCGGGACGTCGCTCCCGGCATCCCGCCAATAAGTCACAATGTAGGGATGCCCTGCTGCATCCGTACACATGCTGGTCTGATTGATAAGTTCACTGTCCTGAGGTATGCGGCAGGCGTATTCAGCATTGTCCTTACAAATGGGAAGGGTGTATGGCTCCCCTGTCGATTTATACCAAGTCTTCCCGCCATCGGGCGAACAAGCATAGCACAAATCATGATTGGTCTCCACCATCCACGTCTCACGCCAGACCCACGAGACATGGATGACACCTCGTCCATCCACAAAGAGTTGCCAATAGGCATTGCGCTGTCCCTCGCCGTCGATGAGCACATCCTGCACACGCTCCCAACGACGGGTTCGAAGGTCATAACGGTTCATGACCAAGTTTCCCTTGCCTGAAGCTCCTGAACGATAAGCAAAAAGCAAACCTCCGTCCGGCATGCGATAAAACTCCGGATAAGTCACGTCATCTTCGTCGACACCCGTCATCGGCTCTTTGTCTCCTAAGCGCAAAGAGCCGGGAGCTACACTCCGACAATAATTCAACCGACCGCCGTGATGATCAAAGGCCACATGGACATACCCATCTCCGTCGACCATCATACTGATGACATTATGCGCATCAGCAACATGTCCCTGATAGGGCGAACGCTCCAGCGTCCACTCCGAATCATCCAGCGACCTCTTGCCCAGCACAACGTAACCGTCAGGGTCGTAAAAAGCAACATACTGTGTGCCGCCATCAGTCACCAACGATGCATTCCGAAAGACCGCCGTGTTCACCGACGTCTGGCTATATCCTTCCCCGACACGTATCAATTGCCCGTAGGAAAAGAGGCTGCACAGAAAAAAGAATAAAATGAAGAAATATTTCATAGCCGACATATAAAAAATGTTTAAGGGTGTGCCGAGATAGTTTTCATTGAAACTTATGCTCTCAACACACCCTCAGAAATTATCAGACAATGCTCACTTTAATGCCCGTTGAAGAACGTATAGAGAGCTATCATCACCAAAATCAGCAGTACCCACAACACGACAACGGAAGAAGAAGGCTTGGGCAACGTGCCATAATCCAAAGCATTCCCTTGAGGCTTCTTCTCAAACATGCTGATGATAAACATGCCGACACTGATAGCCACAAAGAGGTCGAACGAAAGCATCATGAAATGAGGCCATACGCTGGGATAGTCCTCTGAAGGAAAGACCCACAAATAAAGCACACCGACCAGAAGGCTGAAAGCCGTTCCGAAAGTCAGCGCGAAATTGGCAGCACGCGTCGTCGCACGCTTCCAGAACACGCCAAACAAGAACACGGCTGCCATAGGAGGAGCTATGAATCCAAGTACAGACTGGAAGACATTGAACAAATCAAGTCCTTTGATGCTATCGATGGCAATGCAAATCACAATGGATATGATGGCACCGACCACCGTCACCAGACGTCCGACACTAATCATCTCTTTTTCTGAAGCTTTCGGACGATATTTCATGTAAATGTCAATGGTAAACACCGTGCTAAGCGCATTCAATGCCGAACCTACCGTGCTGACCAATGCAGCCGTCAAAACGGCCATCACCATGCCGACCATGCCCACAGGAAAAAGATTGGTGACCAATGTCATGTAGGCTTCATCAGGATTCTGAAGTGTGGGAAAAAGAGCAAAACAGATGATGCCCGGAACGATATACAAAGGCACATCGAGAATCTTTAACCAACCCGTCAAATTCGCGCCCAACTGTCCTTGCTTCAAGCTTTTGGCTGCCAACACCGGCTGCACCATTGACTGATCGGTACACCAAAACCAGACACCCATGATGGGGTAGCCCAAAAGAATAGGCAACCACGGGAAAGCAGGGTCATCATTCGGACGGAACATGTTCCAATAATCAGACGGAACGGCAGCCACCAGGCCATCAATTCCTCCCACCTTGACCAATCCGACAATGGTCAGCGCTGCCGACACCACAATGAGCAACACCATCTGGTAGACATTCGTATAAGCCACAGCCTTCAGTCCTCCGGCTATGGTGAAAAATGCCGATACCAGCAACAGTATCAAGGCTGACTGCCACATGGGGATGTCAAATATCTGGCGTATCAAGATGCCTCCGGCAAAGAGCGTCAGCGCGAGCCAGGAAATGAGGATGGTCACAATGGTGTACCATGCCAGAATGTTTCGAGTCGACTGTCCGAAGCGTCGTCCCATAAACTCCGGCAACGTCGTGACTTTTGCCCCCAAATAGCGCGGAGCAAAAACAAACGCCAACAGGCAAATGAAGACAAACGCATACCAAGCATAGTTGCCCGACACCACACCTGTCGTGAATCCCGCACTAGCCGAAGCTATCAGCATAGACGGACCGACATTCGTCCCCCACATGGAGAAACCGATGTGATACCAGCTTAAGGAGTGTTCGGCCATGAACAGGCTACTTCCTTTCTTACGTTTCAAACTGGCCCAAATGCCGATGCCCATCAAAATGATGAAGTACGCAGCCAAAATGGCCCAGTCAAGAGGTTCCAAAAATTTCACATTCATACTTTATCAGATATTAAGGTTATGACTCATTTATTGAAGCCACGTGCCCACGCGGCCATGCTTTGATTCCGGATTTTCCATACATGCCGGCCGGCACACGAATCCTCCGAAAACAAAAAAGACACAGAAGCCAAAGCCGAATATGTCCTTGGCTTCCATGTCTATGATTCATCTTTATGCTGCTCCAATCAGATGTTTGGCCACCTGTACGGCAGAGTTGGCATTGTCGCTGTAACCATCAGCACCAATCTCATCGGCGAAAGCCTGGTTTACAGGAGCACCGCCAACCATGATCTTCACTTTGTCACGAATACCAGCTGCCTTCACAGCGTCAATCACATCCTTCATGTAGGTCATTGTCGTCGTCAGCAATGCACTCATGCAGAGGATGTCAGCATGATTTTCCTCCACAGCCTGCACAAACTTCTCGGCAGGTACATCAATGCCGATGTTGATTACTTCAAATCCACATCCTTCAAGCATGGAAGCCACAAGATTCTTACCAATGTCATGCAAATCTCCTTTCACTGTCCCGATGACTACACGGCCGATAGTGGCTGACGCATTCCCTTGCAAAAGTGGCTTCAGCAGCTCCAATGCACCCTTCATTGCCCGTCCGGCCATCAAGAGTTGGGGCACGAAAGCCTTGCCATCCTGAAAACGTTGGCCGATTTCGCCCATCGCCTTAATCATGTAATTATTGATGATGACTTGAGGGGGAACACCCTTTTCAATAGCTTTCTTAGTCACTTCTACTGCCGGCTCCAATTTTCCGGCTACAATCGCGTCAAATAAAGGTTTCAGCTCCTCGTCCTCTTGTTGAGAAGCCTGTACATGAATCGTTTCGTCCTGCATGGTTTGTTGTTCTTTAACTTGTTCTGTATTTGTCTTTGATGTTGTTGATGAAGATGAGCTTCTATACTCTTCCACGATACGCATAGCTTGTTCCACCTCACGCTCGTTGTGGAAATCCATTTCCAAATGCACGCCGTCAGCACCGATATTGTCAAGCAATGGTTTCAATTCATCCACCGTCACCCAACTAGCCAGGATACTCTTACCGCCTGCCAAGATACGTTTGTAGAGATCATACCACTTCGGCGAGCCTCCTTGCGGTTCGCCCACACCGGGTGTCCACTGAATCGCATTCAATTCTTCAATCTCTAACAGAGCCGGCAAGTGACGCATCGCACCCACTCCGTCGAGATGATAGAGTGTATAGTCGATCTTCTGGCATTGCTCACGAATGAAAGGTTGCACAAAACGACGATAATCTTCTTCGCTAATCATGGTCGATATGTCACTTTGGATTTTTGTCATCTTTCCAGGAGCCCAAGATGAGAAATAACAGAAAGCCATCTCGTCACCTTCGCGTATGATGTCATACAATTCATCAAACACCTGGAAATAGATGTCGTTAATCTGCTGCATCTGGTGTTCGAGCACCTCCGGTTGCATCACGGTGTCGAGCAACACCTTGTCTGTCCCTTTGATGGCAGCCAACACATCAAGCCCTTCCATCAAGTCGGGCATACCCACATAATAATGTCCTTGTGCTTTCTCTTTGCATGCACGCAACAAATCCTTGTGCAATTTCCAAGCCGCATTGTTGTCAGGGTCAAACTTGATGTCATCTGTATAATTCGGATTAGGATGAATCCAAATGGTGTCCTCTCCTCCTTCAAATACACCTCCTAGAATTGCAGCCAGCGAGCCTGGACCAAGTTGGGTATTAGCCACAGGCAACATATCTGCCAAAAGCGAACTATGCGCAACATACCAATCCAAATAAGCCGCGCGCCATTCAGGATCAAACCATTTTTGATTTAAATCCTTGGGAGGAGCCGGTGCCGGAACATCAGCATGAGGAGTTACTCCTTCCTGAAAATGTTCCCACATGTTCAGCACAATGCCTTTATGGTTCCACCAATCAATGTAGTGTTGCTTGGTTTCTTCCATATTTTTTTTCCATGTATTCATAAAACTCTGCCTTTTAAAATTATAATAGATTCTTTATTTCGCGATTATATTTCTTTTGCCATTCTACTCCTATTTCCAGATACCTCTGAAATGTTCATCAATCTTCAATGCCACGCTCTTGTCCAAATCCATCTCGTCTGTGCAGTCGACGTCTTCCGGATAAACAGGAATCACTGCGCCTTCACGCACATAAACCGGCATTTCGTCCAAAGGAACTTTGACGCCATTGAGCCATTGTCCACCTCGGAAGTGCTCTCCCGTGAAAAAGTTCACCCACTCGCCTTCCGGCAAATAGACATCACGACAGTCCTCACTGTTCATCACCGGTGCCACCAGGAAATCATCTCCGAAATAATATTCATCGTCAATGTGCCAACACATTTTGTCTGCAGGATGTTCGAAAATCAATGCACGAAGCACAGCATATCCGCTATGAGTGGCTTTTTTACTTTGTTCATAAATATAAGGCAGAAGTTTATAACGCAACTTCCACCATTTCTTCACCATCGGAGCTATGGCCGGATAGAACCATGGTTCGCGCTTATTAGTCCCATGATAGCGCATATGCGATGAAAAGACGCCAAACTGTGTCCATCGCATGTAGACTTTATCATCAACAATCGAATTCATGAAATTGGGCAATGTGTGGAATCCGGGTACGTCATGACTCCAAAAAGCAAAGCCAGACAATCCGAAATGCAAACCACCTTTCAGCGAGCCAGCCATACCATCCCAGGAACAGCATGAATCACCTCCCCAATGGAGCGGATAGCGCTGGCAACCAGCCCAAGCCGCACGCGCCCATACGATGCCATCTCCTGTCACCTCTTTTGTAACCTCATAAGCGGCCTTTTGGTAGAGCAACGCATAAAGATTATTGAGCAACTCAGGAGACATGCCTTTGTACTTTGCATCCATGTGAATGTTTTCCCCAAAGTCAGTCTTTATACAGACTACTCCCATATCGAGCAGATTTTTCAATAGCCCTTTATACCACTCCGTAGCTTTAGGATAAGTAAAGTCTATAGTTCCTGCATAGTCCAAAGCTGAAAAATTGGAACCTTCAGAAGCTTGCTGCTTAGTTAAAGGAGCAATATAATCATTCTTACGAGCTTCATCAATCTGTTCTGCATCCTCAGCCACATAAGGCAACTGCCAAAGAGACACCCGGAAGCCTTTGTCTTTCAGACCATGGATAAAACCTTTTGGATCAGGGAAACGCTTTTCATTGAACTTCCACTCACACAACCAGTCTGTACGGAACCATCCCGTATCCAAGTGAATCACATCACAAGGATAATGTTCAGCACGCAAACGATTGCAGATTTCATCCACCTCGTCTGCACTAAAATAGGTCATACGGCTCATCCAAATGCCAAAACTCCAAAGCGGAGGCATCGAAGGATAGCCGGTCAAGTCCCGATAGCCACGCAAAATTTCCTCAACGGTGTCTCCGGCGATAATGAAAGCGTCTATCATTGCCTGATCGCTTAAGAATTCGACCGAGCGCGTCGACACATGGGCCAAAGAAAGTTTGCTGTGAGCACATGTGTGATAGAATGTGCCATACATACGGCTAGAAAGATAGAATGGTATATTTTTATAGGTCCGGCGATTGTTTACACCTTGCCCATCTTGATTCTTCAAGAAGAATGTATGCCCACTCAAATCCATTTTTGTAAAGCGTTCACCTGTGCCGGCAAAACATTCATCAGCCTTACACTCAAAGGATAACGTTGCACGCTCTTTATGCCCGTCCTTAACACAATAGGCCAAAGGCAGTCCATCATAACGTGGGGGTGAAAAATGATCATAAGCAGCCAGATGAATTTCGCGCTTACCATCCGGATATACCACCACATCCAACGTTTCCTGAGGAGCAGGCAACAGATCGCTCCAATGGTCCAACTTAGGTTCTTTCACATTAATCCAAGCTCGACGTACACCGTCAACCGAATATATAGTCCATTCACCATCACCAGCCTTTACCTGTAAAGGAAGTTTTTGTACACGTTCACTAAATTGAAGCATTTCAGACTGGTCTGTCATCTCCCAATCTCCAAAACCACAAAACAAACGAATTATTTTGTTGCTATATTGACGAAGAATCAATGTGTATTCTTCACGAGGAACCGAAGTGTCGGCAGCCATGTCATTGGACAAGACTTGCTTCTGAAAAGGAACTGTAATATATACATCGCCATCCTTTTCATACACAGCCGTTGGCTTGCAAGCTTTCCATAAAGATTCATTCTTCGAAAGCTCCAGGTCAAAGTCCATGAAGTCAAATAAATGATAGTTTGTTGGTCTCATACGTTTATGAATTGTTGCTTAATATTGTTTTGAGTTACGATTTCTTATACCAGCTTGCATCTTAATAGCCTCGTCTACATTGGGTCCATTCACCTTCCACACATTATGTGGGCCGGGTTGATTGGAATCAAACCGTTCTTCAGGACACCAGTTATTCTCTACTGTATACCCATCCGTTGCTTCATCAAAATAGATATAGAATGCGCGGTCATTCGTAGCATAAGGCGCATCCACCAAATACTCTATACGATTATTGTGCATTACCGAACCTGGCTGATAAGATAATGTATATAGGCCTCCGGCATCATACAGACGTTGCGCAAAATGATGTACATAGTTAGCTTCTATGCGATTGTTTCTCATGCCACTCTCCAGAAGAGTCCAACCCCAACCAACACAAATACCCGAATAGTTCACATAAGAAACTTCATTATGAGAAATCGTTATATCCTTCACATAACCCGCTCCTATGCCGACGCATCCCCAGTCTTCATTGGTTACTTCTGTGATTAGATTGTCTTGAATTTGAATATCTGAACATAACTCTTCCATGTTAACCGGCTTAAAAGGAACATGTGTCTCAAATCCCCCATCGGGAAAAGCTCCGATAAGCAACGCAGAACCCCCGATATCCGTAAACCGACATGAACTCACCTTCGAATCACTTACAGCCCACTCATAATCGAGTCCTGTAGCACCCATGTGTTGGAACACGCAACCATCAAAATCTATATGATTGGAACCTTTTACCGTGATAGCAGCTTCCGGACGGGCTATCCATGCCTGATTTTCCAAAGAAGCTTTTTCCGGCAATCCTGGAACTGCAAGTTTATAAGCATCCAACAGACGAAAACCACCCTGTAACGTGACATGCCCTTCATAAGATGGTCGATTCCATGCTGCATGTTCAAAATGAACATTCCGGAACTGAATATATTGTATTGGACGTTCCAACGAACCATCCACCATTACCAATTTTTCTAACGCCGGGGCAATGACCGTAGCCTGACTCATATCTTCGTTCTCACGAGGATAATAATAAATTCGCCCGGAAGGATATTCCTGATACCATTCACCCGGTTCGTCAAGCAGGGCAAGATCATTGACCAAGCAAAAAGAAGAATTGCCTTTTTCCCCACCAATCACAGGCTGAGGCCAAGGATGAGCAAACTCTAAATGGTTCTCAGGTTCATGAAAACGCACAATCGTCGAATCACCTCTTGCCTCCATACTCCTCACTCGAAGAATCGCTATCGCCCAACGTTGATGAACAATCATTTCCAACGATGAGGCATCCTCCAGTCCTTTCACTTTTGGAGTAGGTATGGTAATCGTCTGTTCTTGGGGGTTAAAATTCAACATACGTTCCATCACACCATCGGCAAACTGAGAAGCCCGCTGAGCTTTCTTTCCATTCACCCACATCTGGCGAAATTCCAAATGACGATTGCCAATGCGCGGAGCTTCAGCTATCCAGATTTTATTCCGCACCGAATCCGCCAATCGAGAATCAACATCTGCAAGCGGTTTCCAACCTGTAACTTGCAAACCACCGCTAATCACAGCTCTACCCTCCGATTCTATCACTGTCGGACTTTGAGCTGTTCCACTATCTTCGGGACGAAGAAACAAAGTTTTTTCCTGAAAGTATACACCCTCAGTCAAATGAATATATATACCACCATTTGCTTCAGGATTATGAAGTCGCCGCCATTCACGAGCTTGCTTTACAGCTTTTTCTATGGTCTGAAAAGGAGCCTCGCGCGTACCTTTATTATTATCATTACCTGTCGGGGATACCCAAATGTCACCAGCCCATGCTAAAGGCTGGCTTAAAAGACAGAAAGCCAACGTATATAACAACTTCTTCATCGCATATTGTGTTTTTTACATCATCATAGTTTTAGATGGAGGCAAACTTACACAAATTCTCCGGAATAAACGAATAAAAGTCATAAAATGAGATATTGCAAAGCAAAGCTTTTTTGAAATCAATGTCAACATCAACAATCATATAATAAAAAAAGAAGCTATCTTACATTAGATAGCTCCTTTCTTCCAAACTTGTAGCGCCTACGGGAATCGAACCCGTGTTCCATGCGTGAGAGGCATGTGTCCTAGCCGCTAGACGAAAGCGCCTTCTTATACGTTGCGGAAGCTGGGGGATTCGAACCCCCGGTACGGGAAATCCGTACGGCAGTTTAGCAAACTGCTGGTTTCAGCCACTCACCCAAACTTCCTTCCCTCCGCATTTTCAGAGAGAGGTTCCTGGCGGATTCGAACCGCCGTGGACGGTTTTGCAGACCGCTACCTAGCCACTCGGTCAAGGAACCTTTACTTTATAGGTCTTTGCTGTTTTTGTAAACCTTGTTTCCTTGGTTTTGCGGTTGCAAAGGTAGTACATTTTTTCATATCTCCAACTATCCACAGCAACTTTTTCTGCTTTTGGGCTTACTTTTTTCACAATGCCTGCGCTTTTCACGCAGCTGCCGATGAAGCTCACAGCCCGTGGGGCAACCGGCACAAGGATCATTTCCATCCTTTATGCCGTTGAATGTCCGATAGATACGAATTCCTACCCATGCCAAACAACCGATACCGATAAGAATGACTATGATTTGTTGGAAGTCCATTTGCTTTTTTACTCCTTTTATAGTTAGAAGAACAACAACCCTATCTGATAAACAGCAAACGATACAAGCCAGGCCAGCATCGTCGTATAGCCTGCTGTGAACAAAGCCCACTTCCACTTCCCTGTCTCACCCTTGATGGCTGCAATAGTCGCGATACAAGGGAAATAAATAAGGGTGAAGAGCAGATAACAAAATGCCACAAGAGGGGTAATGTCCAACCGTTGTGCCAACTGTACACTATCAACATTGCCGTTGTCGGCATAAAGAACACCCAGTGTACTAACCACCAACTCTTTGGCTCCTGTACCTGTGAGCAAGCCGATGCTCATCTTCCAGTCAAAGCCTAATGGCTCCATAACCGGTTCAATCGCTTTACCTATCATACCGATGTAGGAATTCTCCTGTTGGACAGCCTGGGTGGGATAAGCATCATGATTGGGATAATAGCCCAAAAACCAAATAATGATGGATGCTATCATGATAATTCCTCCCATTTTCTTCAAATACAGGCGTCCTTTCTCCCAAGTATGGCGCAATATTGATTTAGCCGTCGGCATACGATAAGGAGGTAGCTCCATGACAAAAGGTGTATCATCGCCTTTCACTAAAAAACGACTAAACAAACGTGCCATCAGAATCGCTAAGATAATGCCAATGGCATAGAGTGAGAACAACACCAAGCTGGCATGATTCGGGAAAAACGCACCGATAAGCACCAGATAGATGGGCAAACGCGCACTGCATGACATCAACGGCGTGATGAGCATCGTCACCAGACGGGCTTTGCGGTTTTCAATCGTACGCGAAGCCATAATCGCGGGGACATTACAGCCAAATCCCATGATAAGGGGAATAAATGACTTTCCATGCAACCCCATCTTATGCATAAGTTTATCCATAATAAAGGCGGCACGTGCCATATAACCCGAATCTTCCATAATAGATATGAAAAGATAGAGAATCAGGATGTTGGGCAGAAACACAATGACACTGCCCACACCACCGATGATGCCGTCGACCACCATGTCTTTCAGCGGGCCTTCCGGCATATAACTTTGCACCAGATTGCCGAGTTGTTCCACAAGCCACTCAATGCCCTGCATCGGATAGTCACCCAAGACATAAGTGCCTTCAAACATGACATAGAGCAAGAAAAAGAAAAACGGGAATCCCCACAAACGGTGTGTGACAATGGAGTCGATGATTTTTGTAGTCTGTTCCTTTTGCTGGTGATTGTCCACATACGTCTCCCGAAGAGCACCTTCGATGAAGCCATACTTGGCATCTGTCAATGCCGACTCACTGTCTTCGTTGAGCGTCTCCTTGACGCGTCTTGCAGCCTTATCACGTATATTCAGGATTTCCCCACCATTGGGCAATTGTCTGATAATGTTTTCTATCTGACTGTCATTTTCCAACAGTTTAATAGCCAGAAATCGTGTAGAGTATTTGTAACGTATGTCTTCGTTTTTACAGATGACCTTCTTCACATCCTCTATGGCTGCTTCCAATTCCGGACCGTGATTGATGTGAATATGGCGATAGGAATGGCGTTCCTTGGGATTTCCGTTTTCATAATTATGAGTGAAATCAGCCATATGCTCTTCATGCACGGCTTCATGCACGTCTTTCTTATGCCAATCTTGCAGCTCTTTCAGGATTTGCGGATTGATTTCCCCCTTATCGTTCAGGAAGTCGCCCCCTTCATAAATATTGATGACCACATGAAACAAATGATCTATGCCCTTATTCGTCCGGCATACAGTCGGGACCATCGGCACTCCCAGCAATTTTCCAAGCATACGATAGTCCAGCTTATTGCCACTTGCTTCCAACTCATCATACATATTGAGCGCCACGACCATACGCACGTTCATGTCTATAAGCTGGGTCGTCAGATACAGATTGCGTTCCAAGTTGGAGGCATCGACGACATTAATGATGACGTCCGGCGTTTCTTCAATGATATGCCTGCGCACATAAACTTCCTCCGGTGTATAAGCAGAAAGAGAATAAGTGCCCGGCAAATCCACAATGCGAAACTTGTAACCTTGAAATTCAAAATGTCCTTCCTTGGCGTCCACCGTCACACCGCTGTAATTGCCCACATGTTCATGTGCTCCAGATGCGATGTTAAACAAAGACGTCTTTCCACAGTTGGGATTTCCGACCAAGGCGACATTTATGGTACGCCGTTTGTCGCGGGCCATATCTTTCAATTCCTGCTCTAAAGGAACATCTTCAGCTATGCCCTTCCTAAACTCGTTATTGATTTGTTCTTTCGCTTCATTTTCACTGATAATTTCAATCATAGACGCCTCTTGGCGACGCAAAGAGACCTCATAACCTAGAATTCGATATTTTATAGGGTCTTTCAAAGGAGCATTCAAGAGTACTTCCACTGTATTGCCTTTAATGAAGCCCATCTCTACAATGCGCTTGCGAAAGCCTCCATGTCCAAGCACCTTTACAATAACTCCTTTTTCTCCTGTTTTCAGTTCTGACAATCGCATATTTATCGGTTTACTATTTTTTTTCGCGCACAAAGTTATTTTTATTCTTGCTACACTGCAAATCTATTTAGAACGTTTTTAAATAAGCATTCCACAATACCTACTTTTTGGTATTTACACCTCCTCGGCTATGCAAACGAGGGCCTCTGAAAAAAAGAGAAAAACAGTCTGCATGCCGACAGTTGGGTTAAGATAAATGTGTACTTTTGCAGCATGTTTACTAGACAAATAGCCAAATTCATCGCATCCGAACGATTGTTATCACACGACGCACGGGTATTAGTCGCACTGAGTGGAGGCGCTGACTCTGTCGCTTTGTTCTGCGTACTCAAGCAACTGGGTTATGCACTTTCCGCCGTGCATTGCAACTTTCATCTGCGCGGCGCGGAATCTGACCGCGACGAAACTTTCGTGCGTGACCTTTGCAGAAAAGAGCATGTACCTCTGGAAGTGGTGCATTTCGATACCATAGCCTATGCGGCCCGCCACAAAATGTCCATCGAAATGGCCGCACGTGAACTCCGTTACGAGGCATTTGAGACTCTGCGAAGAGAACAAGAGGCGGAAGCCATCGCCGTGGCCCACCACCGGGATGACAGTGTGGAAACACTCCTGCTAAACCTCATCCGCGGAACTGGCATCAATGGGCTGAAAGGCATCCGGCCCAGAAATGGCTATGTGATACGCCCACTGCTGGCGGTGTCGCGACAAGACATCACGGACTATCTGGAACGCATCGGACAAACTTATGTGACCGACAGCACCAATCTGCACGACGACTATACCCGCAACAAAATCCGCTTAAACATCCTCCCTCTGATGGAACAAATAAATCCTTCGGTCAAAGACAGCTTGACAGAAACTGCCGCAAGACTGAACGAAGTAGCCATCCTATATAATAAGGTGATGAAAGCAGAGACACAATGCATATCCACCCATCTGCCTGACGGCACCCTGCGCATCGACCAAACAAAATGGCAAGCAAGCGACACGCCCAAGAGCTTACTCTACGAGCTGCTGTCTCCCTACGGATTTCGCCCGGCGCAAATCGATGACATTTGCCTCTCAGCCAGACACACACCCGGACGACGCTTCCGATCTGCCACACACGAAGTGCTGAGCGACCGCGGCTGCTGGTTGCTCTACCGGCTGGACACTCCGGAAAACGTATCTTTTGAAATCAACACACAGGACGGCTACCGCACATTGCCCGGAGACGCAAGACAGCTGGCATGGGACACGATTGACATCACACGTTTCGAACTATCACGCTCGAAAGCCGTCGCCTGCCTGGATGCCGGCAAACTGTCGTTTCCGCTGACAGTCCGCCATGCAGCCCAAGGAGATAAGTTCATCCCCTTCGGCATGAAAGGGAAAAAACTACTGAGCGACTACATGACCGACCGCAAATTCTCACTCCGGCAGAAAGAGCTGCAATGGGTCGTGTGCTGCGGAGAACAAATTGTCTGGGTCGTCGGCGAACGCATCGACGAGCGTTATCGTGTGACGGAACAGACGCGCACGGTGCTTCGTATGACAATCAAGGACGACAGCCCGCTTCCCGCATGTATATCTGAAAAATCCTAGAAACACATGTAAAAAATGTCTAGATGTACATCTGGATTTTCCCGAATGCACATCTAGACATCTATAATCTATCATATCTCAACTTCTCGCCGTTCAGAAGCGATAGCCCAGCGTCAAGACGGCACGATTATTGGCGTGTGTCACACTGGCTGTCGGGTCAGGCTCGTCAAAGACATAATTCGTGTACGGATGGAAATCAGCTTTCTGGTGCGTGTAGACATAAGCCATGTCTGCATAGAATCCGCCAAAACGGAATCCCAATCCGAAGCTCAAGTTGTGAGCTTCAAAATTGTTCATGAAATCCACGTCTGTATTGATTCCCTGAGGGTCGTTAAACTTAAAGGCATTCTTATCATAAAGAGCCCCCATATAATTGTAGCCCACGCGCAAACTCATGTCGTCCAGCACACGCGCTTCCAGACCTATACGGAACGAGCTGACGCCCTTGAGGTCCTCACTGATGGTCTGATTGGCCCCATCCAAGTCATACCCGCCTGTGTCACGAAACTTGGCCGAAGAGTAATCGGCATACTCATACTCGGCATCTAAGGCCACATTCTGCCCAAACGTATAAGCCGCGCTCAAATTGAACTTCCACGGTGTGCGCAAGTTGTAGTCATACCAATCGACATACCCTTCCGTGTCGACAGACCAATCCTGGCCTTCCAGCCCAAACATCGTCATACGCGACGAAAAGACATCACTCAGATTATACCACACCGGAGTGTGCACGGCCAAGCCTATACGCAACGGCGAATACTCAAACGGGCGGACGATGATGCCAAACTTAGCATCCAGACCCGAACCTTCCAAGCGATACCAATTCTCCAGATTCATCGTCGGCATGTCGACCGAACCTATCAGATCTTCATAGTAGGAGGAATAACGTCTATAGTCTACGTCATAGACTCCTATCGTCAAGCCCAGGTAGACACGGTCCTTCACATTCAAGGCGACATTGAAGTCGTAGGCATTGATGCCTCCGCGATTTTCGCTGCGGAAACCTATGCGGTCGGCATTCCAATAATAAAAGTCACCGGAAGCCTCATCGCCGGTCACGAAGCCTGTCATGCCTCCCATGACGTTCAGCCAGCCGTAGTTGGAGTTGCCGAAAGGATTATCGTCCCCGTCCAGCACAGTATTGAAATCAGCCGGCGTATTTCCCAGGGCGAGCAGGCTGCCGACCATGCTGCGAGAGAGAGACTCATTGTTGGGCGAAAGGCCTCCCATCTGAAACTTGCTGTTGAAATTGTTCACCTTCCGATAATTGAAGCCGAAATTTAAAAAGCGTACAGCCGTGCGATTACCGATTTTGCTTGAATAGACAAAACCTATCTGGTCAAAGGAAAACTTTGAAACATTGTCCTTATGGCTTTCCCCGTTGAAGCTGGATTCCGACGAGGGATTGAACCATCCCACAGTGAATGCCACATCGCTGCTGCGATAAAGTCCGATGCCGGCCGGATTGGTCGACATGGTGGAAAGGTCGCCGCCCAATGCGCTCATGGCACCACCCATGCCTACGAAACGGGCAGTCCCGTTGAGCTGGTTTTCCATCAAGATTCCGGCATTGTAGGAAGTCTGTGCCTGGGCTGTTAGCGCCAAGGTTCCCATCAGTGCCAAAGCATAGAGTTTGTATCTTTGTTTCATACTTTTATCTCATTGTTTAGATTCATAATGTTGTTTCCTTGCAGTCGCCTGTCTCATCGGCGCGAACGGGAACCTCCTCCACCCGTATTCACTCGTCCACGGCTGCCACCGCCAAAGTTGCTACGATTGAAGGAGCTGCGATTGAACGAACTACGGTTGAACGAGCTACGTTCCGACGACGAACGGTTCTCTACCGAACGGGTGCGCTCGACATTGTTGTTCCGCCGCGTACTGCTCGGACGTGTGTAGTCCAAGCTCCGCGGACGATTGGTCGTCGGACGCATGTAGGAAGAATTGCCGCGCGTGCCGTTGTTCACACGCGAACCGGACATAGACGGACGGACCACACGTCCCGTTGCTGAAGAACGCAACACGCTGTTACTGCGTTGACGGTCGCTCAGCGCACGTGCGTTAACACGTCCGCTGCGGACACTGCTGACACTCGGACGACCACTCGTCGCCGACGGACGCGATGCAGCCCCGCGCCATGCGTGACGGTTGAAGTCCTGCCCGCGACGGCTGTCAGTATAGCTCACGTAACCACCCGGTCTGTGCGGGTAATAGTGATGAGGATGATGCCATCCCCAGTAGGGAGCATCCCAATAAGGTCTATGCCAGGCGTAATAGTAAGGGTCACCCCAATACCAGCGGTTCCAATACCAGGAAGACCACGGGTCATACCGCCAACTCCACCACAGCGGATTGGAGAAGGTGGGGAACACGTAGGCATAAATGCCATCGTCATACACGTTCCAGTCCCACGACGGAAAGAGCGCCGTGCCATAGACCACATCCCAATAGAGCGGGCTGCTCACGGGAATGGCATAAGCCGGATTCTGGAAGCGGATGAGACGTACGGCATACTCGTAGTCATCGGGCGAACCTTCAAACTCACCACCCACCCAATGGCCGGGCAGGTCGCTGTCAGGATGTTCGTCTATATATAAGGTATCATTTTCGATGGAAAAATCATTTTTTCCGGCCACATATTCACGACGGTTGTATTCGTCGATGTCACGTTCACGCCCGGTATAGTCGCGCACGATAACCGTCCCGACATTGCCGATGTTCACCTGCTGAGCTTTGCCCAGCACTTCGCCGGCCGACTTAGCTTCCACTTTTTCGGTTTTCTTTTCTTCCTTCTGCTTTTTCGGGACGAAATAAATGTCATCGCCCGGACTCTGTGCCGAGACCACCCACGGCAACAGGGCCATCATCGTTACCAGTAATGCAATCTTTTTCATATCGTCTAGTCTCCTTTCGTTCTGCTGAAAAACAGTCGTCTTGGGCAGCCTTCCTTTCGGCCCGGGAGCGGTCTCCTTTCCGTCCTCGGACGGACTCTAGTCCGTGGTCGGGCGGTCTCCTTTCCGCTCTCACGCCGCATAGAGAGGATGATTCGGCCCAATTCGACGTATGCAAAGATAAAAAGTATTCGATTGCCAAACGGAGGATTTTCCCTATTTATGCGTAGGGAATTCCCGCTTTTTATGGTCCACATCCACTTCCGACAGATTATTTCTGCAACTTCCTTGATGCTTTCATTTAAAAAGACTTATTTTTGCATAACTCAAAACTACAAGAACTGTAACGCATTATTCAAACACTCATGAAATATTTAGAAGTCACATTCCATACCCTGCCATGCACCGAGACGGTGAACGACGTGCTGTCGGCTCTCTGTGCCGAAATAGGTTTTGAAAGCTTTGTCGAATGCGAAGGAGGCATCCAGGCATATATCCAGACCCCGCTGTATGACAGGAAGACCGTGGAAGACATGTTGTCCGACTTTCCGCTTGAAGGAACACACATCGTTTTTGAAACAAAGGAAACAGAAGACAAAGACTGGAACGAGGAATGGGAGAAAAACTTCTTCCAACCCATCGTCATCGGAGACCGCTGCGTCATCCACAGCACGTTTCACCACGATGTGCCGCAGGCGGAGTATGACATCGTCATCAATCCGCAAATGGCCTTCGGCACAGGACATCACGAGACGACCAGCCTTATCCTGGAAGAGCTGCTCGATGCTGATCTGACAGGCAAATCTGTGTTGGACATGGGGTGCGGCACTTCCATCCTGGCCATCCTGGCCGCAAAGCGGGGAGCTTATCCTGTGACAGCCATCGACATCGATGATTGGTGCGTGAACAACTCCCGTGACAACATCGCCCTGAATCAAGTGGAAGGCATTACCGTGGAACTGGGCGACGCTTCCAAGCTGAAAGGACGCCAACCTTTTGACATCATCATCGCCAACATCAATCGAAACATCCTGCTGGCCGACATGGCACAGTATGCGGCCTGTATGCACCCGGGGTCAGAAATCTATATGAGCGGATTCTACGTGGATGACATCCCAACCATCCGTGCCGAAGGTGAACGTTTAGGCATGGAATACCTGCATCATAAAGAAAAGAACCGTTGGGCCGAAGTGAAACTACGCATGAAATGACATCCTGCGATTGCATCATAACACCATAAATATAATACCAACAGACATGGACACTTCTAAAACACCAAGCGTGGAAGAGCTGATGCGCCATCTCAAATATTTGCAACTGCTCAGCAACCGCTTTCCCACGATTGCCGCAGCCAGCACCGAAATCATCAACCTGGCTGCTATCCTAAACCTTCCGAAAGGGACTGAACACTTTCTGAGCGACGTGCACGGCGAACACGAAGCATTCCGGCATGTGCTGAAGAATGCTTCGGGGGCCGTCAAACGAAAAGTGAACGAAATCTTCGGCAACACACTGCGTGAAATCGAGAAAAAGGAAATCTGCACGCTTATCTACTATCCGAAAGAAAAGCTGCAACTTGTGAAAGCCTGCGAGACTGATATGCGCGACTGGTATCTGACCACACTCAACCAACTGGTACGTGTATGCCGGACGGTGTCATCCAAATATACACGTTCGAAGGTACAGAAAGCACTGCCTCCTGAATTTGCCTACATCATCCAGGAACTGCTACATGAATCGTCAGACGAACCGAACAAGCACCAATACTTCAACGTCATCATCAACACCATCATCGAGACGCATCGTGCTGACCAGTTTATCATCGCTCTCTGCAACCTCATCCAACGGCTGGTCATCGACTCGCTCCACATCATCGGCGACATCTATGACCGCGGCCCGGGTGCTCATCTCATCATGGACACACTATGCCACTATCACAACCTGGACATCCAGTGGGGCAACCATGACATCTTGTGGATGGGTGCTGCCGCCGGCAACGAATGTTGCATAGCCAACGTGTTGCGCACCTCTTTACGCTATGCCAACCTCGTGACGTTGGAAGACGGCTATGGCATCAACCTACTGCCTTTAGCCACTTTTGCCATGGACACGTATGCCAATGACCCATGCAGAAGTTTCTGTCCTAAGATAGAAGATGGAGACAAGACGCACAACGAGCGCACCTGCCGCCTCATCGCACAAATGCACAAAGCCATCAGCATCATCCAGTTCAAATTGGAAGCTGGCATCATCAAACGGCATCCGGAATTCAACATGGAGTCACGCAACTTGCTAGGACTTATCAACAGGGAAAAAGGTGTACTTCTGTATGAAGGCAAAGAATATGAAATGAACGACATGAACTTCCCCACCGTCGACCCGAAAGACCCTTATAAGTTGACAAAAGAAGAGGAAGAGGTCATCCGGAAGTTGCACTGCTCGTTTATCGGCAGTGAGAAACTGAAACGGCATGTCCACTGTCTGCTCACACGTGGAAGTATGTATCTAAGCATCAACTCCAACCTCCTCTATCATGCCTCAGTCCCACTCAATGAAGACGGTTCATTGAAAGAAGTCCGCATACAAGGAAAACCCTATAAAGGCAAACAGTTGCTTGACAAAGTAGACAGCCTTGTACGCTCAGCCTTCAGTGACGAGCCGTTGCCGGAACAGCAGTTCGCCATCGACTACATCTGGTACTTATGGTGCGGCAAAGACTCTCCACTGTTTGACAAAGCCAAAATGGCAACTTTCGAACGTTACTTTGTCAAAGACAAAGAACTGCACAAAGAAGAGAAGGGAGCCTACTACACCATGCGCGACAATGAACAAGTGTGCGATATGCTCCTGGATGAATTCAACGTGAAAGGAGAGCACCGCCACCTCATTACCGGGCACGTGCCCGTGAAGACTAAAAAAGGTGAAAAACCTGTCAAAGCAAACGGAAAACTCATCGTCATCGACGGTGGTTTCTCCAAAGCCTACCAATCTGAAACAGGCATTGCAGGCTATACGCTGGTCTATCACTCACGCGGACTTCAGCTCGTCCAACACGAACCTTTCACTTCCACCCAAGAGGCTATTCGCGAGGGAAAAGACATCATCTCATCCACACAACTGGTGGAACTGAGCAGTCAACGCGTCATGGTGCGCGACACAGACAAAGGGCGTGAACTGGAACAGCAAATCAGTGACTTGGTCCTGCTGCTGGCCGCCTATCGTAAAGGTATCGTCAAAGAAAAAGGCCAATAAACTCCCGATTGCACTTAGCTCTCCCCGCGAACATAAAACAAGCGTGTGCCGCGACCTGACTTGTCAAGCTTGTCGCGGCACACGCTTATTGGCTCTGTATATCTCTTCCCGAATCGCTCAATTCGAGGGTGAATCTTCTTTCACATAACTGGCAAAACCATACGAATGCCTTTTCGAGAAATCATTTATGGCTGATGAAGAGACTTTGTCCTGTTCACGCAACCTACGCTGACTCTCGTTGTCTCGGGCATATTCACGCAAAGTCTTGCGCTCGCCCGACTTGTAAAGCGAACTTTCCAAGACCTCATAGTCCAATAAATTGCCTACTGGAGTGAGATGGGGCAACAACTTCTGCTCCAAAAGTCCCCTGAAAGCTCCTTCATACTCACAGCAAACTTTCCCTCCTGATTGAAAAATACGATAAGTAAAGTTCGACCAGGCCGTGTGAATGACGATTTCTTTCGGCAAAATCTCGGCTATTGCCTCTAAGTCATAGGCAAGGTCACGGATTTTGATAATTTTTTTTACCGGGCAAGTACTGAATCTGGCTTGCCCAAAAGTCGGAATTGGAGAGTTGATCTATAATATCATTTAAGCTCTCCCTAATTGTAAACTGTATTTTCATAGTAGCTGCCTTTCTGCAAGGACTTTATATAACATTAAACATATCTCTGGCGTAAATATAGCCGAAAAAATGATACAATGAAATAGCAGTTATTCTTTTTTAACATCAATAATTCAATATACCTATAAATAGGTAAGAAGGAAACCGGAGACAAGTCGCATAAGAATCCACAGCTTACAAATAATATACAATTACCCTCTGCTTTCCACTTACTCGAAACGGATAGATTTTGCCGGGTGGATGCGTGAAATCAAATAAGAAGGACCTATCAACATCAAGACTGAAAGAAACAGCGTACAAACATTAAGCAAAAGCCATAGACCGACATTGAAATGGATAGGCATTGCATCCAAATAATAACTGGCTGGGTCCAACTTCACCCAACGTAGGTATTTCTGGGACAGACAAAACAGAAGAGCCAGTACATTACCCCACAACATGCCTTTCCCGATAATAAACACTGAAAAATACAGAAATATCTCACGGATGGAACGATTGCTTGCTCCCAGCGCTTTCAGGATGCCTATCAGATTGGTGCGCTCCAGGATGATAATCAGCAGACCGGAAATCATCGTGAAGCCAGCCACTCCCAACATCAGCACCAGAATGACCCACACCGTCATGTCAAGCACGCCAAGCCACGCAAACAACTGCGGATTGAGGTCTTCTATCGTCTGCGTAAAATAAGTGTTCCCATAGCAATCGACCAGCGTGTCGACGACCTCCGACACCGCATCACGCATATCATCCAAACGGTCATAATCGGAGATGGACAACTCCACCCCACTCACCTGGTCCGGCTGCCAGCCATTCAGCCGATTCACCGTGTAGAGGTCGCCTATCAAAAAGAGCTTGTCGTACTCCGAAAAGTTCGTTTCGTAAATGCCGGCAATCTTCAATCGACGCGCCCGCACATTTTCTTGTATATAATAAGTATAAATGGCATCCCCCACTTCCAAATGAAGCTTGTCAGCCAACAAGCGGGAGATGAGCACCTGGCTGGACGCCACCGTGTCGGAGAACACAGGAATGTCCCCTGCCACAAGATATTGACGGAAAAAGTCCAAATCATACTCAGGCCCCACTCCTTTCAGCACCATGCCTTGATAGTCGCTATCCGTCTTGATGATGCCGGGCTTGGTGGAAAAACGCTGCACGTGGGTCACACCGGCTACATGCCGCAACTCTGTCAACAGCGTATCATTGGCCGATATGGGGAATGTCTCATACGACTGCGTACCACGAAAATTGCTCACCTGAAGATGTGAACCGAAGCCGATGACTTTCGAGCGCACTTCATCTTTGAAGCCGATGAGCACACAGACCGACACAAGCATGACGGCCAACCCCAAAGCCATCCCCACCATCGCGATGCTGATGGCCGGCTTGGCCACCTGCCGTTTGCCCTCGCCCTGCGCATACATGCGGCGCGCCAGAAAAAACTTATAGTTCATCATCAGCTCCTTTCTTCCGTCATTTCGTCATTACTCAAAACGTCCTTCCGGGATAAGCCTCCAAAGCCTTCCGCAAGACAAACAAGGCCCGCACCAAATCTTCCTTTTTCAGCACATAAGCTATGCGCACCTCATCACGTCCTGCACCCGGAGTCGTGTAAAACCCGGAAGCCGGAGCCATCATCACCGTCTCGTCCTCGTAAGAAAACTCGGACAAACACCATGCACAGAACTTCTCACTATCATCCACCGGCAGGCGGGCAACCGTGTAGAATGCTCCCATCGGAATGGGAGAATAGACGCCCGGAATACGGTTCAGCCCATCTATCAAGCATTTGCGGCGTTCCACATATTCGTCATACGTATCGCGCAGATATTCATCCGGCGTGTCCAGTGACGCCTCCGCCGCAATCTGACCGATCAAGGGAGGGCTCAATCGAGCCTGGCAAAACTTCATCACTGCCTGACGCACAGCCTTGTTCTTCGTAATCAAAGCACCGATGCGGATGCCGCATTCCGAATAACGTTTCGACACTGAATCTATCAACACGACGTTGTCCTCAATGCCTTCCAGATGGCATGCCGAGATGTAAGGAGAGCCTGTGTAGATGAACTCGCGATAGACTTCATCGGAGAAAAGATACAAATCATATTTCTTCACCAAGTCGCGTATTTGGTTCATCTCACGACGAGTGTACAAATATCCCGTCGGATTGTTCGGATTGCATATCAGGATAGCTTTGGTGCGTTCATTGATAAGTTCCTCAAACTTTTCCACCTTCGGCAATGAAAATCCTTCGTCGATGGTGGTCGTGATAGTGCGGATGACGGCACCCGCCGAGATGGCAAAGGCCATGTAGTTGGCATACGCCGGTTCGGGCACAATGATTTCATCGCCCGGATTCAGACACGAAAGGAATGCGAAAAGGACAGCCTCCGAACCGCCCGTAGTGATGATGATGTCATCAGCATCCAGATGAATGTCAAAGCGGCGGTAATAGCCCGTCAGTTTCTCTCGATAGCTGCGATAGCCCTGGCTGGGACTGTATTCCAAAATCTTACGGTCTATGTTTCGAATCGCGTCCAATGCGACCTGAGGCGTCGGCAAGTCTGGCTGACCGATGTTCAAATGATAGACATGGATTCCGCGCTGCTTGGCAGCTTCGGCCAAAGGGGCCAGTTTCCGAATAGGGGAAGAGGGCATTTCCATCCCTCGTACTGATATTTGTGGCATAGAATAAGTGTCTTAATAAAATTGCCTTGCAAAGATATAGGCTGAGGACTTATGTGGCAAACAAAACACCAGTTTTATTACCTTCCAATGGCATTTTGACAGTCTGCATCTCCATCGCCTTGCATACAGGAGACGGCAACAAAAACCGTCCGTGTCTACCCTCTATTCCGTCCGAGGACGCAAAGGAGTCCGCTCTCGGGCGGAATAGAAGATAAGCACGGACGGAGTAAAGGGTAAGCCGGCATCACATTTAGCGGCCTACAAATGCGCTTTGTATCAGGATGTTCAGTCCAAAGGAATGATTTCGCCGATGACCGGGCATGCCACATGCAGGAAATCATGCTGCATCAGCCTCTCCACATTGTGCAATGGTTCGTCCCAAGGATGCCTTGCCAAGGCGAATTTAGAATGGTGCACCGTGACGGTCTTTCGCGCTCCCACATCTCGGACTGCTTGTTCCAGCTGTCTGGGCATGGTGTGAATATACCGCCACGCTTCATTATACTGCCCATTTTCCAATATAGCCAAGTCGATGTCTCGATGCTGCTTACCTATGTCAGCAAAATGCGCGTCATAACCTCCGTCGCCGCCGATATAGACTTTTGAAGAAGGCGTATCGAGCAGAAATGAGGCCCACAGTGTCTGGTTGGCGGTCAGTCCGCGACCGGAAAAGTGGCGTGACGGGAAACAACTGACCGTGAATCCATCAGTCAACTGACGGCATTCTCCCCAATCCATCTCCACCAGCCGGCCGGGCTCAAAACCCCAGTACTCGAAATGCTCTCCCACCCCCAGCGGGCAGATGACCCGTCCGATGCGAGACCTTAATTGCTTGACAGTCCGATAGTCCAGATGGTCCCAATGGTCATGCGAGATAATCAAGTAGTCGATGTCGGGCATGTCTTCAGGTTTATAAATATCAGTCCCGGGAAAGGGTTTATTGACAAACGTCAGCGGAGAGCCCGTGTAGAACACCGGGTCGACCAAAATCTTCTTACCGCTCAGTTGCAAGAGATAGGACGAATGCCCGAACCACACCATGCAGTCTTCCTCCGGAAGATTTTTCAAGTCAGTCTTTATGGCCGGCACAGGATTCTCAGGCACAATGCCTGTCTTTTCTCCAAAGAGGAAACTCCACATCGCCTGCACGCGATTGGTCTGTGAAGTCATCAACACCGTGGGATGGAGATTCTTAAACTCCCCGTCCCTGTAATTGGGCGAACGCTTGATGCGCTCCAGCCGCTCTCCGCGAGGCAGACGCCCGAAGCTCGGTTGGTTGATGAAAGCAATGACGATTGCAGCCAGCACGACGACTGTCCCCGCAATCCAACATAGCCATGTCATAATGTATTGTTTCTTTTTGTTCATTTCATCGATTTATTCACACTGCGAAAATAGTATATTCACAGCACTTGGCAGATAACTATATTACGGATATACTAACCTTGATTACGGTTTCTCCTGCGGACGTATGGTGAACTGCCTTAATGCCTCCAAGTCGCCATTGAACACATTCATGTCCACCCTGCCGTGAATGCCGGGCAAACGCCCCATGTCCGTATGTTGCCAGAAAGCCCACTCACCCTGATAAGTCAAGGAGTCAACATAATAATGAGCTATCCAAAACGGATAAGCATCAAGCGAATCATCGTTCAAGAAGCGTTCCTTAAATTTACGGGACGCATAGATAATCGGCTTCACGCCATAATGCTTCTCGACCCGCTTCAACCACGTCTTCACCTCCAGACGTAACGAGTCTTCTCCATAATCACCTCGTGTCTCCACGTCAAGCACCGGAGGCAGGTCGTCAGCCAATAGCTCCACATGGTCACAAAAAAAGTCAGCCTGCTTCTCAGCCGGAGACGTGTTGCTGAAAAAATGATACGCTCCCCGTATGAATCCATTCTCACGCGCTTTTGCAAAATTTTGCTGGAATGCAGAGTCCACCCAGTCCGAACCTTCTGTCGCTTTCATGAACACGAAGTGAATGCCCGAACCTGTATGTTCGGCTTTTGCCAGTTTTTCCCAATCAATCTCTCCCTGATGGTGCGAGATGTCAATGCCGTGCACCACCGGACGCCCCGCATAGGTGTCACCAAAATCCCAACGATAAAAATAAGGTTTCAGATAATAGACATAGACAAAACAAAGATAAGCCATTGCCACGACTCCGGTCACAGCCCAAATGAGCCATCGCGGAGTTTCTCCCCACAGACATTTCTTCGGCTGCGCCTTCTTCGCCACGTTTCTCTTTTGCCGGACTGCCGCCTTTTGGCGGGGCTTCCTGCTTTGTCCGGACACAGAGCTTTTGGGTCTGCGAGGTTTACGTTCCGGCTTGTTTTCTGCTTCCAATGTTTTCTTTACTACCATATTTTTCTTATCAGGGTCTCACTCAAAAAAGACGCAGACCTTCACTTCTTGAGAAGTGAAAATCCACGTCTTTTCTCTTCATATTCCAAAACTTCCATCAATCAGCCTTTTCAAGCTGCAAGGTTATAGTCGGTCTGTCACACAGTTCTGACGGGCCGAAATACTGTATTGGACCGGGATAGATAAAAGCTGTCTCCCGAGCCCATTTGTCACGATGTGCAGCAAATGTCTTGAAGGGCTTTCCATCCAAATCGACCAACGCTTTCTTGATGACCGGATGATTTTTTCCTCTACGGCGTTCCATGTTCAGCATCATGCTCAAGGGGGCACCGCCGGCTATCCATTCATCAGCCGGAGCGACTGTGTTGCGCACCGAAGCCATGTACCCGGATTTACCGGTCACAATCAGTTGGGCGGCAGCATATCCTAATGAGTAACAATAGTTCGCATCATAGTTTGAAGGGAATCCGCACCGTCCCTCATAACCGAGAAAATGATGTTGCGTGGCAAACTTCCCGACATACTTTCCTTCAGCCTTCCATTGGGCCAATTTTGTACCCACCATAGACGATAGAAGCACTTCCGTCTCAATGCGTGAGACACAGACATTGCCATGCGGGTCGCGGTCCAGTGTCAACTGATTGGCCACGCTCTCCGGCAGACTGGCAAAAATTGAAGCATTTTCAGGCGACAGTTTTGAGATGACCCAGTTGCGTTGCTCTGACGACTTTGTCGTCTGTTGTTCCGTGCTGTCTGCCAAAAGCTCATTCAATTCTGCAATCAGCTTTTTCATTGCCGGGATGAATTCGATTAGTCCTTCCGGTATGAGCACCGTGCCAAAATTCAGCCCTTTGGCTGCACGTTCGGCAACGACACTGGCGATGTATGTCACCACATCATCCAAAGTCATGTTTCTGGCAGCGACTTCTTCAGAAATAATACAAATGTTCGGCTGTGTCTGCAAAGCGCACTCCAAAGCGATGTGTGAGGCCGAACGCCCCATAAGCTTGATGAAATGCCAATATTTGCATGCCGAACTACAGTCGCGCTGGATGTTACCGATAATTTCAGAATAAATCTTGCAGGCAGTGTCAAATCCGAAAGAAGTCTCTACAACCTCGTTCTTCAAGTCACCATCAATCGTCTTCGGACAGCCTATCACCTGAATGCCCGCATCCTTGGCCTTATAATATTCAGCCAACACGGCAGCATTGGTGTTCGAGTCGTCACCTCCCACGATGACCAGCGCTTTGATATTCAGTTCGCGCATGATTTCCAATCCTTTTTCAAACTGTTCTTCCTTCTCAAGCTTGGTTCTGCCTGTTCCGATGATGTCAAACCCGCCTGTATTGCGATATTCATCTATCATCTCTGCCGTCAGCTCCTTATATTCATGATTGACCAGTCCGCCAGGTCCCAGAATGAAGCCAAACAAACGGCTATCCTTATTATTCTTCTTCAAACCATCAAACAAACCGGAAATCACATTATGTCCGCCAGGGGCCGGACCACCGGACAACAAGATGCCCACATTAATTGCCGGATAATCTTTCTTCTCCTGCGCTTCCACAAAACGTAAGATGGGTAAACCATAGGTGTGAGGGAACAGTTTCTTCAATTCCTCCTTGTCTGCGACCGGCTCTGTCACCCCGGCCTCCACTACTTCAATCGCTCCTCGTAAAGTCTTTGGTAATTTAGGCTCATACGCCTTTCTCGCAAGTTGAAGTGCACTCTGTGTTTTAGTCATAGTCTTTACATTTTAAAAGGTCAATCTATTAACTTTCCTTATATGTGAGCAAATTTCGTTGATTTTTCTGAATAATAAAAATAAAATCCATATCTTTACCGAAAAAGATTTGAAACCAACTTTAAATTTTTACGATTATGGCAAATAAAAGAACATTAAAGAAGAGTGTAAACTATATCGCCGGAGAACTCTTTACTGAATGTATCGTAGTGAAGAACTTCATCCCCAATGTCAACGAAGACAAAGTCAACGAATTGATGACCAAAGTATTGTATATGCAAGACGAATTCATTCGCCGCATCAATCACCCGGAACCCGGCAACGTCAAAGGACATTTTAAGAAGCTACGTAAGGATTTCGACGAACAATTGGACTTTCTCATCAATGAAATCGGGAATCTTCATGAGCAAAAAGCATGAGAAAAGCAATCTGCAGCTTCATTTATCATAAGATACTGGGGTGGAAACACAAGGTTTCCATCCCAGATTATGACAAATATGTTATCTGTGCAGCTCCACATACATCCAACTGGGACTTAATCATCGGTAAACTTTTCTATGGCGCCATCGGACGCCGGACTCTTTTCATGATGAAAAAAGAGTGGTTTTTCGAACCGTTAGGCACTTTTTTCCGATTCATCGGAGGAATTCCTGTCGACCGCAGCCAAAAACACTCGCTCGTGGACCAAATGGTGGAACAAGCCAAATCCCGCTCCATATTCCATCTGGCCATCACACCGGAAGGAACACGGTCGGCCAACAGCGAATGGAAGAAAGGTTTCTATTATATAGCCCTCAATGCACAAATTCCCATCGTCCTCGCAGGCATCGACTACGCCAATAAATGCATCACCATCGAAAAAGAAGTTTTCCCCTCGGGCAACATCGAAGAGGACCTACACACTATCAAACTTTATTTCAAAGGATTCCAAGGCAAACATCCTGAGAAATTCACCATCGGAGATATTTAAACAGACAATGAAACTTATCTATTGCCTCCTGTTCGCCTCGTTGTGCTTTATCCAACAGGCCGGAGCACAAGGGCTGGAAGCCACTGTCCAAGATAGGCTTAAAGCATTCTTCAATAACTATTCCACCTCACAAGCAAACATCGGAGAGACTTCTCTGAAGTCATTTAAACTGGACAATCAGAAACGCACACTGGATATATACCCCAACGTGAATTTCGGCTACCAGCCATTCACGGACGAAAATGTCAAAGCCATCTACCGCACTATCAAACAATCACTCCCAGGCCCCGTCAACTATTACAAAATCAAAGTATATGCCGACGGACGTCCTATCGAAGAACTTGTCCCCAACTACTTGCGTAAGCGCAGGGAACAGGAAAAAGACCGCCTGTGGAAAGACATACAGGAGACGACATCTCCATGGGTGACAAACATGTCACGCCCATACAACATCGAACGAGGACTCAAAGGAAGGCATATCGCGCTCTGGCAAAGCCACGGAAAGTATTTCAAGAACGACAAGAATGAATGGAGCTGGCAACGCCCCCGACTCTTTTGCACGACGGAAGACCTCTTCACACAGTCATTCGTCGTCCCCTACCTGATGCCCATGCTGGAAAATGCAGGGGCTGTCGTCTTCACCCCACGCGAACGCGACTGGCAGGCACGGGAGATCATCGTAGACAACGACGCCACGCCCCAAGGCTCCATCTACTATGAAGACAGCAACCGCAGACGACGTTGGCAGACAGGCACAGGGAAAGGCTTCGCCCACCTCCGCACGGTCTATCTCGACGGTCAAAACCCATTCGAAGACGGCACGGTGCGCGTTGCCGAAACGGCGCAGAAGAAAAAGGAACAGACCTTCGCAGAATGGATTCCCGACATACCCGAAACTGGAAAATATGCCGTCTATGTCTCCTACCAGACCTATCCGAACAGCGTGTCAGATGCCAAATACCTGGTGTTCCACAAAGGAGGCGTCACCGAATTCTCCGTCAATCAGCAGATGGGCGGAGGGACATGGGTCTATCTGGGCACATTCGAATTCGACAAAGGGAACAATGACTATGGCATGGTCGTCCTCAGCAATGAAAGCCGGGAAAAGGGTGTGGTCTGCGCTGACGCCGTGCGTTTCGGAGGAGGCATGGGCAACATCGCCCGCGGAAACTCTCCCGAGGCAGCCCACGTGAGCGGACTTCCACGCTATCTGGAGGGCGCACGCTACCAGGCCCAATGGAGCGGAATGCCATACGACGTGTATGCCGGACGAAAAGGGACTAACGACTATCCCGACGACATCAACACACGTTCCAACATGGTCAACTACCTTTCGGGAGGTTCCCCCTACAACCCCGGACAGAAAGGCCTGGGAGTGCCCATCGACCTCTGCCTGGCCCTGCACAGCGACGCCGGATACTCCACGGAAGATGAACTTATCGGCTCACTGGGCATCTACACCACCGGATTCAACGACGGGCTGCTCTCCGCCGGCATCTCCCGATATGCTTCACGCGACCTGGCAGACATCGTACTTACGGGACTGAAACGTGACATCAGTGCGACGTTCGACATCGAATGGGCACGACGCGCCATGTGGAACCGCAATTACAGCGAAACACGGCTGCCAGCCGTACCCTCCATGATACTGGAACTACTTTCCCACCAGAACTTTGCCGACATGCGGCTGGGACACGACCCACGATTCAAGTTTGCCGTTGCACGCTCCGTCTACAAATCACTGTTGAGATACGAAGCGACCATGCACGGCGAAGACTATGAAGTGCAACCATTGCCGGTCGACCACTTTGCCGTGACGTTTACGGGCAAGAAGCACACCGTCTGCCTGTCATGGACTCCCGTGGATGACCCTCTCGAACCAACGGCCACGCCCCGCGAATATGTGGTCTACACACGCATCGGATTCGGAGGATTCGACAACGGGGAAGTCGTCCGCGGCACGTCGACGACCCGACGCCTCGAACCGGGACTCGTCTACAGCTTTCGCGTCACAGCCGTCAACCGCGGGGGTGAGAGTTTCCCTTCTGAGACGCTCTCAGCCTACGTCGCCCGGGGAAGCCGGCAGAACGTACTTATCGTGAACGCATTCGACCGCCTGAGCGGACCGGCCACCATCGAAACAACCAACCTCCAAGGCTTCGACCTCCGCACCGACCCGGGTATACCTTATATATATAGCCCTGCATTCTGCGGCACGCAGCTCTGCTTCGACAAGGACGGTGCCGGGCGGGAGACTCCCGACGGACTGGGGTTCAGCGACAGCAACCTCGAGGGACGGCTCATCGCCGGAAACACATTTGACTACCCCTTCCTCCACGGCAAGGCCATCCAGTCGGCCGGCCCCTACTCCTTCGCCTCATGCAGCGACGAAGCTGTGGAAGACGGGCTTGTCAGACTGTCAGACTACAACATGGCCGACATCATCCTCGGCGCGGAAGCAATGCCCCTCTCCTCTCCCCTGAAACAAGCCGTCACGGACTATTGCCGACGCGGGGGACGCATCCTCATCAGCGGCGCCAGCCTCGACAAAGAGCGCGACACGGCCTTCACCGACCTGCTGAAATTCCGGCCTGTGGACAACATGCGTTATTCTCCCTCGTCGGAAATCTACGGCACGGGCATACGTTTCCACATCTTCCGCGAAGCCAACACGCAGAGCTATGCCGTCCCCGCGCCCTCGTGCATCGAGCCTGCGGGTGGTGCCATCCAATGCTTCGTCTACACCGACGGGAGCCGGGGTGCGGGCACTGCCTACCGCGGCGCGGACTACCGCACGTTCATCCTCGGATTCCCCTTCGAGAGCATCACGGACGAACGCAGCCGGGCCCACATCATGGCCGGCATACTTCGCTATCTGGCCGAGTGACAAGAGCCTGACGAGGGGAAGGCTGCATGACACAGTCGTGTGAATTTTTCAAAATCATTCCGCAGCATGGTGCAAAGGGAAAAAATGCACCGCACGAGGCCTCTTGACGGGCAAAAAGAATCGTTCCGTACCATTCCGGGAATCCTTCCGTACCATTCCCGGAATCGTTCCTAACCATTCCCGGAAGGGTATGGAACGGTTCTGCCGGCCTCTACGGCCATTTTATAAAATCATTCCTTTTTGTAATTATAAATAACAATATCCATTTCATATATCCATCCGTCCTCCCCGGCCATCCCCTCGGGACGGAAATGGAATTCCCCTCCGGGAAAAAAGGCTATGCCCGTCAGGCGTTAGCCTCGTCCCTTGGACACGGATGACACGGACAAGGCGTATACACAGACTATCCATCCGCACTATCCGTACCATCCGTGCCTGCAATGCGCTGCCAGGGCACAGCCTCCCACCCCCGCCATCACCCATTTATCCATCGACCCATCCTTAGAATCCCGTGTACAGCCCCATTCAAGCTGGCAGATTTCAGGGCATGCCCAGTCCCTGCCTGCGCAGGTGTCTGTACAGGCGCTCCCGGCACAGTCCCTCAACCCTCTGCCGTCATTTGCCGCATTGACATGAGACTATTTTCCAATCTTATATTCATTTATTAATACAACTAATTATGAAAAGACTAAAAGTGAAAGTACATCTCCATGTCCATGTGCAACGCGAAAAATCAGTGTCCGTTTCCCCAAAACCATCTTCCCGGAAGGCATCGTTCTTCCGCTTCATCGAGCAGGAAATCGAGCGGGCATCTGCCGACGGGCAACGCAGTACGTCACGCAACTATCGCACGGCCCTGAACTCGCTCCGCCGCTTCTGCCAGAAGAAAGACTTGCGGTTTCAGGACTTCACGCCACGCATGGCTGCGGCCTACGAACTGTGGCTCAAGCAGGAAGGCATTTGCCTGAACACCGCCTCCTGCTATATGCGTTCCCTGCGTGCTGTCTACAACAAGGCCGTCGAACAAGGTCTCACAAGCGACGGGCAGCCATTCCGGCACGTCTACACCGGAGTCGAACACACGGCCAAACGCAGCCTCGCGACCGACAGCCTGCATTGCCTCCAGCAATTACGCCTGAAGGAAGGGTCACCGCACGCCGTCGCCCGCGACCTCTTCCTCTTCAGCCTACAAGCATGCGGAATGCCGTTTGTCGACATGGCTTATCTCACCCGGGCGCAAATCAACGACGGCTACCTGTCCTACCACCGGCACAAAACGGGACGACTCGTCACCATCCGACTGGAAGAACGCATGATGCAAATCATCAAGCGTTATGAAAGCATCTCATTCTCCCCCTACGTGTTCCCCATCATACGCTCTGCCGACCCCGACACGGCCTACCGCCACTACCGTACAGGCATAGGCTATTACAACCGGCTGCTGAGGCAACTTGCCCACCGATGCGGCTTCACGGAGAAACTGACCTCGTATGCGTCGCGCCACTCTTGGGCAAGTCTGGCTTATGAGAGCAACGTCATGCTGCCCGTCATCTCAAAGGCGCTCGGGCATGCGACCACGCAAACGACACTCATCTATATCCGCGAACTCAAAGACGATGCGCTCGAACAGGCCAACCGCCAAATCATGGACCTCGTCTTCCCCAAGAGGGACATCTGAGCCGCCTCTCCCCCGACAGGAGCGAAAAAAATCCCTGCAAGGCCGACGTACAGTCACGTCCTTGCAGGGATTGTGTTGTCTATACTTACCGGAAATTCCAATTATCCACAGTGGAAGAAGCGGCGCACGAGCGTCAGCATCTGATTGTTGTCCCGGCTGGCCGCGGCATGCAGATCACGGTCGTCAAAGGCACGCAAGGCACGGATAATGCCGTCGAGCATGCGAGGACTGAACACACCAGCCTGCTCGTAGAAAGCGCGTTGACGTTCGAGGCAAGCAGCCGAATCGGCGCAGCAGACAGGCAGTTGCTCCAAAGCTTCAAGCTTGGCCTTATTCTCTTCCTTATGTATATCCACATTAACATATTTGTCTTCGGCGATACGCAATGCCTCCTCTTTGGGGAGTTCCAAGCCATATCGGCAAGCGACACAGAGTCCGGCCATCAGTTGGTAGATGTCAGCCGAACCATCGGGTGAACGCATCTCGACGGTCTGTTTCTGCGTAGTGTCATAGTGATGCGGCATTTCCAACGGATTGGCCTGAGCACTCATATCCACCCCGGCAGTCCATCCCAACGGCACGCGTACGAGCACGGAACGGTTGCGGTCTCCCCAGCAGACGTTGGTAGGCGCTTCCTGATGGGGCACCAGGCGGAAGTATGACATGGGATTCTTGTTACCAAATGCCGTGATGGAGGGTGCAAGCACCATCATGCCGGCGATGGCACGACGAGCTTCCTCGGAAAGCACGCCGTCGCGGAGCATACAGTTGTGACCGTCCTTCATCATGCGCATGTGGATGTGCAGTCCCGAACCGGCTTTTCCCGTCGTAATCTTCGGAGCGAAAGTGACATCAAGTCCGTATTGATTGGCCAGATTACGAATGACCCACTTGGCAAGCATCAGCTGATTGGCAGCCGATTCCACGGGATTAGGGAGAAACTCTATTTCGTTCTGCTCATAAACCTTTCCATCGAGCGTAAAGTTACCCACTTCGCTGTGTCCATACTTGATTTGCCCACCGGTCTGGGCGATGTAGGACATGCACTTCTTGCGGAACTCATTGAACTTGGCATACGGGCCTGACTCATGATAGCCACGTTGGTCTGTGGCCGGGAAGAGGCCGTCATCCTCCGCGATGACATAGTATTCCAACTCGCCCATCGCCTCAAACGTCATGCCTGTGGCTTCCGTAAATGCATGGGCTGCACGGCGCAAGGTCTGCTGGGGCGAACAGTCGAGGAAGCGGCCTTCCTTATCGAAATAGTCGCAAAGCATGCACAGCGTGGGAATCTCGGCGAACGGATCGACAAAGGCCGTACAGAAACGCGGGATAACATACAAGTCGCTGTTGCCAGCCTCAATGAAAGAAGGGAACAGGCTCGAACCGTCTACTCGTTCGCCTGTCGTCAAGATAGTTTCCAAATACTCACGATTGTTAATCATGAAATTCAGCGTTTTCATGCGTCCGTCTTCTGCCGGATACATGAAGTTCACCATGCGGATTTCTTTCTCCTGGATATAGTTCAGAATGTCGGCTTTGGTAAACTCTGCGGCCGGCTTCTGCAAGAACACCACGAGGGGATTGGCGTTCATCTCGATTTCTTTGTTCATAGTTTAGGTGCTTTTTATGATATTGATGTCTGACGAGGCAAATGTAAGCAAACTCCCCACATCAACCAAACATAAGCCCATATTTTTATAACAAAAAGACATCAATCCGCCTTTGTTATACATTATACATAATCCACACCTTACAATATGACAAAACCTCCGCTCATGAAGAACATGTGCGAAGGCTTTGCCGCCATTACCGAATATACTGTTTCTCGGACTAAACTTTCAGCCTGTAAGTACGATAACCATAGACAGCCACCACTACAAAACATATCAGCGGCAAGACAAACGAGAGATTGACTGCCGGGAAACCGGCTACTTGCCCCATGTCAATGATGGATGCCTGGACTGGCGGAAGCACCGAACCGCCCAGAATCGCCATAATCAGTCCGGCAGCACCGAACTTGGCATCGTCGCCCAACCCTCGCAAGGCTATACCATAAATGGTCGGGAACATTAGCGACATGCATCCCGACACACCCACCAAGCAATAGACCCCATAACGGTTTTGCAAACCGATGACACCTAACGTAAGCAATCCTGCACACACGGCCAACACCATGAGCAACTGTCCCGGATTCAGGTAGCGCAACAGGAACGTGCAAATGAAACGACTGCAACAAAACAAAATCATTGCATAAATGTTATATTGCTGCGAGAGTACCTCAGCCGAACGTTCATCCATACCTTCCAGCATGAAATAGTGCGTGCCATATTGGATGATAAAAGTCCAGCACATGATTTGTGCTCCTACATAGAAAAACTGTGCCACTACCCCTTCCCGATAGTTTTTCAAATGAATGAGACGTCTCATCGTCGGGCCGAAGTTAATGCCATGCGACTGGTCGCCGTTCTTCGGCATCTTGGCAAACAGAATGATACAAAACATGACAGCTATCACCACGCCGATAGCCAGATAGGGAGCGATAAGCGTGGAAAGATCAGCATCCTTCAAGGCATTGAATTCCGCATCGTCAAGCAGGGCACGAGCTTCGCTGTCCATCGGATTGAGCTTCGCCTGGATGAAATTCATTGCCACATACATGCCCAGCAGTGAACCCATCGGATTGAATGACTGTGCCAGATTGAGCCTGCGGGTGGCCGTCTCCTCCGTCCCCATGGAAAGAATGTAAGGATTGGCACTGGTCTCCAAGAAAGACAAGCCACAGGTCAAAATGAAATAAGCCAACAGGAAATAGCCATACTCACCTATCACTTTGGCAGGAAAGAAGAGAAACGCCCCAATGGCATAAAGTCCCAGCCCCAACAAGATGCCGGCTTTGTAGGAGTAACGACGAATAAAAATGGCAGCCGGAAAAGCCATGGCAAAATAACCACCATAAAAAGCTACCTGCACCAGCGCACCATCAGTCACACTCATACGGAAGATCTTGGAGAAGGCCTTGACCATCGGATTGGTGATGTCATTGGCAAATCCCCACAATGCGAAACAAGAAGTGATAAGGATGAAGGGGAGCACGAAGCTCACCCCATCCTTATGTAATATGGAAGTCTTTTCAGAGGACTTCATAAGAATCATTTATATAATGGGCCGTAAGCGGCACATGCACGATAATCAGCACCCTCTTTGTCCATACCGAATGCATTCCAAGCCGCAGGACGGAAGATCTTGTCCTCCTCCACATTATGCATGCAGACAGGAATACGCAGCATGGAAGCCAATGTAATCAGGTCTTGACCGATATGACCATAACTGATAGCTCCGTGGTTGGCACCCCAATTGTTCATGACGGAATAAACATCACGGAATGCAGGTTTGTCACATAGACGAGGAACAAACCATGTCGTCGGCCATGTCGGGTCGGTACGCATATTAAGCACCTTGTGAATTTCCGGATCAATGTCAACCGTCCATCCTTCTGCAATCTGGAGTACAGGACCCAGACCTTTAATCAGATTCACACGGCTCATCGTCACCGGCATACCTCCACGAGTGAGGAAGTTCGAAGAGAAACCTCCACCGCGGAAATAATCACGGTTGGCCGGATACCAAGTCGTAGCAGCCAGACAGTCCTCCACATCTTTTTCCGTCAAGTCCCACGGTTGCTTCATCACAGGATTGCCCTCTGCGTCACAAGCACGTCCTGTACCATCCAACGTTGTCGCTCCGGAATTAATCAAATGGATAATACCACCGGCTGCACGTCCTGTCAACTCCTTACCGGTCACACGCTTCACAGCTTCAGGACTCCAATACGTACGCACATCGGAGAAGATTTGTCCCCTATTGGTCAACAGATGACCGAAAAGCATGGCGATACCGTTGCAGCAATCATTTTCCGTAGCCACGACGAAAGCTTCACGAATGCCGTTCCAGTCAAACGATGTGTTGAGAAGTGCTTCCGAAAAGTCGCCGTTCGGCTTAAAGTCCGTCCATTGGCGTTGTCCCTGGAATCCGGCGGCGATAGCATTGTGTCCCAACGCCTCTTCCTTGAAACCAGCCTCACGCAGACGTGGATTGCCCCGCATCAAGTCACGCATGATGATGGTCATCTTCACAACAAACTCCCAGTCGGCATCCTTACCTGCACGGTCTTTCTTCTTCTCCGGGCGGTTGCCGATGTCTTCACCTTCATTGGGTTTACAATATTTTTCTGTCCAAGCCATTGCCTTGGCAAACTCATCCTTGTCATAAATGCCCTCGTCGATACGGCGGAGAATTTCAGTCAAGTCAACCGACTCGGCACGGATACCCAGATATTCCTGCAAGAAATCGGGATTCACAATCGAACCGGCAATACCCATTGCCACGCTACCCATTGACAAGTAGGACTTTCCGCGCATGGTGGCTACGGCTTGCGCAGCACGTGCAAAGCGGAGGATTTTCTCAGCAACGTCAGTCGGGATTGTGTTGTCAGGCAAATCCTGCACATCATGTCCGTAAATGCCAAAAGCGGGTAATCCTTTTTGCGCATGTGCAGCCAATACAGCAGCCAGATAGACTGCCCCCGGACGCTCCGTTCCGTTAAAGCCCCACACGGCTTTCGGATAATAAGGATTCATGTCCATCGTTTCCGAGCCGTAGCACCAGCAGGAGGTCACAGTGATGCTCGAGCCCACACCTTCACGCTCAAACTTCTCGGCACAAGCGGCTGTCTCGGCCACACGTCCGATCGTACCATCGGCGATGACACACTCCACAGGCGAGCCGTCGCCATTGCGCAGATTACGGGTGATTAACTCCGCTACGGCCTTGGCTAATGCCATAGTCTTTTCTTCCAAACTCTCACGGATGCCGCCCTGGCGCGCATCAATAACGGGGCGGATACCGATTTTAGGATACTTGTTCATTGTATTATATTTAAAGTGTTCGTAATACCGTAGTTTAATGCCTACAGCGTGACAAATGTAGACAAATCTTCCGACAAGACATCCATGAAAGCCTTGAAAATACACGCCCTTTAAATTTCATTAATCATATGTCTGCCCTCCAATCCTGCTTAGAGACGGGCCAAAAGACAAGAGATGAAAGAACCATACTTGGAATATAGCATGATAAATTCTTATCGATTCCAGATGGATGATGCTTTATATGCCACTCCCCAAAAAATGACAGCCATAATGCAATAACTCATTGGTATCAATCCAGACAGAGACCTTGTACAATCCACAAAAGGAATCTTTCACTTACCATACGTTGATTTATAAAATAATGTCAAAAGACGGGAGGCAATAACCTGCCTCCCGCTACATGATTGTCGGCTAAAACGCTGTATGTACAGACTTCAGTCAGCCGGATTCTTCTTAAGTGTGACCAGGATGACTCCCTCGCGGTCGAACGCACCATAGCGTGCCCGTCCGACCGAATCCTTGATGACTTCGATGCGCTCGATGCGTTCCGGCGACAGGGCTTCAAGCATGTCGCCCGTGATGGGCTGCCCGTCGCAGAGTATCAGGGCTTTGTCCTTGTCCATCCCCTTGCCCGTGCCGGCATGCCGCTTGGTCGTCACCAGGACCACACCGTTCGCGCCACGGTCGCCGTAGAATTCCCTGGCCGTCTGGTCTTTCAGCACGCTGATGGACTCGATGTCAGCAGGAGCCAGCTTGGAAAGCGCATCGTCCGCGGCTTCGCGCCCGTCAATGACGAACAATGGGGATGACTCTGACTTGACGGCCTGCGCAGTGGCGACAAAAGCATTCTCCATCACACTTTTAGAGGTCGAATCTCCGTCAAGCCTGAAGACAACGGGTAGCGACGAACGGACAGGCACGGCCTTGCCGTTCTGCCGTCCCGGCTTCCAGCGGGGCATCAGGCTGACCACACGCAAGGCTTCGGCCTCCAGCAACGGGTCAGCGTGGCGCACGACTTCCGCGTCGGTCACCGTCCCGTCCTCCCGCACGACGAAGCGCACGATGACATTTCCCCGGATACCCTTCTGATGTGCTTCGGTGGGGTACTTCAAGTTTTGTGTCACAAACTTCATCATGGCCTCATTTCCTCCGGGAAATTGGGGCATCTGCTCCACGACGTCAAACACTCCTTCCTGTGTCGAGGCGGGAGATACCGTGTCAATGGCCAGCTTGTCCGACTTTTCTGCACCTCGCATTTCCAAAATTGCGGCAAAGTCCGTAATTTTGGCATTCGAAATCTGCTCCAACGGAGCCGATACTTCGGGACGGGCAAAAGCTGCCATCGCACAAGCAGCCAGCGGAAGCACGTAGAGATACTTCGCGTAGGCCCATGAACTCGACTTTTTCTTTTTCATCATAGTGATACGTTTTTTTAGTGAACTGTGATTAAAGCTGTTGGCCATAGAGTAGCGCCTTGTGCCGACAGCTTT
>OIWT01000357.1_pt1 | contig 65075 bp, 46 predicted proteins | sample 1587701 | NCBI WGS metagenome assembly OIWT01 (sample SAMEA3888904, study PRJEB22519) | human gut metagenome | biome: human gut; feature: human-associated habitat; material: faeces | place: Denmark | collected 2009
GCGCTGGGAAGGCGCGCTCGCGACGGCGCTCACCGTGGCGCTCGCGGGCGAGCGCGCGGCGGCGGCCGCGAAGGGCCCCGGCTCGTTCATGCCCGCGTTCCTGGACGCGCTCGACGCGCTGACGCCGGACGACGTGCGAAAGCACGGGAAGGTGAAGATCGTTCCCGTCGAGGGCTGAGGGATGCGCGATGACGCTCGCGGCGGGTATCATCAAGGGGTGGAGCCATCTCAACGCGCTTGAGATCATCCGCCACCCCTGGTTCGTCTCGGCCTTCCTCGCGGGCGGTCTCGCGCAGACGGTCAAGGTTCTGACGGGGTGGGTGCGCACCCGCCGCCTCGACCTGCGCGGGCTCGTCGAGCCGGGCGGCATGCCGAGCGCCCATTCCGCGCTCGTGACGGCGCTCGCGGTGGCGGTGGGGCTCACGGAGGGCTTCGACGCGCCGGATGCGATGATCGCCGTGGGACTCGGGACGATCACGATGGCGGACGCCGTTTCGATCCGGCGCGCGGCGGGCGAACACGCCCGGCTCCTGAACCGCATCGCCGCCCGCCTCGACGCCTCCGAACGCTTCGAGGCCGCCCGTCTGCGCGAACGCCTCGGCCACACGCGGCGCGAGGTGATTGCGGGCGTCTTCTTCGGCATCGCCGTGGCGCTCGGCGTCTGCGGATTCTGGGACTTCTGGAAGTAGACCGGCTTCATGTGGGTCAGAGCGCCCACCCAACAGAAAACAAAAAGAAAGAAGGTAGGCAATGGAACTCAAGGGATCCAAGACGGAACAGAACCTGATGGCGGCCTTTGCGGGTGAATCGCAGGCGCGCAACAAGTACGACTACTTCGCCTCGCAGGCGAAGAAGGACGGCTACGAACAGATCGCGGCCATCTTCCAGGAGACGGCGCTGAACGAGAAGGAGCACGCGAAGATGTGGTTCAAGCTCTTCGCGGGCATCGGCTCCACGCCGGAGAACCTGCTCACCGCCGCCGCCGGCGAGCATGAGGAGTGGACCGAGATGTACCGGCGCATGGCCGAGGAGGCCGAAGCCGAGGGCTTTGCCGACATCGCCCTCAAGTTCCGCAAGGTCGCCGAAGTCGAGGCGCACCACGAGGCGCGCTACCGCAAGCTCGCCAAGAACATCGAGACGGGCGAGGTGTGGGTGCGCGTGGGCGTGAACAAGTGGCAGTGCCGGAACTGCGGGGCGATCATCGAAAGCGCGCAGGCGCCCGAGAAGTGCCCCGTCTGCGACCATCCGAAGGCCTACTTCCAGCTGGAACAGGCCAACTACTAAGCCCCCTGCGGTCGTCCTCCCTACCCGTCCGTCGGGAGGACGACCGTGAAGGCGCTGCCTTGGCCGGGGACCGAGTCGCAGTGGAGGCGGCCGCCGTACGACGTGACGATGGCCTTGACGAGGGCGAGTCCGAGCCCGTTCCCGGGGAGAGAACGGCTCGCGTCCGCCCGCCTGAAGTGCGTGTAGATGTGGGGGAGGTCGGCGGCGGAAATGCCGCAGCCCGTGTCGGCGACGACGAGGCGCACGCACCTCGCGCGATTCCTTCTTCTCCTCCTCGACGCGGCGGCTCCAGTCGCCCGCCGCGATGGCGGTGGCCGTGGAGGCGACGGACGTGGCGCAGACGAGGACGGCCACGCGCGCGGCGGCGGCATCCCGCAACCGCCGCAGGACGAGGAAGAGGAGGCCCAGCAGCCCCAACGCGGCGAGGAAGGAGGGGAGGCGCACGGCGATCTCCCGTCGTCCGAGGACGGTACAGAAGGCGCCGCCCAGTTGGAAGAGGAGGGGCGGCTTGCCGTCGAAGCTCTGGAAGACGCGGTTGTGGATGAAGCGCGGAACGAGGAAGTCGCCCGATTCCGCCATGTTCGCGCAGATGGCCGCGTAGCGTCCCTCGGACGGGTCGAAGACGGGCGCGACGACCATCACGGCAAGCCGGACGACGGCCAGCGCGACGAGCAGCAAAACAAAACCTTTCAGGGCGTGTTTCATGCCGCATAGTCTACGTCCCCAATCTTTCGCCAACCTTGTGCCAACATGACCAATTGGCCATGTTCAGGCCTTTGCCTTTCCCGCACCGTTCCATGCGGTGGCCCGGCACGCGAAGTACGCGCGCCGGGCCACTAAAACGCTAAAACGCTAAAACCTAAAACCTGAAACCTGAAACCTAAAGCCTACACGCCCCCTGATTTGTGGTATAATGACAAATCCTGAACGCCGTTCTTCTGCCGTCCCTTTTTTTCCATTCGGCTGCGAAACGGCCCCACCACCCATCTCGGAAGGACAATCCATGAAGCTTACGAACGATCAACTGAAACTCGCGGCCAACACGATCCGCTGCCTCGCGGCGGACATGGTGGAGCAGGCGAAGAGCGGGCACCCCGGCGTGGCGCTCGGCCTGGCGGACGTTGCGACGTCCCTCTGGCTCAAATTCCTCGACTTCGACCCCAAGGACGTCGCCTGGCCCGACCGCGACCGCCTCGTTTTTTCGGGCGGGCACGGCTCGTCGCTCGTCTACGCGCTCCTCCACCTCTCCGGCGCGGGCGACCTGAAGCTCGACGAACTCAAGACCTTCCGCCAGCTCGGCTCCCGCTGCGCGGGCCACCCCGAGCGCGGCCTGCTGCCGGGCGTGGAGGTGACGACGGGTCCGCTTGGCCAGGGCATCGCGATGGCCGTGGGCATGGCCATCGCCGAGCGCATGGACGCCGCCCGCTGGAACGTGGACGCCGAGGCGCCCGTCGTCGACCACCGCACGTGGGTGTTCTGCGGCGACGGCGACTTGGAGGAGGGCATCTCCCACGAGGCCTGCTCGCTCGCGGGTGCGTTCAAGCTCGACCGCCTCTGCCTCGTCTACGATTCGAACAACATCACGATCGAGGGCACGGCCGACCTCGCGCTCGTGGACGACACGCGCACGCGCTTCGAGGCGTACGGCTGGAAGGTGCTTGAATGCGACGGACACGACTTCGACGCCATCGACCGCGCGTTCCGCAAGGCGCTCAAGGTCGTCGGCCAGCCCACGCTCATCATCGCGAAGACGCACATCGGCATGGGCTGCCCAACCAAGCAGGATACGAGCGCCGTCCACGGCGCGCCCCTTGGCGCGGAGGAGCTGGCCGGGCTCAAGCGGAACCTCGGGTTCGACCCGGAGAAGTTCTTCGACGTGCCTGGCGACGTCTACGACTGGTTCGAGGACCGCGGCGCGGCGTGCCACCGCATGAACCTGCGCTGGAAGAAGGCGCTGCGCGACTGGACGGCCGCGCATGCCGACCTCGCCGCCGCGCGCGACGCGGCCCAGCACGGTTACCTGCCGCAGAAGCTGGAGGCGAAGCTGCCGGTCTTCGACCCTTCCAAGCCCCTTGCCACGCGCACTGCCTGCGGCGCGGTGATGTGCGCCCTCGCGGCCGAGGTGCCGTTCCTCGTGGGCGGCTCCGCCGATCTCGAACCCTCGAACAAGACGAACCTCAAGCCGTTCGGCTGGAACTCCGCCACGGACTTCTCCGGGCGCAACTTCCACTGGGGTATCCGCGAACTCGGCATGAGCGCGATCGTGAACGGCCTCGTCGCCCACGGCGGCTACCGCGCATTCGGCGCGACCTTCGCCGTGTTCAGCGACTACTGCAAGCCGGCGATGCGCCTCGCGGCCCTCATGGGGCTGCCGTCGATGTGGGTGTTCTCGCACGACTCCTTCTACGTGGGCGAGGACGGCCCGACGCACGAGCCCGTCGAACAGCTCGCGATGCTGCGCACGACGCCGAACCTGTGTACGTTCCGCCCCGCCGACGCGAACGAGACGACCGCATGCTGGCTCGCGATGCTGCAGCGCAAGGACGGTCCGTCGTGCATCTTCACGAGCCGCCAGAACCTGCCCGTCCTGGAGGGCGTCGTGCCCGAGAAGGTCGCGAAGGGCGCCTATGTGATCTGGGAGGCGAGCCCGATGCCCGACGTGCTGTTCATCGCGACGGGCAGCGAGGTCTCGCTCTGCATCGAGGCCGCCAAGCGCCTCGCTGAGACGGGGCGCAGCGCGCGCGTCGTCTCGATGCCGTGCCGCGAGCTGTTCGAGCGCCAGCCGCTCGCCTACCGCGAGAGCATCGTGCCCGGAACCTGCGCGAAGCGCGTGATCGTGGAGGCCGGCGTGAAGTTCGGCTGGGAACGCTATGCGATCAATTCCGCGACGACGCGCTACGTCACGCTCGACACCTTCGGCGCATCGGCCCCCTACAAGGTCCTCGCCGAACAGTTCGGCTTCACCGTCGACAACGTCTACGCGCAGGCGCGGGAGATGCTGAGTTAGATTAAGTAGTTAAGTGGTTAAGTAGTTAAGTGGTTACCACGATCATGGCGTTCTTGTCCGCATGACTGGACAATTGAACCACTTAACTTAACCACGATTCCTTCGTCAATCAAATATTGTAAGCCACAAAGAACACAACGTTCACAAAGCCTTTGCGGTGTTTGTGTTCTTTGCGGCAAAAATCACCATATTTCGTTGCCGGACCGATAACTCAATCACCAGCTTAACCACTTACTTAACTACTTAACCACTTAACCACTCAACCACTTAACTACTTAACTACTTAACCACTTAATCACTTAATCACATGGCGGACGGCGACTACGAGCGCGGGAGGGGGCGCGAGATCGCGTTTCTGGCGTCGCGCCTGCGCGCGCTCGGGAAGGCGCGTGCGGCGGCGTCGCGCGTGTTCGTCTTCAATGGCTGGGCGGCCTCGCCGCATGCGTGGGATCTCTGCACCTTCGTGTCCCGGATTCCGGGATGCCGTCTTTTCTCCTACGTCGACCAGCTCGACGGCCTCCCCGAGCGCGCGTTCGGGGAGGCCCGGAAGACCAGGCATCTCCTCGTCGGCTGGTCGATGGGCGGAAGCACGGCACTACGGCTTGCGTGCCGTTACCCGGACCGCATCGCGGGGCTTGTCCTCCTCGCCGCGACGCCGCGCATGATGGAGGAACCTGAGACGGACTGGAAGGGGCTGAACGCGCGGCGCCTTGCGGCCTTGCGCAAGGGACTCGAACTGACCCACGGAGAGGGTTTCTTCGGGGTCCCCGAGGGGAAGCCGAATCCTTATCTCGTCGATGTCCCCGAGAACTTGGAACGCGGCCTCCAGTACCTTCTCGACACCGACCTCCGTGCCGCCCTGGAACGGACATTTCCACCAATCCCCACCTCCCAACCCCCATTCCCCGTCTTCCTCTTCCAGAGCGAGCGGGACGGAATCGTGCGGCCGGAGAATGCCGCGTACCTGAAGACGGTCTTTCCGCAGGCGCATGTGACGGGAGTGCCGGGGGCGGAGCATGCACTGCCCATTCTGATTCCAAAGGAGATCGACGATGCCGTTGACGCTTGCCTCGCAGTCGCCGCGCCGGGCGCGCATCCTTGAGGCGTTGGGCGTGCCGTTTGAGGTTCTCCCGACGCATGCGCCCGAAGTCTCGTTTCCGCACGATCCCGAGCGGACCGTCCGGGAGAACGCCCTTGGCAAGCTGCGGGCCTGTCCCCGCTCGCCCGCCCTCGCGGCGGACACGATCGTGTGGTTCAGGGGGAGGATCTACGGCAAGCCCGCAGACCTCGCCGAGGCGAAGGCCTTCCTGCGGGAACTCTCGGGGCAGACGCACGCGGTCTTCACGGGCGTCGCCTACCGGGATGCCGCCGGCGTCGTCCGCACGGCGTGCGAACGTTCCGACGTGACGTTCCGCGTCCTGTCGGAGGCGGACATTGAAGACTACGTCGCCCGCGTTCGACCGGTTGACCGCGCGGGCGCGTACGACATCGATGCATGCGGCGCGCTTGTGGTGGCGTCCTACACCGGCAGCTATGAGAACATCATGGGGCTGCCGGTCGAACCGCTCAGGATGTGGCGTGTCGGCTGACATGCACCGCCATTCTCCCCCTTGCGGGGCGAAGGGTGATATGGTACAATCTGCGCCGTTCTAAAGCCGAAGCAGGCGGCGGAGCGGCGGTACCGGGAGCAGTCCCCCCGGGACCATCCGTCGGCCAAGGGTTCTCTCAATGGTGGAGGGATGACGATGAAGTCTCTCAATCAGCTGGATACGCCTGTTGCCAAGGCTCTGGAAGAACAGCGGGTCAACCGCCTGGCGCATTTCGACGTGCCCGGCCACAAGGGCGGGCGCATGAATCCGGCGCTGAACGAGTATTTCGGCGCCAAGCTGATGTCGCTTGACGTCAACTCCATGAAGCCGCTCGACAATCTCGCGCACCCCGTGTCGGTCATCAAGGACGCGCAGGCGCTGGCGGCGAAGGCGTTCGGCGCGGACAACGCATTCTTCATCGTGAACGGCACGACGGCCGCCGTGCAGACGATGATCTTCGCATCCATCCAGGCCGGGCAGAAGATCATCCTGCCGCGCAACGTACACCGCTCGGCGATCAACGCGCTCGTCGTGAACGGGGCGGTTCCCGTGTACGTGAACCCGCAGGTGAATCCCGAGCTCGGCATTCCGCTGGGGATGCGGCTTGCGGACGTCGAGGCGGCGATTTCGGCCAATCCGGACGCGAAGGCCGTCTTCGTCAACAATCCGACCTACTACGGGATCTGCTCGGACCTGCGCTCCATCGTCGCGCTCGCCCATGCGCACAACATGCTCGTGCTGGTGGACGAGGCGCACGGGACGCACTTCTATTTCTCGGACAAGCTCCCCGTCTCGGCGATGGCGGCGGGGGCGGACATGGCGGCGTGCTCGATCCACAAGACGGGCGGCTCGCTCACGCAGTCGTCGGTCCTCCTGACGCGCCGTCCCGTCGATCCCGACTACATCCGGCAGGTGATCAACCTGACGCAGACGACCTCGGCCTCCTACCTGCTGATCGCCTCGCTCGACCTGGCGCGGCGGAACCTCCACCAGAACGGACGGGCGATGTTCGAGAAGACGATCCAGATGGCGGACTACGCGCGGGGGGAGGTCAACGACCTCGGTGGCTACCATGCGTTCGGCCCCGAACTCGTCAACGGCGATTCCGTGTGCGCGTTCGACACGACGAAGCTTTCCGTCCACACGCGGGAGATCGGCCTTGCGGGCATTGAGGTCTACGACCTTCTGCGCGACGACTACGGCATCCAGATCGAGTTCGGGGACGTGGGCAACATCCTCTGCATCCTCTCGTCGGGAGACCGCCCGCTCGACATCGAACGCCTGATCTCGGCCCTTTCCGAGATCCGGCGGCTGCACGCGAAGTCCCCCGCCGGGCTCTTCGACCACGAATATGTCGAGCCGCAGGTCGAGATGTCGCCGCAGGCCGCGTTCTACGCGCAGAAGCGGCCCGTGCCGATCGCGAAGTCCGAGGGGTATGTCGCGGCGGAGTTCGTGATGTGCTATCCGCCGGGCATCCCGATTCTCGCGCCGGGCGAGCGGATTACGCGGGAGGTGCTGGACTACGTGCTCTACGCCAAGTCGAAGGGGTGTTTCATGACGGGCCCCGCCGACATGAAGATCAACCGCATCAACGTCGTGAGGTGAGCGAAATGGAGCTTTGGTATACGGACCAGCACACGAAGGACGTGCGTTTCTCGATGAAGGCGATGGGGCAGATCGCCTCGCGGCAGAGTGAGAACGAGCGCATCGACATCCTCGACACCGCCGAATACGGGCGCGTGCTTGTCCTGGACGGCGAACTCTTCCTCACGGAGAAGGACGAGTTCATCTACCACGAGATGCTGGCGCACGTGCCGATGGCGGTGCATCCGAAGGTCCGGAACGTGCTTGTCATCGGGGCGGGCGACGGCGGGACGGTGCGCGAGCTCGTGAAGTACCGCACCATCGGCCGCATCGACGTCGTCCAGCCCGACAAGGACCTCTACACGCTCGCGATGGCGCACCTCCCGTTCTGCGCGGCGGCGTTCCGCGACCGCCGCGTCCACATCCACGTCGAGGAGGGGCTTCGCTTCGTGCGCGGCAAGGCGAACGAGTACGACCTCGTCATCGTGGACTGCGCCGATCCGTACGGGCCGGCGGAGGGCCTGTTCACCCGCGAGTTCTACGGGAACTGCTGGAAGGCCCTGCGGGAGGACGGCATCCTCATCAACCAGCACGAGTCGCCGTTCTATTCCGCGCACTCCCAGTCGGTGAGGAACGCCCACAAGCACATCGCCACGATCTTCGGCCTGTCGATGATCTACCAGGCGCACATCCCGTCCTATCCGTCCGGACACTGGCTCTTTGGCTTCGCCTCGAAGAAGTACCATCCGCTCAAGGACCTCCACGCGCGGGCGTGGAATGCGCTCAAGATCCCGACGCGCTACTACAACACCGACCTGCATCGCGGCGGTTTCGCGCTCCCGAACTACGTGCGCGAACTGCTGGGGCAGAGGGCCGCGAACGCCTGAAGGAGGGGCTGAAGGTGAACTTCATCGGATGCGACAGTGGCTTTGACGCGGCAAGGGCCGTCCTTTTCGGCGCGCCCTTCGATTCGACCACCTCCTACCGTCCGGGGGCGCGCTTCGGCTCGGCGGCGATTCGCCACGAGTCGTTCGGCATCGAGACCTATTCACCCTATCTCGACCGGGACCTGGGGGATTGCGCCATCCACGACGCGGGCGACCTGGAGCTGCCGTTCGGCGCGTCTGATCCCGCGCTCAAGATGATCGAAACCGAGGCGGCGCGGATTCTCGCTGCGGGGAAGGTCCCCGTCCTCCTCGGCGGCGAACACCTCGTCACGCTCGGCGCGGTGCGCGCGGCCCGTGCGCGCCATCCGGATCTCCACATCCTTCACTTCGACGCCCATGCCGACCTGCGCGCGGACTACCTCGGCAACCCGCTTTCCCACGCCTGCGTGATGCGGCGGTGCCATGACCTGCTGGGTGACGGGCGCATCTTCCAGTTCGGCATCCGGTCCGGCACGAAGGAGGAGTTCGCGTTCCAGGGGGCGGGGCACGTCAGGGCGGAGCGGTTCGCCGCGAAAACCCTGCCGTCCATTGTCCTGCCGCCGCAGACGCCCGTCTACCTGACGGTCGACCTCGACGTGCTCGACCCGGCGGAGTTTCCCGGCACGGGCACGCCGGAGGCGGGCGGCCTCGCGTTCGAGACGCTGCGCGGCGTGCTGATGGACGTGTTCGCTCGCTTCAACGTGGTGGCGTTCGACCTCGTTGAGCTCGCCCCCGCGCTGGACGCGAGCGGCAGGTCCACGGCCCTTGCCTGCAAGCTCCTCCGCGAATGCCTGCTGGCGCTGGAAACCTGAAACGAAGACAAGAAAGGAAAAAAGAAAGCCATGTCGAAAGTCCTCCTGATCGGCGCGGGCGGCGTCGCGTCCGTCGCGGCCGCCAAGATGTGCAGGAATGCGGACGTGTTCACGGATCTGCTGATCGCGTCGCGGACGCAGAAGCGGTGCGAGGACGTGAAGGCCGCCTGTGAAAGCCGCGGCACGGCGACGCGCGTCGCGACGGCGCAGATCGACGCGATGGACGTGCCGCGCCTGACGGCCCTCGTGCGGGACTACAAACCCGACCTCGTGATGAACATCGCGCTTCCCTACCAGGATCTCGCGATCATGGACGCCTGCCTCGCGGCGGGGGCCTCCTATCTCGACACGGCGAACTACGAGCCGCCGGACACGGCGCACTTCGAGTATGCGTGGCAGTGGGCGTACCGCGAACGCTTCGCGAAGGCGGGTTTGACGGCGATCCTCGGATGCGGATTCGACCCCGGCGTGACGCAGGTCTTCTCGGCGTATGCCCAGAAGCACCATTTCGACACCATCGAGACGCTCGACATCCTCGACTGCAACGGCGGCGACCACGGCTATCCGTTCGCGACGAACTTCAATCCCGAGATCAACATCCGCGAAGTCACCGCGAAGGGCCGCTATTGGGAGGATGGACATTGGGTCGAGACCGAGCCGATGGCAATCAAGCGCGTGTACAACTTCGACCAGGTCGGCGAGAAGGACATGTACCTTCTCCACCACGAGGAGATCGAGTCCCTTGCCCTGCATCTGAAGGGCATCCGGCGCATCCGCTTCTTCATGACGTTCGGGCAGAGCTATCTGACGCACCTGAAGTGCCTGGAGAACGTCGGCCTCACGCGCATCGACCCCATCGACTTCAAGGGCCAGAAGATCGTCCCGATCGAGTTCCTGAAGGCGCTTCTGCCCGACCCCGCGTCCCTCGGCCCGCGCACGAAGGGCAAGACGAACATCGGCTGCATCTTCCACGGCCTCAAGGACGGCAAGACGGTCGACTACTACGTCTACAACGTCTGCGACCACCAGGAATGCTACCGCGAGGTCGGCTCCCAGGCCATCAGCTACACGACGGGCGTGCCGGCGATGATCGGCGCGAAGATGTTCCTCCAGGGGAACTGGCGGAAGCCGGGCGTCTACACGTGCGAGGAGTTCGACCCCGATCCGTTCATGGCCGAACTGCCGAAGCAGGGGCTGCCGTGGCAGGAGAACTTCAACCCGGTGAAGGTCGATTGAGGACGCCCTTCTATCTCCTCGACGAGGCGGCGCTCGTGCGCAACTGCCGCCTCCTCGCCCGCGTGCGCAAGGCCGCGGGGGTCAGGATCCTGCTCGCCCAGAAGGCGTTCGCGGCGTGGAAGACCTATCCGCTGATCGCGGAGCATCTGGACGGCACGACGGCGAGCGGTCTCTTCGAGGCACGCCTCGCGGCGGAGACGATGCCGAACCGCGAGAACCACGTCTACAACCCCGCGTTCACCGAATCGGACTTCCGGCAGGTCGTCAGGATGTGCGACCACATCGTCTTCAACTCGCCGGCGCAGGTCGCGCGGTTCGCCGCGCGCGCGCGGCGGGCGGGCGCGTCGCCGGGCCTCCGCGTCAACCCGCTTTACAGCGAGGTCGAACATGAAATCTACAACCCGTGCGCGCCGGACTCGCGTCTCGGCACGCCGCGTGCGCAGGTGACGGCTGAGACGGTCGCGGCCGTCGAAGGCCTCCACTTCCACGCGCTCTGCGAGCAGGGGGCGGACGTCTTCGCGCGCGTGCTTGAACGGTTCGAGGCGGCGTTCGGCGAATTCCTGCCGCGTCTTCGCTGGGTCAACTTCGGCGGCGGGCACCATATCACGCGGAAAGGCTACGACGTGCCGCTTCTCGTCCGGACGCTGCGGGCGTTCCGCCGCCGTTGGCCGGATCTCGTCGTCTACCTCGAACCCGGGGAGGCCGTCGCGCTCGATGCCGGGACGCTTGTCGCCTCCGTCCTGGAGGTGAACGACTGGGGGCGTCCGTTCGCCATCCTCGACACGAGCGCCGAATGCCACATGCCGGACGTGATCGAGATGCCGTATCGCCCGCGCGTCGCCGGGTCCGGCCAGCCGGGCGAAAGGCCGTTCACCTACCGCCTGGGCGGGCCGACCTGCCTGGCGGGCGACATCATTGGCGACTACTCCTTCGACGCGCCGCTGCGTGCGGGCGACCGGCTGGTCTTCGAGGACATGGCAATCTACTCGATGGTGAAGAACAACACCTTCAACGGCATGCCGCTTCCCGCGATTGTGCTGAAGACCCGGTCGGGCCGCCTCCGCACCCTCCGCAGGTTCGGGTACGACGACTTCAAGTCGCGCCTTTCCTGAACGCGGCGGAAGCGGGGGCGGCTCCACGTCGGCAAAGCCGGCTACGCCTGCTTGACCCAGGCGTGGGCGGGGTCCATCGAGGAGATGAGGCCGCGTCCCTGGCTGCCCGCCATCGTCCAGAGGTAGTACATCTGGTAGCCGGGGGCGCCGACGAGGGGATGGTAGCCCTCCGCGATCGCGACGGTGTCGTGGTCCTGCACGCGGTAGGCTTCGTTGAGGGCGCCGTCCGGCGTGTAGATGCTCTGGAAGCCGAAGCCCTGGACGGGATCGAAGAGGTAGAAGTAGGTCTCCTCCATGTCCAGTTCGGCGGGCGGGTTGTTCACGTCGTGGCGGTGGCTCGGGTAGCCGCTCCAGTTGCCGCTCGGAATCATGCCCTCGCCGATGTAGAAGTGCTCGCTGTCGAACGTCTCGTCGAGGATGATCTCGCTCGTGCGCGTCCAGTTGTCCTTGCCGAGCTCGATGTGGCGCGTGTCGGCGGGCTTGATGAGGGTGGGCTTCGCGGTGTCGCGCGTGGCGGGCGAGCCGTTGTAGGCGAATTCGACGTCCGTCGTCGCCTCCAGCGTGTAGGCCGTGCGGCGGGGCAGGTAGAGGCAGTGGGGCTTGCCCGTGAAGGGGCTCGTGCGGCCGTCGGCGACCTCGAACGCCCAGCCGTCGCCGTGCGCCTTGAAGTTGCCGCCGATGAGGACGAGCGCCACCTCCATGTCGCCCGTGTTGTCCGAGTAGGCCGTGCCCGCCGCGAGCTTGACGACGCCGAACTTCGTCAGTTTCATCTTGCGCTCGCCCACGTCGAAGATCTTGTTGTAGCCCTGCTGCGGCTTGCAGCGGATGAGAAACCTGTCACTCATGTCTGTTGTTCCTTTCACCCGTATTTTACTCCATTCGTTCCGCGCCCGCAACAACGATTCGGATTCACCATCTCCTTCTGCCGCACCACCCGACCACCCGATTTCCGGGGACTGTGTTATAATAAGGGTCCTCAAGGACTTTCGTGCTGCGCGCGGGGCGTGCGGACGTCGATCTACTGGAGGAGAGTGAGAAAATGAAGAAACTGGTTTTGATGCTGGCCCTTGCCGTCGCGGCCGTCGCCGGGGCGGACATCCGTGCGGTCACGCCCGTGCCGCAGAACGCGGACACGAACAGCTGGTGGATGAAGCGCCACGCGCAGAAGCTGGAGCGCGTGAAGGCGGGCGGTTCGCGCGTCGTCTTCATCGGCGACTCGATCACGCACTTCTGGGAGGGCAACGGGCGCGCGCAGTGGGAGAAGTGCTTCGCCGGCGCGCCCTACCACGCGCTCAACCTCGGCTACAGCGCGGACCGCACGGAACACGTCCTGTGGCGGCTCGACCACGGCGAACTCGACGGTTACGAGGCGAAGGCGGTCGTCCTGATGATCGGCACGAACAACACGGGGCACTGGCCCTTCGAGAAGGAGCCGCCCGCCGACACGATCATCGGCGTGCGCGCGGTGCTCGACAAGATCCGCGCGAAGCAGCCCGGCGCGAAGATCGTCCTCTGCCCCATCTTCCCGCGCGGCGCGACGGCGCAGGATCCCTGCCGCGTGCGCAACGACGTGGTGAACCACGAGATCCGGAAGTTCGCGGACGGCAAGGCGGTTCTCTGGTGCGACTTCACGGCCCGCTTCCTCGCGTCGGACGGCACCCTGCCCGCCGAGACGTTCCCCGACCGCCTCCATCCCGCCGCCTCCGGCTACGAGACGTGGGCCGCCGGCATCCTGCCGTTCATCGAATACGCCTGCGCGGGCGACGCGGCGCGTCCCTGTCCGCCCTCTCCCGCCCCCGCCCCTGAACCGCCGCAGACGGATCTTCCCGCCCCCGCCCGCTCGACCTCCCTCATCGGCTTCCAGTGCGAACGCTGGTGGGGGGATCCCGAGATGTGGTTCCACGCCCTCCGGCGCCACCGCCGCGCGATTGCCGAGGGGCCGGCCGAGTACGACCTCGTCTTCCTCGGCGACTCGATCACCGCCGGCTGGGAGGGCAACGGGCGGAACGTCCTCGCGGAGCTGCGCAAGACCTACCGCATCCTCCCCCTCGGCATCGGCGGCGACCGCGTGCAGCACAACATCTGGCGCGTGCGGAACGGCGAACTCACCGGCTACCGCACGAAGCTCGTCATGCTCATGATCGGCACGAACAACAACTACGGCGACAAGCCGGAGGACACCGCGCGCGGCATCCGGACGCTCCTTGCGGACATCCGCGCGAAGCAGCCCCAGGCGAAGATCCTCCTCCTCCCCGTCTTCCCGCGCGGCGAGCGGCCCGACGACGCGAAGCGCCGCAACAACGCCGCCGTCAACGCGCTCATCAAGCCCTACGCCGACGGCGAGAACATCCTGTGGCTCGACTTCACGGACAGGCTCGTCCAGGGCGACGGCACGATCTCGAAGGACCTCATGCCCGACTTCCTCCATCCGCGCGAAGCCGGCTACCGCATCTGGGCGGACGCCGCCCTCCCCGTCTTCCGCGCCGTCTGCGGAAAGTAGTCTCCGTCCCCCCGTCCCAGAGTATGCCAGAATGACCACCATGAAAAAGACGCTGTTCCCGCTTGTCGCGTTTGCGACGTTCCTTGTCGGCGCGACGGCGACGCCGGCGGCAACCGCCGGCGTGCCGCGCATCCACAACCGCCCCGTCGAACTCGCGAACCCCGGCTTCGAGGACGGGACGGTCAACTGGAATCTGCCCGCCAACGCCGCCCTCGATCCGACCGTCGCGCATGGCGGACGCGCCTCCGCCGTCCTCGCCGTCGCGGACCCGATGAAGGACGGCGTCTACATCACCCGCCGCATCCCCATCGTCGGCGGCGGCCTCTACCGCGCCGACTGCTTCGTGAAGACGGAGAACGTGACGGACCGCAAGGGCCGCATGTCCTCCGTTGGCGCCGGCCTCATCGTCGAATGGTCCGACAAAAACGGCAAGTGGATGGCCGCCGGCGAATACGCCTGCGGTTCGTTCGGCACGAAGGACTGGCACCGGGCCACCTGCGCCCATCTCAAGGCCCCGGACGACGCAGGCTACGCGCAGATCTACCTCGCGCTGCGCGGCGCGGGGAAGGCCTGGTTCGACGACTTCACCTTCACCGCCATCGAGCGGACGATTGACATGCACGAACCGGCGGTCGACGCCGCGTTCGCCTGCAACACGCCGCGTTTCACGTGGGGCGACCTGCCCGGCGCGCGTACCTACACCGTGGAGCTCGCGCGCGACCCGTCCTTCCCCGCCAACGCGACGCGCACCTACACCATTCCCGGCGTCACGTTCTTCCAGCTGAAGGAACCGCTCGACCCCGGCACCTGGTACTGGCGCGCCGGCGCCCCCGGCGCCCAGCGTGCCGCCGCGCGCGCCTTCCGGCAGACCGCGCCGAAGGACCGCGACTGCCTGCCGCCCGATATCCGCACTGTCGCCTGCCGCGTCACGGCGGCGAACGCGCCCTTCACCGTCGTCGTGCAGGACGACGGCGCCACGCCCCCCGTCGTCACCTGCGGCGCCGCGCGCGGCACCTGCGGCGCCCCCGGCTCGAACGGCGTCTACGCCGTCACCTTCGCGGCCCCCGCCAGCGGCTGGCCGCGTGGCCTCACGGAGGGGACGCTCATCGCGACGGACGCCGCCGGCAACCGCACGGCACGCCCGTTCTGGCTCCTGAATGCGCCCCAGCCGACGAACGCCGTCGTCGTCGACGCGCACGGCGACTACGTGCAGGCCGGGCGCCGCATCTTCCCGCTCGGCATCTACGAGGTCACGCCGCGCGACATGCCCGAGGTGCGCGCGAGCGGCTTCGACGTCGTCCACACCTACCGCTGGGAGGGCAGCACGAACGACGTCGCCTGCCGCGCCTACCTGGACGCCTGCTGGGCCGCAGACGGCCTCCGCGCCTTCATCGGCTTCGACCGTGGCACGCACACGGGCACGGGTATCGTCCAGGGCGACTTCTCGCACATCGCGCGCCGCGTTGGCATGCTGGCGGACCACCCCGCCCTCTTCTGCTGGTACCTCTTCGACGAGCCCGAGATCCTCTCCCAGTACGTTTCGCCCGAACGCCTCACCGCGTGTGCGGACCTCGTGCGGGCGCTCGACCCCTACCATCCCGTGGTGATGACGACGTGGAACAAGACGATGATCAACTACCGCCGCACGTGGGACACGCACTGGACCCAGGCCTATGGCGACCCGGCGGGCGTCGTCCGACAGATCGACGAGCATCGTCGCTTCCTCAAGAACGCCTCGCCGATCACCCTGCTCGTCAACTGCAACGACGGCGTCCAGGGCGCGGCGCGGCGGCGCGGCGTGACGCCCGACCCCGCGAAGTTCGCGCGCGACTACGACTTCCTCCGCGCCTGCGCCTTCCTCGGCATCGTGAAGGAATGCAACGGCGTGTGGTGGTGGTGGTTCGCCCGCGACAGCAAGGACTTCTACTCCGCCGCGCAGTGCCCGGCCGCCTGGGCCAACCTCGTGAAGGTCGTGAAGGAACTCGGCGCCCTCCGTCCCCTCGTCACCGCGCCGGGGGCCGTCACGACCGGCACCGCCGTGGACGGCGCGTCGAAAGTCGAGTGGTGGCGCAAGACCGTGGACGGCAAGGACATCCTCATCGCCGTCAACACCGGCGACACGCCCGCCACCGTGGCGATCGGCGCACAGCGCCTCGCCTTCCGCCGCCACGAGGTGAAGGTCATCCGCTGACGGACCGATTGGCCGCCTCGGGAGGGTCGCGCTCCTGCGCGACCCTTCAAAAAAATTCACAACCGGCTTGACGATTCGGGCGGGGGGTGTGATAATAAGCGCCTGGTGCGGTGTCGACTTTACGGAAGAGAGGGCGTATGAAGAACGTAAAAATGACTGTGGCGGCGGTGTGGGCGTGGGCCCTGGTGTCTGGGGCCCTTGCCGGCCGGGTGGCGACGTTTACAGGAGCGGTGTCGACGGATCTTTCCGTCGGCGGGAACTGGGACGGCGGGACGGTGCCGGGCGACGATGCGGTGGCGGTCGTCGACTTCGCGAAGCTGCGCGATGCGACGGCGGTCACGAACTCGGCGGACCTTGCCCTTGCGGGGCTCGTCCTCACGAACCTGCCGCCCAACGCGACGCTCTGGGGCACGAACGCGCAGACGGCGGCGAGGACGACGCTCACGCTCGGCGCGTCGGGTCTGCGCACGCACCGTCTGCCGGGTGCCGCTTCGAACCTTACCGTGAACGTGCATCTTGCGACCGCTGCCAACCAGGCATGGTTGTTCGCCGATGAGAAGTCCGTGACGTTCAACGGCACGATCTCCGGCACGGCCTACCTCGCGATGACGAACGACTGCTATCTCACCCACAACGTGCCGCCGAACTACGGGGGCACGATCCGCTACGGCTCGCGCAACCGGAACACCTTCAACTGCGTGCAGCTCAGGCAGAAGGGGCCCTGGGCGCAGGACGTCGAGATGGGACACGGGCGTCTGGAGTTGTGCTTCGGCGGCCCGGCGGATTGGGCCGAGATCTTTCCAAAGCGGCTCGTCCGCCTGGAGGAGGACGCCATGCTGCTCGCGACGTTCCCCGGTCCGGCGCACGTCGCCTTCAACGACGGCGACACGTTTTCGGGCGCGAGCGCGAGACAGGGGTGGCTTGTCCTCGACACGGGTTCGTTCACGCAGAACGGCGGCGCCGTCACGTCGCAGGTGCAGGTCGGCTTCAGTTCGAATCCTTCGCTCTATGCGATGAAGAGGGGATTCATCAGGACAGGACAGCTCGCGCTTGGCCACGGTGCGAGTACGCACTGGGCGACGAACCAGGAGTTTCGCCTGACGGGTGGGACCGTCGAGGCGGACGAGGTCAGCATCGCCTACCGGGCAAACGGCGCGCCCGCGAGCCATGTGGATCTCGCGGTCGAGGGCGGTACCCTTACGGCGTCTGGAAACGGAATCGTCCTCGTGAGGAACCGGCGGGATGCGAACTGGGCGGTTGACATCCCGTCCGCATCGGCATCCTTCCGGCAGACGGGTGGGACGGTCAGGACGTCGCAGATCGCCTTCGGCCCCCTGGCGGGCGACAGCGCGGCCTCCTCGACATTCCTCACAAACGCCTGGGCGAGCGTGGCGCTGGACGGCGGTCTTCTCGACATTGGCGCGCGTGGCTTCAACCTCAACGCGGCGCGGTGGAACGTGGCGGCGGACGGTTCCGCCGCCGGCAACGCGCGCTACCGCGTCTCCCTCAAGTCGGGCACGCTTGCCGCTTCCGCTCCCTTCACGAGCGAACTCGACTTCGTGATCCCCTCGAATACGGTTCCGCTCACGGTCGATACGCGCGAACACGACGTCACGTTCGCCGCGCCGCTCTGGGGATCGGGCGCGATCGAGAAGTCCGGCTCCGGCACGCTCACCGTCCTGGACGGCACGCGCCACCGGGGGCGGATCGACGTGAAGGCGGGTGCGCTCAAGCTCATGGGCGCGGCTTCGGCGGACGACACGGTGGACGGCGAGACCTGTTGGCTCTGGCGCGCCGACGACGCCGTGCGGGACTTGGACGACGGCGCCGAGATCGAAACGTGGCCGGATACGACGGGCGCGCGGTCCGCCGTCTACGACGGGATCTCGAAGAACGGCGAGGCCGTCACGAAGCCGACGGTGGAGCGGAACGCCTTCAACGGCCACGCGGGCGTGGCGTTCAACCAGTCCGCCCTCAAGGTGGCGGCGGACTTGAACCCGCTCGCGGGGGCGACGAACTGGACGGTCTGCGTCGTTCTGAAGACGTCGGAGAAGGGCCTCGGCAGCGGACCCCCCTGGTATCTGGCGCGCGGCGTCCTCGGCCGCGAGGAGGCCGGCGTCGTGAACGACTGGGGCCTCGTCTTCGACCAGAACGGACACTTCGGCGCGGGGCTCGGCGTCAAGGGCGGCAGGGATTCGTGCCTCTTCGCGCAGCGGGCCAACGCGGCGGACGGCGTGCCGCACGTCGTCTTCTATTCCCTCGACGCGGACGGCACGCGCACGCTCGTCGTGGACGGCGAGGTGCGGCGCGACACGGTGGCCCTCGACGCGGGGACGAAGAGCCCGCGCAACAAGGCGGACATCTACTTCGGTGTGCAGAACATCGGCGACAACGGTCCGAAGCACTTTGCGTTCATCGGCACGATCGCGGAGATCCGCTTCTATCCGGACAAGGCCCTCACGCCCGGCGAACGCGCGGGCCTCGGCGCAACGCTCGCCGCGAAGTACGGCGCGTCCAGCGACGTGGGCGGGACGGGTGCGGACGACGCCCTGAAGGGCGAACTCGCGCAGACGGCGACCGAGGCGCCGATGCCCGACGACGGGGCGACCGCCTGGGACGCCGCCTCGCTCGCCACGCTCGACGACGGCGCGGCGGTGGAAAGCTGGTCTTCCCTCAACGGCGCGCGTGTCGCCGACCTCGCGACGGGACGGCTGCGGATGACGGGGACGGCGGATCTCGCGACGGCGGAGAACGGCGGCATCCAGGCGCCGCGCCTCGTGAAGGGCGCGCTGAACGGCCACCCCGTCGTCCGCTTCAACGGCAGCGCGGCGCTCGGCATCCCCGCCGCCGATTCGCCCGTCTCGGGCCGGACGGCCTGGACGGTCGCGATGGTGTTCCGCACGGGCGATACCGACCATCCCGGCACGGATCGGCAGTTCTTCCGGGGCCGCGCGCTTTTCGGCGCGGAATTGCCGGGCGTCGACCGCGCGGACTGGGGCGTGACGTTCTGGAACGAGCGGGGGCGCATCCTCGCCGGGTATGGCGGGCGGAACGCCGGAAAGAGAGACCACAACTTCGCGAACCGTGCGCGGGACCTCAATGACGGCGAGCCGCACATCCTCATCGCGACGTTCGACACGGACGCGGGCGTCGGACACGTCCAGGTGGACGGCGTGGGCGTGCCGGAAAGGCAGCAGGCGTGTTCGCCCGCCACGCCGCGCGAGGCGATGCGCGTCCTGATCGGTTCGATGAACGGCGATGCGTTCTTCCAGGGCGACATCGCGGCCTTCCGCCTCTACGGCCGGGTCCTCTCGGAGGCCGAGAAGCAGGCGCTGCTCGACGGCTGGACGGACCGCTTCGCCGTACCGCCGGCACCCCGTTCCGCCCACGCGGCCTTCGCGTCGGGCCGGCTCGGTCTCGGTGCGACGAACATCGCCGTCGCCGCCGGCGCGGCGCTCGTGCTGCCCGTCGCCGAGAGGGCGCCGTTTACCCTGAAGGACGGCCAGCGGCTCACGGTGGCGGGCACGGTGAAGGGGACGCTCGGCGTCGGTGCGGGCGGCGTCCTCGACTTCGCCGTCGCACGGCCGACGGCGTTCGACGATTTGTGGCTGCGGAGCGGCGGGACGGTGCGGGCGAGCCTCGGGCAAGCCGCGCCCGTCGCACTGGGGACGTTCCGCGCGGAGGGCCGTCCCGTCCTTGAACTCGTCGACGTTCCGGCGAGGATGCCGGCCACATTCACGCTCTTCACCTACGCGGGCGACGCGGCACTTGCCGAGGGGTTGGATTGGGCACTGAAGGGTGCATCGCCCGCCTCGCGCGTCGTCGTCGAGGACGGCCGCGTGATGGTGCGCACCGCCATTGGCACGACCGTGATTTTCAGATAGGCCACGGGTACGGGCGATTCAACCACTTAACGTCGCGCAGCGGCGACTTAATTCATCCGCATCCCTTCGTTGCGTCGGGCGGCGGGGATGTGGTAGAATGCAGGCATCATGAAACATCTCACCATCCTTGCATGCAGTGCCCTCCTCGCCGGAATGGCGTGTGCGGCTTCCGCGAAGCGCGTCGTCTTCCTGGGGGACTCGATTACGGACAAATGCCACGTCGGCTGTAAGACGAACTACTGGGGGTTCCTCGGCGAACGCTACGGCTTCACGCCGCGCGTCTACGGCGTCAACGGCCAGCAGATGAGCCATATTGTCGCCCAGGCGAAGAAGGCCAAGGCCGATCTTCCCGAGGGGGCGGACGTCGTGTTCGTCTTCGCGGGCACGAACGACTTCAATGGCGGCGTTCCGCTCGGCGACTGGTACACCTTCGGCGAGGAGACGGTGAACAAGAACGGCGCCGAGGTCAGGCTGCGCAAGCGGACGTTCTGCTTCGACGCGGGCACGTTCCGGGGACGCATCAACCTCGCGCTCTCCTATCTGCGGGAGAACTTCCCCCAGGCGTGGATCGTCCTCCTCACGCCCGTCCACCGGGGGTATGCGTCGTTCGGGCCGAAGAACGTGCAGCCGGACGAGTCATATGCGAACGGGCGCGGTCTCTTCCTCGACGACTACGTGGCGGCGGTCAAGGAGGCGGGGAACGTCTGGGCGGTGAAGGTGGTGGACCTCCACGCGGTGTCGGGCCTCTTCCCGAACGTCCGCGCGCAGGATGCGTGGATCAGCAACCCGAAGACGGACCGCCTGCATCCGTCCACCGCCGGCCATGCGCGTATGGCCGAGGCGATCGCGCTCGAAGTCGGCGATCTGCTGAAGTAGGGCATTCCGTCCATGACGGTGGTTTTATGCGGAAACCGTTATATAACGGTTCCCGCAATTTCTTTTCGGTTTGCTAGAATGCGGACGTATGGCGAAGCCGGACACAAAGTACCTCAAGGCGATTGACGTCCTCCGGGCCGAGATCCTGGGCGGCAAGTATTCGTCGGCGCACCCGTTTCCGAGCATCATGGGGGTGAGCCGCCGGTTCGCGGTCTCGCGCCCGACGGCCGTCAAGGTCTTCGACCGCCTGAAGGCGGAGGGACTGGTCTGCACGCGCGCGGGCGCGGGCACGTTCCTCACGAGCGGCGCGCGGTCGCGGCTCGTGGGGCTGATGATCCCCGGCATCTCCTACTCGTCCGAGTTCTTCCAGCCGATCGTCGCCTCCCTGCTCAGGGCCGCGCACGTGGCGGACTACACGGTCCTGATGGAGGGCGTCTGGTCGCCCGACTCGGCCGAGAACGGACGGGAGGCCGTCGAGGTCGCGGCGCGGTTCATCCGGCGCAAGGTGGCGGGCGTCATCTTCCAGCCGCTCGAATATTCGGAAAACGCCTCGGCGATCAACGCCCGGACCCTCGCCGCCTTCACGCGGGCCGGGATCCCGGTCGTCCTCTTGGACGGCGACATCGTCACGGCGCCGGCGCGCAGCCGCTACGATCTCGTGTCGATCGACAACGTCGGGGCCGGGGAGCGGCTGGCCGCGCACCTCATGGACTGCGGGGCGAAGGCGATCCATTTCCTCCTGCGCGCGAACTGGGTGCATAACGTCCGGAACCGCGCGCTCGGCGTGCGGAACGCCGTCCTCGCGAACGGGCTCCGGTGGCGGCCCTCGAACGTGGTGCTGGCCGATCCGCTCGACGTGGAGGCGGTCCGGCGCGTGATGGCGCGGCGTCCGCGCCCCGACGCCTTCGTCTGCGAGAACGACGTATTGGCGGCGCGCCTTTTGAAGACGCTGACGGCGCTGGGCCACCGCGTGCCGCAGGACGTCCGCCTCGCGGGCTTCGACGACGTCCAGATTGCCCGTCTCTCCTCGCCCGCGCTGACGACGATCCGGCAGCCGTGCGACCTGATCGCGCGGACGGCGTTCGACCGGCTGCTCTCCCGGATCGCCCGCCCGCAGCAGGAACCGCTCCATCTCGTGCCCGCGGCGGAGCTGGTCGTCCGCGAATCGACGTCCGCAACGGCCGGGGCGCGCGGTCCGCAGAACGGGAACGCCAGGGCCCCCAAGGGGAAAAAGACATGAACGTCACCATGCTTTCCGGGAACCTGTCACGCTTCTGCATCCTCGCGGCGGCCCTTGCGGCGAACGCCGGCGGCCCCCGTCTGCTCGTGGCGTACGACGAGGCGAACGGCGGCGTGAAGTCGCTCGTCCTCGCCGGCGACACCAACGGCATGAACTGGGTGGAGGGAACCGGCACCTGGGGGACGATCCGGAGCTTTTCGCCGGAAATCACCTGGGCGACCAAGGACGATGCGTTCTTCAATCCGCCGCTCCTGCGGTTCCTCGGGCGCGTCGAGACCAACGGCACGTCGGTTTCCCGCTATGCGGACGGCAAGGGGCTGCTGGCGACGGTGACGCGGCGTGTGGCGGGCGGTGTGCTGGACGAGCGCTACGAGTTCGAGAACACCGCCTACGGTCCCCGGTATTTCCTGAAGGGGCACCTGGGCATCCTCGCGACCTTCAACGACTCCTACCATTCCGCCGACATCTGCAACCGGCTGCGCTGCCACGCACACGTCCACGCGCTCGGCACGAACGCCTACGTGCATGCGCTGCGCATGTCGCCCGATTCGCCGGAGCTTGTCCTGCGGATGACCGAGGGGGCGCTTGACGGCTATTCGGTGCGGCGCATCAAGGCCGAGTACTCGAACGACCGGGGCGACATCGTCCTCCATCCGGCGCCCTTCACGCTGAAGCGCGGCGAAAGGCGGGCGTTCGCATGGCGGATTGCCGCCGTCGAGGAGGGGACGTTCGTGCCGCCGGTCCGGGTCCGCTACGAGACGTGCTACCCGGGGGAGACGTTCGAGATCACCGATGCGGCGGGTGTCCGGAAGATCGCGGCGGACAAGCCGGGCGAGAGGGTCGTCGACGGCGTGCGGCTGAATGTCGCCCCGTGCGGACGGGACGAGCTCATCGCGCGGTGCGTCCGGCACATCGTTCGGAAACAGCAGTGCCTCGACCGTGAGAGCCCGCTCTACGGGGCGTTTCTCATCTACGACGGCGCGTCCGGGCGGCAGTACTTCGACGACCGCTTCGGCGACCACAACGCCTGCCGCGAACGGCTCGGCATGGGCCTGCTCATCGCGCGGTGGCTCCAGACGCACGAGGACCGCGAGGTGCGGGAGGCCTTCGACCGGTACGAGGCGTTCGTCTTCCGCGAGTTCATCGACCGCGACACGGGGATGTCCTACAACACGATCGGGAAGGACCCGTCGGTACGCCGCCTCTACAACGCGCCGAACTGCGCCATGCTCATGCTGGAACTCTACCGGCTGCACGGGGACCCGTCGTATCTCCGCACGGCGGTCAAGGTGCTGCTGGCGTACTACGAGGCCGGCGGCTGGAAGTTCTACGCCAACGGGGCGGGCGCCGTGGCGGCGTCGATCGTCGCGGCGCGGAAGGAGGGGATCGACGTGGCTGAACTGTCCCGCCAGTACCGGCGCCACGTCGACCGCATCCTGGAGAACGGCATCGACTACCCGCCGCACGAGGTGAAGTTCGAGCAGACGATCGTGACGCCGGCGGTGGCGCTGCTCGCGCAGTACTGGTTGTTCGTGGAACGGGATCCGAAGGTGCTGGACGGGCTTCGCCGGCAGCTGCGGATGCTCGTGCGGTTCGACGGCGACCAGCCGGACTGGCGGAGCGGCGGCGTGCCGATCCGGCACTGGGACGGATACTGGTTCGGCGGGAAACGCCTGTACGGCGACACGCTGCACTACCATGCGGGACTGTCGGCGAACGGCTATGCGCTCGCCTACCGCGTCTTCGGCGACGACCGGTGGCTGGAGCGTGCCCGCCGGAGCTTCCGCAACTGCCTGGGGCTTTTCCGTGCGGACGGCTTCGGCACGGCGGCATGGTACCTGCCGGTGACGGTGACGCTGATCGACAGGGGCAACCGCGATCTGTCGTACGCGATGCCCGCCGAGGGACCGGACCCGTGGGACAACGACCAGTACACGGTGCTGTACTTCATGCTCTGCAACTCCGATCTGCTCGATAAATGAGAGGGAAAGCGATGAAAGAAAAAAAATAGAAAAGTCGTTGTTCTGACGAAGAACGGGGCCAGGGTACTGGGGCTGCTCTTCTGGATGGGAGTCGCCGTCTGTTCGGGCGGGACGGTGAAGTGGTCGGGCGCGGGGGACGGTTCCCGCTGGTCCGATCTGGCCAATTGGGTGGACGGCGGAACAGTTGATTTCGCCAAGGCGCACGTCTACGACCTCTCGGCTGCGGAGGACGGCGCGAACCTGGTCAACGACAAGGTGTCGTCCATCGGGGGCTTTGTGCTGGGGGCCGGACAGGGGACGGTGACGTTGTCGTCGACGGTGGCGGCATCGGCTTTGCACGGAACCTGGACGATTCCCGCTTCGACGACGTTCGTGCTCAAACAGGTCTATCGGGGCATGTGGTCGGATTATGGCACGACGACCGTTTCCGGCGGCGGGACGCTGCGGCTTGACGCGGCGGATTTCCAGTCGGCGAACCGTGCGTGGAACATCGAGGGCGGCACGGTTGTCGAACTGGCGCGCGGTTATCCCGATCTGCTTCTGGCGCAGTTCGTGCTCCGAGGCGGTTCGGTCCTGAGACCTCTGGCCAACGGCACGAAACTGGGCACGCTTGTTGTCGATGCCACGTCATGTGTCGCGCTCGGCGACAGGACGCTGACCGTCTGCGGCGGGGAGTCCGGTGGCTACACGATGGCCGGTGCCGTCACGGGAACGGGCACGATCGCGTTCAGCGGCGGAAAGGACATTTCCGCGACCGCCTCCTTCCCGGACTTCACAGGAACCCTGGAGCTGGGGAACGCTTCGCTGGCGTTCGGGGATGGGTGTTCGCTTGGTCGGGACGCGGCGTTTGTGGCGAAGGACAACGGCATCCTGGCCCTTGGCGGCGACCAGGTCTTCGGTTCGATTTCGGGTCTCGGGACGAGCGGCGGCCTGTCGATTCCAGCGGGTGCCGTCGCGACGGTGTCGGGCGCGAAGGCTGCGTCGAACGGAACGATGCTCTTCAGGGCGGCCATTCGGGGCGAAGGCGGTCTGACGCTTGACGCACCGGGCAGGACGCTGGTTCTGAACGGCGTCAACGGCTACCGTGGACCGACCCATGTCGCCGCCGGCACGCTAACGCTGCGCAACGACCGGCGCACGTGTTTTCCGGACGGTCTCGTCGCCCGCTATTCGTTCGATGGCGCATTCCTGGGGGATTCGAGCCCGACCCGTGTCTTCGGTCGTCGCGGGATCTCCCGCTTTCGGGGCGTGTCCCGTTTACGGTTTCCCTGTGGATCCGTCCGACCCAGGCGGCATCGGACGCGGGGGTGATTGTGGTTGGTGCGCCGAAGCAGTCCGATGCACGGTTCGGCATGGCGATGGTGGAGGGCCGTTCGGAAATCATGAACGTCAGCGGTTTTGGCTATGTCGGCCTCGGAGGGAGCCAGACCGGGACGTGGTGTCATCTCGCTCTTGTGCAGGCGGCCGATGGGTCGCGGAAATTCTACGTGAACAAGGCGCTGAAGGACACGAAGGCGGCGGGGACGGAATCCGATCTCGTTTCGCAGCCGCTCGTCCTCGGCGATTTCGTGGAAGGATCGTGGGGGGCCTCCTTCGACGGGGACATGGACGAGGTTCTGGTCTTTGACCGCGAACTGTCCGCAGACGAGATCGAAGGCCTGTACGACAATCCCCTCCAGGCGACGGCGGATGTCCGCGTCCCGGAGCCCGTTGTGCATTGGGCGTTCGACGAGGCGGCGACACCCGGCCGTGACGCCAAGGCGGTTCTCGATCTGGAGGCCCGGGGCCCCGTGGACATTGCGTCGACCGACCATACGTGGGGGAGCGCGTACAGGAGCCTGTCGGACGCGGCGGGTTTTCTTTCCTACGCAGGTGCGTTCCCGGCGGCATTCCCGGTGGGGCGGCATTCCTTCTCCGTGTCGATCCGGATGGCGGTCGGCGGGGGTACGGAGGGTGTTGCGCCATTTGCGTTCGGCGACCTTTCAAGGGCGAATGCCTTTTTCAGGATCGGCGTCAACGCGCATCCCTCCCGCGTGGGCGTTACGGTGACGCAGGCCGGTGTCGCCAATAAGTTCGATACCTACGCGAGTGGGCCAGACCACGCGCATGCGCTTGAAGAGGCGAGTTCGCTTTCGCATTACGTCTTCACCTATGATGCCGACCATCGGTTGCTCGTCGGCTACCGTGACGGCGTCAAGACCGTCTCCAAGACCGATGTCGACGTGGAGCTTCCGGCCAGCGGGAGCGTCTTCGTGGGGTATCGGCCCGATGCGCTGGACACGCGCCGGTTCCAGGGGCTTGTGGACGACGTTCAGGTCTTTGACGGCGCGCTGTCGGAGGAGGAGGTTCTGTTGCTTACCCGCAAGCTGCACTTTGGCGACGGGGTGCGTGCGGGTCGGGCGACGGCGCCGGATTCACCGGTATGCGTCGAGGAGGGGGCGACACTTCGGTTCGAGGGGCCCGGGCACACAGTCGGCTCGTTGTCGGGCGCGGGCCGTGTCGAACTCGCCAACGGGGCGTCCGTTGTCCTCTCGGCGGTCGATGCGTTCACCGGTACGTTCTCCGGGGAAGGGGCGCTTGCACTTGCCGACGGGTGCGTCCTCTCCGTCGATGCGAAGCGTCCCGACCTTCCGGTGGCGGACATCTCGCGCGTTACCGCCTTGCCGTCCCACGCCGTTGTCCGTATTGCCGATGACAAGGAGGGGTTGCTGAAGACGTTGGCGCGTGCGCGGGTGTTCACGGTCCTACGGGCAAACGGGTTTGAAGACGTGGAGGCCCTGTCAACATGGACGGTTCCGTTTGCGGCGCCGGGAAGCTATCGGTTTGAGGTTGAGGATGGTTGCGTTCTGCTGAAGTTCCGTCTTGGGTTCTGCATCATCGTGAAGTGAGGCGTCCGTCCTTGGCCTCCGAGGCGGCAGGCTCCACAGCGCCACGCGCCGGGGGCGGGAGGGGCGCGCTCCTGCGCGACCGGGGGTGGGCGCGGACGCGACGGAGCGCGTCCCTCTTGGGGTGGACCGGCGGTGTGGGGGCGGACGCGACAAGCGCGTCCCTCCCGTGCGGCGTCGTCGTGGTCGCGGACGCGACAAGCGCGTCCCTCCCGTGTGGCGGCGTCGTGGTCGCGGATCCCTCGCCCATTTGGCTATGGCCGTCAATTTTCCTGGTTGAGTCGATTTTGTCTGCCATAGCCGACAGAATCGGCTTTTTGAGATTGTTCGTCGGCTATGGAAATGGTAGAATGACGTTCGCCCGTTGGAGAACCCTTGACATGATACCCCGCACACATTATTTGGATCTGATTCGTCCCTTTATTGGAACGGATGTCATTAAAGTCATCACCGGTATGCGCCGTAGCGGCAAGTCGGTCATTCTGGAACAGGTGCGGGACGAAATCCAAACCCAGGATCCTTCGGCGGAAATCTTCTATCTGGATCTCGAAGACCGCCGCAATGCGCGCTATCTCGCCAAGGACGTGTTGTTCAATGAACTTGATGCGCGGCTGGAGGCGGCGAAGGGGCGGCGGGTTGTCATTCTTCTGGACGAGGTTCACGATGTCGAGGAATGGGAGCTGCAGGTCAACTCCCTCCGCAAGCGGAAGAACGCCGACATCTTCATCACGGGGTCCAATTCCAAGCTGCTTTCCGGCGAGCTTGCGACCTATCTGACGGGACGCTACGTCGAGTTCAAGGTCGCGCCCTTTTCGTTCAGTGAGTTCAAGCTTGCGACGGCGGATCTTTGGGGTGGACGCGCAATCGCCGACCTCTTCGACAGGTATCTCGACTGCGGGGGGCTTCCGTTCCTTCCCCAGGTGAGATACGATGCGTCGGCTTCGCGCTCCTATCTGGAAGACCTCTATTGGGCGATTCTTTCGAAAGACGTCATGCGGCGGCTGCAGATACGGGACGTCGATCTCCTCGACCGCATCGTACGCTATGCCATGGCCGAAATCGGGCACGTCTTCTCCGCCCGCAGCATCGTGCGGTTCCTGAAGAGCGAGCGGCGCACGACGACCGTCGAGACGATTCTCACCTATCTGCGTGCCTGCGAAGACGCCTTTCTCGTGACGCGCGTTCCGCGAGAGGATCTCATCGGCAAACGCATCCTGTCCGTCGACGAGAAATACTACGTCTGCGACCTTGGATTGCGCCGGGCCGTCATCGGCGGTTCGCGCGGCGAGGACATCGACCGTTTGTTGGAGAACGTCGTCTACCGCGAGCTGGTGCGGCGCGGTTGGCATGTCACGGTTGGGCGCGTCCGCGAACGGGAAGTGGACTTCGTCTGCCAGAACGGCGACGACCGCCTTTACGTCCAGGTGTGCTACCTGATGGCGGACTCCGCGACGCGCGAACGCGAGTTTTCGGCCCTGGAGGCGATTCCCGACCAGTACGACAAGCTCGTCCTCTCGTTGGATCGCGTCAACTTCTCGCGCAACGGCGTCAAGCATCGATATTTGCCTGAATTCCTGCTTGAGGACGACAAGGCGGCAGGGAGTGGAACATGTTCTGTGGCGTGATCAACGTGCTGTTTGCCGGCGCGGCGCTGCTGGCGCCGTTCCGTCCCGGCGAGGTGACGGTGGGCGGCGAGGTCGGCCACCGGATGTCCGTGACGCTTGGCAAGATGCTGCATCACACGGACATCGAGGGCACGTTCACGCGGCACTTCCGCCACCGCAAGGCGAAGCCGGACGAACCGGGCGGCTTCGCCGGCTACGGCATGTTCCTCGACGCGCTCGTCACGGCGGCGGCGCACGGCATCGGCGGCGCGGAGACGGTGCGCGCCAAGACGCGCCTCCTGGCGGAACTGGACGAACTCCAGTCGCCGGACGGCCGCATCACGATGTTCAGCGGCGCGCCCGGCTTCTGGGACAACCACGAAGGGGCGTACCTGATCCAGGCCCTCTGCCGCGACCACCGCTGGTTCGGCACGGCCGCGTCGCTGGAGACGGCGCGGCGGCTGGGCGATGCGTTGATCGCCGACGGGGCGTTCCCGACGCTTGGCAGCGAGACCGCCTATCTGCTCCTGTACGAGGAGACGAAGGACCGCCGCTACCGCGACTGGCTGGAGAAGAGCGCGGCCATCGGCGATGGCATCGACGCCTACGACCGGAAGGTGAAGGTGAACGGCGTCCAGCACGTCTACACCTGGCTCGCGCGGGCGCTTGCGCAGCTGCAGTACGCCGATGCCGTGGAGGCCGACCTGCCGACGCGCGCCGCTCTGTCCGCCGCCGCCGAAGAGGCGCTGCGCCGTGCGCGCGGACCCTACTTGTCCGTGACGGGCTCGATCACCGGGACGCCGCGCTGGGGCGAACTGTGGGACGCCACGCAGGCCGGCCTCGGCAAGTGGGGCGAGACGTGCGCCTCGGCCTACCTCATGCGGCTTGCGGCGAAGGCGCTCGAACGCGCGCCGGATGCGGCGTGTGGCGACCTCTTCGAGCGCGTGATGTTCAACGCCTTCTTCTCCGCGCAGTCGGCGGACGGACTCAGGTACCGCTACTGGACGCCGTTCAACGAGCGCGCGCCGTGGTATGACCGCGACACCTACTGCTGCCCCAACAACTACAAGCGTGAAGTCTTCGAGATCCCGGATGCCGTGTTCTTCAGGATGCAGGACGGCCTGGCGGTCAACCTCTATGCGGACGCGGCGCTGAAGGCCGAGGACGTTGCCGTGACGATGCGGACGGCCTATCCGGACGACGGACGGGTCGTGCTCGACGTCGCGATGAAGGGGCGCGTCCTCCGTCTGCGCATCCCCGCCTGGTGTACGAACGCGATGGTGTCCGCCGCAGGCGAACCGGCGCGGGCCGCCGCACCGGGGTGGTTCGACGTCGAGCGGTCGTTCGCCAAGCCCGTGCGCGTCGTCCTCGACCTGCCGATGCCGATCCGGCTCGTGCCGGGGTGCCGGGCGCAGGAGGGGCGCGTCGCCGTGATGCGCGGGCCGTGTGTGTACGCGCTCGCGATGGGCGACGGCGCGGAGGGCGACCACGAGGTCGATCTCTGGGATCTCGACGCGGCCGAGCCGCCCGTCTGGAACGCCGCGCGCCGGACGGTGGAGGCGACGTTCCGGAACCGCAACCGGGGGCGGGAACGCCGCCGCCTGTCGCTCGTCCGCTATTCCTCCGACGTCCACGACCGGACGTACTTCGACCTCGCCGCCTTCCCTTCGTCCCCACCCGCTCTGGATGCGGCAACGGAATAAGGGCGATCCTTTGCGGCTCACAAACCCAAAATCCCCGATATGCTACTTAAACCTAGATTCGTCAGTTGAATGTCTCACGCAGAGACGCAGAGAGGCCGAGAGCGCAGAGAATGCTCGGAATCTTGCGAATACAATGAACTATGCATCAAATTTACTTGAAGCAAAACATCACCTAAAGGGTGAAACAACAAATTGTTCGGGTCACTGCGATAAAACTACAAATTTGCAATTTTCTCAGCATTCTCTGCCTCTCTGCGCCTCTGCGTGAGAAAAAATTCGCCCCTACTGCCGTTTTTAGGTTAAACCGAACAGGTTTTTCACAAACCGTTATATAACGGTTGGTGCGGCTCATCCACGATTTGGTAGAATACGCACGCAGGGCGCGACCATGTGCGGAGCGAACCCCATCACGACAAAGGACTGATGAACGGAAAGGAAGAGGAACCATGCAAACATCGTGTGTTGAGCATCTGCCGTCCACCCGACAAAAACAACAAAGAAAAAAAAGGGGGGGGGGTGTATGAAATGGGCCTCCCTCACGGCCTTGGCCGTCCTTTCGTCTGCCATGTTGGCTGAAGACAACATGCCCCAGTGGACGGCGGCGGCGACGGGCGCAGTGGCGGCCTTCGCGGCGGACGACGCCCACGCCAATCCCCGCGCGGATGCGAGCGGGAAGGGGACGTGGGCGTTCTACGTCGAGCAGGCCGACGGCACGCAGCGGATGATGGAGTACGGCGTGAAGGCAGGGGCGAACGCCGCCCTCCAGGGAAGCTGGATGGAGAAGTATTATTATTTGCTCGCCCATACGGGGACGGAGCCCGTGTTCGGCCCCGAGCAGGGATGGGTCAGGCCCGGTGAACTCTACTTCCATCCGGGCGACACGCAACCGCATGTCCTTGCCTTCACGCCGAACGAGACGGGCTTCTACACGGTCGAGGCGAACGTGCGGCACGTTTTTCCGAACAACGATGGAAACGAGAAATGGTGCGACGGCATCCGGGCGGCGCTGGCCCACGGGGGCCCCTCCTGGCTCGTCACGTTCACGAACGCGGTTGTCTGCTTCTCGACGACGCAGACAGTGGACTGGGCGGCGACGACTCTTGCCGTCTCGAACGTGTTCTGCGTGGCGGGCGAGACGCTCCAGCTGCGGCTTGACGCGAATGGGAACAAATCCGGCGACGCGAGCGCACTCACGTTCACGGTCGCCCAGACGCGGGCGGTCCAGGTGACGGACTGGAAGCGGTACGAGCTGGACGCGAATGCGGCCCTCGTCGCCGCGAAGCGTTCGGGGACGCCGGATGCGGCGACGTTCACGGACGCACAGGGCGCGACGTGGAAACTCGGCACGTCCACAGGGCCGTTGGGGACGCTTACGCCGTTCGCCCATGAGTATGACGAAGATGGTCAGGATGGAAAATGGAAGGACTGGCGGGGCTGGGTCACCATTGACGGATGGACGGGGTCCGTGAAGAATCCTCAGACCTGGCCCTACCTGTTCGCGAACATGGACGCACAGGCCAAGTGGTTTCCCATCGACGGAGCCACAGTTTCAACCGGCACGGACGAGTTCATGTTCCATCCGGGCAACAACAAGACGTATGTGCGTCTCGACTGGACGGCCCCGGCAGACGGCGTCTACCGCGTGTCGGGTCTGTTGCGGCATGTCGCCGACACGCCGTCCTACGCGGACGGCGTGGACGGCGTCGTCACGGTCTCCTCGAACCGCTATGCCGTGTCGGCCGTCGCCGTCGAAAAGGGGGCCGTCGGCTCGCTGGACGCGGGCGACGTGTGGCTGCGCGCGGGCGAACGCCTTTCGCTTGCGCTCGGGCCGGGCCCCGTCGGGAACCATTCCTGCGACCTCTCCTCGTGCCGCTTCGCCCTGGAGCGCGTCGACTACGAGCCGCTCGACGTCGTGTCCGTCGACTTCGACGCGGACGAAACGCCCTACGCGGGCGACGGGCGCGTCGGCTGGCTCACGAACACGTTCTGGAACGCCTGGACGCCCCGCGCGGGCGCGGCGGAGGCGCGGGCACGCGGGCTTCGCCGCTCGGACGGGACGACCCGCACGGCGGTCTGCCTCACGCTCGCGCGGACGGAGGGGCTTGCCGTTTCGGCGGCGGGCGAGCCGTCGCATGCGCTCTTCGCGGACGGCGTCGCCTCGTCCGCCGCGGCGGACGCCGTCGCCTTCACGCTCACGGGCCTGACGCCCGGCGCGTCGTATGGCCTCACGCTCTACAGCCGCGGCGCGGACGGCACGGCGCCCGGCGTCTTCACCGTCGGCGGCGAGGCGAAGGCGGCCACGGGGACGTGGTTCTTCCGCACGGGCGGCGAGTATGCGCAGTTTGCGGTGACGGCGGACGCGGAGGGCACCCTGGCGGGCACGTTCACGGGCGCGGCGGAGGGAGAAGCCGCCCTCTGGTGCGGCCTTCAGGTGACGGGCGCGGACTTCCCCGCCTATGTGCCAAATGGTACAATGTTGTTTGTTCGGTAAGCCAAGGATGATGATGGATATGAGCAAGCTGAGTTGGATGCTGGTCGGCCTGATGCCCCTGGTGGCGGTCGCCGCCGACGGAACCTGGGAGACGCTGTCGTTCGCGAAGGGGACGTATGCGCCGCTGGACGCCTACACGCGCGCGGGCGGGAAGCTCGTGGGCGCGGCCCTGAAGGGCGAGACCTACCCGATGGCGCTGCGCAACGTCACGAAGGCGGAGGTTTCCGAACAGGGGAAGCTGGACGTGGTGGTGCCCGCCGGCGCGTGGGTGCTGCATCCCGCGCCGCAGGCCGCGGCCGTCCTGCGCCATGCCCCGGCCAAGGCGGGCCCCTACGACGTCACGGTGACCTGTGCCGCCCTCAAGGCGGGTGACGGGAACCCGAAGACGGCCGGCGTCGACGTGACGCTTCTCGTGGCCGGCGCGGAACGGGCGCGGTTCACGCTCCGAGCCGGGACGGACCAGGTCCGCCGGACGGTCCGCCTCGCCGCCGTGAAGCTTGGCGCAGACGCGGCGGTGGAGGTGCGCGTCGACGCGCGCGGCTCGCACATCTGCGACGCGACGGCGGTGTCGCTCGCGCTCGCGCGGCCCGAGACGGTGCCCGTGGACGTGCCGGGCGCGTGGCGGCGCCTGCCGCCCAGGGACGTCGATCCGAAGCTCTCGCACGTCTCCGACCCGATCCCGCGCCCGTGGAGCGGACAGAAGGCCGCGCTCGCCTTCGCGCGCCTCGGCGTGTCGCCCCAGGCGGCGTCCCGCCCGCTCGGTGCGGACGGCCTTGCGTTCACGGGCGCGGCGCGGCTGCGCCTCGACTGGGCGGCCGCCGAGCCCGAACGGGCGAAGCCCCCCCTCGGCCGCGATCCGCGCAGCCTGTGGCAGGGCCGCACGCTTCCCAAGGCCCCGGTCACCGAGCCGCGCCTCTACACGTTCGGGCGCTCGCTGCGCTTCTTCCGGGACGCCGTGCCGGACACCGAGGTGCTGCTGCCGTTCGCGGTCGTCGTGGACGGCAACCCCGAGGACGGCTTCGGCGGCTACGTGCTTGGCTACGACACGGCGGCGCCGTGGACGTGCGTGCCCGGCACGAACGGTGTGACGGTCGCCTGTTCCGCGCCGGACGCGCGTGCGTTCGCGTTCCGCTTCGACGGCACGTGGCTCGCGGGCCTGCAGAAGATGGCGCGCGCGCTCGATGCGTTCCCCGCGCTGAAGGGGCTCGTGGAGACGCGGTGCGCCGCGCTCGCCCAGGGCCTCGACCCGATGCCCGACGCCGAACTCTTCCTCACGGTCCTTTCCGAATGGGTGCAGGACGACGCGAAGTGGGGCTGTCCCCTCGATGGCTGGGATACCTACGTGCGCGGGCGCGTCGCGCGGCGTGCGAAGCTCCTCGCCGACCCGCGCCTGAAGGAGACGCTCGCGAAGGGGATCCTCTTCAACACGCGCCGCAGCCCGACGTGGAACCACTGCGTGGCGCAGTACTTCGGCTGGCGGCAGCGCCCGGGCGGAAGCCTGTTCGCGCTGGAGGCGCCGGGACGGTCGATGAAGACGCGCGACCTGATCGCGGGGCGGATGCCCTCCGGCAGCTACCTGGAGCCGCGCCTCTCGTATGACGCGCGCCGGATCCTCTTCGCGTTCGTGGAGACGGAGGGTCCGCTCAACCCCTACGCGATGTGCGTGAACGAGGAGGGCGGCGACGACCACTACTACCACCTGTGGGAGATCGCGCCGGACGGTTCGGGTCTGAAGCAGCTCACGCGGGGGGTCTACGAGGACTTCATGCCGGAGTTCCTGCCGGACGGCGACATCGCCTTCATGTCCACGCGCCGCCGCTCGCAGAGCCGCTGCTTCTGGTTCGGCTACTCGAACCGCTGGCAGGCGTACACGATGTTCCGCATGCGCCCGGACGGCTCGGAGATCCGCCAGCTCTCGTGGAACGACGTCGCCGAGTGGTTCCCCGCGATGGCCAACAACGGCGAGCTCATGTTCGCGCGCTGGGACTACATCGACCGCGACGCCGTGCGCCACCAGAACCTCTGGGCCATGCGCCCGGACGGCACGAACCCGAAGGCGCTCTGGGGCAACGAGACGCCCGACCCGCACTGCACGTTCCAGATCCGCGCCGTCCCCGGCTCGCGCAAGGTCGCCTGCATCGCCTCCGCCCACCACGCCGTGACGGGCGGCCCGCTCATCCTCATCGACCCCTCCATCGACGAGAACAGCGAGGACGCCGTGACGCACGTCACGCCCGGCCACTACCCCGAGATCCGCATGGGCACGCCGGACGACGACGACCCCGCCGCGCACAACGACTGGTACAACTCGCCGTGGCCCTACGGGGAGGACCTCTTCCTTGTGAGCTGGAGCCGCGACCACCTGCACTACGAGCCGAGCCGCCCCGCGCCCGACGCCTCGCTCGGCCTCTACGTGCTCGCCGCCGACGGGACGCGCGAAGTGCTCTGGCGCGACGGCCGGATGAACGCGATGTGCCCGACGCCGCTCGTCGCGCGCCCCGTGCCGCCCAAGCTGGAGTCGCAGTTCGACCCGGCCCTCCGCGCGGCGAAGAAGGGCGAGGTGTTCATCGCGGACGTGCGGCGCGGCCTCAAGGACGTCAAGCCGGGCGCCCTCGCCCAGGTGCGCGTCGTCCAGATCTTCCCGCGCACGGCCCCCGACCAGTACCTCCCGAACACGGGGCGCGGCGGCCACGAGAACGCCCGTGCCGTCCTCGGCACCGCGCAGGTGGAGGCGGACGGCTCGTGCCGCTTCCTCGTCCCCGCCGAGAAGGCGATTCTCTTCCAGGTGCTTGACGGGGAGGGCCGCGCGTGGCGCACGATGCGCTCGACGACCTCGCTCATGCCGGGCGAGCGCGTCTCGTGCGTCGGCTGCCACGAGCCGAAGCGCGAGGCCGGCGCCGCCGCCGCGCCGCGCGCGGCGGCGATGAAGAAGCCCGCGCAGGAACTCGCCGTGCCGCCGGAGGGCGGGCGTCCGTGGGGCTTCGTCGAGAACGTGCAGCCCATCCTCGACGCGAAGTGCATCCGCTGCCACGGCGACCGGAACCCGCCGAAGGGCATCGCGCTCACGCGCACGCCCGATCCGCGCTTCTCGAACGCGACGAACGTCGTCACGGTGGGCGCGCGGCAGTATTCGGCGCCGTTCACACGGTCCTACGCGACGCTGTGCTTCACGGACGAGCCGACGGGGCGCAAACCGGGCGGCAAGCAGTTCCAGTGGTACAAGCCCCGCCGGGGCGTTGCGCTGGACGGCACGCCCGCCGAGATGGTGCCGTGCTGGCCCGAGTACAACCATGTGCAGACGACGCCCGAGGGGCCGGGGCGCAACGCGCTCGGCTCCGGCCTCTTCGGACACCTCTCGCGCGGGAAGCACGCGAACCTGCTTACGCCCGAGGAGCTGCGCATGCTCGCCACGTGGATCGACCTCAACGCCACGTTCTACGGCTGCTACGAGGAACCGTTCCTCTCGCGGCAGCTGAAGGGCGAGGCGATCCCGATGCCGGAACACCAGTAAACCAAGAGGACGCCATCATGGGCACGCTCTTCCAGGTCAACGATCTCCACGTCACCTACCGCCGTCCGGGCGAGAAACCCCTGGAGGCGGTGAGGGGGGTGAGCTTCACGCTCGCCGAGGGCGAAACGCTCGGCATCGTGGGCGAGAGCGGCAGCGGCAAGTCGACGATCGCGAAGGCGCTCATGCTCCTCCAGCCGGTTTCCGGGGGCGAAATCCTCTTCTGCGGGAAGAACGTCGCGGCGTTCGACCGCGCGGCGTGCCGCGCCTACCGGCGGGACGTGCAGATGGTGTTCCAGGACGCGGTGGGCTCGCTCAACCCGCGCATGACGATCCGCCAGGCGCTCGACGAGGCGCTGCGGCTCGTACGGGACGACGCGGCGCGGCGGAAGGGGGAGGGGAACCGCACGCCCGAATCCCTGTTGGAGGTCGTAGGGCTCTCCCGGGCCGTCCTCGACCAGTATCCGCGCGAACTTTCGGGCGGACAGTGCCAGCGCGCGTCGTTCGCGCGGGCGCTTGCGGTGGGCCCGCGCGTCCTCGTAGCGGACGAACCCGTCTCGGCGCTTGACGTGTCGGTGCAGGCCCGCATCCTCAACCTGCTTCGGGACCTGCGGCGGAACCTGAACCTCTCGGTGATCCTCATCGCGCACGACCTCGCCGTCGTGCGCAACGTCTGCGACCGCGTGTGCGTCATGCACAAGGGCCTTTTTGCGGACGCGGGCCCGGCGGAGGAGGTGTTCGCACACCCCACGAGCGCCTATACGCGCGACCTGCTCGCGGCCGTCCCCGACGTCGCGCGCGAACTCGCAAAGCGCCGTTGACGTCGCACCCTGCCATGCCGTTGACGTCCCGCGCCGACCGGCGCGGGGCTGTTGCCCGCGTCCGGTGGATGTGGTAGAATATCCCCATGAAACTCAACGCACTCATCCTGTTGGCGGCGGGCGCGGCGCTCGCCGGGAACCTCTTCACCGCCTCGGCGGATACCACGTTCGCGCGCGATGCGCTCAAACCCTACGTCGAGAACGGGCAGCTGCCGGGCGCGATCAGCGTCTTCGCGAAGCCCGGCGCCGAGGAGATCGCGTGCGTGGGGTACGCGGACGTGGCGGCGAAGCGCCCGATCAAGATGGACGACGTCTACATGCAGTGTTCCCAGACGAAGGGCTTCTGCGGCGTGACGATCGCCATCCTCGTGGAGGAGGGCAAGCTCAAGCTCGACGACCCCGTTTCGAAATACCTCCCCGAATTCGCGAATCTGTGGGTCAAGACGTCCGAATCGAACGGCGTGCGCACGCTCACGCGGGCGAAGAACACGCTCACCGTGCGCATGGTGATGAACCACACGGGCGGCTTCCCGTTCGAGATTCCCGCCAAGCAGGGCAACATCAAGGGCGGCGGCTGGTCGGGCGGTGCGCCCCTCCGCCAGACGGCGGCGATCGCGGCGGCGTGCCCGCTCCTCTTTGAGCCCGGCACGAAGACGCAGTACTCGAACACGGGCATCGACATCGGCGCGGCGGTGACGGAGATCGTCACGGGCAAGCCGTGGGAGGAGTTCCTGAAGGAGCGCGTGCTGCTGCCGCTCGGAATGAAGGATTCGGGCTTCTGGCCGACCGACGCGCAGCTCGCGCACCAGGTGGAGATGTACAGCTGCCGGAAGGACCAGCCGGCCGTCTACCAGCGCGAGGCGTCGATGCAGCAGCGCCCGTACAACGACCGCCACGTGTTCGCCTCGGCGGGTGCGGGCCTCTGGACGACGGCGGCGGACCAGCTCAAGTTCTATAAGATGCTGATGAACCTCGGCAAGGGGGAGAACGGCGTGCGCATCCTCAAGGAAGAGACGGTGAAGACCCTCCTTGCGGTCTCGTCGCGTCCGAAGGGCATGGGCGGCTACTCGCTCGGCCTCGTGGCGCCGGAGGTGGACAGCGAGGGAAGCTGGTTCGGCCACGGCGGCGCGTGGGGCACGAACTGCATGGTCAACTGGCACCGCAAGCAGCTCAAGCTCTGGGCGGTGCAGCTCACGGGCGGCCCGCGCCCCTGGGACGGTGCGCGCGAGAAGGCGGCGAACGCCTTCTTCAACGCGGTGATCGACAATTCCGGGGTGAACGCCTACACCGGCCGCGTGAAGTGACGAGACGGCAGATTTGAGGCTTGGCGCCTCGTTCGGCCCCGCGTTGCATCTTGCGACGGCGGGGCCGATTTGATAGAATGGGCGGCGTCAGGACAAAGGAGCAGACATGACAACGTATGACTACACGGGCGTCGTCGAACTGGTCGGCGAGACGAAGGAGTTTGGGACGAACGGCTTCACGAAGCGGGATCTCGTCGTCGGCAATGACGTGGATTCCATGAACAAGTATCCGAATCCCGTTCTCTTCACCTTCAAGAAGGACCGCTGCGCGCTGTGCGACGCGGTGAAGAAGGGCGACCGGGTCAAGGTCAACTTCACGATCGACGGGCGCCGCTGGGACGGCCCGAACGGAACGCGCTACTTCACGGACCTCACGGGCTGGAAGATCGAGGTGCTGAACGGCGACGGTTCGTCCACCGAGCCGGTTCCCGCCCCCGCCGAGGCCCCGGCGATGGAGACTTCCGCTGCGGCGAGCGACCCCGACGACCTTCCGTTCTGACGGTGAAGACCTGGGGTGACATCCTCCGGCTCGGCGGGGCGTATCTCGCGGGCCGGGGCGTGCCGGACGCGCAGGTTGCGGCGGAACTTCTGGTGGCGCGGCTGCTGAAATGCGGCCGCGGCTTTCTTTCTCCCCACCTCGCGGAAACGCCGTCCGAAGCCTACGTGGAGGCGATGCGGCGCGGCATGGCGCGTCTCGCGAAGGGCGAACCGATCCAGTACGTGCTCGGCGAGTGGGACTTCCGTTCGCTCACGCTGACGTGCGACCGGCGGGCGCTCATCCCCCGCCCCGAGACGGAGGAGCTTGTCACGCGCGTCCTGAAGTTCCTCCGGGCGCGTTTCCCGTCGCCCTCCCAACCGCCCCCCTCGTCCACGCCCCCCCTCGTCGTGGACGTCGGCACGGGATCGGGGTGCATCCTCCTCTCCCTCGCGAAGGAATTCCCGGGCGAGGCCGCGTTCCTGGGCATCGACATCTCCGCGAACGCGGTGGCGCTTGCACGCGAGAACGCGGCCCGGTGCGGGCTGGCCGACCGGGTGGCGTTCACGGTGGCGGACGGTCTGGACGACTTCGACGAGCCGGAGACGGTCGACGTGCTCGTCTCCAACCCGCCCTACATCCGCACGGCGGACTGCGCGGCGCTCGACCCGCGCATCCGCGACCACGAGCCGATGAACGCGCTCGACGGCGGTCCCGAGGGCCTGGATTTCTACGAACGCCTCGTGGGCGACGCGCTCAACGTCCTCCGGCCCGGCGGCGGCGTCTTCTTCGAGATCGGCGACGGACAGGGCGCCGCGCTCCGGAAACTTTTCTTCGACGCGGGCTTCGACGACATCCGCATTGAGCCGGACGATGCCGGCCACGACCGCTATGCGAGCGCCGTCCTTTCCTGACCCCCTCCGTCTTTTTCAACTTCTTCATATTTCCGCTTGCTTTCCGCCCAATAAAAGCGATAAACTATTCGCTCACTTTTTTGAACACACCAGGAGTAGACAGAAATGGCAGCTAAAACCTTCCCGATTGACCATGTGCGCAACTTCGGCATCATGGCCCACATCGACGGCGGCAAGACGACGACGTCCGAGCGCATCCTTTACTATTCGGGCAAGAACTACAAGATCGGCGAGGTGCACGAGGGCGCCGCGACGATGGACTTCATGGTGCAGGAGCAGGAGCGCGGCATTACGATCCAGTCCGCCGCCACGTGCGTGATGTGGGGCGCCTACCGCCTCTCCCTGATTGACACTCCCGGACACGTGGACTTCACGGCCGAGGTGGAGCGTTCGCTCCGCGTCCTCGATGGCGCGGTCGCCCTCTACTGCGCGGTCGGCGGCGTGCAGCCGCAGTCCGAGCAGGTGTGGCGCCAGAGCGAGAAGTACAAGGTGCCGAAGATCGCGTTCGTCAACAAGATGGACCGCGTGGGCGCGAACTTCTACGCCGTCATGGACCAGATGAAGAGCCAGCTCGGCGCAAACCCCGTGCCGATGGTGCTGCCGATCGGCGCCGGCGAGTCGTTCAGCGGCATTGTCGACCTCATCTCGATGAAGGCCCTCCGCTACGACATGAAGACCCTCGGCAAGACGGTCACGGCGGAGGAGATTCCCGCCGACATGGTCGAGAAGGCGAAGGAGTACCGCCAGAAAATGGTCGAGAGCGCGGCCGAGCAGGACGACGCCCTCATGGAGAAGTTCTTCGCGGGCGAGGAGCTGACGGTCGATGAGATCAAGAAGGCCATCCGCAAGGGCTGCATCGCGCGCACGATCACGCCGGCGTTCTGCGGCAGCGCGTTCAAGGACAAGGGCGTGCAGCAGCTGCTGGACGGCGTGTGCGACTACCTCCCGTCCCCGCTCGACGCGGGTCCGGCGGTCTCCGCCGACGACCCGTCGCAGAAGCGCGAGCCGAGCGACGCCGAGCCGTTCTGCGGCCTCGCGTTCAAGATCATGAACGATCCGAAGTCCGGCGGCAAGATCACCTTCGTGCGCGTCTACTCGGGCACGCTCAAGCTCGGCGCCGAACTGCTCGACTCCACGATCAACCGCGAGCAGCGCATTTCCCGCCTCTTCCGCATGCACGCCGCCAAGCAGGAGCCCCTGGACGAGGCGCACGCCGGCGACATCGTGGCGTGTGTGGGCCTCACCGAGACGCGCACGGGCGACACGCTCTGCGACCCCGAGCACCCGATCACGCTGGAGTCGATCGACTTCCCGGCGCCGGTGATCTCCGTCGCGGTGAAGCCGCAGTCCCGCCAGGACAACGAAAAGCTCGGCGTCGCGCTCCACGCGCTCGCGATGGAAGACCCGACCTTCGTCGTCACGTTCGATCAGGAGACCTCCGAGACGATCATCGCCGGCATGGGCGAGCTCTACCTCGAAGTCATCGTGGACCGCCTCAAGCGCGAGTTCAACGTGGCGTGCGACGTGGGCGCCCCGCAGGTCGCCTACCGCGAAACGCTCACCCAGAAGGTCGAGAGCGAGTACAAGCACGTCAAGCAGTCCGGCGGCCGCGGCCAGTACGCGCACGTCTGCCTGCGCCTTGAGCCGCAGGAGCCCGGCAAGGACTTCGAGTTCGTCAACGAGGTCAAGGGCGGCGTCATCCCGACGGAGTACATCCCGGCGGTCGAGAAGGGTGTGCGCAAGGCGCTTGAGGCGGGCCCGCTCGCGGGCTTCCCGGTCGTGAACGTCAAGGCGACGGTCTACTTCGGCTCGTACCACGAGGTCGACTCGAACGAATTCGCGTTCATCACCTGCGCGATGCAGTGCTTCAAGCAGGGCTTCCTCAAGGCGAAGCCGCAGCTGCTGGAACCGATGATGGACGTCGAGGTCGTGGTGCCCGAGCAGTACATGGGCGCGGCGAACGGTTCCATCAACCAGCGCCGTGGCCGCGTGGAGGGCATGGACGACCGTGGCGGCATGAAGAGCATCAAGGCGACCGTCCCGCTGGGCGAGATGTTCGGCTACTCGAACGCGATCCGCACGGTCACGCAGGGCCGTGGCACGTTCACGATGATCTTCAAGCAGTACGAGCCGGTTCCGGCCTCGATCGCGAAGACGGTCATCGAGAAGCGCATCAAGGAAGGCAAGGTCCGCCCGAGCGCCGAATAGCGTCCGCGCAGCCGCGCCTTTCGAGGCGTGACGAAAACCGTCCTCCCCGCCCTGCGGGCGAGGGCGGTTTTTCTGTTCTGCTTTGGCGATGATTGAACGCTGACGACAATTTTTCCGCGTGAGGCGTCGCAGACATCCCTTGGCTGATTACGGTTCTGGACATGAATGAGATTTTATTACGCACTGAAATCTCACGCCTTGCGCCCCCTGTGGCCGGAGTCCCGCAGCTCGCTCTACACGCCCGCGCTCGCCGAGCTGTGGCGGAGGATGCGTCAAGGCCGCCCGGACGCGCGGGAGTGCGTCCCTCCCCAACCCAATCCCACCCTCTAAACCCTAAAACCTGAAACCTAAAACCTGAAACCTCCCTTCTTCCCCCCGAACGGGGCGGTTTTCTGCTATACTATCTCCATGATTCATTTTACGCCAACCCAGAAGAGGACTATTGCCGCCGGCGTGACGGTGCTGTCCTTCGCCATCGTGCTGGCTTTCGTGCTGCTCGTCGGTTGGGGCGTCCTGAAGTGCCTTTCCTTCGTGGCGCCGGCGCTTGTGCCCGTGATCATGGGCATTTTCCTCGCGCTCTTCTTCAAGCCATACTACGAATGGTTCCATCGGCTCGTCCACAATCCGACGCTTGCGCTTCTCCTGATGCTCGCGAGCGTCCTCCTGCCGCTGGGCCTCGTCTCGTGGTTCTGCGGGGCGTTCGTCGTGGATCAGGCCACGCACCTTGTCCATGCGGCGCCGACGGTTGCGGCGCGCCTGAGCGCGTGGTTGAACGTCCACTACCCGAACGCGCAGGCGTTCCTGGAGCAGCTCGGCGTCAAGCCCGATGACCTGCCGCTCATGTTCCTCACGGACCCCGCGAAGTTCTCGCAGACGTTCGTCGCGACGGTCGGCAGCGAGTACGGGGCGAACGCGATGCGCGCGGGCGTGGGCGTCCTCAAGTCCCTCTCGGGCGTCGGCACCGCTCTCCTGACGCTCATCTTCTTCGTCTTCTTCCTCACGCGCCCGGCGATGACGGGGCGCGACTATGTGCGCGAGCTGCCGTTCCTCCGGGAGGGGACGCGCGCCTTCGTCGCCAAGCAGATCGATGCGTTCCTCGACATCCTCGTGAACTTCTTCCAGCGCCAGGTCGTCATCTGCCTCGTCGAGGGTGTCTACTACGGGCTCGGGTTCATGTTCGTGGGCCTTCCCTACGGCTTCGTGATCGGCTTCCTCCTGGGCGCGCTCAACCTTGTGCCGCTTCTCGGCACGGTGCTCTGCATGCCCCTCGCCCTGCCGATTGCCTACTTCGGCGACGGGGGGAGCGTGTTGCGGCTCGTCCTCGTGGCGGTCGTCTGGCTCGCGGGACAGGTCCTCGACGGCTACCTCATCACGCCGAAGATCCAGGGCGACAAGACGGGCCTCGGCTACGCGGGCGTCATTTTCAGCTTCATCTTCTGGGGCGTCGTCTTCCATTCGTTCCTCGGGCTCCTCCTCGCCATTCCGCTCTCCGCGTTCTGCGTGGTCCTGTGGCGCGCGCTGAAGGAGACGTACATCCGGGAAGTCATTTAAAGGTGGAACGCAGATGCTTCGCGTCTGCGATCTGCGTTCAACGAGAAATACAGAAAGTCAAAGGTAGTAAGATGGGCGATTTCCATTATCCGATCGGCGGCAAGGGCAAAGACTTCAGGAGCGGCAAGCCGGCGTTCTTCAACAGGCACAAGAAGCGGCGGCATGGCGGCGGCGGACGCGGCCCGCGCCATCCCGGACTCGCGGAGCATGACGACGCCGTGAAGGTGCCGCCGCTGCCGGAGACGCCCCCGCCCGCCGTCTACGAGGCGAATGTCTTCGGGAAGCTCGACCTCCGCCTCCAGCACGCGATCGGCGAGGTCGGCTACTCCGTCCCCACGCCCATCCAGGAGAAGGCGATTCCCTTCCTTCTCGAAGGACGCGACCTCATCGGCTGCGCGCAGACGGGGACGGGTAAGACGGCGGCGTTCATGCTGCCGATCCTGCACCGCCTCCTGCAGGCGGGCGGCGCGCCGGAGGGCGCGGCGCCGCGCGGCGAGGCCGGCCACCCCCGCGCGCTCGTCCTCTCCCCGACGCGCGAGCTTGCCGCCCAGACGGCGGAGAACGTCGCGAAGTATTCGAAGTACGCGGGTCTGCCGTTCGCCGTCGTCTTCGGCGGCGTGTCGCAGTTCCCGCAGGTGAAGGCGCTCCAGAAGGGCGCCGAGACCGTGATCGCCACGCCGGGCCGCCTCATCGACCTGATGACGCAGGGCGTCGTGTTCCTCGACAAGGTGGAGATGTTCGTCCTCGACGAGGCGGACCGCATGCTCGACATGGGCTTCCTGCCGGACATCAAGCGCATCATCTCGAAGTTGCCGCCGAACAAGGTCGCCCCCGGCGCCACCGCGAACGGCGTCGCCGGCAAGCTGCGCCAGTCGCTCTTCTTCTCGGCGACGCTCTCGCCCGAGATCCTCAAGCTTGCGGGCGAACTCGTCCATGATCCCGTCCAGATCATGATCTCGCCCGAGACGCCCACCGTGGACCGCATCAACCAGAAGTGCATGTTCGTGGAGAAGGGCAGCAAGGACAGCCTCCTCATCCACCTCCTGCAGAACCATCCCGAGTGGAACCGCGTGATCGTCTTCGCGCGCACGCGCCACGGCGCGGACCGTGTGGAGAAGAAGCTCAAGCGCGAGGAGATCGCCGTCGCGGCGATCCACTCCGACAAGACGCAGGGCCAGCGCACGCGCGCGCTGAAGGCCTTCAAGGACGGGACGCTGCGCGTCCTCGTCGCGACGGACATCGCAAGCCGGGGCATTGACGTGCCCGACGTCGACCTCGTCGTCAACATGGAGCTGCCCGTCGAGACGGAGAGCTACGTCCACCGCATCGGCCGCACGGCGCGCGCCGGCGAGAGCGGCGCGGCGATCTCCTTCGTCGCCCCCGAGGAGCGCGGCCTCCTCAAGGCCGTCGAGCGCTTCATCCGCAAGTCGATCCCCGTCGACCGCGACCAGCCGTTCCACTCCGAGGAGGCCGAGCGCAAGGCCGGCAAGCAGGACCAGGGCATGCCCCAGGCTCCCTGGATCCGGGGCGGTGCGCGCAACAAGAAGGGCCAGGCCCGCCATCCGGGCGCGCGGTTCTGGGACCAGCCGAAGAAGGAGAAGAAATTCATTCATCCGGCAAATGCCAAAAAGGCGAAGCACAACCGCACGAACTACCAGGGCCGCCGCGAACCCGACTTCGGGCGGAAGTGAGGGATAATGACGAAGAGACTTCTTGCTCTTGCTCTTGCTCTTGCGTGTTGCTGTGCGGTGGCGCAGGGGGTCGTCTCGGACAGATCGGGACAGCCGCGCAGGGAAGGCGAGCGCCTCTATAACGGCATTGTCCTCCCGAAGGCGTGGCCGCCGCGCGACGTGCCGCCTGCGGGGCGGAGCGAGCTGCCCGTGCCGTATCTCGGCGCGGGGCGCCCCGCCGTCGCGTTCATCGACGTCGGCCGCCAGCTGTTCGTCGACGATTTCCTCGTCGAGCGGACCGACCTCGCGCGCGTCTACAACCACCCCGTCAAGTACGCGGGCAACCCCGTCCTCAAGCCCGAGAACGACTTCGAGCGGCACCGTCCCCAGAACGCCATCGCCCTCCCGAAGGGCGGCGGTCTCTGGTGGGACGCCGCGCGCGCGGTCTTCCGCCTCTGGTACGAGGCGGGCTGGTGCCACCGCATCTGCTACGCCGAATCGAAGGACGGCCTCCGGTGGGAGCGTCCCGCGCTCGACGTCGTCCCCGGAACGAACCGCCTCCTGCCGGACCAGGGCGTCGATTCCTGGAGCGTCGTCCCCGACCCCGACGCCGCCGACCCGCTGGAGCGCTGGAAGCTCTTCGTCATGCCGGGCGGCAACAACTGCCCGGGCTTCTGCTACACGAGCGCGGACGGCATCCACTGGACGAACAGGACGAAGACGGGCGACATCGGCGACCGCACGACGATGTTCTACAATCCGTTTCGGCGCAAGTGGGTGTTCTCCCTGCGCGGCGGCTGGAAGGACAGCGGCCGCGCGCGGCGCTACTGGGAGGGCGACGACTTCCTCGCGGACTGCACGTGGGACTGGTACGACGAGAAATCGCCCCGCTGGGCCGTCCGCTGGCTGCGCGCCGACCTCCACGACGTGCAGACGGACCGTCCGGTCGAGAACCGCGCCGCGCAGCTCTACAGCTTCGACGCCGTGGCCTACGAGTCCATCATGCTCGGCGGCTTCGAGATCCACTGGGGGCCCGAGAACGACGTCTGCGAACGGCACGGCATGCCGAAGATCACCGAGATCCAGTTCGCCTACTCCCGCGACGGCTTCCACTGGTCGCGTCCCGACCGCCGTGCGGCGATCCGCGCGGAGCGGTGGGCGTCCGACAAGTGGGACCGCGGCTACGTGCAGCCGCTCTCGAACCTCTGCGTCATCCGCGACGAGAAGCTGTGGTTCTACTACGGCGCGTTCGGCGGCGATCCCACGCGCCTGCGCCGGAGCGGGACGGGCCCGGGAACGGGCAACGGGAGCATGAACGGCATGTACGACAACGGTGCGATGGGCTGCGCCGTCCTGCGGCGCGACGGGTTCGTCGGCCTGAAGGCGGAGGCGGCGGGCGAGGTGCTGACGCGCCCCGTGCGCTTCAGCGGCCGCCATCTCTTCGTGAACGTCGACGCGCCGCAGGGCGCGCTCCGCGCGGAGGCGCTGGACGCGGCGGGCGCCGTCGTGCCGGGTTTCTCGGCGGAAGACTGCGTCGCGGTCTCGGGCGACACGACGAAAGCGCGCATTTCCTGGAAGGGGAAGGCTGACCTTGCCGAGCTGTGCGGGAAGGACATGCGTTTCCGCTTCGTGTTGGAGAAAGGCACGCTCTATTCGTTCTGGGTGAGCCGCTCCCCAGAGGGCGCGTCGAACGGTTACCTCGCCGGCGGCGGTCCCGGCTACGCCGGCCTCGTCGATCGCTGATGGCCTTCGCCGCACAGGACGTGATTGGGTCGTACCGCATTGTCCGTCCGCTCGGACAGGGCGGCATGGGGACCGTGTACGAGGCCGAGCACCGAACGCTCGGCACGCATTGTGCGCTGAAGGTCTTCGCGCTCGACCACGGGCGCGTCGAGCTCTTCCGGCAGCGCTTTCTTGCCGAGGGGAAGGCCCTTGCCCGCCTTCGCCATCCGAACCTCGCGCGCGTCTTCGACCTCGATCTCCTCGAAGACGGGCGGCGCGCGTATTTCGTCATGGACCTCGTGCTGGACAAGGACGGGCGGGCGCGCACGCTGGCGGACCTCGAACCGGGGGAGGCGGACGAGAAGCGCCTGGCCTCCTGGTTCGCCCAGCTTGCGTCGGCGCTCGACTACGTCCACGACGTCGGCATCGTCCACCGTGACATCAAGCTCAACAACATCTTCCTCAACGAAACGGGCGGCGTCACGCTGGGCGACTTCGGCATTGCGAAGTTCGAGGGCGAACGGATCCTGCGCGAGGTGGGGGCCGTCCGTACGCAGATCGTACGCGGCGACGCGGCGGGAACGTGCCGCGTCGTCATGGGGACTGGGGGCTACATGGCACCGGAGATGCTGCGGGGCGGTGCGGCGACCGTCGCCTCCGATACGTATGCGCTTGGCGTGACGTTCTTCCGTCTGCTGACGGGCCTCTGGTATGAGCCCGGAACGGACGCATTCCGTCTGTTGGAACCGTTCGGCGCGGTTTGGATGGAGGCGCTCACGCGGATGCTGGCGGCGGATCCCGCCCGCCGTCCGGTGCGCCTGATGCCGCTTGCCGCACGGCTGAAGGCGGCGGAGGGCCTTGAGACGCCCGCATCCGGCCGGGCGAAGTTGTGTTCCCCTCGGTGGCTGCCCGTTGTCGTGGCGGGCCTCCTCCTGGTCGGCCTGTCCGCCTGGGGGGCGTTTCGGTGGCTGCGCGGCGCGTTGTCGGACGCCGCCCTCTACGACCATCTCTACGACATTCCCACGAGGCTTTCATGAATGTGTTCCCCGAGACCCCTGCCACGCTTCTCGCCCGCCTCGCCGCGCATGTCACGGGGCAGGCAGACGAATCGTCCTGGATGCGGCTCTTCGAACTCTACGAACCGGCCATCCGCCTTTTCTCCGAGTCGCATGGCGCCGGGGCGGATGCCGAAGACGTTGCGCAGGAGATCTTCCTGAAGCTCGTCGGCGTCCTGCGCGGCGGCGACTTCAGGGTCGGGGACGGGGCCGGAAAGTTCCGCTCGTATCTGGCGACGCTCATCCGCCATGAACTCGTGAGCCGCTGGCGGCGGACGCGGGCGCGTGGCGGTGACGGACTCGTCTCGCTCGACGGCCCGGGCGTCTGCCTTGACCTGCCGGTCGATTCCGAGACGGCGGCGGTCATCGATGCGAAGTGGCGCCTTGCCCGCCATGCCGCCGCCGTCGAACATGCCCTCACGAAGACTGCGCTTTCGGCGCAGTCGAAGGCCGTCTACCGCGCGTATGTGCTGGAGGAACGCCCGATTGGCGACGTCGCGGCGGCGTTTGGGCTCTCCCGCAACGCCGTCTCGCAGATCAAGACGCGCGTCGAGCGGATGATCGCCGCCATCGAAGCCGAATACGGAGAATGAGAACCGTGAAGAAAGGGGTGCTGGCCGTGAGCCTGATGGGCGCGGTTGCGGCGGTTGCGATGCCGACGCGGCAGGAGCTTGTCGCGGCGCAGAAGGCGGTTCTGGACGCAACGGCGGCGGATGTCCGCGCGCTCAAGGAAGGGAGGACGGGGCCCGCCGCCGTCGCCGCCGCGCACCGCCTGCGCGCCGCCGGGGCGACGGCGGAGGCCGAACGGTTCCTCCTCCTCCAGGGTGCATTCAAGCTTTTCGTGAAGGCGGGTGATGCGGACGCGGCGCGGGCGACGCTGGAGGCCCTTTCGGAGGCGTTCCCCGACCTCCCTGCCGACGTGGTCGACGAGATCTGCGCGACGGTCGGCTTCCGCCTCGGGCCGGGGACGCCGTCGGCGTGGAAGGGCGGGGAGTGGGTGCCCGTTGCCCTGAAGGGGGAGGCGGAGGCCACCTTCCACTTGTCCGCCTGTCCGCCCGGCACGTTCGTTCTGGTGAAGGACACGCCGCCGATGATGAAGGATCTCAAGCCCCGGGCGTGGTGGCACACGGCGCACACGGTCCGGCTGACCTATCCGTTCTTCATCATGCGGGGGCCGCTTCCGTATGCGTTGGCGCGGGCGCTTGATCCGGCTGTGGCGAAAAAAGGGCAGGCCCGGTTTACGCCGGGAACGGAACACATCATGCCCGATCTGCCCGTCATGGAGCTTTCATGGGACGACATCCAGACGCTGGCCGCGCGGCTGAACGAGAAGGCGCGGTTGCCGTTCAGGCTGCGGGGGTTCGACGACTACGAGTTTCGCCTGCCGACGGAAGCCGAATGGCGGTACGCGATGCGCGGGGGCACGGACGAGAAGGACTGGGGCGCGTACACCGACTGGACGAAGGAATGGGGCGGGTACTGGTGGGGGAAGCTGCCGGACGGGGCCTACTGCCCGTTTGCGCCGCTTGCGGCGATGAAGGCGGTGCGCAATCCCTGGGGGCTCTACTACCTTGGCCCGAAGACGATCTACGCCGACACGTTCCCGGCGGAGGGACTTGACGGCAGAATGGATCTCTGTTTCGCGCGCGAGGACGTGTTCCGCCATGCGGAGACGGAGGTCAACCCCGTCCGCATTCACCGCGACAAGGCCTTTGCCTATCATGTGTTCTATGCGGGCGGCGCCCCCAAGCTTTCGTCTCGGGGCATGGCATCCCAACCCTGCCCGTTCCGTTTCGTCTTCGCGCCGAAACTCTCGTCCCTCAACGTCTACCCGCGCACGGAGGAGGACGGTCCGCTCAGGACGGTCGGTCGCGCGCCCGCACGGTGAGAACGGACCCCGGACGCATATGCCGAGGGGTGTGCGAAACGGAAGGGACGCGCGTGTCGCGTCCGATGGCCGCTGATTCAATAGAATGAATATTTCTGCGATGTTGAGTACTTCGTTCCGCAGAAAGATGGTATGATATTCATCGCAATGAACAAGAAGGAGATTGGTACGGCAATCGTCGAACGTCGCGATGAACTTCGCATTACGCAGGCGCGGTTGGCGCGTGTGAGCGGTGTTTCCGTGCATACGCTCTCAAATCTTGAGACAGGTGACGGTAATGTCACGCTTGATACCCTCATCAAGGTCGCGACGACGATTGGCTACAAGATCAAGGTGGGCGTATGAAGCGTGGTATGGTCTACTATCGTGACATTCAGGCTGGAACGCTGGAGAAGGACGCATCGGGTTATGTGTTCCGCTATGATGCCGCCTATTTACGCGATGCAACGCTCCCGGACATTTCGGCGACATTGCCGAAATCGGCTTGCGAGTATCGTTCAACGTACCTGTTCCCGTTCTTCGCAGGGCTTTTGGCGGAAGGTGCGCAGAAGGAGCGACAGTGTCGCGAGCTTCACATTGACGAGCGCGACCTCTTCACGCGCTTGCTGGAAACCAGTGCCTATGGGGCCATAGGAGCCGTCTATGTTACGCCTTGACTTCACACTTGCGGATCTCAGCCTCCCGCAACAGCGGGAGACGACGCGCCGGGTCTCAATTTCCGGCGTCCAAGACAAGGTGCAACTGCATCGCCAGGGAATGCGATTTGTCCCCGTTGCGTCGGGTGGCGACTATATCCTCAAACCTGTCCCAAGTCACTCGTCCGCACGATTCGTCTACGACATTCCCGCCAACGAGACGTTGACGATGGATATTGCCTCTGAAATCTTCGGCATTCACACGGCAGAACACGCGCTTGTCGAATTCAAGGACGGCATGCCCGCTTATTTGACGAAACGGTTCGACTTTCGCGACGGAATGAAGATTCGGCAGGAGGATTTCTGTCAGCTCTCGAACCGTAGCGAAGAGACACACGGGGACAATTACAAATACGATGCCAGCTATGAGGAGTTGGCGGGGTTGGTTCGCCGCTTCTGCCCGTCCCACGCAATTGAGAACCCGAAGGTTTTCTTTCAGATTCTCTTCAACTATGTTTTTGCAAATGGAGACGCGCACCTCAAGAACTTCTCCCTCTACGAATCGCGACAAGGCGATTACATCTTGACGCCCGCCTATGATCTTTTGAATACGTCGCTTCATTTCCCGAACGAGCCGACGGCGACAGGGCTTGATTTCTTCATGGATGGACATTATACGGCACGTTATGAGGTTTTGGGCTTCTATTCATCGGCCGATTTTCACGAACTTGCTGGTTTCTATGGCGTCTCGTCCTTGGAAGTAGACGAGATGCTGTCTGTCTTCGCACGGAAGCGTGTACAGGTCGAAGAGTCTGTGAAGACTTCGCGTCTTTCACTGGAAGCGAAAAGTCTCTACCTTGCCAAGTTCCATGACCGTCTTAAGGCCCTTGCGCAGTAAGGGTCGGCGATGCACGCCGCCGTTCCATTGTGTTGAACGAGGTTGATGCGGAAGGGGGGGGGGGCGTCCTCCGGCCGGTCAACACGGAGCGCGCGGAGTCGTGGAGATTGTCTTTCAAAGTTGGCGCGTGGCGTCCAAACGGGCCCGGTGCGCGGCGTCCGAGCTGGATTGGCGCGCGAAGTACCCGCGCCGCCCTCGGTGCGCGGCGTCGACGGCCCGGAAGAACGCCGCGCACGTGTTCCCGCACCCCGTCGCGAGGTGCCGTGCCGCCGCGAGATGAGATTCCATTGCGTAATAATCTTGAAAGGCGTCGCGGCGTATGGCGTGATGCGTTCGGCAATTGCGGCCCTCCCCGGATTCTCCTCAGGCCTATCTCGGCAACCTCAGGCACGGCGATGAAGCAGAAGCGGACACATTCCCGGTTCTTGCCCATGACTTGCCTGTCAAACTCCATGACTTGCCCGTCAAGATCTGCATTCCCGTGCGAAGCGCGGGCGGCGGGCGATACGGCCCACGCACATTGAAAAGCATCGAGGCGTCCTTGTCCCGGTTTTGACGAGCCTTGATTCCCCTGAAGAAATCGGGACAGGGGTGAATAGAGGGGCAGGGGGCTGGGGTTCTGTGTCTTCTGTGTGTGTCCGGTTTCAGTGTGTTCAGTGGTAGAAACGGTGGAGGAGGGGCTTCCCCACGGATAACGCAGATCCGTGCTTCGCCCGACACGGATCTGCGTGGATCCGCCTTGGTCTGCAACGGGATCAGAACAATTTTCAAAACGGACTGTCATTTGAGGGTGGCGCGTGCGTGTCTCTCTATGTGGCTGGTATCCCGAAGGGAGAAACGAAGGCGGATTGGAAGGTTGACCGGCGTGGGAGTTACCTCCCGGTCGATATTCTGATACACTTTCGCGCAGTTGAAAACGTTTGTCGCTGATCCGCCGGAAGACTGGTAATCATCTGATTGGAGTTGGCACAAGTCGTGGAGACGTGAGCCGGGGGCGCATTGTGCCCTCGTGTCCTTTCGTCCCCGCACTGTGTTCTCCCTTCGGGCATACCAGTCGCCTCGGCGGAAACGCGGTGCGGGGATGTTCAGATGAAATATGCAGAATGCCATTCGGTGGCGGGACGAAGACGGGCCTCGTCTATCGGTTGAAGGAGTGCGAGACGCTGGAGGCGTTTGACGGGCAAGGATGAGTTCTGCTATAATACCGCCATGAATTTAACGGACGTATAATTTATGGAGGTTTAGTTGTGAAGTTCTACAACCGGGAGAAAGAAGTCGCGTATTTGCGGGATGTTCGTGAAAAATCGCACGTTCATGCGCGGTTTACGGTGATTACGGGACGTCGCCGTGTCGGCAAGACGCAATTGGTTCAGCAGGCCATGGGCGACGCCCCCTATCTCTATTTCTATGTCGGACGGAAGAGCGAGAAGGACTTGTGCGAGGGCTTTCAGTCTTTGATGAAGGCGGTTCTTGACGTTCCGATTGTGGGTGTCGCAACGCGATTCGAGGACTTGGCGGAGGTGATCTTTTCAGAAGCGGAGAAGCGGCCCATTACGCTGGTCATCGACGAGTTCCAGGATTTCTACCGCGTCAATCCATCCGTTTTCAGTGCGCTTGCCAATCTGTGGGATCGGCATGAAAAGACGGCCAAATTGAACTTGATCGTCTGCGGAAGCATCAACCGCCTGATGAACAGGATCTTCCGGGATGAACAGGAGCCGCTGTACGGGAGGAACACGGGCAGCCTCAGGGTCTTGCCGTTCAGGGCATCCGTTCTGAAGCGGATTCTGTCCGATCACGCACCCGGCGCTGTCAACGATGATCTTCTGGCGCTGTGGACGTTCACGGGCGGTGTTGCCCGCTATGTGCAACGGCTGATGGACGAGGGCGCGTTTACGCGGGAGGCGATGATTCGGACGATTTTCTCCGAAGGCTCTTCGTTTCTGGACGAGGGAATGTCGCTGCTGGTTCAGGAGTTCGGCCGCGACTACGAGACGTATTTCTCGATCCTGTCGGCCGTCGCATCCGGGAATACGGAATACTCGCAAATCAAGAACATGGTCGGCACGGAGATCGGTGCGCATCTGAGCAAGCTGGAGAACGAGTATGCGCTTGTCCGGCGGAAGGTGCCGGCTTTTGCGAAGGTCAGCACCAAGAATTCGCATTATGAGATTGACGACTGCTTCTTCCGCTTCTGGTTTCGTTTCGTCTTCAAGCACCAGTACCTTGTTGAGCTGGGACGCTTTGAGCAGCTCCAGCAGCTGGTTGCACGGGATTTCGACGCCTTTTCCGGCTTCGCGCTTGAGCGGTACTTCTACTGGAAGTTCGTGGACGAATCGACGTACACGAAGATGGATTCGTGGTGGGATCGCAGGGGTGAGAACGAGATTGACCTTGTCTGCGAAGACGAGCTCGAAAACCGTCTCGACTTCTGCGAAGTCAAGCGCGATGTACGGCGATTCGATGAAGCCGTCCTGCGTCGGAAAGCCGAGGTGTTTTTTGCGGCAAATCCCCAGAAGCGTACACGGCAGGTCGGCTATCGCGGCCTCTCGCTGCGAGACATGTAGCATCGTGTGTGTACGGCAGCTGCCGTCGGAGGCGCGACTGAAAAAATAATCGAGATTCCGCTGTCATTCTGCGTCGGCGCGTGCGTGTCATGATATGTGATTGGCATCCCGAAGAGTCGGCGCAAGTCGTGGAGACGTGAGCCGGGGGCGCATGTGCCCTCGTGTCCTTTCGTCCCCGCACTGTGTTCTCCTTTCGGGCATACCAGTCGCCTCGGCGGAAACGCGGTGCGGGGATGTTGTAATGAAAGGAAACAAGATGGCTCAATTGGAAAAGGTGACTGGCAGGGCGCTGATCGTGGCGACCCTTTCAGTTGGTATGGTGTTTTCGGCGGCGTTGGCAGAGGACTCGTTCTTGTTCTCCGGGCCTCCGGCGGAGGCGACGGTCAATGCGCCGGAGAAACCGGCGAATGTCAAGGTCGTCTACGGACGCGGCACGGGCGAAACGAAGGAAGAGGCCGAGAAGGACGCCTGCCGGAATGCGGTTGAATTCGCGGTCGGAACATTCATCGACAGCGAAACCCAGCTCAAGAACGAGCAGCTGATCAAGGACGAGATCCTGTCGCATAGCAACGGCTACATCGAGAAGTACGAGGTGACGGGCGCTTCGCGCAGCAAGCGCGGGCTCGGCATTGAAGTGGACGTCAAGGCCTGGGTCAAGATTCAGGAGGCGCGGAAGAAGGTGCGTGACCTTGTGCCGGGCGATGCCCAGAAAGTTGACGGCATCGGCGGCATCACGTTCGCGAACGAATCGAAGGAGCGGCGCGACAAGTCGGCCGCCGCGCTCCTCAAGAAGGAGCTGGACGGCCTCGATCCTGTCCGCCAGCTCGTCAACGTCAAGCTTGCCTCGTCCAAGCCGACCGTTCTTGAGGGCAAAGAGGCGGAAGGCTGCGCGGCAAACGAGGTCATTCTTCGTTATTACTGCCAGTTCTACTTGATGCAGGATGTCTATTTCAAGCGGTTCATGCCGAGGTTTACGCAGATCCTGGAGCAGATTTCCGTTCACAAGCCCGTCACATTCCGCCCCGTTGCCAAGCGCCTTGGTGATTATTGGAGAAGAGACAACAGCGACTGGGTCAAGGGGTTGGGGAACGTTCCTGAGAGTTTCAACCACATAGATGTCGGTCTCTCCTGTTCACAGATGGATACGCTGTTGGGGCGTGATGGTCGTGTCGTTCCGTATTTGGGCAGCTGTTTTGCCTTGATGGATTATCGTCCGTCCTTGGTCGATTTGACGAAGAAGCTGAATGGTGGCACAAAGAATAGGCCGTCGTTTTCAAATCAAAATGAACCCTCACTGGGGCGTGTCGAGGTGATTACGAAATGCAATGCGTCTCTGACGGCAGCTCGCGGCAAGGCGTACTTCTTGGCACCACAGGTCTATGCCGTGTATTTGGCCTGGTTCAAGGAGCATTTCGTTGAAAGGTGGTATTTGGACGGGAAGAGGGTACGTGCTTCGGTCGATTACCTGCTTCGTCTCATGGATAAGGAAGGCGAGGAAGTCGCGTCCCGGAAGGTGCGCCTTTCGGAAGGTGGCGTCCTGTTTTGCGAAGATCGTCAGAATGAATATGAGTGGAAACAGCGTGGAGGAATCAATAGATTTCCGCCGTGCCTTGTCTGGGGACCGTGGTTGAACAGCGGTTCCGGTTCGTCGCGTGGGCCTTCGTCGAATAATGCGCCCGTGATTCACATGACAACGGTTATCCCGATTGACATCCGCATTTCAAAGGAAGACGCGTGGTTGGTCAAGTCGGTGTCCGTCTCGTTGGCGGAGGCCGTTGATTAAACGGAATCTTGGATTTGTTCTTTCGTGACTAAGGAGAAGTAAAAATGAGAAGTACAGTGATTAGGGTTGTCTTTGCGGTATCGACTGCCATTGGTGTTCGTACCGTGATGGCACAAGAGTTTGGCGAAGAAGGAACATCTGTTCCCGCCGCAGAAACCGCCGAGACGGCTGAAGTCGCAGCTACCGCAACGCCGGAATCCTTTGAACAGGTTTCGGACGGTGGTATTGCCGCCGATCAGAAGGTCGTCGAAGAAGATGTGAAGGAGGTGCCCAAGTCGGCTACTGAGCAGCTTTCCCTCTATGTCGAGGAAAAAGGCTATATGCTCGGTACGTGGGACGAAACGAAGGATCGTATTGTTGTCCAGGGGACCGTCAAATTTGACATCGCCAATCCGGAGGTGTCGTCCGAATACATCAAGCTCCGTGCAGAGAAGATGTCTGAGCTCCTCCTAAACGCGAAGGCGCAGATCATCAGCACGATCTTCTCGTCCATGTCGGCGGAGAGATCCCTCGACATTCCTGGCAATCCGATAGCCAAGCAGGTCGCCGTTGAAAACGAGAAGGTGGTAAGGCAACTCAAGGCTTCCCGTAGGCAACTGGAGCGGCTCGGCGCACACCTTGACGAGGCAACCGCCGCTAAGAACGGTATGACCACATCCGAGTGGATGGCTTCGATTTCGGCCTGGTTCACGTCTGCCGACAAGGAGAACCTTGCCGCAAAGTACGATGCCGACAAGAAGGAGTTGTATGCCAATGCCAAGGCTGACTTTGAGCGGGCCAAGGACGAGTATGACTCGATGCTGGAGAAGGCAGACAAGATCAAGGGGCGCATCGCGAAGACCTTGAAGAGCAGGATCGGGCTTCTGTCCTCGATGCAGATTCACGGCTGCACCGTCCTTCAGCAGGCGGACTCCGTCACGGAAAAGAACGGCAGATATCAGTACGAGATCTGCATCCTTTACTCCTGGAGCGGTGAACGTATGGCCGCCTCTCAGGCCATTCTTGCCGCCAAGCCCGTGAAGTTCAAGGCCGGCAAGAATACGGTACAGAAGTGGCTAGGGAACAAGAAGCGTTCAGGTGCGCTCGGAGACTGGATTGGCCCACGTTCCTACATTGACAAAGACGGCAATATCTGGTTCATCGGTATCGCCGTAGCTCCGTGCAGTGACAACGCCGACCAGGAGGAGGAAAACCTCAAAATTGCGCGGCTTGAGGCCCGTGCCGAGATCGGTTATGCCATTTATGCGGATGCGAGTACCAAGCAGGATGTAGAAAAGCTGATGCAGGGCAAGGACACGAAGGGACTTGGCGTTGCCGACGAGTACAAGGTGTTCAAGGCGTATAGTGAACAGACGATGGAACGTTTCGAAAACCTTCAGCTCTTTGGATGCGGCAAGTTGGGCGAGTACAAGGTCAAGGATGCCACCGGACAGGATATCTACGCGGTGGTCTTTGGCATGAATGCCACGAACGCGAAGGCGATGAAGGACATCCATCGGAAGATGCACCAGGCCGGTCTGGAAATCAACGCCCAACAGGAATTCGAGCGTGGTCGCCAGCAACGCATGCAGCAGCAGATGAGACAGTCCCGTAATGATGCGACCGCCCGTGCCGCCGGTGCACGCCAGGCTGACAAGGAGACCCATGAGGCCGTAGCGAAGAAACGTGCCGCCACGAAGAGGGCTGCCGGTACCAACGTGGCGCCCACCCCTTCGGAAGCGACCCAGACGAAGGGGCGGCTCCAGTCTGGAACCCGCTTCATTGCGGATGAGGACGATGAATAGGGCTCTCCGCTTACTGGTTCTTGCTGTCGGTGCCACGGCTTTTCCGTGTGCATCGACAGCGGGTTCGCTCACTGAGGCTTCCAGCATTTATCGTAGGAGCTTCAGGAGTTCGCCGCCCGCAGTCTATGAGGGAGGGGCATATCTGTTTGTCATCGTTGAGGATGATGAAGAGAAGTCAAGGGATGGCAGTATCAACGACATTGTACTGGCCGGCCAGCTTGAATTGTTGGAAAGATACATTGGTGGAACAAACGGGAATGAAATATCCCCCTTTAGCGCCAAGGTCACGGAACAATTGATGCCACTTGCAGAGTTCCAGCTCCCGGACGTGCGGCGTTATCCGGTTGAGCGCAGGCGTACGGGTGGAAAGTTTCGTGATGTTACGGCCTTTGATTTAGCGCCAATAAAGGTCGAGAGGGAGAGGGTGTCGTCTGGGAAACCGATTAAACGAACGTTCTCCGACTGGCGAGATTTGCTGTGTTCCAAGATGGAGACGCTGTCGTCATCGGAAGAGAGGGAGCGTTTCTGTTCCCTGCTAGGGGCCACGACCATGTTGACCGCCGGTAAGGGTGGTGTAGACTGTATGGGAGACCGTGTCGATTATGCGGCAATCGCAACAGTCTCTGCGACCTGGAGTACGACGAAGGCGGATGAAACCATGTGTACGGTAATCCTGTCCGTGTACCCAACGTTCTCTCCTGCCCTGAGATGGCTGGCCGACCGGGACGCGGCCGACGGTGATTTTGTCCGAGCACTGGTAAAGGCGTTCAAGGCCAATGCCGAAAAAGGGGATCAGGGCGCTTATATTGCATCAAGATTCAATGTAATCGTGTCAAGGACTGGTTGTTTGGCGTGGAGCGAACTCGCCCGTTTGTTTGCGGACACGCAGGAGAAATCAGAGATCTTCAAGAATGGAGATTCGATTCACAAATATGCTCTTCGGACATTTGGTCGGATGACGGCGAGGCTGTCGCCGCAGGATGACGGAGGTGCATTCAGAGAGGCGCAGACCTTGTTTGGGCAGGGGAAGGATTTGCCGAAGATCATTCAGCTTCTCGGAAGGGCCGTGTCAGCGAATCCTGCCGACGCCGTCGCATGGCGATACTATGGCGCGGCGCTCCGCGTCGCGGGTAAGTACTTTGATGCCGTCATTGCCTACAATGAGGCGTTGACGTTCAATCCGAAGGATTCGGTTGCGGCGATGGATGTCTGTACCGTCTATCAGAAGCTCGGATTGACAGAACTTGCCAGTGGGAATGCATGGTATGAAATCGTCACTTCGCAAGATGGAAAATGCGTTGACAAGGCCCTGGGAATTGTTAATGAGAATTGCAAAGATGTGTTCGGGAAGTAGGGGAAGTAAGCATGAAGTTTGTTCTCTCGCTGTTATTGGGGGTATTGTCCGTCAAGGGGGGGCTCGCTGGGGATGGGGAGTCTGCCGTTCAGGAAGTTCGCAGGGAACTTGATGAGCGTGGCCATGTGGAAGGGTTTAACGCAGCGACCGGTGAAGTCATTGGTGTCGGGTACGCTTCAGCGGACGAGAGTCAAATCCGGTCGGTCAATGGTGATTTCGACAAGTACATTGAGCTAACGACGATTGCTCGTTCAAAGGCATTGATGGAGGTGTCAAAGGCCATCAATCCAATCGTAAGCGCTGGGCGATCACTTGAGTCTGCCAGCCGTCCTGATTCGCGCTACAGGGCGTTGTCGCGGGTTGTCAGAATGAGGACGGAGGGGTGTCCTCTTGGATGCGTTGAAGTGGCGCGAGTTCGGAAGGTTTTCCAAGGCCGGAACCAAATTGCGATTGCGCTCAAATGGAGTCTGGCACTCGAAGAGGCGATGGTGAAGTCGTTTCTTGAGCCATTGGAGATTGATGATGAAGTTTTGGCGTTGTGGGCGAGGAAGCAAGATCTTGTTTCCATGCTCGGCCCCTGGCTCTGGACGGATGGCAAGGGCGGTACATGTTTCCTTGGCATCGGTGTGTCCGAGGTCTGGGGCGAAAACGCCGTGGCGAAACGAACGGCCTTGCGGCGTGCTGCGGTACACGCAAAGAAGCATCTCGCGTATTGCTTCCTGGAAAATCTGACGGGTGAAGAGGTCGTGACCAAGGGGGTATGCAATAAGACTTCGGAGGGTGGGACGGTCCTTGCGCCTCGGCAGTCGTTCACGTATGAAATCAATCGTAACGCACATGGCATTCTCCCTTCTGGGGCACGCCAAATCTACTCAAGCTTCGATTTCAAATCCCCGATAACAGGAAAGCCTGTCTGCGTTTGTGTCTTTGCCCTCAAGGCTGTGGACGCAAGAAGCGAGATTCGCGACAAGTTTGTAGACTGACATGTTACCGATTCTCGATACTGTCATTGTGTATATTGCCCATCAAGTGATTGCTTGATGCGGCCACTCTTTCCGCCTTGCGGCTCAATGAGGTATTCCCAAACAAACCAGTAATCTTCAAGGAGGCATGAAATGGCGAATAGAAATAATGCGAAGACTTCGGGGGGCGTTGTTGTTGGTCAAAGAAGGGCAGGTGAATCCTGCTCGGTTGAACTATCTGTTTTTGGAGGCGTGCTCAAAGTCTCAGCAGGACGTGCCGAGTACAGTCGCTTGCGCAAGCGGTTTGAGGAACTTGCCGATGTTGAAGTCGGGAAGGCCTCGTCGAGTATCGATAAGGCCGCCGAGGATGTGGATGTATTTTGTTCCAAAGGCAACTCATGGGCTCATCGTTACATTGGCAAGGCGGTTGACCTTGCGGTTGAGATCTTGATGGAAAATCGGTGTGTTGACATTGATCATGACACGTATGCCGAGAAGTACCTAGATGCGTCACCATGGGAACATGCGTTTGAAGTTCTGCGCGACGGTGTTGCCCAGATTGACGCCGAAGAAGAGGAACGAGAACAGGGTCGGCGGGAGCGTTCGGAATATGCCTACTATGACGATGAGCAGATTGCCCAGGGGGCTAAGAACGTTGTAGGCCGCTTGTTCTATGCCGCCGTTAACTCAAGTGCGAAAACCGATCTCTACAAAAAGAATAGAAAAGCGATGTTGCATGGCATCCATTTCACAATCAAGACGGCGGTTGATGAATTGGTGGATTGTCTTGCGGACAATGGTCATGTGTTACCTGGCGCAAAGGTTGATAGGGCTTCCGGCGAAAAGGCAGAACGCCTGTTCAATAATCTGAAGACGGGTAAACTGCCGGGAGATGCGGATCATACAGCCCGTATGGAGATTCTTTCCCTTGATCCATACCGCCGTGATTTCTATGAACATATTTACGTGAATGAAGGCGACCCGTCGGGCGAATTGTGCGCGACGGCGGAATTCTTTGGGATTTCCCTTGACGACCTCAAGAAAAAAGCGTTCAAGAAACGGTTGGGCGACTGTCCCTACGAGACGGAGGAAGAAACCATTGAGTTCCGGAACAAAGCCGTGGCGTTGGGTGAAGAACTTCATTTTGACCCTAAGGCTAAGCTGGACGAAATTGACGGAAAGCTGCGTGCCTTTGATGAGAAGGCCAGGACAGTCGACGACCGTATGTTTGATACACGTGAGGAGGCGGCCAAGCAGCGTGAATTGTCGGAGTTCGAATCAAAGATCAATCTTGACACTGAGGAAGCGGCGATCGCCTCCAAGAAGGATCTGCAGCGGTTCATTCTAGAACTCGGTATTGACGGAGCGTGGAAGCTGGAGCGTGTCGATGCCGCGCTTAAAAAGTTCGACGAGATTGCCCGCACTGTTGACGACAGGCTTTTCGACACACGTGAGGAAGCGGCCAAACAGCGTGAACTGTCCGAGTTCGAAAAGAGGGTCAATCTGGATACGGAAGAAAATGCCATTGCCTCGAAGAAGGCTATCGAGGATAAGATTGCCAGGCTCGGGATTGGCGACGGAGATTGGAAACTGAAACGCGTCAATGCGGCACTGAAACGGTTTGACAAAATCGCCCGTACGACATTCGGCATTATGTTCGATACGCGGGAAGAGGCGAAGTCGGCACTTGGGGAGCGCGAACTGTTTTACAAAGGCGTCGAAAAGGCGATTGCAGATGTGCGGCAGTCGTCTTTCTATACGGGGATGGCGATTCCGGACAAGAAACTCGGAAATGCGCGTGCGGCATTCCCGATTCCCGTTGACGAGTATGTTCTTGGTCTTACAGATACGACATTGTTCGGTTCAGGCAAGACGGGACTTGCAATTACGAAGTGGGGATTTCGTTGGAAGAACGACGGATCGACGCCGACTAATGTATCGTCTCTAGCATGGGGGGATTTTGCCAACATGCCAGTGGCTCCAACGGTTGTGAAGGGCGTGATCACCTTCTCGGGCGGGATGCGGTATGCCAATGGTGGTTCGAACGTCGATGATGAAAAGATGCTCAGCGTCATTGTAACGATTCATGGGTATTGCCGGGCCGCTACATTCTTCGTGAAGAAAACGGTAGAGGAACTTGCCTCAGAAGAGGCTGGCATGTCGTTCCGCCAGAAGATGGAACGTTTGATGCAACCAATCACCGACAGGGATTTCCTGTTTGGCGGGCGGATTCCGGAGAAGAAGTTGAACAAGGCGCGGGGAACCTGTCAGGTCGATGCGGACGATACCGTTCTTGCGCTTATCGATTCCACGCTCTTCGGGAGTGCAGCAACTGCGTTACTTCTTTGCGAAAAGGGGGTCTACTGGCATAATAAGGATAGTATTGGTAAGTGTCATATCCCTTGGGGCAAGATTGATTCCCTCAAAGACATGATCTGTATCCCAGAACGTGGGCGGCTTGTCTTTTCGCAGGGGAGCAGTTTTGTCGCTGGATCCGCGAATGTTGATCTTGAAAAGATAAAGAACCTTATTCTTGAAATTGGAAAGTTGGCGGTGTCGTGACTCGTGCTTTCAGGAGATTTCGGTCGGTGCGCTGTATGATGACGGGCACGCGTGTCGAGCAAGGATCCTTCTGATGCCAATCGGAAAGCCGTGACCCTTGGCGCTGATGGGAAAGGTGCTGCGATGAGGGCTTCAAGACAATGGGAGACGGTTGGTTTCGCCTGGTAGAGAATCTTATGGAGTCTGACTTAAGTTAAACAAAGAGATTTGGCATGTACATGAAAAAGAGATTGGCACTGTTCGCCGTGATTGGCCTCTGCGCGGGGATGTGCGCGGCGGAGGTCGTCACGTACCGAGATGCGCAGGGGCGCATTGTCCGCACGGTGACGACGGACCGGGACGGACGGACCTCGTTTCGCGACGGGCAGGGGCGGTTGCAGGGCACGGTCGTGTACGACGGGAAGGGCAAGACGACGTACCGCGACGGTTTGGGACGAACCCAGGGAACCGTTCAGGTCGAGCCGGGCGGCCGCACCGTCTATCGCGACGCCACTGGAGGACTGCAGGGCAGCGTGACCGTTGACCGCTCCGGCAAGGTCTCGTACCGGGACGGTTCGGGACGCCTGACGGGAACGGGGCAGACGGATGCCCACGGACGGACGACGTACCGCGATTCGCTCGGACGTCTTCAGGGGTCTGCGCAGCGGTACCCGGACGGACGAATCGTCTTTCGCGACGGGGGCGGGCGGATACAGGGGACGCAATCGACGGATCGTTCCGGCAAGACGACGTACCGCGATGCCTCCGGGCGCGTCCAGCGGACATCGACGACGGACCGAAACGGCCGGACGACCTATCGCGACGGGCAAGGCCGCCTGATCGGGACCGAGACGATCCGTAGGTGAAACGCCGCGTTGCCGCCTCTTTCCTGGAGGGATCGTCGTTCCGGAAAGGTACTGGATGGCTTGTCGGATTGGCGGAACTTCGGCCAATCTGAAGAAGATTTCGCTGTGTCTGCGGCCTTCGCGCGCGAAGTTCCCATGCCCCTATGGCAAGGGAGTCGGTGAAGTCGATAAATGTGATATAATCCTCGGTGTTCAGTGAGAGGAAGTGGAGAACGTGTGAAGGCTGCCCCCATGGCACATATCGAGAAAAGGGCGTTCCCTCGTGAAGAGCCCCGTGTGAAGGCCCCTTTGGGGGAGCTTGACCTAACCTGCGCGCTCCCGCGCGCGATGGCCGAGCGTCCCGGCGGGGGCCGCCTTCTACGGGATCGACACTGATTTCACCGACACGAGACGGCAAAAGGAAAGGGACGCGACATGACCGAATCGATCGAGACGACAAGATGCCGGACGCTGCGCCGGATGCGCAGCCTGTGCTGGGCGCTGCTTGCCCTGCCGCTCGCGGCGGGGGCTTCGCTGGCGGACGCGAACCTGGCGGACTTCCCTCGCCGTGCGGGCGAGACGGACGACGCGCCGCGCTTCCGCCGTGCGATCGACGCGGCCGCGAACGGCATTCTGGAGGTGCCGAGGGGCGAGTACGCAATTGCCTCGCCGCTCGTCGTCACGAACCGCTGCTCGCTTGAGATGCATCCCGCCGCGCATCTTGTCGCGACGCGGGAGATGGACTTCCTCCTCACGTGGGCGGCGGCCGGCGACTACGTCTCGCTCACGCTCTTCGAGCCTGACGGGCGGATCTACGACAACCTCGGCCTCTTCGTCCGGGGCGGGGACATCGACGGGAACGGGCTCGCGAGCTGCCTGCGCCTCTCGAACGCGCATCACTTCACGCTCGCGAACGTCACGCTCCACAACGGACGCCGCGTCGGGCTGGAGGTCTCGCGCGGCGAGAAGGGCTATCTCTACGAACTCGTGGCCAACAACGTCTACGCCAAGTGCAACATGAAGGGGCTTGCCGGGAACGTCGGCATCGACATCGGCGTCTCCGACTGCCACCTGACGGACATCTTCGTCATTGACTACACGGTCGGCATTCGCGTGAGGGGCAGCTCGAACCGCCTGACGCGCTGCCATGTCTGGGGCGGCACGGTGCCGCCGAAGGGTATGGGCGTTCGCGAGTGGTCGACGCTCTACGGCGAGAGCAAGAGGCGTCCGTGGACGCCGGAGGCGGAGCGCGAAATGCTGGCGAAGGGCCTGCCCGAGATGCTTGCGGGCTCGATCGCCTTCGACATCCGGGGCTGGGAACACACGTTCGACGGCTGCTATGCGGACACGGCGGAGACCGGCTTCCGCGTGGCCGGCGGGAATGCGATCCTCTCGCGCTGCGGGTTCTACAACAACCCGCGCATGGGGCTGCGGAAATCGACGGCCATCGTCCACCGGGGCGGGCGGCTGCTCGTCGATTCCTGCTGTTTCAACGGCGGCGTGGGCTGCGAACGGCTCTACGAGGCGTCCGGCGACACGACGCTCCTCTGGCGGACGAACATCGCGCAGGGCGGCGCCGACATGGCGGCCGAAGCCCGGAAACTGGCCGAGAACGCCGGCCGTCGCGATCAGAGATTCCAAATCCCTGATTTGTCGAGATAGCTAGCCGACGGTTTTGCGCCGG
>OIWT01000359.1_pt1 | contig 64682 bp, 53 predicted proteins | sample 1587701 | NCBI WGS metagenome assembly OIWT01 (sample SAMEA3888904, study PRJEB22519) | human gut metagenome | biome: human gut; feature: human-associated habitat; material: faeces | place: Denmark | collected 2009
GCCCCCTCCCGACCTCCCCCCGAAGGGGAGGCTTTTATCATACTTATTTCATAGCCTCCCCTTCGGGGGGAGGTCGGGAGGGGGCCGGAGCTGGGTTGGGAGTGGATTTTTTTCTATGATTATGACACGCGAAGAAAGATACAACCAATTTGAAGAACTCGACCGCCAGGCCTCCCTGGGCGGAGGACTGGAACGCATCGAGCGCCAGCATGCAGCCGGCCGAATGACCGCCCGCGAACGCATCGACATGCTGCTTGACAAAGGCACGTTCAACGAAATAGACAAGTTCGTCACCCACCACTGCACCAACCTGGGCATGGACAAGAGCCACCTGGCCGGCGACGGCGTGGTGTGCGGCTACGGCAAGATAGACGGCCGCCTGGTATTCGTCTATGCCTTCGACTTCACCGTCTACGGCGGCACGCTGAGCCAGACCAACGCGGCCAAAATCGTGAAGGTGCAGAAACTCGCCCTCCAGAACGGCGCACCCATCATCGCCCTCAACGACTCCGGCGGCGCACGCATCCAGGAAGGCATCAGCAGCCTGGCCGGCTTCGGCTCCATCTTCCGCGAGAACACGCTCGCCTCGGGCGTCATCCCGCAGATTTCGGCCATCCTCGGCCCGTGTGCCGGAGGAGCCTGCTACTCACCGGCGCTGACCGACTTCATCTTCATGGTGAAGGAAAAGAGCCACATGTTCATCACCGGACCCGACGTGGTGAAGGCCGTGACCCACGAAGAAGTGGACAAGGAGCAGCTGGGCGGCGCCGACACGCACAGCTCCCGCAGCGGCGTGACACACTTCATGTGCGACACGGAGGAAGAAACCCTCATGAGCATCCGCGAACTGCTCAGCTTCCTGCCTGCCAACAATATGGAAGAAACACCCCGAAAGGCCACCAACGACGACCCGCACCGTGAGGACGAAGCCCTGCAGACCGTCGTGCCCGACGACCCGAACCAGCCCTACGACATCAAGGACATCATCGAGCCCGTGGTGGACGACCACTACTTCTTCGAGGTGCAACCACACTTTGCCCGCAACATCGTCATCGGCTTCGCCCGCCTGGGCGGACGCACCGTCGGCATCGTGGCCAACCAGCCCGCCTACCTGGCCGGTGTGCTCGACATCGACGCTTCGGACAAGGCTTCCCGCTTCATCCGTTTCTGCGACTGCTTCAACATCCCCCTCGTCACCTTCGAAGACGTGCCGGGATTCCTCCCCGGGTGCGACCAGGAACACGGAGGCATCATCCGCCACGGCGCGAAGATAGTCTATGCCTACGCCGAAGCCACTGTCCCCAAGGTGACGGTCATCACCCGCAAATCCTACGGCGGAGCCTACATCGTCATGTCAAGCAAGACCATCGGGGGCGACATCAACCTGGCCTACCCCACGGCCGAAATCGCCGTCATGGGGGCTGAAGGAGCCGTGAACATCCTCAAGCGCAAGGCTACGCCCGAAGAGAAGGCAGCCGCCATCGAGGAATACAACGCCTTCTTCTCCAACCCCTACCGCGCCGCCGAACAGGGCCTCGTGGACGAAATCATCTATCCGCGCCAGACGCGCGCCAAGCTCATCCAGGCGCTGGAGATGGCCCAGAACAAGAGCGTGCACAATCCGCCCAAGAAACACGGCAACATGCCGCTGTAAAAATGAAGAATGAAGAACGAAGAATGAAGAAACGTGCTGCGGATTTATTCTTCGTTCTTATTTTAATATCCATACTTTCCAACCAACAATCCGCGCCATGAAAAAACTGTTTTTCCTCCTCACGCTGGCCGCAGCGACGCTCACTGCCGCGGCCCAAAAGCAAGTGGCGTGCCACATCGAAGGCACATTCCTCTACACGCCCCGCGACACCGTCGTCCACCTTCTGCCCTTCCCGGGCGACTCCCGTTCACATCCTTTCACCGCCATCCCCGTCAAGGACGGGCACTTCGCATACGACTTCCGGACGGACGACGTCGGCGCACCTTTCAGCCTCTGGGCCAGGGACGACGAACGGATGGGATTCTGGACGCCGGGCGTATTCCTTGCCGTGGACGACACGCTGCGCTTCACCTTCGACCGCCCGCGACGCTCGCCCGTGATGGAAGCGCGCAGTGCGGACAACCGCGAGTTGGCCGCCTTCCGCGACACGTGTAACCGGCGGTTCAACTTCCGCGAAACATTTGAAGGTCCCTATGACTTCGCATACAATGACACGCCCCACGAATACACCACAGAAGAAAAAGAACTGCGCCGGGCCAACATCCTGGGACAGGATGCCTACGAGACCGACTACATCGGCCGACACACCGGACTCACGGGCCTCTACCTCATCATGGACAAGATGTTCAAATGTAAGGAAAACACGCCCGAACCTTACGTCGAGCTTTACCGCACGCGCTATGCGCACCTCTTCCCCGAGAACAGCATGCACGCCTACATCCGTGCCATGCTGGACGTCAGGAAGGTGAAGGTGGGCGAACAACTCCCCGACCTGAATGCACCCGATGCGGACGGGCGGATGCACAGCCTGAGGGAAGAGACACGCGGACAGGTGGCGTGGGTGGACTTCTGGGCATCCTGGTGCGGCCCGTGCCGGAGGGTGTCGCGTGCCATGATTCCCATCTACGAAGCGTGGAAAGACCGCGGCTTCATCGTCGTGGGCATCTCCCGCGATAAGGACGTGAAGGACATGCAGACGGCCATCCGAAAAGACGGTTACCCGTGGCTCAACCTCGTGCTGCTCGGCGACGACGACCAGCGCTGGTACAGTCCCTTGCCACAAGCCACAGGAGCGACCTACCTCGTCGACCGCGACGGCACGATACTGGCCATCGATCCGACGGTGGAAGAGGTGGAAGCCCTGCTCGAAAAGCTCCTCACCCAAGAGTCTGAGACACCTCGTTAAATCCATTTCCGCCGAGCCTCCACAGCGTCCGGCCAAGCCTTCCTTTCCGCCCGACCACGGAAAGGAATCCGTCCCCGGCTACCCTCCTTTCCGTGGTCGGGCGGCATAGAGCCCCCGCCTGCCGGTCCTCCGGCGAGCGGGACGGCACATCCTGCATTTCCGGCCCGCCCAGACCTTCTTGCGACAGATTACAGAAATATTTCCTTAATTCTTTTTGTCCTATCAATCTATTTCTCTTACCTTTGCAAGGTGAATGTACCCCATGGAATCATAATTCAAACAAATAAATAATTTAATTCATTCATTTATGTGGTTAAGTAATTCATCTATTGGAAGGAAAGTGGTGATGAGCGTTACCGGAGTCGCCCTTATCCTGTTTCTAACATTTCACATGTCGATGAACCTTGTGGCACTCTTCTCGGAGGATGCTTACAACATGGTGTGTGAATTCCTGGGAGCTAACTGGTATGCACTGGTGGCAACGGTGGCATTGGCAGCCCTCTTCGTGATTCACATCATCTACGCGTTCTGGCTGACAATGTTGAACAGAAAGGCACGCGGCAGCGAGCGTTATGCCGTGTCGGAGAAACCGAAAACCGTGGAATGGGCATCACAAAACATGCTCGTGCTGGGCTTGGTAGTCATCCTGGGCCTCGTGCTCCACTTCGCCAACTTCTGGTACAAAATGCAGTTTGCCGAAATCATCGGCGACCATTACCTGGGCGAATTCGGCCCGACCGACGGAGCGGCCTACATCGCCTACACCTTCGCATCTCCGGTGTATGTCATCCTCTATCTGGTGTGGCTTGTGGCCCTGTGGTTCCACCTCACGCACGGTTTCTGGAGCGCCATGCAGACCTTCGGCTGGAACAACAAGATTTGGTTCGAGCGTTGGAAAGTTATTAGCAACGTATACGCCACGCTCTTAGTCCTCGGCTTCGCCGTGGTGGTAGTGGTTTATTTCTTCAAATCGCTCTGCTGCTAACATCATTGTTTTAAAACCTTTTAAATAGATAAAGATATTATGGCTACTATAGATTCAAAAATTCCCGAAGGCCCGATAGCTGAAAAGTGGACCAACTATAAAGCTCACCAAAAACTGGTGAACCCTGCCAACAAGCGCCGTCTTGACATCATCGTCGTGGGTACGGGTCTGGCCGGAGCTTCGGCTGCTGCCTCACTCGGCGAGATGGGCTTCAAGGTGTTCAACTTCTGTATCCAAGACTCCCCCCGCCGCGCACACTCCATCGCTGCTCAAGGAGGTATCAACGCTGCCAAGAACTACCAGAACGATGGTGACTCCGTCTATCGCCTCTTCTACGACACGGTGAAAGGCGGTGACTATCGTGCACGTGAAGCCAACGTCTACCGTCTGGCCGAAGTGTCAAACAACATCATCGACCAATGCGTGGCCCAAGGCGTCCCCTTCGCCCGCGAATATGGAGGCACACTGGCCAACCGTTCGTTCGGCGGTGCCCAAGTGTCACGTACATTCTATGCAAAAGGACAGACCGGCCAACAGCTCTTGCTGGGCGCCTACTCCGCACTGAGCCGCCAGGTACATGCCGGCACGGTGAAACTCTATACCCGCTATGAGATGCAAGACATCGTCATCATCGACGGACGTGCCCGCGGCATCATCGCCAAGAACCTCGTGACCGGCAAACTCGAACGCTTCGCCGCTCACGCCGTGGTCATCGCCACAGGCGGATATGGCAACACCTACTTCCTCTCCACGAACGCGATGGCCTGCAACTGCTCGGCTGCGATGGCCTGCTACCGCAAAGGCGCCCTGTTTGCCAACCCGGCATACGTGCAGATTCACCCGACGTGTATCCCCGTACACGGCGACAAGCAGTCGAAGCTGACCCTGATGTCCGAGTCGCTCCGTAACGACGGACGTATCTGGGTGCCCAAAAAGCTCGAAGATGCCAAAGCCCTGCAAGCCGGCACCAAAAAGCCGACTGACATCCCCGAGGAAGAACGCGACTATTACTTGGAACGCCGTTACCCGGCCTTCGGTAACCTCGTGCCGCGCGACGTGGCTTCGCGTGCAGCCAAAGAGCGTTGCGACGCCGGCTTCGGTGTGAACAACACCGGCTTGGCCGTATATCTTGACTTCTCCGAGTGTATCGAGCGTCTGGGCATCGACGTAGTCCGCCAACGCTACGGTAACCTCTTCGACATGTACGAAGAAATCACCGACGTGAACCCGGGCAAGCTGGCCAACGAAATCAACGGAGTGAAATACTACAACCCCATGATGATTTACCCGGCTATCCACTACACGATGGGTGGTATCTGGGTAGACTACGAATTGCAGACCACCATCAAAGGACTCTTCGCTATCGGTGAGTGCAACTTCTCCGACCACGGTGCCAACCGTCTGGGAGCTTCCGCGCTGATGCAAGGCTTGGCCGACGGTTACTTCGTCCTCCCCTACACCATCCAGAACTATCTGGCCGACCAAATCACTGTCCCCCGCTTCTCGACCGACCTGCCGGAATTCGAGGAGGCTGAGAACGCTGTCCGTGCGAAAATCGACCACCTGATGAACATCAAAGGAAAGAAATCCGTCGACTCTATCCACAAAGAGCTGGGTCACGTCATGTGGGAGTATGTCGGCATGGGACGTACGGCTGAGGGCTTGAAGACAGGCTTGGCCAAACTGAAGGAAATCCGCAAGGAATTCGAGACAGAGCTGTTCATCCCCGGCTCAAAGGAGGGTATGAACGTCGAACTGGATAAGGCCATCCGTCTGAACGACTTCATCACGATGGGCGAACTGATAGCCTACGACGCGCTCAACCGTAACGAAAGCTGCGGCGGACACTTCCGCGAAGAATACCAGACTGAGGAAGGCGAAGCCAAGCGCGACGACGAACACTACTTCTATGTGGCTTGCTGGGAATACCAAGGCTCGGACGACAAAGCACCCGTGCTCTACAAAGAACCGCTGGTATACGAAGCCATCAAAGTACAGACGCGTAACTACAAGAGCTAATCTATCGGGAAGTTGAACAATTAAAGAATCAAGAAAATGGACAAGAATATATCATTTACATTAAAGATTTGGCGTCAAAACGGACCGAAAGAGAAAGGTCATTTTGATACGTTCCAGATGAAAGACATCCCGGGCGATACCTCTTTCCTGGAAATGCTGGACATCCTGAACGAACAACTCATTAGCGAAGGCAAAGAACCTATCGTGTTCGACCATGACTGCCGCGAAGGCATCTGCGGCATGTGTTCGCTCTACATCAACGGACACCCGCACGGACCTGCCACGGGAGCCACTACCTGTCAAATCTATATGCGCCGCTTCCACGACGGAGACACCATCACTGTCGAACCGTGGCGCTCGGCCGGATTCCCCGTCATCAAAGACTTGATGGTCGACCGTTCGGCTTACGACAAAATCATACAAGCAGGCGGATACGTAAGCGTCAACACCGGTGCACCGCAAGACGCCAATGCCATCCTCATCCCGAAGACGGCTGCCGACGAAGCCATGGATGCTGCCTCTTGCATCGGATGCGGAGCTTGTGTGGCTGCTTGCAAGAACGGCTCTGCGATGCTGTTCGTGTCGGCCAAGGTCAGCCAGCTCGCGCTCCTGCCGCAAGGCAAGCCCGAAGCTGCACGACGTGCCAAGGCCATGCTCGCCAAAATGGACGAACTCGGATTCGGAAACTGCACCAACACACGTGCCTGCGAGGCCGAGTGTCCGAAGTGCGTCTCCATCAGCAACATCGCACGCTTGAACCGTGAGTTTATCAAAGCAAAACTGAAAGACTAAGATACCGTTTTCAAAAATCATACATATGTATTGGGACGTCCGGATCCGTGAGGATGCGGCGTCCTTTTTTTATGCCCTCCTCATTCTGCCATAAAAAAAACAGAATCCCGCATACGTCAAACCGTAAAACTTTATTTACCTTTGCCACATACGCAAAGCGTACTGAACGGCAAACATCTAAACATCTTCCATCATGAAAACGTATTATTACCTGAACGGACGCAACGAGCAGCAAGGCCCTGTCCCGGGCGAGAGCTTGCCGAACTATGGAGTCAAGAGCGACACGCTCGTGTGGACGGCCGGCATGGCACAATGGACACCGGCCGGAAAAGTGGAAGAGCTGGCCGACATCATACCCCCTCCGCCGCCCATCGACCACCCGGAACCCTCCGGACCGACTGCCGGCGAACTGCCACCCGACAACCATCTCGTCTGGGCCATCCTCTGCACCGTGCTCTGCTGTCTCCCGCTGGGCATCGCCGCCATCGTCTATTCGGCCCGGGTCGAGACCCTGTGGAACCAGGGCAAGCATGCCGAAGCTCGAAAAGCCGCCAGCACGGCCGAGACGCTCTGCTACGTCTCCCTGGCTCTCTTCACGCTGATGTTTATCATCGGCTTCTTCATCGCCATGATAGGGGAATACTAACCGGGCGAAAAGCCCGCCGCCATTCGCCCCGCCGCCGTCCATGCCCCGCTGTATGGCAGGCCGCACGCAATGCCATCCGCAGATTTTCCCGCCCCGCACACGGCACAGACACCGCGTTTCCACGGAAAGGAGGGTAGCCGACCACGGAAAGGACTCCGCCCGGGGACGGAAAGGACTCCGCTCCCGGCTACCCTTAAGGACCGGTAACAAAAGGAATTACAGTTTGACAATCAACAGTTTATAAAAACGACACCTCGCTCGGATTTCTATATGGGACGAAGCAGGCAGACCGCCCGCACCGACAGGCAAAAATCCGAAAAGAAAACATGGAAAATCAAAACAAACCGCCCTGCGTCCGATTCGAGTTCAATAAAAATCGTATCTTTGCCTGTCGACTAAAACAGAAGAAGATGCACCCTTTAGACAAATTCAAGCATTGCCCCGTGTGCGGCTCGACACGCTTCGAGGTGCACAATGCCAAGTCCAAGCATTGCGCCGACTGCGGATTCACCTACTACTTCAATCCCAGCTCGGCCACCGTGGCTTTCATCCTCAACGAAAGAGGCGAACTGCTCGTGTGCCGACGTGGCAAAAGCCCGGCCAAGGGAACACTCGACCTGCCGGGAGGATTCATCGACATGCAGGAGACGGGCGAAGAAGGCGTGGCCCGCGAAGTGCGCGAGGAGACAGGACTCACGGTCGTCCGCGCCGACTACCTCTTTTCCCTCCCCAACCTCTATGAATACTCCGGCTTCATGGTCCACACCCTCGACATGTTTTTCCGCTGCACAGTGGCCGACGCCTCGCACATCCATGCCGAGGACGACGTGGCCGACTGCTTCTGGATGCCCCTCGAAGACATCCGCACGGCCGACTTCGGGCTGGAGTCCGTGCGCAAGGGCGTGGAGCGTTTCCTGAGCGGACATGCAGCCTCAGCCCCGTCCATTCATCAAACAAGAACTTAAAAAACCAAACGATATGAAACTGAAACAAACCGTCCTGCTCACCTTGTTGGGAGCCCTTCCCGTCGCCGGAATGGCGCAGCGGCACATCCCCCTGCATGCTCCTGAAAGACTGTTCGAGGAAGGCAAACAGCTGTTCATCAAGAAAGACTACGCTGCTGCCTTGCATGCCCTGAACACCTACGTGAAGACTGACGACCCCTCGTTCCTCCTGCGGAGCCAGGCTGAATACATGATTGCCTGTACGGCCTACGAACTTAAGGAAAAAGACTGCATCCGCACGCTGGAACGCTATCTGGAGACCTACACCGACACCCCCTATAAGAACCGCATCCATGCCCTGATTGCCAACACTTATTTCTATCGCGGGGACTATGAGGAAGCCATCCGCCGTTTCCAGGCATGCGACCTCGACCTGCTGGGCAACGAGGAACGTGACGAAATGACGCTCCACCTGGCGCTGGCCAACATCGAGACAGGCCGCCTCGAAGAGGCTTACGCACTGCTGAGCGTGGTGCAGGTGTGTACGAAAAAATACGAGAGCGACGTGGCTTTCCACAAGGCTTACATCGACTACGCGCAAGGACGCTACACGGAGGCCTTGCCCGTGTTCCAACGCCTGCAAGACGACGACAAATATGGTATCGAAGCTCCCTACTACATCGCCGACATCTACCTGAAACAAGGGAAATACAAAGAAGCCGAACAGACAGCCGACCGCTACATCACCATCCGGCAGGGAAACGGCCACGAAAACGAGCTGAAACGCATCCTCGGAGGAGCTTACTACGGACAGGGACGGCTGGACGACGCCCTGGGCGCACTGGAAATCTATGTGCAGACAGCCGAGAAGCCCGAACGCAACGCGCTCTACCAGCTCGGCATGTGCTACTTCCACGTGCGTGCTTTCCAGCGTGCCTGCGACATGCTGGGACGCGCCACCGGCCAACGCGACGCCCTGGCACAGAACGCTTACCTGCACAGGGGGCTTGCCTTCCTCGAACTGCAGGACAAACGTCAGGCACGGATGTCCTTCGAACAGGCCTCGACGATGGACTTCGACCTGGCTGTGAAGGAAGAGGCGCTCTACAACTACGCCCTCTGCATCCACGAGACCTCCTATTCACCCTTTGCCGAGTCGGTCACGGTGTTCGAACGGTTCCTGAACGAGTTTCCTCACTCAGCCTATAGTGAGGAAGCAAACGACTACCTGATTGAGGTCTACATGAACACACGGAGCTACGACGCCGCGCTGCGTTCCATCGAGAAGATAAAGCAGCCCGGCGTGCGCATCCTGGAGGCCAAGCAGAAGATTCTCTTCCGTCTGGGCACACAGGCCTTTGCCAATGCCGACTTCCCGACAGCCGTCGACTACTTCAACCGCTCCCTGCAACTGGGCGGCTACAACCTGAAGACGCAAGCCGACACCTACTACTGGCGCGGCGAATCCCATTACCGCCTGGGACAGTATGCACAGGCAGCCTCCGACTTCACGAGCTACCTCTCGCAAAGCGAGGCCCAAGACAACACGACCTACGGACTGGCCCTCTACAACCTGGGCTACTCCTACTTCAAACAAAAGGATTACCGCAACGCCGGCACTTGGTTTGCCCGCTTCGTAGAACGGTACACACAGAGCGGCAGCGCGGCTCAATCCATCCGGGCCGACGCCTACAACCGGCTTGGCGACTGCCGCTTCTATGCCCGCCAGTGGGCTGCTGCGCAGGCTTGCTACGCACAGGCTTCCGCCGTCGACCGCACGGCTGCCGACTATGCCCTCTACCAACAGGCCTTCGTGCGCGGCTTGCAGAAAGACTATGCAGGCAAGGTGTCCGACCTCGACAAGCTGCTTTCCGGCTACCCCGACTCGCAGTATGCCGACGACGCCCTTTACGAGCGCGGACGCGCCTACGTCCAACTGCAAAACAACCCGCAGGCCATCGCTTCGTTCAGCGAACTCGTGAGCAAATACCCCGAAAGCTCCGTTGCCCGCAAGGGCGCAGGAGAAATCGGCCTGCTCTACTACCAGGACGACAAATATTCCGAAGCCATCGCAGCCTACAAGAAGGTCATCTCCGACTATCCCGGCAGCGAAGAGGCCCGACAGGCCCAACGCGACCTGCGCTCCATCTACATAGACCTCAACCAGGTGGACGCCTACACCCAATATGCCTCCACCATCAAGGGCGGCATCGCCGTGGAAGCAGGCGAACGCGACTCGCTTACCTACGTGGCCGCGGAGAAGGTCTACATCCGGGGCGACCTCGACGGAGCCAAAACCAGCTTTACCCGCTACTTGCAACAATTCCCGCAAGGAGCCTTTGCCCTCAATGCACACTACTACCTGGGACTGATTGCCTATAACCGGAAAGACTTCGCCACGGCCCGGCAACACCTGGACAAGGTCATCGAATATCCGAACAACGAATACTCCGAAGAAGCCATCATCATGGGGGCCGAAATCGCCTTCAATGACAAGGACTACGCCCGTGCGCTCACGCTCTACAAGCTCTTGAAGGACAAGACGGCCTCAGCCGAACGACGCCAACTGGCCCAAGTGGGCATCCTGCGCTGCGCCTACCTGACAAAAAACAACGAAGAAGTCGTGCTCGCCGCCGGCGACCTGCTGGCCAACAGCAAACTGTCGCCCGAGCTGGCCAACGAAGCCCGCTACTACCGTGCCAAGGCTGCACTCGCCACATCGCCCTCACAGGCTGTCGACGACCTGCGCACACTGGCCAAGGACACGCGCAACGCATACGGAGCTGAAGCCAAATACCGCCTGGCGCAGTATTACTTCGACGCCGGACAGACCGACGCGGCAGAGAAGGAACTGCTCGACTACATCGAAGTGAGCACGCCGCACGCCTACTGGCTGGCACGCAGCTTCGTCCTGCTGTCGGACGTATATGTCAAGCTGGGACGCACGATGGAAGCACGCCAATACCTGCTCTCACTCCAGCAGAACTACCAGGCTGATGACGACATCGCTTCCATGATTGAATCGAGATTACAGAAACTACAATGACATAGCTATGAAACAAAACATCAAACCGCTCCATATAGCCCTCTTCTCCACAGCCCTGCTGGCAGGCGCCGCCACGGCCGAGGCACAGACACAGCCCAAAGACTCCACGCTCAACCGCACGGTCGTGGTCGAAAACGACTACGACCCGCAGATCATGGATGCCAACAAAATCAACCTCCTGCCCGACATCGAGGAGCCAAAGCCGACCAAAAAAGAAATCGTGTATGCACAGACGACACACCCCTTCAGCGCGTTCCGCTACCGCGCCATGCCGTCATACGCCCCGAAACCGACGCAGCCTGATGCCACCAAGTGCTTCATCAACCTGGGTTACGGCGATACCAAAAACGGCAACATGACGGGCGAGATAAACTACCTCTTCGACCTCTCCGACAGCGACCGGCTCAATGTGAACGCCGCTTTCGACGGGTTCAACTTCGACCCCGACCGGACAGAGCTGGAGGGATGGAAATCACGCTTCTACCAGGCGCAGTTCAAGGCCGACTACGCCCACCGCTTCCGCACGGCCGAGCTGGGCGTGAGCGGCTCGTTCGGCTCGCAAGCATTCAACTACCGCCCGATCTACGCCACGGACAAGCAGCGCAACACGCTGGGCGGCGTGCAACTACATGTCCGTTCCACTGACGCCTCCGCCGCGTGGCAGTATGCCCTGGAAGCCGGCGTGGGCTACTTCGGAAGAGGCTACCTCTACGGAGCCGATGAGAGCAACTCGGAGACCAACCTCCGGCTGAAAGGCGGACTGTCATACAGCCCTGACGGAACGAACCGCGTGGGCCTCGACCTGAATGTCAACCAGGCGAACTTTTCATTTGAGGGACTGGAAAACAGCGGACTCGTCGGCCTGACGCCCTACTACAACTACACGACCGACGCCGTGCGCCTGCGCATCGGGGCGAGGGTGGACATCCGCACGGGCTATGACAACGGCGTGGCCTTTACACCCGACGTGAAAGCCGAATTTCCCCTGGCCGGACACTACACGCTCTACGTCCAGGCCACGGGAGGCACACTGCTCAACGACTTCTTCCGCTTCAACTCCATCACGCCTTATTGGGGCGGCTATGCCGGCTACGACCAGCTGGAGAACACCCACGTGCAACTCGACGCATTGGCCGGATTCAAGGCCGACCTGGGCGAGAACCTCTGGCTGAACCTCTATGCAGGCTACGAGCTGCGCAAAGACGAGATAGGCTTCTTCCCCAACGTCACAGGCGACGTCGAGCCGCTGTCCTACTCTTTCATGCAAGGGAAGGCCAACAACCTGAAAGTGGGTTTTGCCTCGGCCTACCAGTATAAGGACATCATCGACGTGTCGTTCCGCATGGACTACCGCAACTGGTCGACCGGCGACGGGTGGGAACCGGTGCTCTACGACAAGCCCAAGTTCGACGCGCAATTCGACATGCAGATACATCCCGTCTCACGGCTGAACATCAACCTGGGCTACCAGTATCGCAGCTACGCCGAGGGCGACCGCAACGCCGTGTCCGACCTCTACGCCGGCGTGGACTACCGCTTCTTCGACTTCTTCTCCCTCTGGGTGAAGGCGGCCAATCTGACCAACGCCAAATATGAATACGACCTCGCCTACCCAGCACAGGGCATCCACTTCATGATAGGCACGTCGTTCCGTTTCTGAGCCACACGATTTTCAGGCCACACTTCAGACGCGATGACGCGGAGAACATGGATACATCAATCGGCATCCACGTTCCCCGCGTCATTGGTATATTGGCGCGTCATGGCTTCGCGCAGACACGCAGCCAGCACCCGATAGCCTGCCCCGTTCAGGTGAAGGTCGTCCACGGTCATGTCCGGACGAAGGCGGCCGTCTGCCAGCAGGCGGTCGAACACGTCCAGATAGACAATGCCCCCGCCATCCTCCACGCGCCGACGGATAGCTGCGTTCAGCCGCGCGATGAAGCGGTTCACTGACGTGCTGCCGCCCGCATAATCATTGCGCGGGAAAATGCAAAACAGGTAGGTCCGCCGCGAGCGGATAGCCCGCACGGCCTCCACATAGCGGTCGGCATACGCTTCCAGGTTTTCCTCATTGAGCCGGTAGAGGTCGTTTGAGCCAAATTGCACCACGGCCTCGCAGTCGCCCACATCTTCGGCAAATGCCTCCACGTAGGCCAGTCCCTCGCCCGGACGACCGAAGTTCCGGCAGTCCCATTCCGGGAAACAGACCTCCAAAGGCCAGTAGGCGATGTGGCTGTTGCCGATGAATGCCACCTTCCGCCTCGTCTCTTCTTGTGTCATAACCAGTCGTTTTCACAGATTTCCCCACGAATATACGCGAAAAAATCCGTCCGGCATCCGGCTTCGGATTCTTATTTCGGAAAATGGAACGTCCGCAAACGTCCCGAATTCCATTTGTAGGTATAGGAGCGGTTCCCCACACTATGAAAATGCAGGACAAATGCAGTCCGCATCCAAGGGCCGTCCGCTCCCCATAGACACTGCCCGCGGGCCGAAAGGAGTCTGCCCGTGTCCGGAATAGTTTCCGCCCGAGAGCCGAATCCTTTCGGCTCTCAAGCGGTGTCTATAAGCTGTAAAAGCATGATAGGTTCATCATTAACACACTATGAATCAACGCTCTGCCTCAAAGCCTTACAAGCAGGGACGCCCTGCGTGCGGACGATGCGCGTCCTCAAAGGGCGTTTTGAAATATGCAGACAAAAAGATAGGGAAAATAAGGATGGAAGGATGGGAAACAGCCCTCTCGTCCCCGCAGGGAAGGGGAAAAAGCCCGGACCGCAAAAAAATACATCTCCGCTGTATTTAGTGAAAAAACGTAGATTTATACCTTATAATATGGTATACATTCACTTTTTTCCTACTTTTGCCGCACATTAAACCGCTTAGAGTAACACAAATGCAAAAGAATCTGGTCATTGTCGAGTCTCCTGCAAAGGCTAAAACCATAGAAAAATTCCTTGGGAAAGACTACAAGGTGCTTTCCAGCTACGGTCATATCCGCGACCTGAAGAAGAAAGAATTCAGCATCAATACGGACACGTTTGAACCGGACTATGAGATTCCGGCGGAAAAAAAGAAGCTGGTGTCCGAGTTGAAACAGGAAGCTAAAAACGCCGAAACGGTGTGGCTCGCATCCGATGAAGACCGCGAGGGAGAAGCCATCTCGTGGCATTTGTATGAAGTGCTCGGACTAAATCCCGAACACACGAAGCGCATCGTGTTTCACGAAATCACGAAAAACGCCATCCTCAATGCCATCAAGCATCCCCGCACCATCGACATCAACCTGGTGAACGCCCAGCAGGCACGCCGCGTGCTCGACCGCATCGTGGGCTTCAAGCTCTCGCCCGTGCTCTGGCGCAAGGTGAAACCGGCCCTCTCGGCCGGACGCGTGCAATCGGTGGCCGTGCGGCTCATCGTCGAACGCGAACGCGAGATACAAGCCTTCAAGAGCGAGGCTTCCTACCGCGTGACGGCCGTGTTCACCGTGCCCGACGCCGGCGGAAAAAACACGGAAGTGCGTGCCGAACTGAACACCCGCTTCAAGACCGAAGCCGAAGCCCGTGCCTTCCTGGAAAAATGCCGCGACGCGCAGTTTGCCGTGCAGGACATCAACACCCGGCCCGTCAAGAAGTCGCCGGCTCCTCCCTTCACCACCTCCACGCTGCAACAGGAAGCAGCACGCAAGCTGGGTTTCACGGTCGCACAGACGATGATGGTCGCACAGCGGCTCTATGAATCCGGATTCATCACCTATATGCGTACCGACTCGGTGAACCTCTCCACGCTGGCCATCGGCACGAGCAAGGAAGCCATCCTGAACATGATGGGCGAACGCTACGTCCACACGCGCCAGTTTGCCACCAAGAGCAAGGGCGCACAGGAAGCGCATGAGGCCATCCGCCCCACCTACATGGACCATCAGGCCATCGAAGGCACGGTACAGGAGAAACGCCTGTATGACCTCATCTGGAAGCGCACCATCGCCTCCCAGATGGCCGACGCCGAACTGGAGAAGACGACAGCCACCATCTCCATCACCGGCACGAGCGAAACATTTGTCGCCACGGGCGAAGTCATCACCTTCGACGGCTTCCTGCGTGTCTACAAGGAATCGCTCGACGACGACAGCGAACAGGCGGAAGACGAAAGCCGTCTGCTCCCCCCGCTGAAGAAAGGCCAGCCGCTCACGAGCCGTCGCATCACGGCCCAGGAACGCTTCACCCAGCATCCGCCCCGCTACACCGAGGCCAGCCTCGTGCGCAAGCTGGAAGAGCTGGGCATCGGACGCCCGTCGACCTACGCCCCGACCATCTCCACCATCCAACAGCGCGAATACGTGGAGAAAGGCGACAAGGAAGGCATCGAGCGCCCATACAAGACATTGACACTCGACGACAAAGGAAACATCGCAGCCACTACGAAAGCCGAGATGACAGGCAGCGAGAAAGGCAAGCTCCTGCCCACGGACATCGGCACGGTGGTCAACGACTTCCTGTTACAATATTTCCCCGAAATCATGGACTACAACTTCACCGCCAACGTGGAGAAAGAGTTTGACGAAGTGGCCGAAGGCGACAAGGAGTGGACCTCGCTCATCCGGCAATTCTACGACAGCTTCGAGCCTATGGTGGAACAGACACTGGCCGTGAAGAGTGAGCACAAGGTGGGCGAACGCCTCTTGGGCACAGACCCGGCCAGCGGCAAGCCTGTGTCAGTCAAAATCGGACGTTTCGGCCCCGTAGTGCAGATAGGTTCGGCAGACGACAAGGAAAAGCCCCGTTTCGCACAGATAAAGAAGGGGCAGTCCATCGAGACCATCACCCTCGACGAAGCCCTGGAGCTGTTCAAGCTCCCCCGCACGCTGGGCGACTATGAGGACAAGAGCGTGACCATCGGCACCGGACGTTTCGGCCCGTACGTGCGCCACGACGGCAAGTTCATCTCCCTGCCGAAGGACGCCAACCCGATGACGTTCACCTATGAAGAAGCCGTCGAGCTCATCCAGGCCAAACGCGTGGCAGAAGCCCAGAAACATATCAAGGCCTTCGAAGAAGAGCCTGAACTGGAAGTGCTCAACGGCCGCTACGGTCCCTACATCACCTACAAAGGCAACAACTACCGCCTGCCCAAGACCCTGGCCGTCGAACCGAAAGACTTGACACTGTCCGACTGCATGGCCATCATCAAAGAACAGGATGAAAAAGGCAGCAAGAAGACACGGAAATACACCAAGAAGAAAGCATAGCAGATGACACGAATCATCCTCATAGGCTACATGGGCTCGGGAAAAACGACCCTGGGCAACGCCTTGTCGAAAGAATTAGGTCTGCCGTTCTTCGACTTGGACTGGTACATCGAGAACCGCTTTTGCCGCACGGTGAGCCGCTTGTTTGCCGAACGCGGGGAAGAAGGCTTCCGCCACATCGAACGTGAGATGCTCCATGAAGTAGCCGAGTTCGAGGACGTGATTATCGCAGCCGGGGGAGGCACACCCTGCTTTTTCGACAACATCGACTATATGAACCGCCAGGCACAGACGGTCTATCTGAAAGCCACGCCCGAAGTGCTCTTCCGCCACTTGCAACCCGGACGCCAGAAACGCCCTCTGCTGGCAGGCAAGAGCGACGAAGAGATGATGGCCTACATCCACGAGTCGCTGGCACAGCGTGCCCCGTTCTACGAAAAAGCCAACTACGTGTTTGACGTCGACTTATTGGAAAGCCGCAAGCAAATACGAAATGCACTGACCCAATTACGAACATTATTAAACCTTTAATACTTTAAGACTAGAACAGAAATGAGAAAATGGCGTATTGAAGACTCCGAAGAGCTCTACAACATCACCGGTTGGGGCGCTTCCTACTTCGGTATCAACGAGAAAGGACATGTGGCAGTCACTCCACGCAAAGACGGAGTAGCCGTCGACTTGAAAGAGTTGATGAACGAACTGCAACTGCGCGACATGTCAGCTCCTGTGCTCGTCCGCTTCCCGGACATCCTGGACAACCGCATCGAAAAGACGGCAAACTGTTTCCAGATAGCCGCAGAAGAGTATGGTTACAAGGCCCAAAACTTCATCATCTATCCCATCAAGGTGAACCAAATGCGGCCCGTGGTGGAGGAAATCATCAGCCACGGCAAGAAGTTCAACCTCGGGCTGGAAGCCGGCTCAAAACCTGAACTCCACGCCGTCATCGCCATGAATACGGACAGCGATTCACTCATCATCTGCAACGGTTACAAGGATGAAAACTATATCGAGCTCGCACTGCTCGCACAGAAGATGGGCAAGCGCATCTTCCTCGTCGTGGAGAAGATGAACGAACTGCGCCTCATCGCACGACTGGCCAAACAGTTGGGCGTAAGGCCCAACCTGGGCATACGCATCAAGCTGGCTTCGTCGGGCAGCGGAAAGTGGGAAGAAAGCGGCGGAGACGCCAGCAAGTTCGGACTTACCTCCAGCGAACTGCTCGAAGCACTCGACTACCTGGAACAGAAAGACATGAAGGAGTGCCTGAAGCTCATCCATTTCCACATCGGAAGCCAAATCACCAAGATACGCCGCATCAAGACCGCACTGCGCGAAGCCTCGCAATTCTATGCGCAACTGCACGCCATGGGATTCAACGTGGAGTTTGTCGACATCGGCGGCGGACTCGGAGTGGACTACGACGGCACACGCTCATCCAACAGCGAAAGCAGCGTGAACTACTCCATCCAGGAATACGTGAACGACTCCATCTCGACTTTTGTCGACGTGGCTGACAAGAACAACATCCCACACCCGAACATCATCACCGAGAGCGGGCGCTCACTCACGGCACACCACTCCGTGCTCATCTTCGAAGTGCTGGAGACTGCCAGCCTGCCCGAAATGGACGAGAACTGGGAACCCGGACCCAACGACCACGAACTCGTGCAGGAACTGTACGAAATCTGGGACAACCTCAACCAGAGCCGCATGCTCGAAGCATGGCACGACGCGCAGCAAATACGCGAAGAAGCGCTCGACCTCTTCAGCCACGGCATCGTCGACCTGAAGACACGTGCCCAAATCGAACGGCTCTACTGGTCCGTCACCCGTGAAATCAATCAGATGGCACTCTCGCTGAAACACGCCCCCGAAGAGCTGCGCTCGCTGAGCAAGCTGCTTGCCGACAAGTATTTCTGCAACTTCTCGCTCTTCCAATCGCTGCCCGACGCGTGGGCCATCGACCAGCTGTTTCCCATCATGCCCATCCAGCGGCTCGACGAACGGCCCGACCGCTCGGCCACGCTCCAGGACATCACGTGCGACTCGGACGGGAAGATTGCCAACTTCATATCCACGCGCAACATATCCAACCACCTGCCCGTGCATTCCCTCAAGGGGAAAGAACCCTACTACATCGGCGTCTTCCTCGTGGGCGCCTACCAGGAAATCCTGGGCGACCTGCACAACCTCTTCGGAGACACGAACGCCGTGCACATCAGCGTCGACGGCAAGGGATACAGCATCGACCAGCTCATCGACGGAGAAACCGTCGCCGAGGTCCTCGACTACGTGCAGTATAACCCCAAGAAACTGGTCCGCACACTTGAGACATGGGTGACGAAGTCGGTCAAGGCCGGGAAAATCTCGCTCGAAGAAGGCAAGGAATTCCTCTCGAACTACCGCTCCGGACTCTACGGATATACTTATTTGGAATAAAACAAAAGGCGGCCCCACCAAACCTCCCCCGAAGGGGAGGCTTCTGTCCGATAAACGACGAATGAAAGCCTCCCCTTCGGGGGGAGGTGGGAGGGGGCTGCTAATAATTTGAAATGAAAGAACAGCTTACTATCATCAAGGTGGGCGGGAAAATCGTGGAGGAAGAAACCTCACTCGCCCGCCTGCTCGACGACTTCGCCGCCTTGCCGGGACGGAAACTCCTTGTCCACGGCGGGGGACGTTCGGCCACACGGCTGGCTGAGCGGCTGGGCATCGAAAGCCGCATGGTCGACGGACGACGTATCACCGACGCCGACACCCTGCGCGTGGTCACGATGGTCTACGGCGGGTTGGTGAACAAAAACATCGTGGCCGGACTTCAGGCACGCAGCGTGAACGCACTGGGCCTGACGGGAGCCGACATGGATGTCATCCGCTCCGCGAAACGCCCCGTGAAAGACGTCGATTACGGCTTCGTCGGCGACGTCGAACGTGTCGACGCCACCCTGCTGGGCGACCTCATCGACCGCGGCATCGTCCCCGTCATGGCCCCCCTGACGCACGACGGCCGGGGACACATACTCAACACCAACGCCGACACCATCGCCGGCGAGACAGCCAAAGCACTGGCCTCGCGCTTCGACGTCACGCTCATGTATTGCTTCGAGAAAAAAGGCGTCTTGCGCAATGCGGACGACGACGACAGCGTCATCCCCGCCATCGACCGGCACACGTTCGAGACGCTCGTGGCCGACGGAACCATCGCCGGCGGCATGAAGCCGAAAATCGAAAACGCGCTCGCAGCCGTGGACGCAGGAGTCAGCCGCGTCATCATCACTCGTGCCGATGCCATCGACGGACGCTCAGGCACGGTCGTCACCCGTTGACAAAGCAAACACCGTCCCCACACCGGACGGACTGCAAACATACAAGCAACGAAAGCACGGAGGAATACAGGGCTAGTCCCCTGAGCCTCCGTGCTTTTTGCATCCTCCCTCCGTCCCCTCCCGGCCATGCCTCCACACGGCCCGGGCCAGCCTTCCTTTCCGCCCGACCACGGCCTCCTTTCCGCTCCCGGCTACCCTCCTTTCCGTCCCCGGCCGCCCTCTATAGCGTCCCGGAGTCGCATGAAAGGGCCGCGCCGACATGGGACAAACAAAGCCGACAGTTCTTCATACCGGTCCAGGGAAAAGTCACTCCATCCCGCACCTGAAAAAATCACTCAAGGAACTGACCGGGAGAAAAAGCCATGAATACTTATTATTTATTATGAATAAATAGGCTTAAATGAAAAATAGTACTATATTTGCGCCCGCTGGATAGAAATTTTATTTAAATAGTCCATAAAAACCGGAAATAAAAATTTTGGACTAGGATAGAAACACAAGACTAAGCAACCATGTTGTCATATAAAACCAACCTAAATTAAACGTTAACATGAAAAAAATGCTATTCTCAAAAGCATGCGTGCTTTTGACCGTAGCTGCATTGTCGTCACCCACCGTCGCGGCACGAGACATGAGACTGCCCGACACGACAGTGCAGACTGCCGTCAGCGACGAAGTGGGCATCCGCTTCACACACAAGCCGTGGGCAGAAATCGTGGCCCAGGCAAAGGCTGAAAACAAACTGATCTTCATCGACTTCTACACGCAGTGGTGCGGTCCGTGCCTGAACATGGCCGAGACCGTGTTCACCCTGCCCTCGGTCGGTGCCTTCTACAATGAGCACTTCGTCTGCGCCAAAATCGACGCCGAACACGGCGAAGGCGTGGAGCTGGCCAAGAAATATGGCGTGCGCAGCTACCCCACCTACGCCTTCGTCGACCCCTCGACCGAAGAGATGGTGCACCGCAGCGGCAGCCGCCAGACGGCCGAACAGTTCATCCAGACGGGACGCGGCGCACTCGAACCGACCCTGCGCTCGTTCTACCTCGAGGAGCAATATGCCTCCGGCAACCGTGACCGCGCGTTCCTCATCGACTACATCGGCTACGAACACTCCGTCTATGCCCACAAGAACGTGACGACGGCCTTCGACGAACTCATCAAGGGAGGCGCGAAACTGAGCGACGCCGACGTGTGGCCCGTCTTCGTGGAAGTCATGACAGGCATGACGCCCTACTTGAAAGAAGTGTCAGACCACTATGCCGACTATTGCCAGGCATTCGGCAAAAAAGCCGTCGACGCCAAGCTGGCCAAAGAAACGACCTACGGCGACCTGGCCACCATCGAAGCCCTGTGCGACTATGAAGGCAAGGCGTTCAACTGCGAACTTATCCGCATCAACGACGCAATCCGTGCGAAAAACTATGACGAGGCTGCACGCCGCATCGACGCGATGATAGCTGACCCGGCCGTCGACCAACAGGCCCTCATCCAGCGTCTGAAATTCATGGTCCGCGTGAGCTACTACGGCAGCGAAAAAATGCCTGACGCATGGTTCAACAAGTGTGTGGGTTACCTGCGCTACATCGCCTACAACCAGACCGACCGCGAAGACGCCTACATCCACCAGGAGTATGCCGACGCGCTGGAAAAACTCCTGACGCGCCTCCCGGCCAAGGACGGCGTGCCCGCCGAACTGCTCGCCGAACCGGCCCACGGCCAGAAGACCTACTCCATGCGTCCGGCCGCACTGAAGCCGAAACCCGGCTCGAAGAGAAGATAAACAAAAGCAAATGTTATAACTTAAACTATCAAAATGATGACAAACAGCTCCAAAAAAGCGATGGGGGGGGGTAAAATAGGTTTACTCTTTTCCATGTTGGCACTGACAGTGCCCATGCAGGCTGAAACATCCGCAAAGATTCCTGTAGCGACAGAAGTGGAAGCAGTTCAGCAGACAATGACCATCAGTGGCGTGGTCAAGGACGAAAACGGCGAATCGGTGCCCGGCGCCAGCGTCTACATAAAAGGCAACAACAAACTGGGCACCGTGACAGACATCGACGGACGCTTCACGCTGAAAGCTCCGGCCGGACAGACGCTGGTCGTGTCGTTCATCGGCTACCAGACCATCGAACAGACCCTCAAGCCCGGACAATCCTTCCTCACACTTACATTAATCCCCGATGACCGCCAGCTCGACGAAGTGGTCGTGACCGGTTATCAGACCATCTCCAAGGAACGTGCCGCCGGTTCGTTCACCGTGCTCACGCCGGAGAAGATGGAGGGAAAAATGCAGACCAACATCCTCGACCGCATGGAAGGCATGGTGGCCGGTATGAAGTTCGCACCCAACCAAAGCATACCTGAAATCCGCGGTGTGTCTACACTCAACGGCAACAGAAGCCCGCTCTACGTGGTCGACGGCGTGCCATACGAAGGCAGTCTGGATGCCCTCAATCCGGCTGACATCGTCAATGTGACTGTGCTGAAAGATGCCACAGCCGCCTCCATCTACGGTGCACGCTCGACCAACGGCGTCATCGTCATCACCACCCGTTCGGGCCACGACGGAAAAACCCGCGTGAGCTACGACGGCAGTGTGAAGTTCACCCCGCTGCCCGACCGCGGCTACCTGAACCTCACGTCGAGCACCGAACTGGTCGACCTGCAACAGACGCTGTTCAACTACTATCACAACGGTATCACCGACATCCTCACCGAACGCCAATCGTTTAACGAAGTCTACACCCTGTTGTACATGAAAGAGCAGGGCGTCATCGGTGATGCTACTTTCGAGGCTGAAATGAATCGCTACCGCAGCCTTGACCGCTACGACCAAATCAAGGATGCTTTCGTGCGCAACAACAGCATCACCCACCAGCACAACATCTCGTTCAGCGGCGGTTCGAAAATCTACAAGTACGCCCTTTCGGCCAACTATCAGCAGGACCTGCCCTACGAGAAGGAACAGTCGACCCAGCGTATCGGCCTCAACCTGAAAAACCAGTTCGACTTCTTCGACTGGCTGCAGATGAACGTGGGCGTCATCACCAGCAACACGAACAGCAGCTACGACAACGGCTTCTCCGGTTACAGCAACCTGTACGGCGGTGCTACCTACCGCATGCTCTACAACCTGGACGGCACGCCCGCACAATGGTACTCGGGCAAGAGCCAGTATGAGCTGGACCGCCTGAACAGCCTCGGCCTGCAGGACGAGACCTACATCCCGGTCAACGAGATGGAAAACGCGCACTACACGAACGAGTCGAAGTACTACAACATCAACCTCGGACTGAAAGTGAAGCTCATGGAAGGCCTGAACCTGAACCTCATCTACCAGACCGAGAACACAAACATTTACAGCAAACAGTATTACTCGAAGGACCATTACAGCATAAAGTCGGAAATCAATGACGCGACGGTCATCGAGGACGACGGCTCCATCACGCACTATTTCCCCGTGGGCGGCACCGTGGAAGAGAACTGGACGAAGCAGAAGTCATACACCTTCCGTGCTCAGTTGGACTTCAACCGCGACTTCGGCGAACGCCATAGCGTGCAAGCCTTGATTGGTACTGAACGCCGCAAGGTAGAAAGCCAATCCACCAGAGTCTATAAGGTGGGTTATGACGACAATACCCTGGCCTACACTTTCCTTGACGAGATAGAAGTAGCCAACGGCATCAATGGAACGCAAGCCATAAGCGGCCGCTATTACTACTACGACTCCGGAACGGACAGATTCACTTACGACGATAATCGCTACGTATCGTTCTACGCCAACGCTTCCTACACCTTCGACCGTAAGCTGACGGGAACGGTCAGCGTCCGCATCGACCAGTCTAACTTGTTCGGTATGGACCCGAAATACAAGTATCGTCCGCTGTGGTCAACGGGAGCGCAATATGTCGCCTTGGAAAACTGGAACTGGATTGACCGCCTGGCCGTACGCGCCACGTATGGTATCAACGGTAACACGACGACCATGACCAGCCCCTACATGATTGCCACTGTAAGCAGCCGTCCGAACACATACACCAACGAGACGTATGCCACCATCACCACACCGCCCAACCCGACACTGCGCTGGGAGAAGACCAACCAGTTCAACTTGGCCGTGGACTTCAACCTCCTCAACCATCGTCTGAACGGTACGATTGAGTTCTACAACAAAAAGACCACTGACTTGCTTGGCCAGCGCCAGACCGATCCGACGACCGGATGGCCTTCACTGTGGCTCAACTACGGCGAGATGTACAACCGGGGCGTGGAACTCACACTCTCGAGCCGCAACATCAAGACCCGCGACTTCTCCTGGGACACCGACTTCATCTTCAGCTACAACAAGAACAAGTTGACCCGTGTGGAAGCCTCCGGTACGGCAGCTTCCGACTATTACTATAACCTGCAAAACCGCGAAGGCAGGCCTATGAACGCCATGTGGGTCATCCGCTATGCCGGACTGGACGAAGAAGGCTACCCGACAGCCTACAAAGCCGACGGAACCATCGTGAAGTCAGCAGGCGAGCTGGAAGCCGAAGACTTAGTATATGCCGGAACTACCACACCGCCTTACTCAGCTTCACTGTCAAACAAACTCAGCTACAAAGGCTTCGACCTGAGCTTCATGTTTGTCTACTATGGTGGTAACGTGTTGCGCGACGTAGCAGCCGGTTACATGTGGGACCGCTATCCGGTGCTCAACTATGCAAGCGCCGTAGACCGCGGACGCCTGCACTTCTGGCAACAGCCGGGCGACGAGAATGACCCCGACATGGCACCGGCTTTCATGTACAGAACCAGCCATACCAATTCGGCTGCCTTGTGGCAATACGCCGACAAGCACGTAGAAAAAGGCGATTACATCAAGCTGCGCGACGTGACGTTGTCATACACCTTCCCAAAGGTGTGGGTCAACAAGTTCTATGCTGAGAACCTGCGCGTGAGCCTGCAAATCCAAAACCTCTTCTACTGGGCAGCCAACAAGCGCCACCTCGACCCTGAAGTGTGGTCCGGCACGTCGTCAAGCCCCTCGCGCGGCTACCGCATCCCGCCGACATACACCCTCGGAGTATCACTAAACTTTTAAAGACTCTCATTACGAACCACAATGAATAAACAAACGCTTATCAAATATGCGGCCTGCATCGGCATGGCTTGTTCGATGGCCGCCTGCGACGACTGGTTGGGCAATCAGCCCAAAGGGGAAATGATTCCCGAGACGCTCAGCGACTACCAGATGTTACTCAACAACCAATATCTCTACAGCTCGCTCGATGCCTACCCCTTGTTTCTTACCGACGATATACGTCTTACCGGACGGGGCGAAATAGTCAATGGCTCAAGCAACTTCACAGACTTCGACTACATGGACAAGAGCGAAGAAATGCGCAACTGCTATTCCTTCGCATCCGGCGACATCTTCCTGCCGGGCGATGCCGACCCTCTCTGGAATGACGGATACGACCATATCTTTACCTACAATGCCATCATCAACAACGTGCTCAACACCACCGACGGCACAGACACCGAACGCCGCCGCGTGTGGGGTGAAGCCCTGGTGGGCCGCGCATTCGAATACCTCAACCTTGTCAACCTCTATGGCAACCACTACGACCCGGCCACAGCCGAGACCGACTACGGCGTGCCCTTGGTGCTGAGCGAGGAAATGACCGGCGAGCAATATCCGCGCGCCAGCGTAGCACAGGTCTACCAACAGATCGAGGAAGACCTGAGCCAGGCTGTCCCCTGCCTGGCAGAAGTGACAAACCATCCCTTTGCGCCAAACCAAAGCGTAGGACAAGCTTTCTTGGCCCGCATGTATCTCTACATGGGCAACTATGAAGACGCGCTGACCAATGCAAATACGGCACTAGAACACAGTTCTTACCTCATTGACCTGAACGAATACAAAACGCTCGACCACGGTACGTGGGGACGAATCGTCCGCATCGACGACGGAACGGAATATCCCGACCCGCAAGACAACGAAGAGAACATCTACACGCGCAATTTCAGTGCCACCTCCGACCTGTTTGCCGTCGTAGCCGCTTCTGACGATTTGCTTGCCACCTTCCGCGAACATCTGGCTGCCGACGGAGCCGACATGCGCAAGGAGCTGTATTACTGCACCGACTCATGCGACCGCACCATCAGCGGCGGCCGTCCTGACTACTTCCGCGGCTACACCACCTACATGCCCTACGTGTACACGAACGTGGGCCTGAACACGCCGGAAATCTACCTCATCGCCGCCGAGTGCGAAGCCCGCGTGGGCGACGTGGACCGCGCGCTGACACTGCTGAACACGCTGCGTGACAAACGCATCCGCAACAACGTGCATTATGAGACGCCGACCAGCCTGTCACGCGAAGAAGTGCTCCGCCTCGTCATCGACGAACGCCGTCGCGAGTTTGCCTTCGTCGGCATCTACCGCCTCATCGACCTGAAGCGCTTGAACCGTGAGACATGGTTTGCCAAGACCATCACCCACACGGCCGGCAACGACGGCACTTGGACGCTTCCGGCCAACGACCCGCGCTACATCCTCCCCGTGCCCGAATCGGTGACGAGCTTCAACCCGATGCCCGAGTACGAACGTTGATTGACCCTTTAAGTCTTCAATAAAAAAGCCGGCGTGCGCCTCAGAAATCCTCTGAATACGCACGCCGGTTTCTCTTTTTTCACCCCGCCCGCAAAAAAAAATCCATCCCGCCTGTAACTTTTCGCCCGCCCGACCGTCATCTCTATAGAACGCGATGCAAAAGACTGACTTCCGACACGACATCCTGCCGCTGAAGGACAAACTCTTCAGGCTGGCACTCCGCATCACCCTCAACCGTGCGGAGGCTGAAGACGTCGTGCAGGACACGATGATACGCGTGTGGGACCGGCGCGACGACTGGCACGAGATGGATTCCGTCGAAGCCTACTGCCTCACGGTGTGCCGCAACCTGGCCATCGACCGCAGCCAGCTCAAGGAAGCACAAAACGAAACGCTCTCCGAGGCCGAAGCCAACCAGCCCGACGCATCCGACCCCTACGCACTCTGTGTGCGCAACGAACAAATGGAACTCATCCACCGCCTCATCAACGGGCTGCCGGAGAAGCAACGCTCCATCATCCAGTTGCGCGACATCGAAGGGAAGAGTTACAAAGAGATTGCCGACATCTTGCGTGTGAGCGAGGAACAAGTGAAAGTCAACCTGTTTCGCGCCCGACAAAAGATAAAACAACAATATACAGAAATAAACGACTATGGATTATAAGTACATTGAACAGCTACTCGAACGCTATTGGGCCTGTGACACCTCCGTGGAGGAAGAGCAGATTCTGCGTGCCTTTTTCCGGCAGAAAGAGATACCTGCTCATTTGCTTCCTTATAAGAACTTGTTCGCTTACGAAGACGCAGCGCAGGAAGTGACCCTGGGCAAGGATTTCGACGAACGCATCCTGTCACAAGTGGAACGCCACACGGTCAAAGTGCAGCGCATATCGCTGCGCCGGCGCATGATGCCCCTGTTCAAGGCAGCAGCCGTCGTGGCCGTCATCGTGACACTGGGCACCGTGACGCAACGTTCATTCAGGGCCAACCGGCAAGCAGACTACAACTACGACGCCTACAAGGACACCTACACCGACCCGCAGTCAGCCTACGGGACCGTGTCGGAAGCGTTGCAAATCGTGTCCGAGAGTTTCCAGAAATCACAGGTGCACGACAGCGACAGCGTGTCCGCACCTCTTAAAACGACCGGCCAATGAAGTTGCGGCTATGGTTCTCAGGAGCGGTCTTCCTGCTGGTTGCCATCATCGCGCAGGCACAGGACTTCGTGTCCAAATACATGGACGAGAACGCGGGCGACAGCACGCTGACACGCATCAGCGTCAGCCCCAAGATGATGGAAGAAATCCTGGAAAGCAGTGTCGGGAAAAACGACACGACCGGAGTCGCAGACATCATCGCGAAGCTGAAAAGCATGCAAATCGTCAACAGCCGGGAAGAAGGAGACACCCACTTCCGGCGTGCCGAAGCATTGGCACGGAAGAACTCGGCACGCTTCAAGGAGCTGGCCTCCTATGACGAAGGCAACGACCGGGGACGCATCTTCGTGCGCGAGCAGAAGGACCACATCGTCGAACTCGTCTTGCTCAGGCAGGAAGCGAGCCAGTTTACGGTCATCAACTTCACCGGAGACATGAACCGGGACTTCATCGAACAGCTCAGGCACACGATGCTTCCCGCTCCGAAGGAGGATGAATAAAGAGATATTTTACTTGCTATTAAATAAGAATAAATCATTTGCTTAACGAAACAAAACAATCAATGCTTAGTGAAGAAGGAATGAAGAGGCTGTGAAGTTTCAATTCTCTCAAATTTTTTAATCAAACAATACCTACGGTGGGCTACTGCGTGAGCAGTGGCCCACCGTCTTTTTTTCCCGCCCTGCCCGCCCGTGAAAGAAGGTGGCAGCACACGGCCATCGCGTTCGTCAGCCGGATAGGCCTACTCGTCCTTCCGATATGGGAGCTCGTCGGGAAAAACTTCTCTACGGGCATACCGACGACTATTTTTGCCGCAAAAACAAGGCTTATGAAACTCTTCATCTCTCTAATCTTCTCCCTCACCTCCTGACTTCGTCAACGCGTACCCCAAAATTCATCAGCAAACAATGGAGCGATACGTTGATGCCGTTTCATAAGCATAGTCTTATTGATAGTCTGCTTGCTTTGAGGCAATGTCATCTGTATAGTCACTATAGTTTTAGCAAGTTCGAGCACCTTGTCCACACTCATATTTATCCCCAATCAGTCATTAGCACGTTTGTTCAAACTCTTTGGCCGCTTTAGGATAATGGAGTGTCAACGACCCGGTTTCTGTATTCCGACGGCGGCATGCCCATTTGTCTCTGCACGTAGCGGCTCAGGTGCGAGAGGGACGAAAAATTCAGTTGCATGGCGATGTCCTTCAGGGGGATTTCCTTCCTGCGGAGCAGGCGGGCTATCTCATAAGTCGTAAAGCGGTCAATCCAGTATGTGGCCGGTTTGCCGCTCACTTTCTTGCACACCTCGGTCAGATAGTGCGGAGTGATGCAAAGCTGGGAGGCATAATGCGGCAGACTGCGGCTTTTGACATACTCCTTGTGGTAGAGCAGTTCGACAAACCGCCTCAGCAGTTCGGCATTGCGCTCGGAGGCATTGCGTTCGAGCCGGCTGCGGGCATGGATGTCATAGAGATTGAGTATGTGGGCAAGCAGCAGGTAGCCCATCATCTCTTCCCGAAACAGGTGCTTGTCTTCTGCCAGGCGCTCCCGGATGCGCGACAAGTCTTCCGTACAAATCTTGCAGTCGTGGGCCGAAAGTTTCATGATCGGGTTCATCAGCAAAGCCATGTGTCCGATGATGCCATAGTTGCTGCGTATCGACATGGAGGTGATGAACGGCTCGGACGGACACATGATGATGGCATCGAAGTCGTCCGACTCGGAAAACTCCGAAGCCAGCGACGGATTGGGCAGGATGACATAATCTCCCGGCACCACATTATAACGCACCTCCTGAAAGGTGAAGCTCATACACCCCTTCATGCAAAGGACATGCACCACGTGGTCGGCATACTGCGCGAGCCGGCAGTCAGAAAGGGTCTCAAGGAATACGATTTTGTCCCACTTGCTTTGTTCCATCGCTTTTTTGTTTCTCAGGGTCAAAAGTACGCAGAATCCACGAATCGTGAAAACATGTCCACGCATCATGTAACACTCGTCTGTACGTGCCGACGTAACTTTGCCACATCCAACCAACAGATAGCCGATATGAAAGAAGTAAGACTGAACAATGGCGTGATGATGCCTGCCGTCGGGTTTGGTGTTTTCCAAATCCCTGTAAACGACACTGAAAGAATTGTAAGCGAGGCCCTGGAGACAGGCTACCGCATGATTGACACCGCTGCTTCCTATTTCAACGAGGAGCAAGTGGGCAATGCCATCCGGCACAGCGGCCTGAAGCGTGAAGAACTGTTCGTCACCACCAAGCTGTGGGTGCAAGACTACGAATATGACGATGCGCTACGGGCGTTTGACAAATCCATAAAGCTGCTGGGACTCGACTATGTGGACCTCTACCTGCTGCACAAACCTTACGGCAACTACTACGCCGCCTGGCGTGCCCTGGAGCGGCTGTACAAGGAAGGGCGCGTCCGTGCCATCGGCGTGACAAGTTTCTCCAGCGAGCGGCTGCAAGACCTGTTCCTCCACAACGAAGTGAAACCGGCCGTCAACCAGCTGGAGACTCATCCCTTCTTCCAACAGAAGGCCGCCAACAAGTTCCTGCAAAGCGAGAGCATACAGCATGAGGCCTGGGCGCCTTTTGCCGAAGGGCAAAACAACATCTGGGACAACCCCGTGCTGAAAGAGATTGCCCGGAGACACGGACGGACGGTGGGGCAAGTTGTCCTGCGCTGGCTGAACCAACGCAACGTGGTCGTCATCCCCAAAACCGTGCGCAAGGAGCGGATGATGGAAAATCTGTCCATCCATGACTTCACGCTGACAGAGCAGGAAATGGAAGCCATAGCCGGACTGGACACGGGCAAAAGCCCCATCTACGACGACATGGACTTGCCGACCGTAAGAGGCATAGGCCTGTACAAAATCCACGATTGAAAAACCACTAAAAAGACCAACTTATGCAGACAGTCAAATTGAACAATGGAGTTGAAATGCCGGTGTTGGGATACGGAGTTTTCCAAGTGCCGCCAGAAACGTGCGAACGCTGCGTGTCGGAAGCCATCAGTGTCGGATACCGCCTGATTGACACCGCGCAGGCTTATTACAATGAAGAAGGCGTGGGCCGCGCCATAACCCGGTGTGGCGTCCCCCGCAGCCAACTGTTTCTCACCACCAAAATATGGATTACCAACGCCGGCGAGGAAAAAGCAGCGGCAAGCATCAACGAATCGCTCCGCAAGCTGCGGACAGACTACATCGACCTGCTGCTCATCCACCAGCCTTTCAGCGACTACACGGGAACCTGGCGCGCGATGGAGAAGGCCGTGCGCGAAGGCAAGGTACGCGCCATCGGGCTTTCCAACTTTTACCCCGACCGCTTTGTGGACATGGCGGAATATGCAGAAATAAAGCCTGCCGTCAACCAGCTGAAGACAAACGTGTTCAGCCAGCAGTGGGATGCCGAAGCGGAAATGAAGCCTTACGGCACGCACATCATGGCCTGGGGACCCTTGGCACAAGGCGACCCGGACTTGCAGTCCAATCCGGTGCTGGCAGGCTTGGCGGAGAAATACGGCAAGACCCCGCAGCAAGTGGCCTTGCGCTACCTCGTGCAGCGTGACATCATCGCCATCCCCAAAAGCACCCACGTCGAGCGCATGAAGCAAAATCTGGACGTATTCGATTTCGCGCTCACTCCGGAAGAAATGGAGAGCATCCGCCCGCTCGACAAGCCGGCCGGTTTCCGCTGGTCGCACCGTGACCCGGAACTGGTCAAATTCTTGCTCAGCTACGACAAGCAGTTCAATCCGGACAAATAAGCAAGTCGTAAGAATAAATTATAAGTAAATGCGCATATTTAGTTTATACTATGCGGCATTCATTCTTTCGACGCGGATGACGCGGAAAACGCGGATTTATAATTCACAGGCTCCGGCATCCTGACAGAAATAACCTGCGTTTTCTTCCTCGTCCGCATCCGGATGTTTGATGCCGTTCCTGTTCCCGTCACAACCGCCGCCCGGAGGCCTATTAACTCCGCCCGACCACGGAAAGGAGGGTAGCCGGGAACGGATAGTACTCCGTGGTCGGACGGAAAGGAAGGCTTGGTCGGCTACCCTTTAAGGCTTGTTTTGCCCTCTTTGTTTTTAACCCCAATCCGTCATTAGCACGTTTGTTCAAACTCTTTGGACGCTTTGGGTTTCAAAGAGCCGTGTCCGGGAGAGGTTTTCTGCATGCACCCGTGCTGTAAACTTCAGGCAAGGCTCGGCCATCTCGCGGAATTTCGCTAAGTTTGCCCCCGCTATGCCAGAACGTTATTACATCGACGACCCTGAACTGGGCACGGTCCACATCCGCCTCAACGCGCGCGCCCGCCACATCATCCTGCGCATCCTTTCCGACGGCACGGTCACAGTCACCGTCCCGCCGGGCGTGAGCGGAGAGAGGCTGCGGGAATTCATCGCCAAAAACCGCCGTGACGCGAAGAAGTGCTTGCAACAGCTCGACGTGCATGCCATCGATTGGGACTATGCCCTCGACACCCCTTTCATCCGCTTCACCCTTGAGCGCGGGGGAAACGCCGGCTTCCAGTTGCGCCACAAGGGGCGCGACTTCACCTTGTTGTGCCCGCCGGACACGGACTTCCGCGACAAGCAGCTCTGGCTGAAACGAATCGTCGAGGAAGCCCTGCGCACACGCGCCAAGGAAGTGCTCCCGGAGCGCATCGCCCGCCTGTCGGCACAGGCAGGCCTGCCCTTCCACAGCCTGAAGATAAACACCAGCAAGGGACGTTGGGGCAGTTGCTCGACACGGGGCGACATCAACCTCTCCTGTTCGCTGATGCTGCTCCCCGAACACCTGGCCGACTACGTCATCCTCCACGAACTGTGCCACACGGTGGAGATGAACCACAGCCCGCGTTTCTGGGCTCTGCTCGACCGCTTCACGGGCGACTCGCACGCCCTGCGTGAAGAGCTTAGCCATCATCACACCTTCACCATCTAATAAAACAACGACCTATGCCCGTCATCCCCATCGACTCTCTGTCACACCCCGGCGTGGAAGTGTTTGCCCGCCTGACCGAAGCCCAACTGCGCAACCGGCTCGAACCGGACAAGGGCGTGTTCATCGCCGAAAGCCCCAAAGTCATCAGAGTGGCCCTCCGTGCCGGCCTCGAACCGCTGGCCCTGCTGTGCGAGGAACGACACATCACGGGCGACGCGGCCGACATCATTGCCTGCTGCAGCGACGTGCCGGTCTACACGGGAAGCCGCGAACTGCTGGCCTCGCTCACGGGCTACGTGTTGACACGCGGCGTGCTCTGCGCCATGCGCCGCCCGACGCCGCCCCGTGCGGACGACATCTGTCGCGAGGCCCGGCGCATTGCCGTCATCGAAGGCGTGACGGACACGACCAACATCGGGGCCATCTTCCGCTCGGCAGCCGCGCTGGGCATCGACGCCGTGCTGCTCACGGCCGACTCGTGCGACCCGCTCAACCGCCGCGCCGTGCGGGTGTCGATGGGTTCAGTGTTCCTCGTGCCGTGGACCTGGCTCGACGGCCCTGTGAGTTCCCTGCACAAGTTAGGATTCCGCACGGCAGCCATGGCGCTCACCCACCGCTCCATCCCCCTGGACGACCCGCAGCTGGCCGCCGAAGAGAGGTTGGCCATCGTGCTGGGAACGGAAGGCGACGGCCTCCCCCAGGAAACCATCTCCGAAGCCGACTACGTCGTGCGCATCCCCATGGCCCACGGCGTGGACTCGCTCAATGTGGCGGCCGCCTCGGCCGTAGCGTTCTGGGAGTTGCGGAGGAAGTGAAGGCATCATCGAATGTGAAGGAAACACAAACTTCCAACTATATCAACAAAGCCTTATCACATCCCTTCCACATAGCCCATTCCATCGGCAAATTCTTTCATTCCTTCCAAAGAACCGGACTGACATCACATGTCCATTTTACGGCAGAATACTACCCTTATCATCCCTTTAATTTTCAGCAAGACAAAAAGAAAAGTTTTCTAAAATTTGCATTATATATCCCAATAACATATATTTGCTGAAGATACAATTATCTTTTTTAATAAAGCTGTTTACATAACCCAAACAATAAACCAATAAAAACCATATATTTATATATCATCGAAAGAGAGTAGGATTTTATCATTGATTTACAATGTACTAAATCTTTAAAAGAACGTGTACCCATGCACTGTACATGAGTGGAGACACAGCTTTTTATTTCTCCTTCCCCATCTTCCAACCATTACCAAATCTATTAATACCACTTAAAATGAAAACAAAAGTTACAGCCTTCAGGGCTCTATTATCAATCGCCGGAATCTTTCCAGTTTTCGCATTTTCACAGGAAGGAGGATACACTATCAAGGGAAGCATAGACCCTTCTTATGTTGGAAAAATCTACTTGGTCGACGAAATCAATCACAAGTATGTCCCCATCGACAGTACAGACGTTTCCCAAGGAACTTACGTCTTCAAGGGACCACATGTCACCTATCCACGCATGGCCTTCATCATGTCCAACGCCAATTATGAGCGCCGAAGCTGTCCTATATTTCTAGAAGATGGCAATATCTATGTAAAAACCAAGCAACCCCACTATCTGTACACGAGCGAACAAGGCGGCACACTCAATAATGCCATCTTCCATGCCTATCGCCAAGACCTGAACTATGCTACAAAAGACAGTGTGGTCAACGCAGCCCGCATTGAGTATTTTTTGAATCCCAATCCTACAAAAGAAGAAGCGGAAGCCCAGTTTAAACGACGCAACAACGAAGCTAGCGCACGAACAAAAGCCATCAATGACACGTATTACAACACTTACAAGGAACAATATTTCGGACTGATGATGCTACGCAACATTTTGGGCACACGCATGACAGCCGAGGAATTGACCCATGAGCTCAAGACACTGGAATCCCGTTTCAAAGGCCATCCTTACCTGACCGATCTCATAGCCATGCGCGATGCCAAGACTGTGACTGTCGGCGCTAAAGCTCCCGATTTCACATCGATCGACATGAAAGGCAAAGAAATACATCTGTCGGACTATAAAGGATACTATGTACTACTTGACTTTTGGGCTTCATGGTGCGGACCGTGCCGCACAGAAATACCCCATCTGCAGGCCGCCCACAAGAAATTCGGTGATCGACTGACCATACTCAGCGTGTCACTAGACGACAAGAAAAAAGCATGGACGGACGCAGTGCATGCTCTCAATATGCCTTGGATACATGCCTGTGATTTAAAAGCATGGGGCAGCAATGCAGCCTTGAAATACAGCGTCAACTCCATCCCTAAAACATTCCTTATCGATCCTGAAGGCTACATTATTGCTTCCGACCTGAGAGGCAAGGAACTAGAGAAAAAGTTGGCAGAAGTGCTGAAATAACAGTATCAGCCCCCCTATCCTGCCTTCATCACTTATTTTACATATTATAGACACAACCATGAAAAAGAACCGCATTCTTTTCCTGAGTATGCTGTGTCTGCTGCTGACCGCATCTCCGCTCCCGGCAACAGCACAGAAGCCCGACACTCAGGACACTACACAACAAGAGGAGAAAAACATCGTCTTGGCCGGCATCGTCACAGATGCAGAAACAAGCGAGACACTGATTGGCGCCAACATTTACTATGACAAAGGTAAGAACAAAGGCTGTGTGACTAATGCTTCGGGACGTTTCCGCCTGGCGATACCCAAGGAAGCGTCCGCCATATTCGTTTCTTATATCGGCTATGAGATGCAACGCATCGAACTGCGCAAAATCAAAAACAGAAACGACATACGTATCCGCTTGATTCCCCGTACCCAAATCACAGAGGAAATCGTTGTCACCGGCATTCAAAAGCGCAGCACGGAAAGTTTCACCGGAGAATATGTACGTGTGAGTGGCGACGACTTAATCAAGCGTAACCCCAACAATCTGTTGGCAGCGCTCCAACAATTTGACCCTTCATTCCGCATAGTGGAAGACCAGGCACAAGGTTCCAACCCAAACAGCATACCCGAGTTTCGCATACGCGGCGACGTGCAGTTAGGCGGCAATGCAACCAACACCGATTACGATGCCCAACAAATGCAGATGTTTATCAACGGCTATGCCAACATCCCCAACATGCCCCTGTTTGTGCTCGACGGCTTCCAAGTGTCCATCGAAACGATTACCTGGAACCGGAGCGCATCAATGAAGTAATCATCCTCAAAGACGCAGCAGCCACAGCCATCTACGGTTCCAAGGCGTCCAACGGCGTAGTCGTCTTCGAGACCAAAAGCCCCTGGCCGGACGGTTACGTTTTTCCTATTCAGGCAACATCGGAATTACTTATCCTGACCTGACAGACTTCAACCTCATGAATGCGCAAGAAAAGCTGGAAGCCGAATGGAAAGCCGGTTTTTTCAATCTTGGCAATGCCGAGCAAATGAATACTTACAACCGCTATCGACGCAACATCCTCAACGGAGTGGACACCTACTGGATCTCGCAACCCTTGCGTACAGCCATCACCCAACGTCACACGTTGTCGGCAGAAGGAGGCGATGACGCATTCCGCTACCGGCTCAGTGCATCGGACATGTATATGCCGGGAGTAATGAAAGGTTCTGAACGGGATAACAAGTCACTCAGTCTGACGCTGACCTACCGATATGAGAAACTGAACATATCCAACCAGACGCGTGTCAACTCGACCACCTCCCAAGAGTCGCCTTATGGAGAATTCTCACGCTATGCAAAGCTTAATCCATACTACCCGATCCACGACGAAAACGGCAACTACACCAATATCCTCGACTCCAAACAAATCGCCGTGGGGATGTCGCACGTCAATATCAACAACCCGCTCTATGATACACAGTTCGCCAATAAGGATGAATCTGACATGTTCACCTTCTCCAACCAACTTTCAATGGAGTATGCCATTCTGCCCAATCTACGCATTATGGGCGAACTAGGCATTTCACGCGGAACTTCGTCAAGAGAAAAATTCGTATCGCCCAACAACGCAGAATTTATCAGCTACAGTGTCGCTGACATTGCCCGTAAAGGACGATATACCAAAATGGACGGCAACACGACCAGCATCACCGGCAACATGTCAATGTCCTACAATCTGATATTGGGCAAGCACCTGCTGACCACTTTTGCCCGTGCCGAATTTTCCGATAGTCGGGGTGAAAGCATGACACTCAATGCCACCGGTTATCCCAACGATGAGATGAACGAATTTCTTTTCGGTCTCAATATGCCCAGTCGCCCCGTCGGCAATGATTCCAAAAACCGCAGCATCGGCCTGATTGGCCAAATAGGCTACATGTACGACATGCGCTACTCCATCGATGTCAGCCTTCGTGGTGACCAATCGTCATCCTTCGGCTCCGGTGAGGGTCTCGCACCATTCTGGTCGGTAGGAACCCGCTGGAACATACATAAAGAAAAGTGGTTTCCGTCAAAACTAGCCAGCAATATGGTGCTACGCCTGTCTTATGGAGTCACCGGTTCGCAAAATTATTCATCCTACCAAGGCATGCAAACCTATACCTACGACCAATTCTCAGACCCTTACAAGTCGTCCGATGTCATCGGGGCTGTATTGCTCGGAATTGGTAACGACAAGTTGGGATGGTCGCAGACATACAACACCAATGTCGGTTTTGAAATGACTACACTGAACAACAAACTCAGAGTCTCTTACAGTTATTACTATAACTACACAGACCAGCTGTTAGTGGATTTCACCCTGGCACCCTCTGTGGTTTTTTTCATCCATGACCGAGAATGCCAGAGCATTGCTCAACACCGGACATCAGGCAAATGCGACATACACCATCATTGAAAATCCCCGCAAACGTTTCCAATGGATGGTGTCAGGCAATGTGGCCCACAACAAGAATGTCATCAAAAAAATATCCAACAGTTTGGCCAAAAGGAATGAAGAAAATCTGGCACGCACAGATGCTCCGTTGCCTGTATACCAAGACGGACAGTCCACCACACAAATCATGACTGTACCTTCATTGGGTATTGACCCGGCAACCGGTAAGGAAATCTACCGCAAACGCAATGGACACAAAACATTTATCTGGAACGCGAATGATAAAGTGCCGATGGGTGACACGACTCCAGCTTATACCGGAACCCTGTCGAGCAATGTTGTCTGGAAGAACTTCAGTCTCAATCTTGCATGTATGTTCAATATGGACTATGATCAATACAACTCAACGCTGGTAGACAAAATAGAGAATGTAAACCTGGCCTACAATGCTGACAAACGAGCACTCACAGAACGGTGGACTCCACAAAACCGGAATGCTCTCTACAAAGCACTCACCATCACAGGTTCAGACACCAGGCAAAGTTCACGTTTCCTGCAAAATGTCAACGAGTTCAGAATCTCGTCCATAAATCTCAGCTATCGTCTGGACGCCACTCAACTGACCGTACTTGACAAAGTAAACATACGCTACCTGAATCTAGGCATGACCATGCAGGATCTGGCACGTTTCTCCAACATCAAACAAGAACGAGGCACATCCTACCCATTTGCCTGTACCATAAACTTCAATATGTCCATAATGTTTAAATAAAAAAGCAAACAATGAAAACCACATACCTAACCAAACTCATGACAGTCTATTGGCTGTCAATGCTGTTGCTCACCAGTTGCAGTGACTGGCTCGACATACAGCCGCAACAGGAAATCAAGACCAAGCATCTTTATACTTCCGAAGAAGGCTATAAAAGTGCCCTGACCGGTGTGTACAAGCTCATGACAGAAAACGCACTGTATGGACAAGCACTGACCTACGGATATGTTTCGAAATTGGAACAACGCTATGACCGCCTGGGGCAGGAAATCAACTTAGAGCGGGAAGCTGAACTTTATGATTACAAGAATAACAATACCAGTTCAAACACACAAAGCCACATTTGGGAAGCCATGTACAATGCCATAGCCAATGACAACAATCTATTGTACTATCTAAACTTACAAGGCAACCAATACTTGAGCAACGAACTTTTTTCCATCATCAAAGGCGAAGCACTTGCTCTGCGTGCCTACATGTATTTTGACTTACTACGTATGTGGGGGCCTATCTATTCTGAGGATTCGCAATTCCCCACTGTGCCTTGGCGCGATGTCCTGACGTCTGAAAAAGAGCCTCTCTGTACTGCCCAAGAACTAGTAGACCACATCATGGCCGACCTGAAAGAGGCTGAAAGCCTGCTGGCCATTGACCCTATCTGTACCGGACAGGATCGAAGCAACCCGATTATCTTCTTGCGTAATCGGCAATATCGCATGAACTTGTACGCCGTGCAAGCCCTGCAAGCACGCATCAACCTATGGATAGGCAACAAGGAAAAAGCCAAAATGTATGCAAGAGAAGTCATCGACCATTGTGGACTGTCACTGGTAAGAAGCAACTCGGCAGATCCATCCATGCAAGCCGAAGCTTTGTTCATGCTTGACATCTTCGACCTTGATACTCGAGTGGACAATCTATTTCCAGCCGACATCAACCGCCTGAACTCACCCAATAGCGAAGCACTCTACCTGTCACTGGAAAATGCACAGGAAATCTTTGAAGTGCAAAGCACGGGTCTCAATGACATACGTTATAAAAACCGTGAAGGCATGGTGCATGCAGGCTCAAAAGTAATGCCTCGCAAATTCATAGCATCAGTCAATGGACAAACAACACGCAACATGCCACTGATCCGTTTAGCTGAAATGTATCTCATTATGGCCGAAACAGACATACCGGAACAAAGCGTAACCTATCTCAATACCCTACGCCATGCACGAGGTATCGCAGCAAAACACGATGTGGTATATGATGACACCTACACGGAAAATACCCGCATGCAACTAGTAGGAATGGAATATCAGAAAGAATTTTTGTGTGAGGGACAGTGGTTCTATTTTCTAAAACGCACTGACAGCGAAACTTTCTTCAAATGTCCGGTAACCAGTATGAAAGGCTACTATGTATTCCCCATTCCAGACAACGAAATAGAACACGGACTAGGACAACGATAAACAACCAAAAAAACATACCGATTTATGAATATGAATAATACGATCCTGCTGGGACTTCTTTGTATGATCAGTCTCTATGGCTGCAAAGAGGACTCTATCCTACGCTACGACGAGACACTGGACAGCGTATATTTTGAAGGCACAACACCCGGCGAACAAACATCAGTGCAAGAAATCAATTTCGCTGAACGCATCGTACGCAATAACGACATAGTTCTGGCCGGTGATTCCGTAAATACACTCACCATAAAACTGGTATTGCGTGTCATGGGGTGGGAAGCTGACCATGACCGGAAAGTCAGCCTCAACGTACGCCCCGCTGTCCCCGAAGACAGTCGCACACTTGCCAACCATGAGATAAGCGGACCGGCCAATCTGCACATGAAACTTCCGGCCATCATTCGCCAAGGACGACTGCGCGACACACTCGTGGTGACCGTGGAACGGCCTTCACAGCGACAAGCTTACTACGCATCCGTCATTGAGATAACCGCAGAACAAAGTACACACGAGTTCTTACAAGGACCAGAAGAAGGACTAAAACAAGTGTTTATCGTAACAGACCATTACGAAAAACCGTCCTACTGGGGCTCGTTATTAGACTATTATTATGGTGAATACAGTCCGGAGAAACATGCGTTTATGGTAACAGTGCTCAAGATGACAAACTTTGACAACACTCGTATAGTACGAGAAAACAAACAAAAGCTCCATGAAGCACTGGAACGTTATAACAAAGAGCATCCCAATGCTCCAAAAGATTTCACATTTCCCAAATAACAACTACATCCAGATTGGTCCGCCGCCTGTCTATCACTTTTGTATCTATCAGAACACGCCAACGACCGACCTGCATAAATCCTGATGATATGAATACATCAACACATATATTAGCCAGTCTTGCACTCCCTTTGTGCCTGCTGGCTGTCCTGACCACAGGATGCTATGAAGACAAAGGACATTATGATTATAGCTATCAACGTAAACTCAATCTAGTAATATCACCCGATGATTATCGAAGTGTGTCAGACAATGAGATTGTATTTACCTATGACCAGCCTACTGGTACCGACACCTTACACATGACCTATCATGTGCAGGCCACAACTGCAAATGCACAACCTGTACCCGATCAGGAATTGGCTTGTTCATGGGCGTCACTCAACAACCTCAGCGACACCATATTCTCGCAAAGCATGAAACTAGATATTGTGCCCAACCACCGCACCGATACCTTTTTCTTAATGCGCGTACATGACAAAGTTACTACACTTGACTATTACAAAAGAGTGCGTATCAGGACATTGCTTCCTTACATCAATAATTGGTTTGTTCTCCACACACAAAATGGAAAACAGTTATTAGGCAATGCCGTACGCAAAGGAACGGACATCATCAAAACACGTTCTATGATGCTGTTTGAAGAACACCAGCCAGAAATCTACAGCGCATTTGACAACGGAAAAATACGCGACCTCACATTCTTGCAGATGGGCTATGGCTATATCAATTCCTCGCTTATCAACCTCATTGCAGGCGACGAACTCTATGCCTTTTTCCCCTACAACCCTCAAGCAGACTTACGTGGATGGTATAGCCAAATGATGCCTACCAACTCCGACAGCAAAGTAGTAACAGGATTCACTGATGGCAATGCCTTGGGAGGACTTATCACGGACGAAGGCAAAGTGCTCTATTCTCCCGGCTATCGCATCTACTACAATCTGAAATGCGACAAAGGGACAGAAAACTACCGGGCAGACTTTGCCACATTCTTCGAAAAAAAGCTCTACATCTGGGACAACACTCAAAAGAAAATATTCTATTACAACACACAAGATAACAGCCGTCTAAGACCCACAACAAGGGTGCGTATGGAAATGTATAACGTAGCATTACTTACAGAGCTGGAACCACTACTCTTCATCGGAGAACGATCCCTGCAAACACTCACATTAGTAACAGCCATCGGCAACTCATGGGATGACAAGAACACGTATATTGACTTTATCTTCAAGCGTCCCAACAACACCTATGTCAGCTATTCGCTCTATCCGGATTCTGGCAACGGCAAGAATCTGCCCAAAATGGAAGTACATCTGCTCCCTGCACTCATTCTTGACGAAAACTCACGAATATTAGTCAGTCGTGAATATCCCAACCAATATTTTGTCACACGTGAAAACCGACTGTACATATATAACTTGTCGACCGATGAATTCGACATGATATATGAAGGTCCCGCCGGGTCTTATATACAAGACTTGCAATTCAAATCAGATCAAGCTTATGATAGTGAACTGATGAAATTGTATGAAGAGGATTATCCATTAGAAAACACCCTCGGCCTGGCATTCAACCTACCCAATGACACAGGAGAAATACACGAATTGTTGTTGGAAAAAAGCGGCGACGTGAAAACAGTATACAAACTTGATGGATTTGGTACGATCCAAAAAATCACATTTGCACTGACCACCCAAGCCTACTAATATCCATAAAAAACAAACAGGACAAAAAACATGTATTCGCTTATTGAAACATGCAATTGTCCTGTTTGTTCTTAGATCTATTGCTCCGAAAAAGTATGATTCACCCGCTTCAAGCAACGGCGGGCATAGAAAAAGGAACAAGCAAAAACGATAATTGCCAGGGCGATGCCCACACAGAGCGGACCTGTCCCGCCGACAAGGTCTACCAGACGAGTATCGGCGTGGTCAGAACGGAGGAGGATGACGCCTAGGGAGTTGTTGATGAAATGGCAGAGGATGCCCGGCAAGAGGCTACCCGTGCGGTAATAAAGCCAGCCCAAGAGCAAACCCAGCAGAAAAGCAAAAGGTATCTGCGCCGGATTGAGGTGGAACACTCCGAATATCAGGGCCGACCACAGAATCATGGCACGCGGTCCATAGCCTGCACGGTGCAGGCTGTTCATCACGCCTCCGCGGAAAAGGAGTTCCTCCACAAGCGGCGCCCCTATGGTTATGGCGAGCACGCCCCACACATTGCGGCTCATGCCCAGAAAAGCAGCCTCTCCCCAGTTGGGCAAATCGAGCCATTCATTGAACGCATTGAGCACGAACATAGCCGACAAAACCAACGGCACACACACCAGCAACATCCGGAAGGGTACTTCCACAAAAGAATGCATACCGAAACGCACGTCTTTCCAAAACAGCAGGTGTGCAATCATCAGAACATTTGAAAGCAACACGGAAAGGCTCAACTCCATCGGATCTGTCAGGCTCATCGAACCGGACGTGCCCTGTACGAGATGCCAAAGTATAAACGGCAATGTCGCCACAAACTGGCAAACAAAATAAAGTAAGACGAGAAAGAGAGCTTTTTTCATAGGGCGGAAATATTTAAGATTCATCAGCTTGACGGGGCAAAAGCAAACGCTCCACCTCTTCGGCATCACAAGCAAGTTGCTCCATCAACGCTTCCAGCGTGTCAAACTTCTGTTCATTCCGGATGCGCTGCACAAAGGTGATACGCATGTGCGCACCGTAGATGTTTCCGGAGAAATGCAAGATGTGCACTTCCACCGAACGTCGTCCGCCATTATTGACCGTAGGGCGTATACCCACATTGAGCATCCCGGCATAGGTCTCCCCTCCCACGGCTACACGCACAGCATATACGCCATCAGCAGGAACCAGCTTGCCAGCTTCCTCCACATGCAGGTTAGCCGTAGGATAACCAAGCTTGCGGCCGACCTTGAACCCATCGACCACCGTGCCCTCAAGATAGTATTCATACCCCAGGCAATGAGCAGCAACCGTCACCTCTCCTCCGCACAAAAAACGGCGGATGGCCGACGAACTCACCGTGACGCCATCGACCACACAAGCCTCAGCATGCACCACCCGCATACCTATCTCCTCACCATAACGTCGATAGTCCTCGAAACCTTCGCTGCGATTGTGTCCGAAACGATGGTCGTAGCCAATCACGAGCGTGTCGACATGCAAGCGGCGCTGCAACACTTCGACCATAAACTCACGTGCCGTATATTGCGAAAGCTCCATCGTGAAAGGCAACTCCACGATACGGTCCACACCTTGCGCCTCCAACATCTGGCGTTTCTCTGCCGGAGTGGAAAGCAAAGGCATCTGAAAACCGGGTTGCATCACCATGCGCGGATGTACAGGAAAAGTGATGATGACCGAAGACAAATCCCGCTCACGGGCAATCTGTTTCACACAGCCTATCAGGAATTGGTGTCCCCGATGTACTCCGTCAAAAAAACCTATCGTGGCAACACATGGCATAGCATTCATAGAAAATAAGAATGGGTTATAAAGAAGAAATCCAATCCGTCCCGGCTTCCACACGTAAAGTTTGCCATCCTTGCAGACGGGCAGCCTCACAGTTGGCAGCCGAATCGTCAATCAACATTGTCTCATGAGGAAATATGCCCGCACGACATACCAATGACTGGAAAATGCGCGCGTCAGGCTTGCATACATGCATCTCAAAAGAAAGAAAGATGTCATCGAAATAGTCACTTACCCGATGTCCTCCTTGTGCAAACATGGGTAGGGAGGCTTTCCAATGAAGAACATTCGTATTGCTCAACAAATAGACCTTATAACGATTTCGCAATTCCAAAAGTTTGTCCAATTTGGGCCGGGCTATTGACACCAACATGGCATTCCACGCCCTCACTATCTGCTCATCACTCACCGGCTTCCCGGCATCATGCCGCACCGACTGGCAAAACACCTCTGACGATATGTTGCCCAACTCAAAGTCACGGAATACTCCCTGTTGCTGATACTTACCCACCAATGGCTCAGCTGCGAAACCCAATGCCCGAAAAGCATTCACGCAACGCTCAATGTCAATGTCTATCAAAACGCCTCCAAAATCAAAAACAAGGTTCTTTATTCTGTCGTCCATGAATTGTGTAATGGTCTCTTTGTTATAATTGCCTGCAAATATAGATATAATCTGTAGGATTCTGCACCGGCAGAATAAAGAAAAACGGTTTTTTCTTTAGAGAAAGACATGAAAAAAAGTCGCCTTCCCGTACTTTTGCCTACGGCTCTTTCATCAAAAAATAAAGACAGCCAAACAAGCCCTAAAGGATAGCCGACCTAACCTTCCTTTCCGTCCGACCACGGAGTACTATCCGTCCCCGGCTACCCTCCTTTCCGTGGTCGGGCGGAGTTAACAGGCCTCCGGACGAAGGTTGTGATGGGGGCAGGAACGGCATCAGGCGACATCCTGACGCGGACAAGGATAAAAACGCGAATTATAAGCTGTCCATCCACGGTTTACATGAAAGAAGCCGTGAAGAGCCGTGACTTTTTTCAAGAGAGCTATTGCACAATTCAAGCCAAATATCTACTTTTGCACCGAAATAACAGCATTTCACCGGACTTGTAGCTCAGTTGGTTAGAGCAACAGACTCATAATCTGGAGGTCCCAGGTTCAAGCCCTGGCTGGTCCACATTAAGAATCAAGCACTTACGAGAAATCGCAAGTGCTTTTTTCTTTGTCTGCGTAAACAATGCGTAAACAAACGGTTTGAGTTGGCTCGGTTTACCCATAGAATTTCTATGAAATCCCATGCCATTCTATAACATAATTCATTAAGATATTCTGTTAATATGACTCTACTTGGCGGTTAAATAAGCTCAAATATATTCCATTTATACCTTGATTTATAGAATAATATCGTACTTCGGAAGTTCTTTCACTGAAAGAATCCTGAATGTCTGTCTGATGAAGGAGGTCTACAACTTGTTTGTCTCAAAGAAATATCCCGAACATTGGTCGGAAGAATATACCAAACGTGCCCACTACTCATTGGGATTGTTTCTTGCCCAGTACCTGTGCAATGGCTTCAACATGGCAGATGCAGGGCGATTGACTTATGACAGTTATTATTATCAGACAGATGGCAAGGCTTTTCGTTTCAACCGAAAGAAAACTTCCCGAAGAAGCGCTGACGGTTCTGAAGTTATCGTTCCCATTATCCCCCCTTTACAATATGTGTTAGATGAAGTGGCGGCACCTCCGACTCGGGGTGGGCTTGTTTTTCCTCATATATTAAAAGGGGCAGAAACGGAAGAGTTGCGCCGCAAATATACCATGCAGGAAAACTCAAACGTAAAAGATCGTATTATTAGGATATGCCATGAAGCTCTAAATTGGGATAAGTCCATCTGTCCGTCCGGGACTTGGTGCCGACACTCATTTGCCACCAACCTGCATAATGCCGGAGTAGACATGGATTATATTTCTGAAAGCATGGGGCACGCATCCTCTGATCATGCTATCACTCAAATCTACATCGAGCATTATCCTCTCGACATTCAGATGCAGAACAATTCAAAGCTGCTAAACCTGGGTAATACTTCTGAAAGGGATGCTCTGTTGGCAAAGTTGGCAAGCATGTCCACAGAAGAATTGCTCAAACTGTTCAGACAACCTTAATACCATAAGACAATGAAAAATTTCATAGAAAGGATAAAATCCTATTCCAAGAGAAAGGACACTGCAGATATGGCTATCCGTGCATGGAAATCAGTCAATGAAGAATCGTATGCCGATTTCTGTAAACGCATGGATGCTATAGGCAAAGGGTACTTATCTATTCTAATGGATATATACCGGATGATGCGGGAGTGTACACCGCCAGAAGCCTTGTTACTATATAACTGGCTTTCTGATTTCATAAACGGTAAAGATGTACAGCATATAGCCAATCAGCAATGGGCTGGCAAGTATACAGATATTATTGCCCAATGTATCACCAACAAACGGTTATGGATAGGTATCAATGTAAAAACGGGTACGGTAGAGCTGCTCACATCCCCAAAGTCAGAATTATTGATGGTTCATTCCGGAACACCTATTGAAATTTGGAACCGCTTACCGCAGGAAACGAGATCCTATTTGATAGAGCAATTGGATGTACTTATGAAAAACAGCAAAGGTTGTTATCTGTTGAGTAAACTGGAAAGAAAAATGGTCTATCAGTTCCTGGCCTATATCTCTCAAATTGTTTTCCTCTCCCATGCGGTGTTTATTGGTGGATTTATGGCTAACCTCTATGACCGTGTGATGGAAAAGAAAGAAGACTTGGCTTATTGCGTGTACTATTTTGTGGTATTTGACCACGGTCTTTCACGTATGGCTAAGTTACTTGACCATCTGCTGAACAGTGAAGAGGTTGACCATGGTGATATGCTTTTGGTAAAGTCATGCATTACCATGCTTGTCAATGGAAGTATAGAGATGGGCACAGAAACCAAAGCGGATTGGGAAGATACTGTAGAGAAGTGTAACCCTGAAATATGGAAGGAAGTTATATTTGCCTTGCGAAAAGTCAAAGGTAGACGTGGGAACAAAAAGGTTATGCAATCATTGGATGATATCCTCATTGGGGACAAGGAACGCATCAAGCAAGGAATCTGTTTATTCCTTGAAGAGAATACCGAGGACATAAGCCTTGCCTATCTGTTGAAATCATTGGCGAAAGCGGGCAGAATAAAAGCGTCTACAAAGTACATGGCATTCCATCGTGCCATAGAACAGTTCTCTCAACGGCATTACGGACACGATATACCACAGAAGCGATATGGCGAAATCAAGGATATGGTTTTAGACTTGCCTCAAAGAGGGAACAGCTTCGTCAAGGCAAAACGAATAATAGACCGATGGACGGACTTTTTCATCAATAACGGGTAGTTGGGAAATCTAGCTATTCGTTTTTTTACTGCAAACATCTGTTGTCATTCGGTCGGTAAAATTAAGCTATAAATAAACCGACCAATACGCAGAGTTTCATAAACTACTTTTGCTTGTGAAATCGGTTTCACAGAGTTGAGCCGAAACTTAAAGTATCTAATAACTAAACAAGTAAAGGTATGGAAGAAAGATTCAATTTTAACCAATTACTTCAAAAACCTATCGCCATGATGACTGGCGAGGAGCTTTGCTTTCTCATTACAAAAAGTGTAGAATCCGCCGAGAAGCCCACATCTCCAATGGCCTCCAAAGGCAACTATTATGGTATAGAGGGTATTGCCCGTGTGTTCGGATGCAGCGTACCCACGGCAAACCGCATTAAGAAGAGCGGTATCATAGATAAGGCTATTACGCAGATAGGACGAAAAATCATTGTGGACGCAGACCTTGCATTGTCTTTAGCAAAGGAATCAGGTGGTATCCATATTAAGGAACAATAATATGGACGATAATTGGAAAAAAGATTTGGTAACAGACAGCTATGGAAATCCAGCCCGTTCCATCAGCAACCTCCGACTTATTTTCACTTTGGATGAGAATCTTAGTCAGATAAGATATGATACCTTTTGTCAGGACGATGTATGTTTCAGCCCTTTGTTTCACAATGTCAATGGCAACAAGATTGATGAAGAATCGGCAGGAAAGATACAAGACTATTTGGAAAGGACATACAGATTACATCTGACACAGAATAAGGTATTTGAAATGCTAAAAACGACCTCTTCAGAACGGAGTTTTAACCCTGTACAGGATTTCATCACCCAAGAGACATGGGACGGACAGCCTCGTATAGCCACAACCCTCATTGATTATTTGGGAGCGGAGGACATGCCGCTTATCAGGGAACAGACAAAACTATGGTTCGTGGCGGCTGTTGCCCGGGTTTTTACCCCTGGTTGCAAGTTTGACAACGTACTGACTTTGCCTGGTCCGCAAGGTATCGGGAAAAGCACCTTTTTCAAAACCATCAGTGGAAAGTGGTTCAACGATTCGTTCTCTTTTGCCAGTGGTGACAAGGAGAAGGTAGAAACCATAACCAATGGTTGGATTATTGAAATCAGTGAGTTGAACGGTTTGAAACGGGCGAATGACGCAGAGGCCGCCAAGGCCTTTCTGAGCCGCTGCAGCGACTATATGCGCCCGGCATACGGACATAAGGTTGTGGAGTTTATGCGGCACAATGTCTTTGCGGCTACTACCAATGAGACAAACTTCCTGCAAGGGGATAACGGAAACCGCCGCTGGTGGATAATTCCGGTAAAAGGTAATGGTCATGTTTCAGAATGGCTGGATGCGCTACAACGTGTTGTTCCTCAACTTTGGGCAGAAGCATACGCCTATTATCGGCAAGGAATGAAACTTTACCTAACACCAGATTTAGAAATCAAAGCCAATGAAGTGCAGGTACAACATTCCAACATCCTTGTTGACCCCATCATGGAAGATCTGGAAATGTATTTGGAGCGTGAGATTCCCGTCCAATATACAAGTTGGACCATTCCGATCCGACAGGCTTATCAAAAGGGAGCATACTCAGAACCAAACTCAACAATGACCACACTCAACATGGTTTGCGCCCGACAGATTATAGAGGAAATGCCCAATGACTTGGTCAGACGCAATCCTGCCAAATACACATCACAATATATCAATCGCCTGATGTCCATGATTCCTAATTGGAAACGGAGTGATCAGGAAAAGGTCAAAGGGTTGCATCCTGCCTATTGTGACAAGACCGGACGGGCAAAGCATCCGTGGGTGAGAGTGGACGCACCAAACGAAGAAGTCTGTACTTCATTACCTAGTGAACAGGAGCTACCATTTTAAATCTCAAACTAAGGGAAAAGAAGAATATCTGTCCCTTTGTCCCTCTTTTCCCCTAAAAAAAGGATGAAAACAAAAAACAAATAAAAGAGAAAGTTATAAGAAATGCTTGGGACATGGGACAAAATAGTTGAAAACATGAGAAAGGAAGAACTTATCAAACAACTACAAAATCGTGAACCGTTGCTGGCAAACGCGGTCAGCCACATGGTGGAGTATATTCAAGACCGTTACCCTGCGGCATATCCAAGCAAAGCACAGACCGAAGCTGTGAACGATTATCTGCGGAGCGTCTATGCAGATGGGGACGGCAGCATGTCAGAGAGGAACCGCGAACATCGACGTATCGCTTCGCAGAACATCACTATTGCCGCCATCCGTGTATTGGATAGTCGCCAACTTGACAGACTGCAAGACGTACTTGACCATATTGCGTACGATAGGGAGTATTATATGCCGGAGAGAGGACATGAAATGCACCGCTGACTTTCTCTTTTGGCTGTACCATTTATAAAATATCTTCAAACAGACAGATGATGAAAACAGACTTGAATTATTGTATAGTGCTTTCGTCAGAGCAGCTTGCGTATCTGGCAGGAAGCAAATACGGCATTGACCGTATGAAAATTCTGCACCTACTGATTGAAGCGGCAGTATTAAAAGAAACCGAATATGCCATAAAAGGTTTTTCCACGACCTTGCAAATGGGGCAAGCCGTTCTTTCTGAAGTGGATTTGGCCAACAAGTTGGGTTATGACAAAAAGACCATATCCCGCGTGCTTGACAAGATGAACCAGTTGGAAATTGTCGCATCTACACAGAGTAATCGGACAAGCATCCATACGCTGAAATGTATATCGGCATGGATGCAGAACGGAAACCGCATAGACAATCCTTTCTATGTCCGACTGAAAGACCGGCAAGATGATAAGGAGAGTATGTCTGCTATATCAGATGAAGGCAAACAGCCTTCTCCCTCTTCTTTCCCTTCTGTTTCAGTTTCCCCACAGACTGCGGCAACGGAAGATTTCGGAAGAGATATTCCGGTTGATAACCAGATATAGCTGTACCAGAAAGTTGGTGTGTCCGAAGCTGTTGTATGCAGTATTGCAAGAAGTTCCTATGTCGCACAAATTCGCTTCGCTTATTCGTACTACATAGGCATATTCCGGCAGTCGCAAGCTCCCACCGTGCTGACCCTTTTTGAATTGATGTTTTACCCATAGCATAACAGAGTATGAAGAAGAAAAAGAATACCGACAAAGAAATTGATGAAGAAAACGAGAAAAAAGTCACAAGACGCACCCTGCGGCTTGAAGCCAGGGTGACAGAACAGGAATATGCTCAAGCGGCAGAACTTGCCAAAACCTGCGGCTTATCCATGAGCGAGTATGTGCGCCGTACCGCCTTAGGGCAACATCCACGACAACGGTTGTCTGAACGTGAGGTGGAAGCCTTGTGTAGTCTGACGGATGCAAGGGGTGACCTTATCCGTATTGCAGCAGCCGTGAAATCCATCCAAGCAGACAAACGGGCAATGTATTTCAGCGATACCCGATTTGTAGAACAATGGATGAGAGCCGCTACTCAGCTTATCAACCGCTGGAGCCAGATAGAAAATTACCTTACTGAATAAATTTTATGATAGCAAAAGCCTCTACCATATCGCATGGCGCAAATGCCATAAGATATTCCGTCAACAAGGAGAAAGCGGATATAGTCAAAGCTAACTTCTTGCCCGATGATATTTCGCCGGAAGCGATGTACGGGCGTATGATGCTCGTGCAGAAAAAGTTTGCAGAGAACATCAATAAGGGCAGACCGCTTGGCAGGAATGTGATAAGAATTGAGATTTCCCCATCCGAGGAAGAAAGCCTGGACTGGACGATGGACGATTGGGTACGTTTGTCAAATGAGTTCATCCGCGTGTTTGATTCTATTGACCTCTCCTGCAAAACCAAACGGGTCTCCTCAAAACAGACCAACCTCAAAGGTTCTCAATACATAGTCGCCCTGCATCGTGATTCTAAAAGTGGCATTCTCCATCTGCACATTGATGCCAACCGTGTGGACATGGACGGAAAAATCAATGACAGTCATAAGATTGGCGAGAGGGCTGTCATGGCTGCGAACATCATCAACGAAAGACGAGGCTGGGTACAATCTGAAGAAATAGGCATACGTCACAGACAAGAAATCTCAGACAGTTGCATGGAGATACTCCGCACGATGGATGAATTCAGTTGGCAGAGGTATGAAATGGAACTGGTGAAACGAGGCTATAAAGTGCAGCTGCAAGAAAAAGACGGTGGCGGAATTTATGGCTATTCTATCAAGCGTGGCAACTCCATTTACAAGTCATCCGTGTTGGGTATCGGACGAAACCTGACTCCATCAAAGATTGAGGCTACTTGGGCAAAACTACATCCGCAGGAAAGGAAATCCGAGCTAATAAAACCTGTTCCCCGACAAATACAGATAGCAGACACGACTCCTGTTATACAACCTCCGACTGCTTCGCAGCCTGTTATGAAGCATTACGATATAGCAACAGACGAATATCACAGTTTCCATATCGAGATATCCGAAGCCGCTGATACTATCATTCGGCAGAATTGTTCTTTGGAGGAAGCACATCCGTTGGCTAAGATTGAAGAGATACAGCACACGGCTCTTTTGCTCTTTGCCGGATATATAGATGCAGCCACAAGCATGGCGGCATCAAGCGGCGGTGGCGGTTCTGACACTGGTGGTTGGGGACGGGACAAGGATGAGGACGAACTTGAATGGGCACGCCGCTGTGCAAGACTGGCAAACAGCATGTGCAAGCGCAAAAAGGGACTTCATAGATAAACGAATTATTAAAAGGCAGAAATCATGGGAATTGGAAAATCAAAAATCACTCCATCAATAAACGTTGATGATATGCTGAAAAAGGCTGAAAGCAATCATGAATTAGAGGTTGAAAAGCAGGATGCAGACAAGCGGCTCACAGAAATCCGTGAAGCAAAAGAGGCGTTGTTAAAAATCCATCAAGATCTTCTGGATGCCATTAAAGCTGAGGGGGAGGCTGCGATGATATTGAAGACTGCGATTGATAGTTCTGACAATATCGTCAATGGTATTTGCAATGCGATTATAAAAGCAGAACGAAATACGCGGTTCAAAGCAACCATAAAGTCGGAACATTTTGCTCAGCTTCAAGAACTCTTAAACCAAGCTGTCAAAGCATGGAAAACAATATTGGAAAATCACCGTTCTGAACAGATGAAGATGTTCTCTGAACATGAATCCAATATGCGCAAAATCCTTAGGCGAAATGAAGGTGTTTGGTTCTCTGATTTCTGGATGAAAGTATTGGTGATATTTTTGTTCGTTTATACGGTGGTATTGGGACTGGTTGTATATTGTTTCCACATGAGGTATCATGTACGATGCCATCCAATATGGACGTTTTTTTGCCTCTAACATGCTCCAGTCTTTACCAACAACTTGTTAGCAAATTAAAAAGCAAAGTTCGGAAAAGCAGCTGAACTTCGCCGCTATTTTCTTAGATACCTCTTTTTGAATAATCAATACTTTCATTATATTTTAATCAGGTTTGGAAGATTGAAGTTCGTGTAATCTCCATTCATGATTGCGCCATTTGAGAAAATGGTTAAACCGTCTTTCTTTACGCCATGCTGTTTATGGATATGGCCAAACAGATGTAAGCGAGGCTTTATTTCTTCTACTCTCGCTAGAAGTTCTGTCGAACCATAGTTTATCCCATCGTCAAAATCAAGAATTCCATAGGGCGGACAATGGGTAATCAATATATCTGTGTCAGCAGGTATGGCTGCATAGTTACGGGTCTGACGGTCAGAAATGCAATCTTCCATGAACATGGGAACACCATAGAATTTAACTCCATCAATTACCACACCAGAATTGCACAAATAATGCACATTCTCATCCAATCCATCAATATTGGCTCTATACAAGCAGGCATCGTGATTGCCACAGATGAAAATCTTGTGCGGATAAGAGAGGTCGCAAAACCAATTCATAAAATCAATGGCTTCTTGTTCGCTTCCGTTCATGGTGAAATCACCTGAATGCACAAGGATGTCAGCACCGGACAGCTCTATGAGCCGCCGATGCTGACTGTGGGTATCGGAGAGGTGGAGGATAGTTGCCATTCTATAATTTCGTTACTCTGAGAAAGATTCTTTTAAAACTTGATACATTTCCTCTTGATGTGTTTTTTTTCTATCTACCGTCCAGCCACTATCTGTTTCGTCAGCTGCCAGATACATCTTATACATCTTGAGACTTTCCAATTCCTTACTCTTCAACTGACTTTTTATACGACCAAATTTCTCATCTACTGATTTATTGCTCTGCTGTGAATTGAAACTTGCCGAAATCATTGCCAGATTGCCAAATGAGTTAACATCCGTTTCATCCCATTTTTCATTATTTTTTTGATTCTGTGGATGTAGATGCTCTATTGAACGGTTGGCTCTAAACGTGTATGAATCAACGGTGTTTTGCTCCTTTACATCGAAAAAGCGATAATTCCCATTTTCATCCTTTTCTTTTCTTCTTTCCCACAAATAGTAGTCCAATCTCCAAAACCAATATCGTTCTACGCCTTTATTATAAGCCAAATCTTCAACGGGTCTCAAATCTGAAGCCCTGTGAATTTGATTGTTGTCTATCTCCTTTAACTTTTTAAGCAAAGTTGATGCAGTGAGATCTTTACGAACGCTCGCTTCCATATTTTTCAACCAGTTCAAATAAGGAACAAGCCACCTGTGGACTGGAGTGGAAACATACAACATAGATTGATATTGAACCAATCTGCGCTCCTCTTCCGTCATAACCTCCTCATCTGTTAATCTAAGCCGGTAAGTATTCCTTCCGTCCTCTTTTTCAACCCTTATAACATAACGGTCAAGAAGCAATCTTATCAGATACAAGTTCCTATAAAACAAAGGAATCTTATTATAGCTGGCAAGTAAAATCTTAAAAATCTCTTCCAATTTATGCTTGTCTAACGGAAACTCTTGGTTGACTGTAAGGTTCAAGGCCAATATCAGTAACTCTTGAAAATCAACAACTGAGCTGATGTCTTTTCTTGCCCGTTGTTCTTTGGGTTCTTCTTCCGAAGGTAAAATGTCTTCTATCTTCATACCATAGTCTCGATATTCTTGCCTTTCTACAGCATAGTCAGTAATTATTTCGGTTTGGCAAACCTTTTCTATTTCAGCATCTATCTGATATGTCGCCTCTTCATTTTCATCATCACAAAGAATTCTTTTGTCCATCCGTTCAACCTTGTTCCAAATGTCATTAAAAAAGTCTTTGGGGTATCTATCTGGGCAGTTTTTCAATAAATCCACTTTAATCTTTTCATGCTGTTCGAGGCTTCTCCCGGCCGAATTCATTGTCTCAAAATATTTGTTGAGTTTTTTAGGAGATTTATTGTAACCAACAGGCAGCTCTGCAACAAAGAAAGCCAACCGTTTATATACATTATTACAGTAAACTTCTTTGTCTTTTTCCAGCCCATTCAAAAAATCCATTATAACTTTTAATGCGTGTTGCATTTTGGGATTTACAGGAACAGGTATCTCCTTTGATGCTGCATCATCGGATTTTTTGTAGTTTTCAATTAACCATCGAAGATACGCTTGGTCATCTTCTCTTGCGATAAAAGAAAGGCGTTTTTCTGTTGTAAAGTTGTTCCACTCACTACATTCGTTGCGCATTGCAATACCCAGAAGCATCATCGTCGTAAATCGTTGTTGACCATCAACAAGGTCTGCGATTTCGTTTTCACTTGATGAAACAGTCATCATTCCAAGATAATAAGGAGCATTTTTTTCAATATTCTTATTTTCGAAATGTCCTTTCATATCTTCAAGCAGTCCAAGAAGTTGTTTGTCTTCCCATTCAAACAGCCTCTGATAAATAGGTATTCTGAAATTTTTGTATCCATCAAACCCGTTACTGCCTATTTTTTCAGGCGTGTATATTTCACTTCTCTTCATAATTCATACACTTTTAATACTGTTGGAAATTGATTTTACTGTGATTTCAGATTTTAGCTGCCTATACATATTTTTTACACATTCATGGTAGCGTTGCCTTATCCCTTGTAGTTCGGATGTAATGTAATCACTTTGCATCAAGTCTGCTATGAAAAAGGAAGGAGAGGTAGCCCTGTCTATTTTCATTATTATGTGACTTTTTGTTGCAAATTCCATTATCTTGTCTTTTCTTGCCCTGTTATTTGCATATCTGTGTGCCGATATGTTTTTTTCTATAACGAATAGTGCTTCAGCAAGATACTGCCTGCCAAATTTCAGATAATATCCGAAGAGTAACGTGTCTATCATTTCAGCATAATAATAATGAGACTCGCCACAAAGGTTTTCCACAAGTGCGGTATGTTCCGCTGTGGAAATAAAGTAATGATATTGCCCGGTCATTTTTTCTGAATACGCGAAGAAATGCGAGCCACCTTGTATAGTTTCATTAAATTGGAACTGTTCTCCAAAGCCGGGGACGTCATCTAATACAGGAGCTGCAACATATTCATCACGGACAACGTACTTTGTCTGCGAAACTACCTCTCCTTGCATCCATTTGCGCAACCGCAAAAGATATTGTCCTAAAGTATGTTTAACCTCCGGGGTTTCTCCATATTCATTTGGCGAAGTAAACCTGTCCCACCGGGTGGCTAAATGTTCTTGCTGTGGTTCGCTGTCAATGTACCTTAGGTGATGGGCTTTCAACAGGTTGAAGTCATCCAAAGCCTTTCCTCGTGAGTTTTCATTTGAAAAGAATGTATAGGCAAGCTCAAATTTTTGGCTTGTAATGACAACAACTGAAAATGTCAAATTCTCAAGGAGTTTATTGCGTAAATCTTCCTGAAGGAGATTGACAGAGACCAATTGTTTTGACGCAAACATTTGGCAAAGTTTCTTATTATATGCAATATGTTCTTTTGCCTCTTTTGAAAGGAAACGTTCTTCAATCAGGGGGAGACACCCTTTATAGCCTAATGCTTCCAGCAACAATGTCAACGTGACAAGACGTTGCTGGCCGTCAACAACGTCAAACCCTTTTTTCCCCTCATTCTTATGCAAAATGATGCCGCCGAGATGGTATTCCCCGTCCGAATTCTCCGTAATATCCTTAAAAAGCCTTATCACATTTTCTTTTTTCCAGCAATATATTCTCTGATAATCGGGGATGAACAGATAATTGTTGAATAGTTCTTTTAACGTTACGTCATTGAAAAGTACAACCGGTTCGGCTTCTTCATTAAATAAAATATTCTCGGGGTTTTCTCTGTTCACATGTTTGGGCCGTAGATTTCTGTCATCGATGAATTTTTCAATAAAAGGGCGTATTGCTTTTTCCAAGCGTATGAGCTGGTTTTCTGATGGGTCAGGGTTTTCTAGGAAATATTGACAATTATTACGTCTCCACCAATGACCACGGCCAAGACCTTCTGCCCTCAATGCTTCCCAATTGTCATAAAATATTTTCCTCAAAGGTTGCCAGTTTTGGCCTTCGATATGAATTTCCACTCTGTCATTCAACCATTCATAATGAAAACCATGGTCTGCTAAAAACGGACTTATTTCAATCTGCCAATACAACTTTGAATCATTTGGATTCTTCCAATGATTTATAAACAACTCACTTCGAGCTGTCTTATCAAATTCTTCTATATTCATAATAACAATTTATTTTTATTACAGTTTCCCGTTACAATATTCCATTTTTTCCAATCCGCACCATCCGGCATCCTCCAATTCCCTCAGGAACAGCCGCGCGCACATCTCCGCATCGTCGCCTGCCCGGTGGTGCTGGCCGTAAGGTATCCTGAACTGGTCACAAAGATAGTCCAGACTGTTGCAGCCGAAGTTGTATAGCCTGCGTGCCGCACGGAGGGAACAATAATAAGTGATGTCAGGCTTCTCCATGCCGTATAGTTCCAATGAATGACGGATGCAACCGACGTCGAAAGCGGCATTGTGAGCCACAAGTATAGGAATATCTTTAAGGTATTCACTGATTTCCGCCCATACTTCCGGAAACTCTGGAGAGTCAACTGTATCATTCGGGCGGATGCCGTGTATCTGCATGTTCCAATAACTGTACCTGTTTCCTTGCGGACGGACAAGCCACGAGCGGGTTTCCACAATTTCTCCGTTACGTACCACACAGATTCCGGCTTCACAGATAGAAGCGCGTTTGCCTGTGGCTGTCTCAAAATCAATAGCGATGAAATTTATTCCTTGCATGGTTTATCCTCCTCCCAAGTATAATAATCCAACATGTTTTTGGCAAAGTTGCGCATTTCGTTGCGCACGGATTCTGGCTCCAGTACTTCTACCTGGTCACCTTGGGCGAGAACCAACTGATAGAAGTCGAAAGTTGGTTTTAGGTGATATTCAAAGAGCGTGGACTCATCATCACCCTCTATTTCCTTTTGTGATTCATGCAAGGGCAAGGTACGCAGATAGTCGGCAAAACCGCCGTAAGCCAAAAGCACGATGCGTTGGATGGGTTCATCTGATGTGATGACTCCACAGCATCCTTCGAAGTATTGGTTGACATCGAAGTTCTTCTTCATCTTGAATGTCTTACCAGTGTCCTGAATATCTGAAATACGGTCTAGGGCATACACTCGGTAGACATCGGCAGGCTTGATTCCTTTCTCTTTATTCCGGTTTGAATAGTAGGGGCTGCGTGCCACCACGTACCAACGGCGCTTCACGACTTTCAGACAGTATGGCTCAATCTCAAACGTACTGGCTTCCGGCTTGCCGAACCCTTGGTGCGTGATGCTCAACACATGGTTGCGCCGCATAGCTTCGGCAATGGGAGTAAGCCATGTTTGTCCCGATGGGATATCCTCAAAGATAATCCGGTCTTCCAGTTTGTTGTCTGCCTGAATCTGGTTCAGCGTAGCGTAGGAACTTATCAGCCAATTTTGCAGGTTGTTTCCTTCCAACCGTTCCGGCTCGTCTATGTAATACCGGTAACCGTCTTTCCGGTCACAATCAATGTACACATCAAAGATGTCCTTGATAGCCTTTTGGTGATTATGAAACGTGCGTAAAGGCAATTCCTCACCGTAACCCAGTCCGCTTTCCTGCCAAAGCTCGCTGATTTCCTGAAATGTCAGGCGTTTGTATCGGCGCAGGGTATCTATCAGCCAGACATACCGCCCAAAGAGATTTGCAGCCATACTGTTATTTATTTAATGTTTTGCTACAAAATTACCTGTTTGCTTGTGAAAAATCACGGCACAACCTTATTTTTTCTGCTTTCCCGTTTATTTTTTGTGGTTATGCCTTGATTTGGCACTTGGCAGTCTTTATTTTACAGCAGAATTGATGTTAAACCATTTAATAACAAATAGTATGACAACAAAGAACTGGAACAACGATTTTATGGCTAAGGTATTGGAAGAGGCCGCATGGAAAGAACTGTCAAGCGAGTTTGCGTGGAATGAGCCACTGTTGGAAAAGTACAAGGACAAGGTGTCGTGGAAAGAGATTTCCAACAACAGCAATATCATTTGGACTGTATCCATGATAGAAAAGTTCAAAAACAAAATAGATTGGGAGGAACTTTCCGGTTCGGACAATGAGCATCTGTTTACGGCGGAGAATCTGGAGAAATACAAGGAATATTGGAATTGGCGTGAATTATCAAGAAACTCCGACATCGAACTTACTTCCGCGCTCTTGGAACAGTTTGCCGAGTATTGGGATTGGAACGAAATCATAGACTGCTATCACCGGGACGAATTGTATAGCATGGAGTTTCTGGAGAAATACCAGGATTATATTCCGGCATCCGCTTTGCAACGTTCCCGTTTATGGGACAAATTGGTTGAAGACGAGAAAAAACAACTGAAGATACGTATCCTTTCATAAAACAAAATGAAGACCGTAGAAGGCTATAACGTAAAAATCTACACGGACAATATCGAGGACAGTGCCAGCGAACAAATCAAGGAGTTGCTGTCCATCGATGTGTTCAGCAAGTGTAAAATCCGCATCATGCCCGACGTTCATGCAGGGGCTGGTTGCGTCATCGGTTTTACGGGAGACTTAGGCGATAAGGTAATTCCTAATATTGTGGGTGTGGACATAGGCTGTGGCATCTTGGTGCAGCCGTTTGTCTGCGTGAATGACATAGATTATCATGCTCTCAACGAGTTTATTCTTCACTACATACCGTCGGGCCGCAATTACCGGGACAACCGGTATGCGCCGCTCCCACAAAAGTATATGGATGTCTATCGCGAAGCCAAAGATATCATCAAACAGTTACGCTGCTATCGCGAGCTGAAGGAAACTAAACGCTTGAACGCCTCCATCGGTTCACTGGGCGGAGGTAACCATTTCATCGAACTGGATAAGGATGAATGCGGCATGACCTATCTTGTCGTTCACACCGGAAGCCGCAACTTGGGGAAACAGGTGGCGCAGATCTATCAGAAGCTGGCCGTGAAATGCCAGTCGGGTTGGGCCGAACTGATGGAAGAACAAAACCGCATGATTGCCGAATACAAAGCGGCGAGGCGTAAGGACGAGTTGCAGGATGCCATTCGCCAACTGCATAATTCGTTCAAGATGCGCAAACCCGCGATACCGCCCGACCTGTCCTATTTGGAAGGTGCTTATCGGGAGGACTATCTGTACGACATGCGCCTCTGCCAGCATTGGGCCAAGATGAACCGCAATCTGATTGCCAACCTTATCATGGATTACTTCATCTCCCAAGGCTATGTCGAATTGAAACAAAATGAACTGGCATTTGAGAGCGTGCATAACTACATCGGCGATGACAACATCATCCGCAAGGGGGCGATAGCCGCTTACAAGGGGCAAAAGTGCATCATCCCGCTGAACATGCGCGACGGGTCGCTTATCTGCATCGGCAAGGGCAATGCCGAGTGGAACAGTTCAGCCCCACACGGTGCCGGGCGCATCATGAGCCGTAGCCAGGCCTTCAAGAGCATCTCTATGGATGACTACCGCGCCTCCATGAAGGGCATATACAGCGAATGCCTGTCGGAAGAGACCAAGGACGAGTCGCCCATGGTGTACAAGCCGAAAGACGACATCATAGGCAACATCCATGACACTGTGGACATTGTGAATGTGATAAAGCCGATATATAATTTCAAAGCAGCGGAATAATATGGATGAACCTAAAGAATTGACAAATTTGAATCAAGGTGGTTATGGCTACCCGTTGGCCGACGTTTCCCATCTATCAGAAAAGGAGAAACAGGACTTGCTAAGACGCGGAATGCACATTCCGAAAGAATTGCATTCTGACGAGGAGTTTGAACAATGGGTAACACTATTTGCTGAATGGAACACGTACAGCTACAGCGACGGGCATAAGCCCACGGAGGAAGAAAGAAACTTCGAGAAAATGGTTACCGCAAGTTATGAACGTGGATTGTGGTATCACCGCAAGCATTTCAACGAATGGAAGAAAAAACACCTGCAACCGCTCATTGACGAGCTGGCGGAACACGCCGTCCATGATCCGCAATACGATTGGCAGTTCCTATACGAATTAGAGTATGCCAAGTTACGTTGCATGAGGGCTTATTTCTCACATTCCCTGATAGCGGACGAGAACGGCAACTTCGGCTTCAATCGTTGGATAGACACTTGTATCAGTCTATTGAAATATATCAAGGATGATGATTTGCACATCTCCCGACAGCAAATTGATCGGATGAATATCAGAAATGTAGGGGATATAGTTTCTTCCGCCCTAGTGGACGCTTATGAAGAAGCGCCTACACCAAGTGATGAAGAAGACGGTCTTCCCGACAGGCTCTATTATGGCAAGAAAATATATGTCCGCAAGATGGAGCGGCTGTATTATCGGATACGTCTTTACAAGATGAGGGAGTGGTGGGAATAAAGCAAACATTATAGGCAATAACTCCAAGAAAGGGATATCAGTATATTGGCATCCCTTTCTTAGTATGTTAATCCAGCTTGGGGTATTGCCTGCTCCTGAAACAAAATGAAACCTTAAATACAAGTAATGGCGGTTATCATGTCCCATTATTTCCTGACTTCGTCAACGCGTACCCCAAAATTCATCAGCAAACAATGGAGCGATACGTTGATGCCGTTTCATAAGCATAGTCTTATTGATAGTCTGCTTGCTTTGAGGCAATGTCATCTGTATAGTCACTATAGTTTTAGCAAGTTCGAGCACCTTGTCCACACTCATATTTATGTCGGATAGTTTCAGCAGACGTTCCAATTCCTTGTAAACTTTCAAGGCCACGAAGCAGATACAGACATGGGCTTCTATCCTGCGCCGTGTGAAGTGAAACATTGGTCTTATCTCAATCTTTGATTTTGATATGTGGAAGGCCCTTTCAACATGCCATAGGTTATGGTAGGCGGCATATACGTCATTGACGGATATATTCGTATTGGTAAGGTATCCTTTGAGACCATCCCATTTCGCATCTTTCTCCAGTTTCTCGTAATTGATGGTCACTTTCACATCTCCTTCCATTTTCAGGAACTTGTTGTATCCGCGCTTGTTGATATTGTCTTTGGTAAGAGTACCTCTGTGGTAGGCCTTCTCCAGACGGCGTATCCCTTTCTCCCGGTTATAAGCATCCTTTCGGGCACGGTCTTCCGTATATCCGACCAATAACCTCTGTCCGTTGCCTTTATCGTATTCAACCATCCGGCAGTCTGTCTTAGGCTGCTCCAGTATCCATTCCTGTATCTTCCTGCTCTCGTTCCTGATTTTCGCACCGATGATATACTTGTAACCGTTTGCTTCAAGGTCGGCTATATTATCGTTGTTCATCAACCCTGAGTCAGCCACCACGATAAAATCTTCCAGCTCATATTTCCGGACAAATTCCGTCACTACCGGAAGCATCGTGTGTCCCTTGTACTTGTTGCCCTCATGGATGCAATACGCAAGCGGATAGCCGCCAATGCTGACCAACAGTCCCAATATAATCTGAGGGTTCTGGTGACGCCCTTCCTTGGAGAAACCCGTTTTGCGAAGCTCGTCCTCATAGTCCGCTTCAAAATAGAGTGTGGTGACATCATAAAACAGCACACCGATATGGCCGCCTAAAATCTTCTTTGTGTGAAGGACGCTTATGTCCTGAACTATCTTATGCTGGTTATCGCTCAGTTTGTCCAAATAACGATAGATCTTCGACAGGCTGACGTCTTCATCAAAATGATTCTTCAGATACTCCACTGTGGCAGATTTGCTTGCAGGATAAGACAAGCGGGCTTTTACAAGCTGGCGGAACACCTCATCATCTATCCTGTTGAAGCCTACGTTGTCAAAGACACGGTCAAGTATCAGGTCCGCTCCATTGATGGAGATGTTGGTTATGCACGAAAGCATCTGTTCGGCATTCAGAAGTTCTGCATCACACTTCTTGCGTTCCTCACCGAAGAGATCCAGCCGTGGATGGCGGCGTTCCTGTTCCGCATCTATCCATTTATGACCTTTCATTATGAGAGAATCTATCTCTTCTTGAGTACGCGCTATACCTATAGTGGTAAGTTCCTTATAATAACCAGAAATCTTTTCTGCTACAACGATACTTACAGTGCCTGACCGATTCTTTTTTCGCTTGATAAACATACAAAAATGCTTTGCGTACCCCAAAATCAGGGTATGCAAAGTTACAAAACATTATCTATCAATATATTATAAATTTGATGTTTTTATAGTGACGAAGTCAGGATGAAACCTTAAATACAAGTAATGGCGGTTATCATGTCCCATTATTTGTATTTTCATTCATCCTTTGGTGAATTTTCAAATATCTCACGATGTTGAATGATTGTTTTGATGTGCTTTTGCGCCCACTCCGTCAATTGAATAATGAATGGGACGAGGGATGTGCCCGTTTCAGTCAAGCTATATTCCACTTTGGGAGGCACAATAGGATGAACAATTCTCTCTATCAGTTCATCAGCCTCCAATGTACGGAGCGTACCTGAAAGTACACGTGATGATATGTCGAGTATTAGTCTGCCAAGTTCATTGAAACGCAAAACTTTATTTTCGCTTAATATCAATATGACTAACAATGCCCATTTATTGCCGAAACGGGTAATCACATTTAGAACAGGACATATTTCAATGACTGTATTTGTTTTTTCTTTTTTCTCATACTACGTTATAAGGGTTATTTAGTTTAAAATGTAAAGTTAAAAGGTTCTGCTTAAAGATGAGATTAATTTCAGCATTTATCACGAGCAAAGACTCTAATTCCGTATTTATAGACGAATGCCTTCTTTCTCTTGCCCAATCTTCCAATCATACGCCCCTTTTGCCACATCGCCAACCTCTTTGAGTATATGACGGTGTTTAATTTCGTCAAAAGGCTGTCGGCTCTCCGCATAATCACAGAGCCATGCGCCGACCGCATTCTGCTGTTCGGTTGTTTCCCCGTACTCCTGCATCACATTCTTGATGTCGGCGGCTTCGGACGGGGCAAAGAATGACTTGTGCTGCTCCGTGCCGAAATGGATAATCGCATCTATGGCTCGCCGGAAAACCTCGCTTGCCTTGTAGAGCATATCCGCAAACAGACTTAGGATATGCCTGCTCGCTTTCAGCGTACTCTGCAACAGGCGGATGGTCTTGTCTTTCTCCGCTGTGGCTTGGCTCACCGCTTGGTTGATGCGCTGCTGCTCTCTGTCCTTTTGTTCCTGAAGTTGCCGTACCGCCTTGTCTCTTTCAATGGTAAGTAAACGGCTCTGCACCAAAGCCCTGTACGTATCTGTTTACTGTGGTTATCGCACAACAGATTCTTTAAGATTGATTGAATCTTGCTCTTAAAATTTGTATAGATTCCTCGATTCGCTTCAAGCCATTCCTGCATTTTCGCTTGAAAATGAAACTTATCAGGGGAAAGTTCCTTCATATTATTGTCCATATAAACAGCTCCGCTAAATGGTTAATCTTTGAGACATGCCAAAGGAATCACTTTAACTCCATCGGGACGAGAGTATGCCATTGTTCCACCCGTCATCACAATAAGCAAGTCTGGCTCCCGAATAGGCACCTGCTTCTCCGCCTTATTGTGTTCCTGTATAAGCCTTTTGAATTCGAGTAAGTGTTTAGCTCCTTCATCAATTTCGCTACTACCAAGTTTGCATTCTATCAAGGCATAACGCCCATCTTCCAGATGTAACACCAAATCAGCTTCCAGGCCATATCTATCTCTATAATAGGAAATACGACTATTGAAATCAGCTGTATATGCCTTCAAATCTCTGATGCACATCTGTTCAAATATGAAGCCAAAGGTTTTGAGTTGAGTCTCTA
>OIWT01000371.1_pt1 | contig 63781 bp, 92 predicted proteins | sample 1587701 | NCBI WGS metagenome assembly OIWT01 (sample SAMEA3888904, study PRJEB22519) | human gut metagenome | biome: human gut; feature: human-associated habitat; material: faeces | place: Denmark | collected 2009
AACTGATGATAAACGCTGCATTATCGCGTGTTTTGGAGGAGCCGAAAGGGAACGCGAAAATGGAGGCTATTTTTGCCATTCTGTTCTTTTCATACGCACAACTTAATTCCTGCTCCACAGTGTTTTCCAGCCACAGAGACGGCAATGGATCGAAGGGATTACGACTGGACGGAGCACTTTGTCTATGCCTTTTCCCCGAACTGGGACAGTTGGAAATGCATGTGCCGCTACTGTGGAATCACAATCGATATCAAGAAGGAGGTGATGAGCAACCACTTGATGGAGTGCCCCGTTTTCAACTCCGTTAGGATACGGATTCTGCATTATTGCATAGGCAAGGACGGTAAACAGGATCACGGAGTATAACAAGACAACAACACCGTATTCAGGAAATGCGATGATGTACAATGAAGAGAACATCTGTAGTGACTGACTGAAAGGGTCAATAGTAGATCCGGTGAATCGTCTGCGAATGGGGGTGATTACCGACGATGTGAGCAACTATTCCATGCAGTGCTACATCAACGCTGGTTTGGGAGGAAGGAGTCTGTCATGCCGTAGCGGAGTCCTCCTTTTTGTTTTCGCTGTCTTCGGTTTGTACTGGAGAGGCAAATCGCAATTACGCTTATATCCGCGATGCATTTCATTTGCCAGCATCTCGTGTCTATTCCAGGTGTGCTATGGGTGGGTTGTTTCCTGTAGTGTGAGCGACATGTTCAGCAAGGAGCTGATGCGGAGAGATGGAGACAACTGTCAGTGTCTTCTCGTTGTATCCGACATCAATATGCGATACCAGCTGCTCATGGAGGCCATTCAGGTGATGATGGGAATGCGTTCTGATCTGCTAGAAGGGTTTAAGCATCATGTGCTCGTCTCCCCTCTGCCTCACCGAAGCGGAGGCGGTCATGCTTTGCAAGGCGTCTCTTGTCCAGGGCAACACTTTTCACATCATCAACCCCTTGCGTTTCTACGGCATGGTTCAAATCGTCATTACGTCTTCCTCTTCTTACCACTAGGCGCGTCTGCTGGTTCAGTCCTACTGTCTCGGCGAGATCACGCACGTGAGCATCGACTCCTTCGCCTTCGATTCCCCGGGCGTTTCATCCGAGGAGCACTTCTTCGTATCAGGCGTCTCCAACTGCACTTCGCGACTGGGCATCCCTGCCTACGAAGTGCTGCGGTTCGTGACGGTGAAGCCGGTGTATCGATTGATGGCCTGTTTGTTCTCGTCCGGGCGAACCGCGATGGACGACATGTCCCTCATCCGCTTGGAGCTGGAGGGGGGCTGCATCGCCACACTGAACCTATCTACCTGCTCTCCGCTGCATTCCAACGATTTTGTGCTGCGGGTTGTGGGCAGCTGCGGCTCGCTGGAGTGGACGAATCAGCGATGCAATGTGGGAGTGGGGTAGAGAGCTGAGAAACAGGAACTGCGCGTTCGGTTTGTTAACGAGGAGAGTGTGACGTTGACTCCGGAGGTCGAGTCCTTCAGGGGCATCTCGATCCGCTCCTACTTCAACAATTCTCGCGGGAGAGAGGGCTATCTGGACGCTCTGTACAATATGTTCCACTGCTTTTACTCCTCCATTTCATATGCCAATAACGAAGAGTCGTTTCTGCCTGTGGGGGTGAATCGCGGCGATGAAGCGTAGGTAACGGTAAGCGAGGCCATGGAGAGTATTCTTTTCCTTTCTACATGCCTGACGAGCCACAATCACGCTAATAGTTGGATCGAAATGGTGACTCCACAGATATAGCGACCCGTGCTTGTTCCAACAAACCCGCATATATTACTTCTTTTCACTATCTAAAATACCCACTTTCGCATCCTCGATCTGCGCATTGTTGATCACCACCTCCACGTCGTCCTTCTTCTCCGGGATGATGGACTCGTCGTAGTTGCTGCTCTCGGGAATCATCTGCACAACGGGCTTCTCTCCCTCCTTCTCAGGGGGCATCTCGTAATGCGCGCCCGCTCCGCCGGCCAAAAGCAGCTGCTGGTGATGCTTGTACGGATTCATCATCTCCACCGAGAAGATGCACACGCCCTCCAGCGATCGCAGCGCATTGTCGATCTTGTCCTTGTTTGTGAAAATGTCGTCAAGCGACGCGTTCTGCGGCGGGCACACGCGCGCGATCGTCTGACTAGCCCTCACTCGCCTCCGTCGCACTCACATGAACGATCCCGAACGACGCGCCAAAATCTCCTCGATTTTGAAGTCGTCGCTCTTCACGTTGTTCACCGCCGTGATGATCTTCAGGCGCGTCTTGTCGTCCACGCCCAGCTACGCCTCACCGCCCCCGCCCAGCCCCACGTCGAGCGCCTCGCGCATGGAGTCTCGGCAGATGTCGTAGCCCGTCTTCAGAATGGTGTAGCCCACCATAGCACCGCCGATCGGGTCCAGCCACGGCGCGCCGATGTACTACGCATCACCGCACGAACCGGTGCGCACGCGTCCGCAGAGGCCGGCGAGCGCGACAATGGAGGAGAGCGCGTCGGCGCGGTGGTGCAGCGCGTTCGCGTACAGCACGTTGCTGTCGTACTTCTTGGCCAGCCGGTTGGACCACTAGGCGTGAGGCGAACCCTTAAGGGCTACGGCGTAGATCCAGAACTTGATGACGATCGTGCCGGCGACCGTGCCGACGCCAATCGAGTTCAGGAGGAAGTAGTACTTCGGGTCGTTCACCAGCGTCGTGTGGGCCACGGCGGCCACTTCCGCGGAGGCGGCGCCCGCTTCCAGGAGGGAGGGATCCACCACGGGAGGGTGGATCATGACCATGAAGAGATCGTAGGCGTGGACGAAAACGGCGCACGCGGTGCCGATGAGCACGCTGCCCACAGCCATGCAGGACAACTAGGCGTCAAGAGGAGGGGGGAGGAAGACGGTTTCAATCTTGCCGTAGCCGAAGACCCACTTCTTGTTGGGAGGTCTTCTGCAGATGCTGACGCACGCGAGGGTCACGAGATCGACGACCATGGACGACAAAGAATGGGCAGCATCGGCGATGATCGATGTGGAATTGAGAAGCCACCCCACGCCTCCCTTCACCGTGGTCATGAAAATATCCACCCCCAAGCTCCAGTACGCAATCTTCTGCGACTCCTGTTGCTGCTCCAACTCCCTCTGCGACATCTTCTGCTTGTTGCCGTTGTGCTTGAAACGGGCGAATCCGTTCTGGAGCGTGAGCGATGGGAAGAAAACGTACCATAGAAAAGGGATCGAGGGGGGAAAAGCTCGCTTGCGCGTAGTACTGGACGGAGGGCGCGCCCATGTTGCGACCCGTCAGACTGCACAAAGAGCGAGCCATAATGGGAGTGCTGCGGCGCCCGAAGGTGGCAGTCACTCTCCCAATATTCCTAAGCAGGCAATACTCACTTCGTAGCATTCTTCTGCTCAAAACGATGAATAAGCGTACTGAAGGTGGAACTCCCGATTTCCTCCCGATTTCGGATTCCGGTTTTTGAAAAGAAACGCAATTTTCTCGATAACGGCTGAGTGAGAGAGGGCATCCGCGGGCATGAACGATACGTCGCAAGAGCACATTGCTGTGGCAGTGCGTGTGCGACCGTTGAATGCGCGAGAAGTGAGTTCTGCGCAGAGCGAGCGATTCTCCATAGATGAATCAGGGCGATCGTTCTTGCTGGAGGTGCAACTCGGATTTGAATTGTCTGCACCAAGTCGATGAAAAGGGCTCCCTCATTCCCAACTCCGTGTACACGTATGGTACTGCCGCACTTCTGCACCTCTCATCTTCCTAGATTGCGTGTTTGGGCCGGAGGATACGACGGAGCGCGTGTATTCGGGAGTGGGAAAACACATAGTGGACAGTTTTATGCAGGGAATCAACGGTGATTGCCTATTCAATCCCGTTATGCCTATAGGAACCATATTCGCATACGGACAAACATCTTCAGGCAAAACATATACGATGCACGGGGACGAGAGTTCTCCCGGGCTTCTCTACCTCGCATCGAAGGACATATTCGATTACGTGAACCGCACCTCGTCGCGGGAGTTCATTCTCCGCGCGTCCTACGTGGAGATCTACAAGGAGGAGGTAAAGGACCTGCTCGACCCCTCCACTCCAACGCTGCGCATTCGCGAGAGCTACGAGCGTGGTGTGTACGTGGAATCGAAGGAGGAGGTGATTCACAACTACCAGGAGATTCTGAACGTTTCCTTTGCTACTCCCATTAATCCCCTAGCTTCTCAGCGTCGGCGAGAAGAATCGCCACGTGGGCGTGACCAACATGAATCAGCAATCGTCTCGCTCTCACACCATCTTCAAGATCGTTTGCGAGAGCCGTCTCCGCGACGAGGCGCTCTCCGGCGTGACGGACCCTGGCGGCGTGCTCGTCGGGCAGCTGTCGTTGGTGGACTTGGCGGGCTCCGAGTCGGTTCGCTTCACGGGCGCCACGGGAGAGACGCTGGACGAGGCGCGGAAGATCAACCTGTCGCTGTCGGTGTTGTCGCGCGTGATCGCCTCTCTGGCCAGCAAGTCGGAGAATAGCCACGTGTCCTACCGCGACTCGAAGCTGACGCGCATTCTGCAGTCCTCGCTGGATGGCAACGCTCGCACCGCGATCATCGCGTGCGTCACGCCGTCGTCGTCCTTCTGCGTGAGAGCCGCGCGGGCGCGTGAGGCGTAGTACGAGACGATCAGCACGCTGAAGTTCGCGCAGCGCGCCAAGAGCATTCACACGTCGGCGAGGGTGAACGAGCTGCTGGACGACAAGGGCGTCATCCGCAAGCTGAAGAAGGAGATCGAGGACCTGAAGCGGCAGCTGAAGGGGAATCTGGTTGTGGCGTCGCCTGCTGTGCCTGCTGTGCCTGCTATGCCTGCTGTGCCGGCTACTCCGGATGCAGCTGCGAGTGTGGCGCCTTCTGCTGCGATACAGACGACAAAGGCGGAGGAGGTGGAGCAGGTGCGTAAGGCGGAGCAGGAGAAGGCGCAGCGGGAACAGGAAGCCCTGCAGAACCAGCTGGCGGAGGCGTTGCGACGCATCGAAAGGGCGCAGGAGGAGGCGGAGAACGCCAAGAAGGAGAGCGCGAAGAAGGGAGGCGAGGTGGAGGAGCTGACGGCGACGCTGACTCCGCTGCAGTGGGCGTTGACTAAAAACTTCACACACAGATTGCAGCTGGAGGAAATGGCGAAGCGCGACGCGGCATGGCTGGCGGCGTGGCGGCAGCTTCCCGAGCACGCGGAGGAGACGATGGATGCAGCGCTACAGAAAGCCCTCACGGAGATCGCGCAGCTGCGGGAGAACCAGCAGGGCCTGGAGCAGCGCCTCGCCACGGCGGAATCGGCGCAGGCGACGCTGAAGCGCGTGGAGGCGGAGTGGAGTGGGCTGGTGGCGGAGAAGGCGAGCGCGGAGGCGGAGCGCGCGGCGCTGGAGAAGAAGGTGGCGGAGATGACGGACACGATGGAGGGCGTGCTGAAGAACGTGGAGGCGCTGTACAGCACGGAGTGCGAGGAGCGGCAGAAGGCGGCGGCGCTAGAGGCGGCCGTGGCGGCGGTGATGAAGGAGCGCGACACGCTGCAGGAGTCAGTGACAGCTGCGGCGAAGGAGCGCGCGGCGCTGCAGGAATCGGTGGAGGCGCAGGAGGCGGTGAACAAGGCGCTGCAGGCGCAGTCGGCGATGCTGGGCCAGAAGCAGCGGTCGATGAAGCACCAGTGGTCCAGCGAGGTGGGCCAGCTGCGCAAGGCGAAGGAGGAGCTGAGCAAGCGGCTGGGCAGCGCGGTGGCGGAGGAGAAGCGACTGCGCGCGGTGCTGGCGGAGAAGGAGGCGAGTCTGCAGTCGTCGTCGCAGTGCATTCAGCAGATGACGCTGGAGCTGCACACGCTGCAGACGGTGATCGCGTCGAATGACGATGCGATCGACGAGTTGGAGGCGTGCGAGGTGGTGAGCAATGATGATTTGAGTCGGCTGAAGGAGGTGTTTTTGCACCAGAAGCAGGAGTTGCTGAGGAGTGACAAGGAGGTGAAGGAGACGCGTGTGCTGAACGAGGAGCTGATGCGGAGTGTGGAGGGGAAGGAACGTGAGCTGAATCAGATGGAGTGCGAGTTGAACGAGGCGAGGGAAGGGAAGCAGGAGTTGGAGGAGGCGATGGAGAAGGAGTGTGCGGCGAAGGAGGCGTTGTGTGGTGAGGTGAATGCGTTGAAGGAGAAGGAGGCGAAGATGGAGGAGGCGTTGAAGGTGAAGAAGGAGGAGTTGAAGGAAAAGGAAGAGGAGTTGAAGATGATAATGGGGGAGTTGAAGGAAAAGGAGAAGGACTGGATAGAAAGAGAAGCAACACTCACCACCCAACTGAGAGAGAAGGAAGCCGAGCTGAAGAGGAAAGAAGACGAACGCAAGGAGAAGGAGGCAAACCTGACTACGCAGCTGCAGGCGAAGGAACGAGAGCTGCGAGAGAAGGAAACCCAGCTCAACGAGCACTTCCCCTCCACCGTGGAGAACGACTCGCCGTCCACCATGAGTGAGTCGGTGCTGCACGACGATCGGCCCACGGTGGAGGCGCTGCAGGAGGACAAGACCCGCCTGCAGACGGAGCTGACGGAGTCGCAGGACCGCGTGGCGCGCCTACAGCAGACGATCCGGTCGAAGTACGCGGAGTACAAGCAGATGAAGGACACGGTGAAGGAGGCGCAGGAGGCGGCGACGCGGCTCAGCGCGGACTTCGACAAGCTGCGGAAGAAGTACACGGCGGCGAAGACGCGGATCGCGCACCTGGAGAAGAGCAAGCTGAGCACATCGGAGATGGAGAAGATCAAGCAGCTGCTGAAGACGAAGGAGGCGATGCGCGAGGAGTGTCAGGGCCTGCGGGCGGAGTCGAAGCAACTCCACGAGCAGCTCAGCACCATGAAGGAAGAAATGACGAGTGCGGGAGAGAGGCGGGGATGAGGCGTAGAGCTGAAGAGCGATCTGAACGACTCCACGCGGAGTTTGAGGGAGAAGGACTTGAAGATCGACGAGCTGGAGTCGGATCTGAAGGAAGTGCAGAACTCGACGACGTCGGTGTACGGGAACCAGTTCCTCGAAAACGAGAACCTCATGCTGAGCGTGAAGGTGAACGAGCTGCAGCAGCAACTGACCGAAGCGAACAATAAACTAAGACGGGCGAGCGAGACGCCACGCAAGAATCGGCGACGGGAGGAGGCTCCGCGGCAAGCGCAGTCCCCCGCGAAGCGAAACAAGGTTTCAGAATTTGACCTTGATGATCCTTCCAAGTGTAACACTCAGTAGTGCTGTGTTTGTTCGAAAGGAACGGTCGAAGGGGCGATTGGACAGGGAGCAGTCGTTGGGAAAACGAGTGACACAAATGGGCCCGATTTTTGTGCGTCCATTCTTGGTTTTCTCAGAAGACCATCGGAAGCGCAACATGAACGACATTTGCGAATCTGCGTGGTATGTGGAGATCACCAAGCACAAAGACAGCACCGACAATTACAAGGCCGAGGACTGCAGCGTTTTGGAGGCGCTGAACGAAATCATCTGCTCCACGAAGGGAGATAAGAACTACCACCCTTCTCCCGTGGAGTTCTTTTCGTGCATCATGTCCACACTCGCCGGAAGCAGCGAGCACTGCCGCAGCGTACGCGTAGAATGGTCGGTATAATCGTGTAGTTGTTCTATTTGCTGCAGCTCGTCCTTCCCGAAGTGTCCGACAACGTGAAGCGCCTGAAGTGCAACGACTGCTTGGACATTTTGCTGAACGTGTACAAATCGCAGCAGGGAGACATGGAGCCCTCCGCGATGCGCTCTCTCGCCTCCTGCCTCACGGAGATCCTCATCGTGCAGGAAACGAACAAGGAGCTGTGGGAGTCGGGAATCGTGAAGCGCTCCTTCTCGACGCTGCTCAGCTTCTGCATGAACGACAACAGCAAGGTGCGCCACCACGTGCAGGACGAGCTGCTGCGGATCCTGCAGTTCCACTACGAGCGCACGTTTGCGGTGACCTCCCACCAGATCTTGCGCCAGCTCGAGATTCTGCTGAAGTCCTTCAATGAGGACGATTACCACGACGTCATTAACTTTTTGCTGTTCATCGCAAAGTCCTGCCTCGTCCTCCACAACGATATCTACCCCTCGCTGTTCTCCAGCCTCCTGAAGGTATCAATTCTCCTCGCACTCGACCTTAGCTGCGCAGCCACCGCTGCACGTTCGTGGACTACCGCAGTCTTCGCCCGATCGAGATCATCCTTGACAGCACTCGCTTCGTCGCCGACGCCACCCTCGACGCCACCTTCCAGTCGCTGCAGTCGCTCCCAGCCCAGGCCACCGACAACGAGAAGGACGTGTCGGAGTACCACATCGTTTGCCTCCAGCTGGTTCGCCACTACCTCCAGCAGCAGCACCCCGACTGCGAGCCCATGTTCGTCGCTGCCACCAAGGCCGTGCTCGCCTGCTTCGCCTCCGCCAACGCGGCGCTGCACAAGTCGCTGTCCATCTACCTGATCTCCTACTACGCCAGCCTGGCGTCGGTGGTGCGTGAGTGTGTGAGCAATCATCCATAGAACGTGAGTATGAGCACGGCACACCAGGTGGTCCAGCTCTATCTCGACACGCTCCAGTTCAAGTACCAGCACGCCTGGACCTACATCCTCCCCGCGCTCTCCGCCATGACCAAATTCCTGGGGTATTTGTACCCGCAGCTGTTCCGCCCGCTCCTGCAGCAGCTCGTCGCCATCTTCGACTCCTCCATCCGCGGCGATGCCTCGTTCGCGAGCACGGCGGAACTCACGCGTAGGTTCGAGGTGATCCTGACGAAGACGCTGGGCTACTGCATGGAGGCGGTGGGTGTGGAGGAGTTCATGAAGTCGCTTGACATGGTGGTAGGTGTGGTGGTGGGAGTTTCATCGCAGGACCCTGAAACGCACCTCCCATTGGAGAGTCACTACTTCTTGTTCGAGCTCATCTCCGACCACGCGAAGCACACGCACTCCTCTCTCGCCTTCTTCTTCCAGGAGTGATTGTCTCCCACCCCCCTCACCCCAAGAATTCTACCCATCGCCAAGGCCTGTCACATCGCCGAGCAGCGCGCCACCAGCCCCGTCGCCAAGCGTCGCTTCCACACGTACGTGTTGGACCTGTGGGGCCTGTTCGCCTCCTTCTGCGTGTGCTGCGACGACTGCGCCACGGCCGTGCCCGCCTTCTGCACCAGCATCCTGGGCGCGATGACGGACAAGACCTACCCCGAGCTGGGCATCATCGTCTGCAAGGGGCTGGCCCTGCTGATCCACAGCAATCAGCTGGCGCTGCGCGAGCCGCAGGCGGAGGAGGAGGCGGAGAAGGACGACGATGACAGCGAATCCGCCATGAGCGAGGAGGATGCGAAGGCGCCGCTGGAGGACGCGGAGGACGAGCAGGTGGGTTTGCTGCGCTCTCTTCACCGTAGCTTCCGTTCCTGAGCATTCTGGCGTCCACACGCTCCCCCCGGATTTCGAAGGACGTGGCGCAGGCGAACATCGCCGCGCTGCAACAGCTGTGCGAGAACATCCTGCTGACGCTGCTGGCGCTGTACGAGCAGTGGCACGGCGACTTCTCCGAGGAAATCCCGCGCTTTTCGGGCATCGGCAAGGGCGGCGACATCTCGAACGTGCAGGTGGTGCGCTGCGCGATCGAGGCGGTGTTCAGCATCAGCGCGCCGGAGCTGGTGAGCAAGATGCTGAACCAGGTGCTGAGCAAGCTGCTGGTCGCCTTCACCAACGACGACCCCGCCAGCGTGGAGCGGTGCGCCGGACAGAGCATCATCCTGTCAGGCCTGCTGTCGACGGTGATTCAGTACGTGAAGGACGAGGGTGGGCGCGTGGGAGCGGGTTGAGCGTAGAGGTGTCGATCATCCTGCGCTGCATCCGCCCGCACCTGTCGGACGAGACAGTGCCGGTGCTGCAGAAGCGCGTGTACTTCTGCCTGCTCCGCATCTGTCACTACCACGCGCCGTTCATCGTGAGCACGATGTTGGCGGAATTCTCATCGCTTCTCATGGAGTCGATTCTCACTCTCAACATCGTCAGCAAACGCTACCGTCTCAAGTGCCTCTTCTTCGTCTGCAAGGCACTCTCGGCGCAAAACCCCGAACACATCCAGTTCTGCATGTCCCTGCTCCCCGAAGTCATTCTCTGCCTGAAGGACGCTTCCAAGAAGGTCCGCGCCATCTGCTATGACCTCATCGTCCTCTTCGCGGAGCTCATGCACAACTCCTCCGTCGCCTACGAGCTGCCCGACCACACGCAGGCGCAGGCCTCACTCCAGCAGTTCCTGGTGACGCTGACGGCCTGTCTGGTGTCGGAGAACCCGCACATGCAGGCCGCTGCGTTGATGAGCATTTCCTGCGTGGTGAACCATTTCCGCGGGGAAGAGGCGCTGCGCGACGTGGAGCTGCGCGTGCTGCAGCTGGTGTACAGCCTGATCAAGGAGAACAATCGCGAGCTGGTGAAGGCGTGTCTGAAGTACATCCAGAAGTGCGTGCGCGTGCTGGGCGACGACGATCTGGCGGCGGAGAAGGCGAACATGGTGCAGGCGGTGATGGTGGATTGCGGCGGCAACAAGAACCGGTACCGCGCGCGCGTAGCGGTCAAGGCGAAGAATGACCGGTAGATCAAGAGCATTCTGGAGGCGATGCTGAAGCGATTGGGCGAGGAGGCGGTGAAGGAGCTGATTCCCACGGAAGATCAGCCCCTGCTGGCAGCGATTCTGAAGGCGGAGCGGAAGAAGAGCGGCGCAAAGGTGAGAGAAGGCGAGGTGAGTGAAGCGTAGAAGGAGGAGGAGACGCCCCTGCAGACGCAGCGCAAGCGGTGGATCCACGAGGGCGAGGAACCGATCGATTTGCTGAACGTGGAGGACGTAGCGAAGGGCATTCGGAGCCGCCGCGAGGAGGAGAGCGACGAGGAGGAGGTGGACGTGAACGGGAAGGGTGAGGCGTAGGTGGAGATGGACGAAAACGGGAAGATTATTGTCAGAGAGGAGGAGGAGGAGGAGCCGAAGCGAGAAAAGCGGGCTGCGCCGTCGGAGTCGGTGGTGGAGGAGGAGAAGCCGAAGGGACGGGAGAGGAAGATTCGCCGCATTCGCAGAGACGACAGCGGGGAGCAGGACGGCTCGCGATTCCGATCGGACAAGGCAAAGGGAGACATGAAGAAGGGAAACGTCCAGCCGTACGCGTACATCCGCCTGGACTCGAGAATGCTGAGCAAGAAGAAGCAGAGCCAGTCGCTGGGCAAGTTCAACAATCTGATCGGCGCGGCGAAGAAGGGCGCTCGCGAGGGATCTGGGAAGAGAAGAAGACAGAACTAGTGGTGTTTGAGTTTATTTCGTTCCTTTGCGTTGTTTGTTGCATTCTTCGTTTTGCAAAACGGCCTCCCTGGAAATGGACAGCAAACTCATCACGGGCGACCCCTACTTTTACGCGCAGCAGTACGAGAGCGTCGCTGGCGCTCAACCCTAGGACATTTGACAAACGGCTGAAGGAAACGAAGGACTTGTTCGAGAAATGGAAGGTGCTGACGGATTCCAAGAACCAGTCCGTGCCGAGCGACCAGTTGCGACAATACACGAGGGGTGGGCCCTGCCGCTGTTCCCTTCACCCTAGACCTTCTTTCCCACCTGGACGACATGGAGAATCTGATCTCGGAGCTAACGCGCTGCATGGCGATCATCGAGAAGAACCACGACTCGTCCCGTTTCAAGGGCATCGACAGTGTAGTCTCTGTTGTTGAAGTCGACTGTAGGACGAGATGGAGCGAAGACGCAAGTACTTGGACGACATCAAGCTCATCGTCCACTCCATCCGCGACAACATGCGGAAGCAGCGACTCACCATTCGGAAGGAGCAGAAGACGATTCGGGAAGACCTGCTCAATGACAAGCCTGTTGAGGACGAGGAGCACCTGGCGGAGCAGGGGAGACGCTACATAAAGGAGGTGTGCGGTTGTGTGCCGGAATGAGCAATAGCAGCTGGTGAAGGAGCAGGAGGAGATGATCGATCAGATCAGCTCCGGCGTGCAGAGGCTGAACGACATGGCGCACACGATCCAGGACGAGATCCAGCAGCACGACAGGCTGATCGACACCGTGGAGATCCAGGTGGATGTGGCCCAGACGAAGCTGGAACACAACAAACGGCAAGTGGAGCGCATTCTGCAGACAAACAGTGGACAAGCGGTTGCGGAGTGAGGGGTAGATTGGTGCCAAATCAAGGCAATCATCATCCTCTTCATCGTTGCGGTGTTTTACGTGTTCTATACTCTATTCCTGTGCTCCTCTTTGTGACAAACACACCACACGCACACCACGTGGTTGCCCTGGTAATTGCCTCCATTTCCGCCCTGCGTCTGCACCTGCTGGTTCCCGTGGCTCATCCGCGTCTTCTGCTGCTGCATGGCGTTCGGGAACTGAATGTGTCCCTGCATGTTCTGTGCATTGCGGTACATCATTCCATTCATCGGAGTCGCGATGCCGCCTCGCGCATGGTTCAGATCGTTCCCGTATCCCTGCATCGGCACCTGCGTCTCACACCCCTCGCCCATTCTCACCTCCGTTACTGTGTTGTTCACCACCACATTGCTCTGGCTCCCCTCCTTTCGCACATTCCCCGCGGCTTGCGGGAATGGCTTCGGGTTGCGCAGCTGCTGCTTCTGCGTCGTGAGATAGTGCTGCAGGAACCGCATGTTGCTGCGCGCCAGCTGCGGCGCCGACGTGTAGAACGCGTGCGGCGCCTTCGACGGTTGCGCGTGCTCCAAACGGCGCGCCGAGGAGTCTGCCAGACGTTGTAACTTCAGCAGTGGCGGCATCTCTTCGTCCTCGCGGCGCGCGCGCTTTCTGCCCGTCACGCCGTCCTCCGTCGCCTCCGACATCTCCGTCACCCACTCGACGAAGGGCGGCTCGTGCAGCGAGGCGGCGGGCGGCGCGGCGAGCGGTGCGGACACGGGCGTCTGGGCAGGCAGGTCGCGCGTCAGGAGCGGCGTGGCGGCCTTCTTCTCCTCCGGGGCGTCGTCGCAGCAGATATCGTCCAGCTCGTTGCGGCGCGCCTCCTTCGCCTCCTCCTTCTCCTCCTCCTCGCCCAGTAGTCCCAACGGCACGCTGTCCTTGCCCGCCAGTGACCCGAAGTCGCCCAGCTCCTTCAGCTCTAGCGGGAGCAGCCCGAACGGCGGCTCGCCGGTGGACACGGCGTCGGGCTCGCGCGGCTCCTCCTTCACCTCCGGCAGCACCAGGTTCTTCTCCTCCAGCAGGCGCCGCGCGTCCACCAGCGCGCTGGGGTACGGCACGATGATGTTCTCTTGCGGCTTGCGGCCGGGGTTGAGCAGGTGCTTGAATTTGGTGTCGTCCTCGAAGGTCACCACCGCCAGGGGCAGCGCCTCCGCCGCCTTGTGCCGCAGCTCGATGACGTTCGGAGGGCGCGGCACGGAGATCGGCCGGATCGGCACGCTGCCCGACTGGCTCTTGCCCGTGTCGTTGCCGGCGTCCATGGCCAGCGTGCCGACGGCGGGCGGCGAGCGCAGCGCCGCGGGCTTGGTGATGGTGGACTTGAAGGAGGAGGGCGGGTCGGGGCGGAGGTAACGGCGCAGCAGGGCCGAAGGATCGGCCTCCGCGGCGACGAAGGCGGAGTCGACCTCCTTCAGCTTCGCCTCGAAGGATGCCGGTAATGCGTTCGCCTCGAACAGCGCCGAGTCCACCGCCTTTGTCCGCACCGACGTGAACAGCGCCTGCAATGGGCTTGTCACCTTCTCCGCTGTCTGTTGAGCAGCCTCGTCAGACCGCTGGGACGCTTCGGCCGTGCTCGTGGCGAGTTTTACCGACTCGGCGAACTCGTTCTTGCGATGCGACAGGGAGTAGCGAGGAATGAGGAAGAACCGCGCCTCGCTCGGCACCGCCGCGCTGATCACGTCCCGGTTCTTCTCCAAGAAGGCCCAGCGCATGGAGCAGTCACGTCGCAGGCGCGCACGGTAGTTGACCTCCTCCAGGAGGAACACGGAGCAGATGAAGGCCCAGCCAGTGCCGAACTGCAGCACCATCGCCATCAGCATCTCGTCCTCCTTCTTCGACCAGATGAACGAGTGGTTCAGACGCCGGTAGATGTGGTTCCCGATGGACCCCGGCTTCGCCTTCTCCTCCGCCTCCGCGCCGTCGCGCTGGCGCTTGCGGTTGCGCTTGTTCTTGGTGCTCTCGGACAGGTCGCTCGTCTTTGACACGAAGAATGACAAGTTGAACGACGCCGGCGCGTTCAGCTTCTCCGGCAACAGCGTGTAGCGGTTCTTCTCCAAGTCCGGCGTGCCGTACAAAAACGAGTCGATTTCGTAGCCCGCGTTCTCGTTGTGGATCGCCGTCATGCTCTCGCCCCACGCCGCCAGGAGTCGCTCCACGCCTGTGTACTGTCCGTTCGACACGGGCTGCAGCGCCAGCTCCGACGCGCTGCCCGTCAGGCCCAGCGGGTTCAGCGCGAACTCGGAGGGCGCCTCGGCCGGCAGCAGCGGCGCCGCGCCCATCGGCTTCACCATGTCCCATTCATTGACGTGTGTCCAGGTGACCTGCGCGGGGTACGGCGTGACTTGTTCCGTATCCAGCGGCGGCACAGGGAACACGGGCACCGACACGTTGCGCAGCACGGTGGGTGGAGAGAGGAGGAAGTGCAGCGCCTCGGCGTTGAGCGGCTGCGCGTCGGGCGCGGGCAGCGTCTCGTGCGGGTACTTCTTCACGACGGCGAAGCAGTAGGAGAGGAGCGGGATGTCACGGCACAGGGACTGCAACCGCAAGTTCTCCGCCAGCTCGCGCTCCTGCGGCGTCTCCTCCGTGGCGTCGGCGATGCGCGGCGAGGTTACGGACAGTGCGGGGAAGTCTATGTTTGATGGGAGAGCACTATTATAACCCTCGTTCTCGCGCCAGAGGAAGTCGTGACTGTCGTGGTAGGCTTCGAAGGCGGTCCACTCGCCCTCGTCCCAGATTTGGAAGAGCGCGCTGCGCGTCTCCTTCTTCTCCTTCGGTCTATACATCACGCGCCTCTCCCTCTCTCACATATTCATGCTAAACAGAACGCGCACCGCCTCCGACGTCGCCTCCTCTCTCTTCTTCTCGTTCTCGCTGCACGAGAAGGACAGCCGCGCCTCCAGCTCGCTCGCCACCTCCACCACCGTCGCGTGCGCGTTCGCCTTCGTCGCCAGCATGAAAAGGACGTTATGGTACACATCACGGCAACGCACCGACTTCGCCTTCTCGCACACGATCACAGACTGCACCACCGGAGCCAAGTAGTGGCACTTGAAGTGCGTCGCCTCGGGATTGGCGAACCGCACCAAGCACAACACGCCCACCGTGCCGGCGGATGACGTGTTGAAGCGCGTCACGCTCTCGCTGTCCCAGAAGGCGCTTGGACTGGAATTCGTGGGATCCCCTCGCAGCTCCACGAGATGCAGACCTTGTCGCCGCAGGACGCAGGCCACGGCGTACAGGAACTTCTCCGACTCCACGATCAGCAGCATTTTCGTCTGCTTCCTGCGACCCTCCACCACTAGGTCCAGTACGTGCCGCATCCGGCTGCTCATCAACGTAACGCCCGATGAAACCTCCGATGAAACTCCTGATGAAACGCCTGTGGGGTCTGCGGAGGGCAGCGAAGCCAGCGCATCCAAGTAGGCTGTTTCTTGCCGCTTCTGCTCGGCGGAGAGCCACTTGTACCGGAAGTCACAGCCCGTGAGCAGCGGCGACGCAGCCGTCACCTTCGCGCCCACGCGGGGGATCCCACGGATTTCACTCCGCGTCACGTAGGGGTTGAAGACTTCGCGGCGCTGCAGCCGCTGCTGGAGCAGGTCGACGGGAACCTCGTGCACGGAGCACCCGTAGCTCAGCGGCTTCTCGAGCGGTCCGTCGGCCGTCAGGAGATCGACCTCGCGCTGCTTGAGCTTCTGCGGCGTGTAGTAGAAGATGCTGAGGCGCGTGGCGAGCACCTGCTCGTAGGGCGAGGGCACGGAGAAGCTCCAGAGCCACTTGGGCCAGGCGAGCGTGATCGGCGGCAGGCGGCAGGGCAGCGGCGCGGGGAAGCAGGAGAAGAAGTCGAGCTGGTGGTGGAGGAGCAGCATCGCCTCCAGCACCGCCCGCGCGGTCGGCACAGCGTCCAGCTGCTCCTCGAAGGCGTCCAGCAGACCGTCGCGCAGCGCCGCCTCGGTGCGCGAGAAGGGCACCGTGTGGGTGTCGATGGTAAAGGCGCACTGCCCGCCCTCGCCGCTGTCCTTCGAGCTGCGGTTTTGCCGCGTGGAGCCGTGCTTCGTGACCGGCACCACGAAGACGCCCGAGGCGACGAGCGATGCCAGGTCGGTGTCTTCGGCGGCGTGGGGGAAGAGGAGGGGGAGGATGGAGGCGGACATGACCTTAGCCGTGTCCTGGATCAGCACGGCGTGCGCCACGCCACCTCGCATCGCGCCAGTGGCTTCAGTGGGCATGGCAGGCGTAGCGATGAGGGTGGTGAGAGAGTGGCTGACGGAGGTGAAGGCAAGCAGGGCGCAGGGCGCGTGGGGCAGCGGCTGGCAGGTGCTCGGTGAGAGCACCAGCACGCTGCGCCGACGACAGGACACGGACTCGCCCTTCTCCGCGCGCAGCACCTCCAGACGAGGGAAGCGTGCGTGCAGCAGAACGACGAGCAGCGGAGCGGCCTCCTCGGGCACCAGCGCCACGCCGAAGCCCTCGTCGCAGAAGCGGAAGACCTCGCAGGCGCGCAGCAGCACGGCGCTCCACGCGGGGTTGTGCTCGCTCACGTCCACCACCGCCGGCAGCCCCCGCGCCTGGCACTCTCGCAAGTACTCCTCCACGCACTCGCAGCCCGTCGGGTAGGCGAGTTCCCCCTTTGTAGACTTGGTGGGCTCCCCCTTGATAGCTTTGGCGGGCTCAGCAGGCTCAGCAGGCTCGGCAGGCTCAGAAGTGTGGGAGAGAAGGAGGAGGGGTTTGGCGGGCGCGGGCTGAACAGGAGCGGGTTTCTTGGAGGCGATGCCCTCCTCCTTGGCGGTGCGCACCTTCCGCCAGAAGTCGTTCACCATCGAGGCGAGGAGGTGGCCGATCTGCTTGTGCTGGTCCACTTGGAGGTCGGATGTCGATCGGTTTTTCTGGTTGGGGTAGATGTGCTGGTAGTAGAAGGCCCGCGCCTCGTGCGCCAAAACGTAGGCAGCGTTGATCTTCCACTTCCGCTCCTCGAGGAAATCGTTGGCCACCAAGACGGACTCCTCCAGGAAGTAGTCGTACTGGCACTTGCGACGGATGGGCTCGGGGGAGAGCGGAAAAGCGAGCATGAACTCGTCGCGAAGATCGCTCATCTCCGCCAGTATGCTTTTCCGCTTCATCTGCAGCTTGGAAATGACGGCTTTCGTTGACTGTGTGTAGTGAACGCGGCGAATCGACGAGGGCAACTGACGATACGACGGGACTGTCGGCGCCTTGTGCTGCTGCACCGGCTTTTGGACCGCGGGAGGGGTGTTCACCTTCTCTTTCACGCCGCTCAAGCGGATGCTGATCGTCAGAGGGCGGCTTCCTTGCGAAGCCACCAAGTTCGGCGCATCGTCTTTGGGCCCCTCCTACAGTTCAAAGGGCGAGAGTGGGAAATACCGCCTCGCGCACTCGGGACAGTGCTGCGGATGCATATTCCTTGATTATCTCCTTTTCATTCTCGTGCTCGAAGCGCTCGCAAAGGCTACCCAGTTAGATTCCGCGAAATAGAAAAGTACTTGAGGAAGCGGTTCACCTGTTGGGTATCTGATAGCCTCTTAGGAATGGGTGTGGTTTCGATTTCGTTCACACTCGTATCCATCAGCCTTGTGGAGATAAATTAAAAAAGAGGAGCCGTGCAGTGATCGCCTCAGGCGGCTTCCATCAAGGATTCGCTAGACAGGGAGGAAACAAGCCGCCATTCGCTGTTTTCGGAGAAATGTTTCGCATTTCTCGTTTTGCCGCGCAGGCGCAATCGCAGAGACGACTTGTTTTGGTCAAAGGATCGTCGATTCGCCTCTTTTCTGCCGTAAAGGACTCTGTTTTGTCTATTCGGTTTTATGATGGGCAGAAAAGAGAGTGGCAGCAGCGGATTCGCAATATCGGCATCTTCGCCCACATCGATGCGGGAAAGACCACGACAACGGAGCGAATGCTTTACTACGCCGGGATCGTTCGAAAGCCGGGAAATGTGGATGACGGCGACACAGTGATCCCGCAAAGTTACTCTCACGGCTAGGTTACGGACTTTTTGCAGGAGGAGCGCGACCGCGGCATCACCATCCAGAGCGCGGCTATCTCCTTTCCGTGGAAGACCAGCATCATCAACCTCATCGACACGCCCGGCCACGTGGACTTCTCCGTGGAGGTGGAGCGGTGCTTGCGCGTGCTCGACGGAGGCATTGCGGTGCTGGACGGCGTTGCCGGAGTGGAGGCGCAGAGTGAGAGATGCGACCCTTTTTTCCCAATAGCCGAAACCGTGTGGGAGCAGGCGAACCGCTACAAGCTGCCCCGCCTGCTCTACGTGAACAAGCTGGACCGCGTGGGCGCGGACTTCGAGCACTCCGTTTCCTCTCTCCATGAGCGTAAGCCGTAGCTGAAGATGGTGGAGGAGCGTCTCGGCTCGCAGTGTCTGCGACTCCAACTGCCCTACATCGAGAACGACGGCTTCATCGGCGTGGCCGACGTGGTACGGAAAACAGTCCTATTTCCGTCATGCAATGATCCGTAGTTCATCCGGTTCGCGGGCGACGAGGCGGGTTCCTTCAAGGAGGAGCCGCTGCCCGCTGTGATGCAGGAGGCGACTGACAAGGCGCACGCGGAGCTGCTGGAGCGGCTGGCGGACGCGGACGAGACCTTCGGCGACTGGTTCTTGGAGGGCAAGACGGAAGAGATGGAGGCGCCGCGGAATGTGCTGCAGGCGATCCGCCGCGTGCTGATCCGTACGGGTGGGAAGGCGGTGTGAGGCGCAGGCAACGCCCACGCGAAGGACTTCTCGCTGACGCCGGTGTTCTGCGGCAGCTCGCTGAAGAACAAGGGCGTGGGCGGTGGAGGGCGTCTGGACCGTAGATTCAGCAGTTGCTGGACGGCGTGGACGCGCTGCTGCCGTCGCCGCTTGAGGTGGGGCTGCCCGACATCTATCACTACGTGAACAAACAGCTGGTGGCGACGCCGTACCTGGAGTGCCTGCACCCGGACAAGAAGGTGGCGGGCTCGGCGGCGCTGGCGAAGTTCTTGAAGAAGGACCCGCTGATTCTGTACGCGTTCAAGCTGCAGCACAGCTCGCAGGGCATGATCGTGTTCGCGCGCGTGTACAAAGGCACCGTGAAGTCCAAAGCCACTCTCTTCAACACGCGCACGCGCCGGCCGGAGAAGGTGCTGCGGTGATTCTTCGCTCTGTCCGTGATGTATAGAATCATGCAGGTCAGCGCCGACCACACGGAGAGCCTCGACGAGGCCTACGAGGGTCAGATCATCGCGCTGCTGGGACTCAACGCCGTGCGGACGGGAGACACGCTGACCTCCGCCGCCGCGGACTTCACGTTGGAGCCGATCCGCGTGCTGGCGCCCGTGTTCACGGTGAACGTGGAGGCGGAGAACCAGGCGGAGCTGTCGAAGCTGGAGAAGGTGTTGAAGGTGATGACGCTGGAGGATCCCTCGCTGGTGTACGAGAACGACGAGGAGAGCGGGCAGCTGCTGCTGTCGGGGATGGGCGAGCTGCACCTGGAGATTCTGCAGCAGCGGCTGAAGCGAGAGTTCGGGCTGGAGGCATACTACTCGAAGATGCGTGTGAACTACCGAGAGAGCGTGAGCGAGGCAATCGAACTGGGCGGGCAGGTGGACCGGCGGATCAACAACCGCGATTATTCGGTGAAGGTGGGGATGGAGGTGGAGCCGTGCGAGGCGGAGGCGAACGAGGTGCTGACGGAGAAGAACAAGTGAGGGTGTGTGGAGTATCATTAAAAGCAGATTTAACCGCGACGGCGTGCGAATGAACGACGAGGTGGAGGCGGCGCTGCGCGAGGGTCTGAACTCGTGTCTGTCGCGCGGGCCGATTCTGGGCTACACGATGACGCACACGCGCATCCGCCTGGACCCGGAGGCCTGCCAGTGGGATCTGCAGACGCCGCCAGTGGTGCTGCAGGCAGCGGTGATCGCGTGCTGGAACGCGGAGATCCGGAAGCATAAGACGCTGTTGCTGGAGCCGATGATGAAGTACGAGGCGACGATCAGCAGCAAGGCGATGGGCAACGTGGTGACGGACCTGACCTCGAGTGGCGGTGGTGGGCGTGCGTGAGGCGTAGAGCGGCGTGGTGAGGTGAAGGAGGTGACGACAACCGAAATGGTGGGGGTGTGAGGGGTGGGTGAGGAGTAGGGGTCATCCAAGAGGTCGCAGATCCATGCGATCGTCCCTTTAGCAGAAATGATCGGGTACTCGTCGGTGATCCGCGTGCTGACGGGCGGAGAGAACTCGTACTCCCTGACCTTCGACAGCTACGCGGAGGTGCCCGACGACGTGGTGGAGAGAGTGAAGCGTGGTTGTTGTTCTGTTTGGTACAAACACACGATCGGTAGCCGCGATGGGATCGCGAATAGTTGCGTGAGGTACTGTGGGAGTGCTTGCGAGAGTAGCTGCGTGAACGACTGCGAGAATCACGGTGTGAATCACGATGAGAATCACGATGAGAATCACGGTGTGAATCACGATGAGAATCACGGTGTGAATCACGGTGAGAATCACGATGAGAAGTACTGCGGGAGTGGCTGCGGGAGTGTCGTGGAGAGGGACTGCGCGAAGAATAGGCGTCGCTCCGCGAACGACTGCGTGAATACGCCTTCTCAGACGTCGCAGTGTGAATCGGAGTCTGATGGCCGTAGCGATATCGCTTCTTCTTCCTTCCGAAGGCGTCGTACATATCGTCGTCGGACAAACGCTCTTCTCTCCCTGAACCCTCGCCCTTGTTCGAATTGTCGTCTGTAGCTGCATTCTTGCTCTGGTCCTGTTTCCTCGGATTCCTGCACAGGTTGCAGATCTTAGATGTCTTCCAGTTCACGTTCCCGCAGGTTTTGCACTTCCAATCGCCATTCGGAAGGGCGTCCTCATCCTCCTCTACGCTATCAGGAAATGGGGATACAACTACGGGTATCTTCATCCATCTTCTTCCGCATCTACGAATAAGCGCCATGGAGAGAGAAACACATTATCCTTCGGAGCGGCGGCGTGACACTTACTGCACTCGCTCTTCCCCTTCTTGTTCACATTTTGGCACTTCTCACATATCCACTCCCCATCTCCGGCGGAAGACGCTTTCTTTGCTTCATTCGATTTGGACGCTTTCGAGAACATGTCCATTCCCGCAAACGGGTCGATGCCTCCTCCTCTTCCACCACCCACTATGCATAACACGCGTATTCAATGAGCAAACTGGGCATCGACGGCAGGCCATTGTTATCTACAAGCTGAAAAGGACAAAGTGGATCTCACTCACAGACATGGCAAACGGATCAATTCCTCCTCCTCTTCCTCTTCCTACTGGCATGGACATCACGAATAGTGAAGCAAATCGGACGAAAACAGATCGATTGTGAGAGAAAAACAATGAACAAAATGGGCTCTGCTTTTGACAACTCGAGCTTAAATCACAAACAGCAAGAGCCCATTGTATTATTCCTATCATCGTATCGCAGGATCGAGTACTCCAAATATCGACAATTTGCGTGCAAGAATGAAAAGGGAGTTACTGGTAATCGAGATGGATGATTCTTATCACATCAGCCATCCGGATTGCTCCCACAAAGGTATGGTTTCAATTGGCGGTGCTTTACACGGTAGAAACAAAGAATGGCAGTAATTGCGAGGGAAATCCTCACTGCTTGTTGGTATTTCGTTGTCTGTCTTACGCATAGTCATAACCTTACCGTTTCAGCGATTTCGTCGGCTTCTGACCGATTACTGGTACTCGTTGAGGAGCTATCATCGCCGACACGCAGTTTAGATGTGCCTATTGGTTTGCAGAACCCCGGAAAAGTGTGCTACGCGAACTCTGTCCTCCAGTGCTTATTCCACATCGGGCCGTTTCAGAAAGCAATGTATGTACTGACTGAAATAACGTCATCTGTAGCATGCTAAAGCAAATGGGAGACACTGACTCAATTATTCCTTGCTTGCAGAATTTGCTTTGCGCTGCACTCCTTTCCCCAGAAGTGTCCGTGTCTCCGATCGAGCTTCTAAGGCACTGCGGAATTGACCCAGAGAAGGAGGACAATGCGTTTCGTTTTTTCACTGCGTTTTATCAGCAACTCAATTCCTGTTTTGAGTCGTCTATTTCACAGAAGGGATTTCTCGATTCCCTCTTCGGCGGACTTCGAAGGCAATCGCAATGTTGCTTAAATTGCCATCGTGTTTTCTATCGTCCGGATCGTTTCTTCTTCCTCAACTGTCCTGTCACCAGCGACACGCGTCTCGAAGAAGCTCTCCAACTCCTCTTCTCCAAAACAGCTCTCTCCGATTCTGCTTTCCTCTGTCCTTCGTTCTTCTCCCTTCTCTCTCTCACCCTCAGCTGTCGTATTCACTGCTCTGCAGAGGCTCTCACCACTCTCTCCGAAATCCCCCCGATTCTCGTCATCCGCCTGGAGCGCGCCACGCCCGGCAGTGTCGTCCGTCTTCCCTCATCTCTCAACCTTCTTTCTCTCTGCCGCCTCGTCCGCCTCGTCGCCCGCTCTGATTCTTAGGATCGTCACATCGACCAGGCGGAGTACGCGCTGACAGGCGTCGTATGCCACAAGGCGGTGGAGGGCGCGGGTCACTACTACAGCGTGATCAAGCATCGAGACGCCTGGTTCAGCGCCAACGACACTCAAGTCACTCCTCTCTCTTCCTCGTTTTTCAGCCGTATTTCTGGCATCAGCGGGTCACGCCTAGCGGAGCAGCAGCCATGGACGCCGCCCGTGCAGCCCTCCAACGCCTTCTCCGTGTACCCCATCTCCTACCACGACCTGACCCTCGGCGAGGCGGACTACCCCGTGAACAGGCAGCAAGCAACCCTTTCCCCCACACCGTTTGAAGACTCTTTGCGTGACGACATGCGTGACGACATGCATGATGATTTGCACGACGACATACATGATGATTTGCACGACGACATACACGACGACATACAGGGCCAGTTCTCGACGCTGCTGGACGAGGTGCTACCCCCGCCCGAGAAGCAGAACACGCCCTGTTCGGCGCCCTTCATCTCCGGCATCGTCAACGGCATCGCTTCGCTCTATGCCTCCTCCCAAGGCGACGACGCGCTCGCCGACCGCCTCGCCAACGCCGCCAACGCCGCGGCGTGCTCGTCGCCTCTGGTGATCGGCAAGGGCGGACACTACAACCGCATCCAGCCGGAGGAGCGGCCCGCGCCGGTGGGCTACTTGAAGACGCGGAGCACGTCGGCGATGCTGGCGGCGAAGAAGATGCTGCCGTCGTACCCGCCCGACACCAGCGACGACGAGGGTGTGGTGGTGCGCGAGCGTGGCCGTGGCCGAGGCAGGGGAAGAGGAAGAGGAAGAGGGCGCGGCAGAGGGCGTGGAGGACGCGTGGCGGGGAGCGCGGGAGACGATCTGGCGTCGCTTCTGCAGTCAGTGACGGAGGAGCAGGAGAAGGCGACGTTCGACGTGCCGCGGTTTTTCAAGAGCTACAACAGCGCGCTGTCGAACGAGCTGTACGGGATGATGCTGGAGTCGGAGATCCCGCTGAAGCGCGGCAAGAAGCGCACGCGGCCGTCGCCGGAGCTGACGGCGCTGGAGGTGTCGGAGATGAAGCGGTTCGTGCGTGAGAACAACAACAACATCGAGAAGATGAAGTCGCTGCTGTCGCTGCTGGGGCAGGTGGGTGATGAGGCGAGTCGCATGCTGCCGCACTCTGACGATGGCACCGAAATTGGGGGGTGTGTGGGGAAGGTGTGTGTGGAGGACGGCGAGTTGGAGGCGAATGTGGTGATGTGTTTGTACGGAAAGGGAGAGAGAATGAGGGAATAGCTTTGTGCGGAAGGATTGCGTTCAGAGCAGCGAGGCGGAGAGGAAGGGTTTGCAGGAGCGAATGGAGGCAGTGCTGGGGAAGGAGTTCGTGGAGAAGGTGCAGAAGAAGGAGGAGTCTTCGCGGGTTGTCATTCTTCGCCAGTTCTATCAAACTCTCAAACAGCGGCAAGACGAAGTGAAGGTGGGTGTTGGAGTGTGTGGCTGTTCTCACCGTGTTCAGGAGTTCTTCTCCATGGTGCAGTCGGACGCCTCCAGCGATGTGGTGTGCATTCAAGTAAATGATCTCTATTTTTGGATTACTGCACGCGACTGTTCTCTGGGGCTGTTCAAGCAGCTGGAGACTAGGCCTGAGCTGGCGGACATCCTGGAGAAGGTGCAGTCCACGGAACCGAGTGATGCTGATGATGACAAGATTGTCGCAATATTGCGCGAATTACTCTCATTGTATTCAAGGAAAGAGGAAGAGGTCAAGTGCGTGTGTCCTCACGGCAAGACGGATCCTTTTTGTAGGTTTTGGGCGTTTCACTGAAATGTAGATTTCCGGCATCATTACAAGTTGGTTTCTCGTAGGTGCGTAGACTTCATTCTGTCGCACAACCAAGGCACTCCCATGCCTGTTTTTGAGTTAGATACGCTTGTTTGCTCCGAGTGCAAAGAGCAGTCCAAATTCGCCCCTGTTTTGAGCCATAGCTATGTCTCCGTTTTAAAGTCCATTCAACAGAATTTCAAGCCCTTGCTCCATCTCTACAACGACGCCATCAAGGTCATGCAGCGGATAAACGCGAAGTCGGCTGGCAGTATTCCACAAATCGGGACGATTACGGGTAGACACTTCTTCTTCCTTTCTCATCGCCAAATCGTTCCTCCTCGACCTGAAAACCGTCGTGTCTTCCCAGAACGAGCTGCTGGACCATCCCGACGAGTTCGTCTCCACATCGTCAATCACGATTAGAATCACTAGCGAGTTGATGGACAAATGTTCCATCGGTCACCTCAACCCCACGGACGGACTCATTTGCGTACGCGTCTCCCCTCCCCTTTACAGACAGAAGCATGGCGGGAGATTCACCAAGGGCGTCGAGGTGTTCCAAATCCCCGCGGAAGTGTGGGAGCGAACGAAGGAGCTGTTCCCCGCGGCAACGCCCATTCCCGCCACGCAAGCGGAGTGTGTGTTCTGTCTCGACGGGCGCGAACCCATGGCCGAATCCACCGTCAATGAAACGCCCGCACCCATCACCAGTGAAACGCCCGCAACTATCACCAGTGAAACGCCCGCACCTAGTGAAACCCCCGCTCCCATGACGAATGAAACGCCCGACGCAGGGATGGCCGTATCGCCAGAGGCAGCCGTTCGGGTGAAGCAGGAGCCGGCGGAGTCGCTCAGCTTCCTGGAGAAGCAGGCAAGGCGCACAGAGTACCTGCAGAGCCACCTGTCGGCGGAGGCGGCGAACGGCGACGGGTTCATGCCGCTTACCTACAGCACGGAGACGCCCAGTTCCCTCTCGTCGCTGTCGACGGTGTCGCCGGGCGTGGGCTCGCCGCTGCAGGGCGGGCTAGGCGTGCAGGAGAACCCGCTTCAGGGCCACTTCATCCCGCTGGGCGCGCAGCTGTTCCTGGCGCTGGAGAACAACCAGATCAACCCCGACGACTACTTCATCAAGGACATTCAGCCTGCGCAGCGCCGTCAGCTCCTGCTACAGAACCGCCTGCTCGCCTCGCTGATTCACCGACAGCACGTGTGGGTGCCTGCGGGCGGCGTTAGGCATAGGCTCTCCAAGGCGTACTTCACCAAGCGGCCGCAGATCACGGACGGGTGCTACTTCCTGGTGAGCGCCAGCTGGCTGATGGCGTGGCGGCAGTGGCTGCTGCGCGACGCGACGACGGACACCTCCGGACAGCTGTGCAACCACGAGTACCAGAATCTGGCGGTGGTGAAGTACCCGCGGGTGTGTCCCCATTCCTACGCGGTCATCCCCGGGTATATGGACCACTTCATTCGGGGCTACTCCTCCATTCCCTGCACGGTGCGAGAAGGAGGGAGAAATCACCAGTAGGACCTCGTGCAGAGCGAAGAGGACAAGTTGGAGCTGATCAGTGACTACGAGCTGGCGATCCTGATGCGTCACCATCGCTTTGTGCCGCCATTCGCCGGGTTTTTCTTCGGCACGACGGAGGAGCTGGAGGGCCTGTACTACCTGCCGGATCAGTGTCGCGTGTGCCAAGAGGAGGAGGTGAGTGTGAGTGTGGGGTGTGAGGCGAAGGAGAACCGCTATCAGCAGTTCATCAGCTCCGTGCCGCTGCAACGGGTGGTGATCTCGACGCTGCATCGCGTGATGACGCTGCACGAGGAGAGGAAGATTCGGTTCACGCCGAAGGAGAAGCACTGTAGTGGAAAACGGGGGGTGTGAGGGGTAGATGTGTGGGTACAGCATCTGGAGCCCGACACGCCTGTCATGTCGCTGAAGTATATCATTATGGGCAAGACCAAGCGGGACCTGAACGATTTCCGGCTGGCCACGCGCGATGGTCCGATCGATGAGTCGAAGACGCTGCGGGAGAACGGAATCACAGCGGAGACGCTCATCTTCGTAGAAAACAACAAAAGGTGACTTTTCTACGCTTGTTTGCTCCAACAAACACGCCACTCAATGTGCACGCCCACCACTGCCTTCACGTCCAGCTGCAGAATGTCGCAGTCATTTCCCTACCAATGAGCCTATCCTTCCAACCCCACCAGAATCTCCCCGATGTTCGGTCTTGTCCTTCCCAGATCGCCGTGGACGAACTCCTTTATGTACGCACCTCCAGACGCCTCGATTTCCAGAATGAAGTGATGCGGATTCACGTACTGCGTCTTCATTCCGAAGATCGTCTTCTCTCTCGTCAGCAGTGTCCTTCGGTGCAGAACGCGCACCGGCGTCTTCTGTTGGATCGTCAGATCCTTGATTGCCTCCAACTTGGTCAGTTCCGCGGGAGTGACGGGATTCTCGCAGAACACGACCGCCACGTACAGTTTGTGTTTTCCCTCCGCCGCCTTCTTCAACTCCTCGAAGCCGTTCTATTCTTGACGTCCACCTTTTTTCCTCACCGGTGAGCAACGGCGCAGGTAGTGCACCTCCATCTCGTTCGTGCTTCCGTTAATCGCGTCCTCCAATTCCTGTTCCTCATTTCCAGCAGCAGTATCCCACCTTCAATTCCTCTGCCGTCAGGTCGCAACGCTTCACGTTCTCCAACTCGATAATCTACACATCACCGCTTCCACGCAAAACGCACAAAGGGACGACCATCACCAAGCATGCGCACATCCACGTCCTCGCGGCCCGCCGAATGGAACTTGTAGGTGCGCGCCTAATCGTCACTCTCTTTCTCCTCCACTACCTCCAGGCGGTTCTTAAACACATCGAGGATATACTCCTCCACCGATCCCTCCGTCTTTCTCTTGCCATCCACAATCCTGCTTCTCAGGTCCTTCCTTCACGCCTACCAGGGCGTCTGGCTCAAGCCACGCTTCATCTTGCGGTAATTGCCCGTGAAGAACACGGGCTTGCGATACACGCTCAACCCGATCGTGGGCTCGAAAGTGGGGGATGTGGGGGGACACTAAAGGTGAAGGAAACGAGGAAGGAACACGATAATGGACTCCGGATAGTGAGTGTACTGGAGCTTTTGCAGCTTGGACTCGATGTTGGGAGGCGTGTTCTGACGCGTTTTGAGAATCACGCGCTGCGTCTTCATGCTGCTGTTGAACCAGCACGACGACTCCAGCTTCGCTTCCTCCATAACTAGCAGTGAGTTTGCGTCGAAAGGCGAACGGTGCAAGTCGTAATTGCCAGCGGCGTGTTCCTTCTGAATCGCCTGGTACTGCTCGTTGTCCTCGTCGTCGGGGTACGTACCCGGGATCTGCAAGAAGTCGCGGTCGGACTCCTACTCCTAATCCACACAATCCACCCCAAACCAAGTGAACTATGCCAACGCGGACGCGGATCGTTCCCTGAATGTCCACACTACATATGAGAATAGGAAAAAAACACAGACTGAGTGCCGGGAATCAGCGACTGAATGATCGTCTCGCCCTGGCTGCGAAGGATATCGCGAACAGACCACATGTTGCAAATCACCTCCATCGACAACGCGTAGCGCGTTACGAGGTACTATGAGTCACAGAAGAGAACGGGTGGAACATTCACCATGGAGTAATGGCGGATCATAAATGCGGGGAGATTCGAGACCTCCACGTAGAAGTCGTGAATGTCACGCATTCCGCTCTTGTCAAGCAAAGCTCTGTACCACACAACACGGGGATCTGCTTGTTAGGGACAACCCAATGTCTGTACCTTCTCCATTTGTGTCGATGTTGAGATTCTTCAGCTTTCTCTCTAGACATCATGGAAATCAGGTGAAACGCACCGAAGAAAGACTCCTTTAACAAATTGAAGCACGTGGGGCACACCTCGTTGGAAAACACAAGCTCCGAAGGAGATACGTGCAGTTCTTCCGCAATGAACTCAACGGCCTGCTTTTCCGTCTTCATGCTATATGGATTACAGCCTGTAATACGAAACATACTAAACAGAACGGTCGTCGATATTGCTCAGTCGCATCACGCAAAAAGGGCACAGGTGCAGCTCGATGAGCTGTTTTACTCCATCCATTCCATATTTCTGAAAGAGAGACATAGAACCCAGCTACTGTTCTGTTATCAAAAAGAAAGCCTGTGCAATTCGCCTGAATCGTGCAACAAACAGTTCCATGCCACGATAAAAAGTTAGGCAGTTTCCTCCTTCATCGGAGTCTCTGTAGCGGTTTCCTGGGTTTCCTGGGTTTCCTGAGTTTCCTGAATCTGAGTCTGGGTTTCCTGGGTTTCCTGAGTTTCCTGAGTCTGAGTCTGAGTCTGGGTCTGGGTCTGGGTCTGGGTTTCCTGGATGGCAGCGCCTTCAGCGGTCACGGGCTCCTCCACCTCGCTCTCCGCAGCAGGCTCTTCTCCTTCATTCACAATCTCACCCTCCATCGCATCATCATCATCATCATCGACATTGGCCATGGCTCCGTAGTACTCGGGATGTGCTTCCACACAGTCTTTCATTGCAATGGTCAGATCCGCGCACTTCTCGATGAATGCATCATCACTCTTGTTCTACTCCTCACCTCATCACTTCGCCAATACGTCCTTCACACACCCCTGCCACTGCGAGAACGACTTGTAGCACGGCCCGCTCTTCATGAACACACACCAGCTGCATTCCGCCTCGTTCTTCTTCTCGTTGCAACTATCCACTCACACAGCAGAGGAGAGGCAGACATGTCGTTCTTACCGTCCATTCCTCGGCTTGTGCACAGGCGCCCTTGAAGCACCAGATTCTCAGAACGAAGGTCCTTCACGGAAATGTGCGCCGGCTCATACGCGTGGTACTCGGGGACCTCCACATCTGTAACATCCTTCACGGGGAGAACCTGCGACTCGCCTTCTTCCTTCAACAGACCCGCTAAAACCGCACGATGAATCAGAAGTCTGCCGTAGACGGGAGAATAGGAGGAATGGCTCTCCTTATCCTTACATGACAACACCAGATTGGGATAGCGATACACCGATGGGAGATTGCCCAGATCGAGGAGGAGCTACGGTTGAGAAATGAAAGCATAACAAGTACCACTTGGCAGTGCTCGTCGCTAATCTCAGCAACAACCTTCATCGGAATCGCGTCGCCCATGAACGGAGCGAACTCGTTACTGTCTTGCGGCTCCGGATTGAGCGTCAACATCACCTTCCTGCGAGGCCTACACTCATATGCAACTCAAAACCCTACACATAGGCGTACTTGGCTTGGAAGCGGTTGTTGATGTTCTCCGTCTCCTGTTCGTTCACGTAGAGGGAGATCTCGCTCACACCCGTCCACCAGGGGAGAAAGGCAGAATCATCCTCCTTCTCCTGTGCAGTGTCCGTTGGCGTTGTGTCCACCGCTGGAGGGACAAACGCAGTCGCTTCCTCCACCTTCACTGTGCGGTGGCGTCTTTGGTACCATTTCCTCCCACCATAGATGGCGCAGCCGCAAACACACGCGAAACCGGTAAGGCCGATCGTCATGCGCTTTCGTACAGAGATATCGTTCCTACTGCTGATGGGAGCGGAGATGGCACGCACACCAAAGCGAACCCCCTGGACCGGACCGACGGGGTGCGGAGAAGGTGTCTTCCCTGTCGCAGCACAGACCGACTTGCTGCGAACATGATTGTAACAAACACGCCACTTCTCCGTCACGAGTTCTGTGAAGTGCTCCATCGCAGCAACGATCTCCTTCTTCTGCACCTCCTCCTCCATATCACCCGGCTCGTAGCAGCGCTCGAACGCACTGTTAAGCGTGTCCACGAACCTCTCCTTCACCGCGGACGTGTCCTTCAGCACTCCCTTCGCCATCGTCAGGAGGAACGCGAGATTGACCTCCACGCTGCGATACTGGTAGTCGTACATCACATTCGCGCGGATCTCCTCGCCCACGTTCTTCGCGAAGCACGCCAGCACACACGACATGACATCAGCCATCGTCGCGCGAATCTCCGCGGGCACCACCTTCACTCGCGTGCTCATGGACTTCTCGATGTACTCGTACAGCTCCTCGCTCTCCTTCGCCTCCGCGTGCACCAGCGCCTCCGCCTCGCCCGTCGCCAGCGCCACGGCCGCGTCGCACACCACCTCGTTGCAGTCCTCGAACGCCGTGTACAGCAGCCGTGCCACTTCCAGCGACGCGTCCGCAACGAAGCCCTCGGCGCCCTCGCCGTTGACCGCACCGCTCACGAACAGCGCGGCGCACTGCTTGGCGAGCAGCACGCAGAAGCCACGCAGCATGGCGGCGGCGGTGGCGTTGCAGGCGTGGACAATGCCCGCGAGGTTGAGCCCCAGCGTCAGCGCCTCCTGGTCCACGCTCGGGTCCTCCGGCGTGTAGTCCAGCAGCGTCTGCGCCACCGCCTTCACCGCCTGCTTGCTCAGCCCGCGGCAGGCTGCGAACAGCGCCAGCGCTAGCCGCGGCGACAGGGAGAGCGTGGCCAGCTGCGCCACCAGCGCGGGGTTCAGCACCACGGGCGTGAGTCTGAGCGTCAGTCACGGCCATCGCACTCACTTCGGGTCCGCCGCGCCCAGCACCTTCTCCGGGCCGTACAGCAGCGTGTGCGGCGCGTTCTGCGCCTTGAGCAGCAGCGCCAGGAACCAGAGCAGCGTCTGCTGGATCTGCATGTAGAAGTACTCGGTGAAGCCCGCGACGGCGGCGGGCAGCGCGGCCTGCACCAGCGACAGCAGGCTGTTCAGGCGCTCCACCACGCGCCGCAGCAGCGTCTCCACGCCCGTGCAGACCGCCGCGCTCACCTCCTTCACTAGCTGTGAGGTCCGGCTGATGTGGCTACGCGAGGCGCGAGGTGCGGGCTGTTCAGGAGCGGGTTTAGCAGCAGGCTCAGGAGCAGGGTTGGCAGCGGGGGAGGTAACAGGCTCAGCGGGCTGCTCTGTTCCCTTCTCAGCCTCCGGCTCTGCCAGAGGTTGTTCAGCAGGCTGCTCAGCAAGCTGCTCAGCAGTAGGCTCAACAGATTGCTCAACAGAGGGTTCAGCAGTGGGCTCGGCAGAAACAACAGGCTGTTCAGCAGACGGCTCAGCGACAGGAGCAGCAGGCTCAACGGCCGGCTCACCAGAGGGCTGAGGAGCTGGCTTGGAGAAGAGCGGGAGCGCGTCGACGGCCTCCTGCTGACGCTGTAGCAGGGCCAGGAGCTCGGCGCGACACACGTCGAAGGAGCCGGCCATCTGCGCATCAGACCGCCCCGGCACTCCCACCTGCGTCTTCACAGTGTTCTTGAGCAGAGTCTGCATGGTCGGCACGATGCCCGTATTCGGGACGATATTGTCCACCTTCACCACGTGCAGGTTCAGCATGTCCAGCGCCGAGCGGATCTCGCCGAACGGGGACATGCGGTCCTCCTCCAGCACGTGCTAGGGTTGAGAAAGCGGGGGGCCCCCACCTCGTAGGACGTATCCTCCTTGATGCGGTCAGTGACCGCCTGAAGGTACTTGCCCATCAGGTCCTGCACGAACGCCACCAGCGACACTTGCGATGCCTACGCCTCACCCGCCGCGGCGAGCGCCACCTCGTCCTCCTGGAAGATGTCCTTGAAGGCGATGGTCACGTGAATCAACAGGTCGATGAACTCCTACGCTCGAAACCCGATCCCACGCCCACCTTCTCCAGCATGCCCATGAACTCCATCAGCGGGTACGCGCCCGTCGCCTGCTGCTTCGCGCGCAGCTCCTTCACCTCCTCCTCCGACCCCGACAGCGCGATGATCTCCTTCTCGTCGTCGCTCAGCGCGCGCAGCTTCTGGTACTTGTCGATGATGCCGCCCAGGCGGTCGCGGTGGTAGTTCAGGTAGATGGTGAACAGGTCCGCCACGGGGTGACCCAGCTTCATCAGCAGACGCACATAGTCCTCCAGCAGCGTCATGCGGATGCCCGGCTCCTGGATCGCCAGCAGCATGTGCGTCTTCAGTTTGCTCATGATCGCATCGGAGGATTCCTGAATCGTGTTGAAGGACTGGATGTGGCGGTAGTCGTTCAGGACCTGCGAGGAGGAAATGTAGTAGTCCACGGCCTGGTCGTACGCCTCCAGCTCCACGCATCTGCGATGAACCGCTCACAAGCACAACTACCTCTGCAGACGAGAGGGGAGGTCGAACAGGAACTGCAGCTTCTTCAGCAGACGCTTCACGTTCACCAACTTGTCCACCTTGGTGCGATTGGCGTCAAGACTCGATCCAATCGTATTCGTCGTCGACGACACCGTCTGGATCCTCTCCATCAGCGACGACATGCGCTTCTCCATATCACCCACATTCTCCTATACATCACCATTCCCAGCAACAATTCACCTGAAGCGTGCGCACCGTCTTAGAGGCCGTCATGAAGCGGCTGTAGTTCTCATACACCAGCTTCTGCATATCCGAGTCGAGCTGTTTCGCCTCGGTAATGACTTTGATATTCGTTTTGATGAGTTCGGGAAGCGACTGCTCCTTCAGCACTTTCTACCCCATGAAATACGCTCCGGTAAGCAAAACAGGAATGTACTTGTCCTTATCGAACACCTTGCTGTCCATATCGTAGTAATCTTCCTCTTTCACCTCTTCGGTCTGCTCCGTTCCGTAGTAGTTCTGGAGCATCGCCCGAATGTTATCCATAGCATGATCTTCCTCGTCGTCCGAAATATCCGATGAAGGGTAGGACATTCTTTCTGTTCTTCTATGGAATGGACTTCAAAAAGGAGAATTGAGAGAGAGAAGAGGGAGAAACCACTGCACGTGCAAAAGGTTGATATATAAGACAAACAATGAGCAGCACATCCATGAGAGAAATGGATGAATAGGGATGAGTAATGTTCATTAAACAGCGCACTAGATAGGATAAGCAATAAAGAAGGAGAAATGAATCGACGCAAACAAACGAGGAATTGTTTATGCTGTTATGAACTACTCACTCTGACAATGGTTTCGGAGGAGCGTTGAGGAACGAACTCAAACATGTCATGCTTACACAGAGGACACAGTGAATTGCAGCTATACGTCAGAACAATGAAGACAGCTTACTGAATCCATTGGTCAATGCAGTGCTTGTGAAAGATATGATCACACGCCAACAAGCACTATGGAGGAAACCATCACTTGTTCGCATACAACAATATCATCAGAATCTGAATTGTACTCCTCAATACAGATAGGGCAGCAATCAGTTACAGAAAAGTCTCTTCGTTCCTTCAACTATGGGTAATACCATGGCAATGGGCATGCCTCATCCAGTGTAACAATTCGATAGCACTCTTGATCCATGTTGCGCGAGATGGAGGGGAATACTCGAGAGACTTGGTGGGATCTAATAATCAGATGCGCATTCATGGGAAAACTCTTCACGGTGCCTATGACAATTCTGGCACATGAGGATGATGCATTCGGTTAATAGAGCAACTAATCCCGCTACGACTAGTCCTATAGAATGAGTGTGTTGCTTAGATGGTACCCAATATAATTACAGCAGAAACTGGATCCATATAAGACAAAGAACGATTTGCAGAAGGGATATAGTTGAAATGAGGATCAATTTCATAAATAGCGCCGTTACTGCATAACCAATCGGAGAATAGTGTAAATCACTCACACACTATCATTACAGTAGGATGTGCCTCTTATCATTAAAAAGCAACAGAATCCAATTTGACATGGCTAGCCCCATTCAGTACGTGACTCCTGGGATGAGAGAAAAGCACTATGAAAAGAACATGAATGTGCCCTCTGTGAGAGTAAACATTTGACAAATGTGTGGTGGTTGGTACCATGAAAAGACATTTACAATCGAGGAACCATCGTATTGTTTGCATGTTGAATTGATACCTATCGGGGTTAATGTCCTTGTGGTTAAGCCTGGTGGCATCAAGAAGGACTGGGACTTCATTGCTACTGAGAATCACAAGGGGACATCCGGAAATGGCAAAGTAGTACGCCGAGGGCATGATGAAGATATGCAGTGGCAACATGCTCTTTTAGCCAGATATCATTGCTAAAACTATTCACAAGGCGGTGACATGTTGCCATCCCAATACTCAATACCTCGTTGGATTTGGTGCTAAGCCTATGGTTTGGTTCCATTTCATTCTTGGGGATCGCGCTTATGACTGGTTGACTAAACACTTTGCTTATTCTGTTTGTACAACGATACTACATCACTAGGAAACAGAAATGATCCTATATGAATTCAAGAACCACAAGAGGAGTGGCGAAAAACAAACGAAAACAATCTGCAACCCTCCGTTGAGAGAGATCAAAAGAAGGGCGAGAATGAGAATAGCTCAATAGAGGTTAGTAGAATCCATTTGGAGTATCGCATTTCACAATTCTTGTTATATAGTCATCATATACAGTAAGTGGAAGTGAAATTGTGATGATGAAGTGATGTATGATGTGTACAACGTAAATGGAATAGAATAGTAACCGTTGTTGTATAGATGGGTAATTGGCTCGGAAGATTCCTGAAGATGAAGAAGGATATGCGTATCCTGATGGTTGGTCTTGATGCTGCTGGTAAGACGACTATTCTGTACAAGTTGAAGTTGGGTGAGGTGGTGACTACGATTCCTACTATTGGTTTCAATGTGGAGACTGTGGAGTACAAGAACATTTCTTTCACTGTGTGGGATGTTGGTGGTCAGGACAAGATTCGTAACCTGTGGAGACATTATTACCAGAACACTCAGGGTCTGATCTTCGTGGTTGATTCGAACGATAAGGCTCGTATTGATGATGCTCGTAACGAGTTGCACAAGATGCTTCAGGAGGAAGAGTTGAAGGATGCTGATCTGTTGGTGTTCGCTAACAAGCAGGATCTTCCTCATGCTATGTCTGCTCCTGATCTGACTGAGAAGCTTGGACTTCAGAAGTTGACTGGTCGTCAGTGGTATATTCAGGCTTGCTGTGCTACGAGTGGTGATGGTCTGTATGAGGGTCTTGACTGGCTTTCTGACATTATGTCTAAGAAGTAAAGTCTTACGGTTTAGCATTTGCTTGTTTGCGTTGTTGTTTGTTGTATATTCTGGTTTTTGATGTGTGTAGTGATGTGCCTGATGAATTGTAGTATGATGTTGTCACTCTTCCGTAGTGTAGATATATGTATGTCTGTTTCATTCACATACTTCCGAATGGCCTTGGGGATGCAATCATCAACTACTCTTTCATCGGCAGCCTGTTGGTTTTGTTTGGAATGTACATGCCATTTTGTGCCTATGTGTATATGATCTGTTGAGTATGTGGATTGCAGCAGAATTGTCTTGTTTGGTACTTGGATTCTCTTCGTTAGTTAGCCAAATGCGTTGAGTACATGTGGATGTGCATCATGGGTACTATCTGTGTCTATCAGAGTGTTGTCTTTGTATGGTTATAACTTCAATGGATATGCATTACACCCGTTGGTAAGAGTGTAGATTGGATAGTTATAATTCTGAAAGCAGTTGCTATACGTATTGCAAGAAGTAAGGAGGCAGTGCATCTCCATAACCATCATTGCGGCCAATCATGGTTACTTGCACGCTTGCGGAGGTTTGTTTGGCGCGTGGTACCCTCCCTTGTTTCGATATGACGTAATTCCGAAAGGCGCCCTTGTCCACGTTATACCACGTTTCATCCATGTTGAAAATGAGGTATGGAGGGTACTTATGCAGATTCCGAAGGGCATCCAACGAAGCGAAGAAGGACGCGATTACTCGTCTTGATTGATCGGCAGCTTGATAGTAGGCATCCTTCAGAAGACCGAAGTGGTACTCCTTCTCCTCGATCCATCTTCGTAGCGTTGTTCTCTTGACGCACTTCAGTCCTTGTCGGTAAGCATCATCGTACTTTGCAAGGGTGGTGTTTGCAAGGTACATCAGGAAGTCCATTATGATACAGTAATCGTCATTCACGTACTTGTCGACCTCTGCCTTCAATTCCGTGCTCACGGCATCATTGAAAACCTTCGGTCTTCCCTTGTTTCCGTATGGCCTCCCCGCGATATCTTGCTCTGCACGCGATCGTGCAATTCCGTACTTAACACCTTAGATCCGACACGTTGAAGTAAGAGGAACTCTCTCCACTGTGTGTTCCCTGATTAGTCACATGTGCTTTACCGCCCTCGTTGTTAGCGAGATTCATGCTTCCATTTGAGGATGCTTCAAGGTCTCCTTGGGTATTGTGTCATTCTTGCTTGATTCCTTTGATGTTTGTTCAAGAAACATGAATAGGTGAAGAGAATAACAGGAGCAAGAGGCTTAGCATCGCAGTCAAGACACAGTTGACTAGCATAACAACATGGCGAAACGGAGAACGTGAAGAAGAGGTGGTGACTTTTCATGCACACGTGCAGGTACAACCACTTGATGATGAGAACCACCAATCCGATTGAGAGCTGCATGAGCAGTCTCTGCAGAAGGATGAGTGGCTTGGGATGTGCGAGAGAAGCGAACCTCTTCAATCACTACCGCATCCTGGTGACGTCGATGATTCTGCGTATGAAGAAGAGGGGTGTTGAGTGGTGGTAAAGCGGTCGTGCCGCTGGTCGAGGGTGGAAAACCCATGGAACATGGATTGTAAGACAAGTGATAAGGAGAGCACATCATGTGCAATGCTATAAGGGGTGGTACTTGGTGAGGTTGGTGAGTAGTGAGGAATTGGATGTTGGTAATTGGAATGAACGGGTGTACAAGGTGAGGGACTGTGCACATGACAGAGAGTATACGGTGGATCTCTCCGATCCCTGCTCCTGTCATAGAGGTCATTGGGCGAAGACACCCTGTGTTTATGTGATTCTCCACCTTGACTACTTGAAGTATTGGTGGAAAGTGTGGGATTATGTGGGTGATGATAAGCCCAAACCCTCGGTACAATTCTGGTTGCGCAGACAGCCAGTAGTATGCTCAAGAATGCAATGGAAAGGGTCTTGCCGATGCGGTGATGGATGCTCAATATCATGGAATCCGTCGCAGAGGAGTCGACTATAAGCGTAAGGGGGCAGGGATAGATGCATTCTGCAAAGTGAAAGCAGTTGACAAGAATGTCACCCTAACTTTGCTCATCGTGAACTGTTACATCAGTTATTCCATGGTGTCCAACAGGTACTTCAAACGAATGCTGTCAAGAGTCTCTCCAACTTGGAAGTGCATGTCCAAAAGCCAGTTAACGCAGTATTACCTTCCGATGTGTAGCAGATTGGTGAAGGAGGCAACTCGCCTCGAGTTGAAGGGAAGAACAGCATGCTTGATTGTTGACGAAATGTCAAAGAATGGCGTTTCGTTCTTCAATATCATGCTGTCCTGCTTAGTCGATTGTGAATGCACAACAAGAATTGGGGCATTCTTTTGGGATAGTGTGTCATTGTCTTCCCAGTCTTCTGAGAGTTTTGTCAAAGCAATCAATGAAATGAAATGACGTTTCAATACAGAGTATCATTAATTCCATCGTCGTAAATCCCCATTGATAAAATCCCTACAAAGAGAGAATCCCTTGTAAGGCATATGAATGACAATTCGAGGCGGTGGGTAATGTCACAAGCAATTACTTGTTCTAGCATATATGACACAATATGAACTGAACACCATCACAATAGAACAACTCGATCATCACTACCACAGCATTGACGATTTCATTCATTTATCACATGGAACGGCTTCACATCATCCATATTTTCACCACATGATATAAACCGTAGGATAGGCAACCCCATCAACAGCGCAACGACAATGACTCCATAATACTCGAGTAGGAATAGCACATGATCACTCACAACTATTCACAATCACATTATGAAGAAAGCAAACACGAGAATGCATTGCCAAAAGAATGCACTCACAGCATACAATAGATAGTATCAACCAGTGTCAACCACAAAATAGCATGAAAAGCATAAACAACTCATGATGCAGGGGAATCAAACAGGAGTGAAACAATAAGCACAGTCAATGGCCAAGGGTGACACCCTGCACTTTAGCCAAGCACAACAATGGCGATAATGGAGAACTCGTTCTGCACGGTGAGCAACCCTCCGTTGAGAGAGATCAAAAGAAGGGAGAGAATGAGAATAGCTCAATAGAGGTTAGGAGAATCCATTTGGAGTATCGCATTTCACAATTCTTGTTATATAGTCATCATATACAGTAAGTGGAAGTGAAATTGTGATGATGAAGTGATGTATGATGTGTACAACGTAAATGGAATAGAATAGTAACCGTTGTTGTATAGATGGGTAATTGGCTCGGAAGATTCCTGAAGATGAAGAAGGATATGCGTATCCTGATGGTTGGTCTTGATGCTGCTGGTAAGACGACTATTCTGTACAAGTTGAAGTTGGGTGAGGTGGTGACTACGATTCCTACTATTGGTTTCAATGTGGAGACTGTGGAGTACAAGAACATTTCTTTCACTGTGTGGGATGTTGGTGGTCAGGACAAGATTCGTAACCTGTGGAGACATTATTACCAGAACACTCAGGGTCTGATCTTCGTGGTTGATTCGAACGATAAGGCTCGTATTGATGATGCTCGTAACGAGTTGCACAAGATGCTTCAGGAGGAAGAGTTGAAGGATGCTGATCTGTTGGTGTTCGCTAACAAGCAGGATCTTCCTCATGCTATGTCTGCTCCTGATCTGACTGAGAAGCTTGGACTTCAGAAGTTGACTGGTCGTCAGTGGTATATTCAGGCTTGCTGTGCTACGAGTGGTGATGGTCTGTATGAGGGTCTTGACTGGCTTTCTGACATTATGTCTAAGAAGTAAGTGGACGATGTGTATCCTTTGTGATGTCTTTGTTTCACACTCTGTTTCTTGTTTTCTATGTGATGGGCGTGGTTTGCAATGAAAGAGAAAACCGTGTCTATTTCTGGCTGAGGGAGTTGTCAACACTTTTTCGGTGAAGAATGTACAGGGCTCTTGGTACTACTGCTAGAAGATGCACACGCGTTGCGCTTATGCCGACGGTGAATAGAAGAGGCTTTGCTCTTGTGTAGTTCTTGTTAGGGGTTGTAACCGGTAGCAACGATATCTCCGTTCGAAAGAGAATGACCATCGGTATGTCTGTGTTCGCCTGCATGGCTGTCGGCGCTTTCTACGGCGGCAGAGGCATTTATCGTCACCGCAAGGCGAAGAAGGCTGCTCGTATTGCTGCTACTATGAATGCAAAGGAAGAGGAGCCTATTGCTCAGCCCGTTGCTCCTGCTGTGAAGGACATTGTTCCCACTCCTGAGCCCGAGCCTGAGCCCGCTGCTCCTGCTGCTCCTGTTGTTGAAGAGACTGCTAAGGAGGAAGTGAAGGAGGAGAAGGTTGAGGAGGCTCCTAAGGAGGAGGAGAAGACTGAGGAGGCTGTCAAGGAGGAAGAGAAGCCCGCTGCCGAATCGGAAGAGGAGTATCATCCCTGGTGGATTGGCGTGAAGGAGATCTCTCTGTTCATGAGTCCGGAGGAGACGGAGAAGCTGGACGCCATGTTCCCTGCTACCCGTAAGTTCAAGTAAGAGTGTTCATTCCCCATCACGATCAGGCCCGAGAGAAAGGTGATGCTGGCGTACAACCCCAAGCCGGAGGACGCCAACGAGTTTGGCCCGGTGATGGGAGACGACGTGGAGGTGAAGGTGCTCGCCCTCGTCTCCGACGAGCACGCTCAGGTGGTAGGCACGTCGATTCAAATTTGAGGGGTAGCTTGTGGTGGACATCGGCTCCACGGACTCCATCTACCGCTACCCGCACATCGTTCTGTCCTGCGACGACGAGGACCGCTCCTCGGCGTACAGCAGCGTCTACGGCCGCCTGCTGGTGGACCGCGCGGTGACGGACGGGCTGCTGGAGGAGGACGGCGCGAACCGCTACGTGGCCAAGGCGGACGTGGAGAACGTGGAGGTGGAGGGCTACTACTCGTACCCGACGACGCACGTGAGCGTGAAGGACCTGCGTGCGGAGAACATCGTGGTGAAGACGAAGCTGTGCACGAAGAGAGGCCTGGCCGAGGGCTTCGAGTGGGCGCGGCGGCGGCGCGTGAGGCGTAGATGCAAGGAGGCGAAGAGCGACCGCGAATGCAGCTGGTGTGTGTTCATGAAGAGCGGCCCGTGCTTCAAGCCGTTCGAGCTGTGGCAGAAGTGCATTCTGGAGGTGCGGGCGCGGCGCGGGCGTGAGGCGTAGAACCAGACGGACGCCGACACGTTCGTGATGAACTGCGGCGAGATCACGATGGCGCTGAAGAAGTGCGTGGACGCGCACCCCGAGTACTACGGCAAGCTCTCCGAGGCTCCCGAGAAGGAGGCCGAGAAGAAGGAGGCTGTGACTCCTGCTGAGGCTCCTGTTGAGGCTCCTGAGAAGGTGGAGGCTCCTGTGACCCCCGTGGAGACCCCCGTGAAGACCCCCGTGGAGGTTCCCGAGAAGAAGGAGGAAGCTCCCGTGGAGAAGGAGGAGACTCCCGTGAAGGAGGAAGTGGCTGTCGTGGAGACGGTGGAGGCTCCCAAGGAGGAGAAGGAGCTGTAATGCTTTTAGGATGGGGACGATTGTTGAAAGAAACAAGGCAGTGGCAATAAAGGAAGACACAGAAATCACACAAGAACCTCCAAAACTACTGAGTGGTTGCTTTGGACACAGAAATAGGGATGGGTTCACCCGTTGAAGTCGCCGAGTTCCGTCGAAACACCTCCATGATCGACGCCTTCGGAATGACTCGCGCAGACTGCCTCGAACTGTGGACCGACTGGCTCACATCCGACAGGCACCGCGGCAGACTGGCCCTCTCCTTCGCCTCCTCCTCCTCCACAATCACCCGGCTGTCGTCGTAGGCGCACACCTCCACCGGCTCCATCTCCGCCGGAAGCGACTTCTGGTGCCTCTTGATGTGGAAGAACAGAATGATCACCGAAATGTCGTCCTTCGTGCTCCTACGCCTCACGCCTCACGCCCACGCCCACTGCCGCGCCCGCGTGACCAGCTCGCGACACGCCTCCTCGCCCGACCTCCCGCGGGACACGCTGTCCTTCACCATGTTCACGGCGGTTTGGAAGGCCAGCACCGAGAACAGCCCATCGCTGCCAATGATGCAAAACTCCATCTCTAGGAGTGAGGGCATGGCGACTCAAGCACCGGTGGAGAGAGGGTAGATCTTCACCTCCGGTACGGCGATTACAGCATCCGTCTGAGGCTCTGGCGCCGCTTTGGAGGGAAAAAACGAAAACTTGGGGTCGTGGTAGGAACGCTTGAAGTAGACGTCGCCGATGGAGCGGGACACATTCAGCTTGTTCTCGACTCGGTCGTTGATCACCTTGCCACCCGCCTTCTACTGATGATCATCATCTCGAGAAGCTGCCATGATTCGTTGCTCTTCGGCCTTGTTCGTGGGCTTGTGACGCATGAGATGGTACTTCGCCAGACCGCCGATGCTGAACACAATTCCACAATCGCCGAGTCCCGCAAGAATGAGCTGGTTGTTGTGGATGCACAGGAGAGTGAGAACGCACCCGCAGCCAATGTAGTTGTTCTACGATGAAGAGAAGAATCGGAGTGAACCTTGTATGGCTCTTCCTCGACCTTCGTAAAGCAGCACGGATTCCTCTTCTTCCTAAGGAGCCTGCTCATTGCCTCCGCCTTCTCCTTGCAGTACGTGCTGTCCACGCTTTGGAAGACTTCTTTCACCTCTGAAGGAATATCATCCGGATTCTGGAAGAGCTTGTCTGCCAAAGAGCTGAACAGGTGCGAGCAGACATAGTCCGCGGCGTTTCTTCCCTGATGGCCATCCAGACTACAGGAAAACACACAATGAAGAACATACACGGATGCCACGAACATAGTATCTCCATTCTTCTTAAACTCTTCGACATAAATCGCATCCTCATTCTCGTTGTTTCCCCGAGTATTCTATCATTCATCCGAATCCGTAAGCAAAACCTTCTCCTGCGCCGATGAATACGCGATTTGAAAGTCTATGCAGTACTCATTCGTTGTAATGTTGGTCAAAGGTTGGGTGATGATGTTCGGATCGTCCTTCCTTTCCACTTTAAAAATGTAAAACACTGTAGCCTCTACAAATAAGCGTCAAAGGCAGGATTCACTTTCGTCTTTATTATCGTGGTCTGTATCGTCCGAAGCCTAGAAATCAGGAAAGGAACCAGAAACAACAGGCATGTCTACCATTTGAAAGCTAGCAGCAGGGAGGGGCAGTTGCTGCAACGACTGCCTGTTTCCCATGCTCTTCAATAGAATAGATGCTCTGCTGCTTACAAGTGAAGTGGTTTTCGACAGGGTGTTCAGCCATGTACAGTGATTCCAAGATACGTATGAGGCGAGGGACCCCCCGTTTTTAAAGGATACAACCTGTCCCTTATTGTCGCGATCAGTTAATCCCGTTTGTTCACTCAACTGTATTGAATATGCCGGGTTTGATCCAATACCGCTAATGACAGAGTTGCACAATTGTTCATATATGGGACAAATCCAAATAAAAGAGCCCATATATCTTTAGTCTTCTTTCGAGACAGTCTTGGATTCACCTTTTCCAATCGTATGACGAATAGCAAGGGGGACGACTATATTCGTGTATCCGTGAAGGGGAACCGAGTTACGTGCTCCTATTGCTTTCATGGTGCAATAAGGGACTTTCTCTTTGATGGTGAAATTAGCTGCAGTCTGTACTCTCTTGTGAAAAGGGGAATAGAGTGGATGGATGATGACAAGGTCGTTTTGATGGGCAAAGAGTTTGAGGATTTGAATGACAGTGTTTCGCTAAGAGGCATTTTAGGTAATGACTGTTGGGTCATATGATCTTTAGAGAAAACCCAATTCTCTTTTGACGCCAAACTGGCGTTTTTGAAAGCGGTTACTACGGGGGGAATCTGCTTGTGTCAGGAAGTGCCCCTATGTGATGATATCTCGCAAAAGACCATTTCCATGAATGCTGCAATCCCGACGGATATGTACAGAGTACTGTGCAACGACTGCAGGGACATAAAAATCGAATGCGAGACTGATCGGTCTTCTCTTCTCCCACGGAATTCGGTTCAGAAGAAGGACAAAGAAGAGGAAGGAGAGTTACAAAGCGAGAATGGTTCTGAAGGAAGGCTGGGACCGAGTATTACCATTACGAGTACTTCGTCCCAGCCTTCTTCGGGTTCTACAGCGATTCTACCTGCCAGTGATCCTGTTTCAAAGCAGAAGGATCCGACTGTTCCGACAATCAAACTCGATGACGAAATGTTCCCACTGCCTGCGAATCTCGCTCGCTTCGGGCCGTCGAACTCATTTTATCAGACAGAGATCTCCAACTTTGAAATAAACTCAGAGTCTTCTCTGCAGGAGAACCCATCTAACGCGGAAGAATCTGTAATTGAGCCCACCGTCGACTATTCTGATAATCGTTCTCCAGAGACCACGGGGTTTCGGAACTCAGAGGATCATACGAATAAGGGGAGCAGTAACCCTAATGCTTTTACGGCGCCTTCTATTCCGTTTTCGCTGGTTTTCGAACATGAGGGCAGCAAGCCAATTATTGTGAATTCCTCACTGGAAAAGACCGGAATGTTCGATCTGTATCGTGACATGGGAGGAAAACCAGAAATCGTGAGGGTTGTGTGTAAAAGCCAATCCGAAGAACAACAGTTTTTGATCCCCATTATGAGTAGGGAGGAAACGGAGACACTCTCAGTCCACTATCGTATTCGCGGAAGAGAGTGGGAGGCCTATGGGCTCATTCCGGACGAGAATGATGTGTATCCTTGCATTCCTTTTCGCATTTGCAGGCGCGGTGAATTCAATTTCTGATTCTCTCAGTGTTTGTTTCACAATCGGCTCGGGGTCCGTCATGCTGGATCTGCTAACCAGTGGAGATGACACGTTCAACTCCCTTGAATTGAGAAGGGAGTTGAACGAGATCATCCGCGAGTGTAGCGCTCTTCAAGAGAATCAGATGGAAGTAATGAAATTGTCCTTTTCGCTTATTGTCTAGTCAAAGGACAAATGGATTTTCGATGAAGACGTTCTCACGGAGATTAACGCAGCCAACGGCCTCATTGCTGTTGCCATGGATAGCATTCTCGTTTTCATCGATGCAAAGAATTCCGTACCGACTCTTTTCATGTTTTACGTAGGTGTGCTTTCATTCCGGTCTTTGTCGCCGTACTGAAGAGAAAATCACGTGTCTTCGGTTTCTAAACAAGGCTTTGCTCTCTGTGGCCACGGCTCTCGGCACCCTATACATGTAGTCGCGTTTCTCCCCGTTCATTTTCGTAGAGTCGACACTTCAACGAACAGGACTCTGTTCTACTGTGATTTGGTGCTGGATCCCATCGTGGATATGCAGTTCCGGGACAACGTGAGTGATCGGCTCCTGGCTCACGATCAGCTCCTCTGGATTCTATCAGACAGCATGCAGCTCGTTCAGTTTGCATACGACGACCTGGAGAATATGATAGACAGCAACCGCCATGCATACATCCAATGCGCTTCCACCGAGCCTCTCCCACTGATCGAGTGCGGCACGATCCCGCAGCAGCGCTTCAGGCTCATCGGCCAGAAGTCCATCTCCCACTTCTCCGTGTGTCCTTCTCCTTCCTCGTCCCACACCATCGTTGCCGTCGGCACCCACCCCTGCATCTGTACCTACGTCGTCACCTCCCAGCCCTCCCAGCCCTCTCTCGGCTCCAAGGCCGTCTCCGTCGCCGCCTCGCTGTATGGTGCCGTGAAGAGCCTTGCCTCGTACCCTCTCTCTCTCTTATCCACTCACCTCCAGCTGGGGCTGGAACCGTTCCGAGGAGCACCAGACGCCCCTGCCGCGCGCCGCCGCCGTCTACAGTGACTTCGCCGTGCAGGACGCCACGCGGCGGTGCGAGCGCGTTTGGACGAGCCCGGACGGCCGGTACTGCGTGGTGAGCGACGCGCTGCACCGCGTGGTCCTTCTGGACCTGCGGTCGCTGGTGGTGCTCTATCTGTGGAAGGGGTGGCGATCGGCGGCTGAGCTGAAGTGTAGCTATCGCGCGGTGCAGTGCCTGTGGACCGAGGCGGGAGTGGAGGCGACGGGCGTGAAGGTGCCGATTCTGCTGCTATTCATATCCTCTCGCACGACTGCGGCTTTCTTCACGGCAGAGTCAGAACCGCTGTTATCTCGAGGCGTACCGCGTGCCCTCCGTCACTCGCCTGTTCAACCAGTACTTCCCCTACCCGTTGCTTCTCGCCGGCTTCTTCACTGTAGCTGTGTTCTGGACCCCGAGGAGAAGACGGTTCTGTTCGAGAAGGAGGAGGAGGGCTGTCGAAGAGTGCATTGCTGCCACATCGCCTTCCAGGCCTCGCCTTCTCTCCTTGATGCGCGTTCAGTGATCGATCACTATCATGATGTGCAACACAAGAACAGCCTCCTCCGCCTTCTCAAGCAATGCGCAAAACTCACCGATCCAACCGCCGTTCAAGAAATCATGGGTAATTTTGGAGTCAGTGAGTCATGCAATAGAGAAGGTCAAATCCACCATCGCACAGATTCGCGACAGTCAGGTGTTTGTGAGTCTGCTGGACGACTGCTTCCGGTTCGGCATCGACCTTTCCCACTCCTTCGAGGTGTTGCTCCGCCTGTGCAGCGAGCGCGTGGAGAAGGAGAAGGAGAGCGGTGGTGAGTGGAGGAGGTGTGTCTGACACGCAGTCATCCTCGAGCAGCTGAAGTACTATTCCGACGTGATCGGGTGGTTCTACGGACTGTTGAGCATCGCCTCGCACAACGCGCCGTACGATGGGGAGGACACGGTCAGCGACCGTGCGCGCGAGATCCTGCAGGTGCAGAAGGCCTACGCGGCGCAGTTCAAGCTGTCGGTCAAGACGGAGGAGCCCGCCTACTCCTACCAGAGTCTGTCGCTGTGGCTGCAGTGCATTCAAAGAGTTGGGGCACGAGGGGGGCGTGACGCGCAGTCTGGAAGTTCGATGCTGCGCAGTCCCGGCACGCTGTCTCACGCCGCGAGGACGCTCGTCAACACGCTGGTTCTCAACACGCTAGTGTGCCGCGAGGACGTCACGGCCGACTTCTTCCGCCACTTCGCCCCTGCGGGTGGCGACGGCGTGATGGTGGCGTACTTGGTGCAGTGGCTCGAGCAGCTGGACGTGCTGCGTGGGCGCCGTGGCGCGGCGTGAGAGGTAGGACTGAGCGAGCAGCAGGTGGACGTGCTGCTGAGGCGACTGCGTGCGCTGGTGAGTGGTCCGCTCCGGGAGGAGGAGAAGGGTGTGGCGTGAGTGTGGGGCTGAGGCGTAGCGCTCATTCGCGGCGTCATTCGACAGTCTCTCTCGCCCAGCACCTCCCTGCTCCTCTTCCATCTCGTGCAGCAGCCTTCTTCTCAGCTCTCTTCTCAGGAGACATCTCAGAACACCTCACAAGAGACTTCTCCAGAGACAACTCAAGAAACGAGTCAGGAGTGCTCACAAGAGACAACTCAAGAAACGACTCCAGAGACATCACAGAACACCTCTCAGGAGGGCTCACAGGAGGGCTCACAAGAGGAGAGACAGCTGCTGCAGCAGATCCGGTGTGTGACGGTGCTGAGCATGGCGATCAAGTGCTGGCTTCTCTCTCTCCTCACGCACAGCTCGCAGATTTGCCTGCAGAGCGTGATGGACAACACCGTGCAATACTACCTCTCCTATCTCACCATCCCCGTCGAGTACATCCAGTTCGACACACTCGGGCTGTACCCTCACCTCCTCCGCCTCACTCACAGTACCATCGACTACGCCAACTGGCGGCGGCTCCTCGACATCGCCACGCGACCCACGACCAACTACATCGCCCTCCTCTCCCTCTTCCTCCCGCCGGCCTCCTTCTACACCATCTTCATCCAGATCGTGGTCAACCGCCTCACCAAGCTCACGTCCGCCGACTACTCCTACCTTCTTCGCGTGCTGTCTTTCCTCCCCGTGGCCCGCCAGTACGCCTTCGCGCGCTTCTGCTGGCGTGTGTAGCGGCTGTGTGAGGGAGTCAGTTGTAGTGTGTCTTCGTACCTGCAGGAGGAGATTGCACAAGAAGCACGGGGTGGCGGAGACGCTGACTTCGTCTGCTTTATGGAGAACACGAAGCAGTGAGCGATTCATTCACCATCCACCGTAGACTCGTCTCTCTCATCCAGAAGGGCGTGCAGACGCTGGAGCAGTGTCCCGAGCTGTCGCTGGTGGACCGGCCGCAGGCGGAGGAGGAGGAGGTGTCGGTGCTGGTCAGCAACTACCCCTTCCCAATCACCAAGGGCTGCTACCTGACCATCGAGCGCGAGTACGCGTCGCTGCTCTCGCGGGAGCAGCAGCGCACTCTGCAGGAAGTGGTCGCCATCGTGGATGTACGAAATCGGGGCGGTTTCTGTCATAGACGCTTCTGACCACCGTGCAACTGAAGAAGTCGAAAGAGGTGTTCGGGTCTCTGATCCCCTCCACAGAACAACTCTTTCCCAACTGGGTTGCCTTTTCCACCGCGTTTCATGGCTAGAGGCGTTTCATCGCTCCAGAGTTCCCGCCTTTCCCTGACGAGCCGTTGCCGGACGCGGCGCGGCACCAGCGAGTGAAGTTCATCAAATTGTGTCTCAACACGACTTCGGTGGATTGCCGAAGCCTCTATCCCGAACTGGGCGTTTCGTCGGAGTTCTTCATGGTGCTGCAGGCATGTCAGCTCTTCCTGCACGGGAAGAGTGATAAGGCGGATCGGTTGTGCCGAGGCGTGGTCAACGAGTTGAAGGAGAAGGAGAGAGAGGATTGCAATTACGAGCTGACCTCCGTCGTGCAGGCCTACATTCAGGAGTCCATTCAGTGGACGAACCAAAACAAGAAAATCCTTCTATTTGATTCGTTACCCCCTGAGGTGGGGAATTCAACGAAGGGTCACACGTAGTTGCTATCGTGGTTGGACAGTCACCCGTCTTCCGGAAAGGTGTCTTCTCCCTCGATCACGACGTCCATCTCGTTTGTCCCTGAATGATTGACGATGAGACGTAGGATGCTGAAGAAGGTGATGCGCTATTTCCCCAGCGAGGGCAGTGATTACAAAGCAATGAATCTCCTCCTGTCTGAACTAAACAAGTGCTTACAAAGAATACAAATCCATTTCACTGTTTATTATAGTACAATTATTCTAGGATGCCGGGCCAGTCCGGGAGATACCTCCGATCCGGGTGAATCGCGTTAATGTCAAACAACTCGATGTACTGCTGGTCCATGAAGCGCGGCTTCGGCTCCGCATATAGCCGATACTCCCAGAGAATAGAGGACAGTGACCAGCCCTGAATCTAGTTCTCACTCCCCACCCTCAACACGACTCTCCGAATGCAGCCCACAACAGATCCAGTACGATGCTACACATGATAGGAGAACTACAAGGAGACTTTCCCGCTGTTGCAGTGGATCAAGAGAGGAAGGTTGCGGGTATCTATTCATGAATTGCACACACAACGAATACCCAATATGATATTCATCATGTCCACCACCATTTCCTTGGGAATCTCGGTAAACGGTTCCTGTACGGTGAAAGGCAAGGATTCAAAGTGCTACTTTATTTCCTTCCAGAGGGTATTTGAACAGCCGAATATTGCAACGCTTCAAGAACTTGAGACTGTCCTCTGGGTACTCTTCTGGAACAAGAACGCTAGGCGTAAGCACACGCAGAAGAGCAAACAGAATGGAGCGGATGCCCAGGTGGCGGAGAAATGCGAAATTCCGCTTCACAGGGAAAGCACCTGGATAAGACAAGGAAGGGATGCACGTACTGCGGTAGAGTCCGTTTTCGATGACAGCAAAGTTGGTAGGAGGAATGAACTCGTCGTTCTGTGGAAGATAATCCTCTTCCTCCCCCTTCTTCTCCATGTATGCTGTGCTCATCGACGACACAACGGAGGAGAGTGCTTTCTCTTCTACTGTATCCGACGCACTTGACAAAAATCCGACCCATTTCGGAGAGTCGCAAACCCTCCATTCTGGTCTTTCCACAACAATGCTGCTCTCGCATCTCCTTCGATCTATCTTCCATTCCGCAGGGTTTGGAAGTAATAGGAGGGACAATACTGATGACTGGCAGACACAATAACACAACAACACCACTCTTTCCTCACCGTCTTTCGATAGAGCACATACACAAGCGATTTTGTTCATACTTCTTCATCATGCAGTCGCTCGTGAAGCCGTTTGTGAGGGGTTTCTTTACCAGGGCGGAGCCAATTCATTTGTCGAGCTCAAATCGCTCGATTCTAGAGAAGTATCGATATCGGAAAGTGAACATTGCCAAGGTAAACCAGCAACTTCAAGGCACGCCTAGGATGTGTGAATAACAAATAGAGAGGAAGAAGAGGGAATACGATAACGCATTGGCCGGAACCATCGTGACAAAGACAAAGGCATACAGAGAATGGGAATTTGAGATGCGGAAAATGAAGGAAGAGACCTACCGCCGCTATCTCGATACTGTTGATGATACACATCCCTTCCTGGTGGACGATTACCGCATGGAAGTCGTCAGGGAGAGCAGGCGGATAACGGACTTTTACAAGCCACTCATCCAGCGTGAGGCAGACATGCTGAGCGAGAAGAGGCGTTTGGGTCAGGTGGGAGTTGTAGCGGTTGTTAACGATAGGTGCACATTGAGCCCGAGCCGTTTTATCTGGAGGGCCTCGATGAGGTGATTCCCAAGATCCACGAGCTACTGAAGAGCGAGCCAAGCGAACAACAGTCCTTGGAGACGGAAGAAAAGGAAAAGAAGCTTTTAGAATGCATGTGTTTGCAGCAAAGACGAATCACTATTCAATACAGAATAAAAAACAGCTGCTTAAAGACCAAGGCTGCTGAGACCAGCAAAGCCAGTCTTCGAGGCAGCCTTCGCGTCCGTCTCCATCTTATCCTGCGCTGTGCACACTCTGAGAATCTCACGTTTATTGGTTTCCAGGATACGTCCTCCAATGCATAACTCGTTCAGCACGTGGTAAGCCTACGATGAAGACTCCACCGAGCAGCCAACCTTATCATAGTGGAAAATGATGTCGAGTTCGCACACCTACTCGTCAAGGAACGACGCCAAAGCCACATTTCCATAGTACTGGTCAAGAACCTCCACGTAGTGCTGGATGAACTCCAGTGCCATGAGCTCGTTCTCATCCTTGTCGATAGAGATGATGAAGTACAGAGAAGCGAATCTTGAAGTGAGGCTCGGGAGGAAGGAAATACCTCTTAAAAACGATCTTTGAATCCTTCTGTTCGATATAATTGCAATAACGAGCCGGGCGGGAGAGAACCTGGTTGATGGCGTTACGAGTAATGCTTTGAATTTCCTACGCGTGTCAATCGACTTCAAATCGGATTTACTCTAGGAGTGGCACCCGTATAGAACTGCTGCAGTCTGATCTTTCCCTGACGACTAACAAGCAATACCCATTGAATCTAAATATCAGTGGCGGATTCCGGACCTACCATGATTACTAGAAGTGGAAAAGAACGGTAATAGGGATCAAGTTTCTGATGGAATGCGTCTCGCCAGAAGAACAGCGTATTTTGTTCGTCAATCGCTTCAAAATAGAGTCTTTTTCTGCATTCGGTCAATCGTTAGAGGCTCGCTATCGGCACCGGTTCTGCTCGCGGCAATGAAAAGACAGAGACAGGAGATCAGCGAGACGGACGACCTACCTCATGTTCTCATGTCCACTGTGAATAAGGTTTAGACGGGCTGGGATGAATTGGAGAAGGAGTATCGGAGACAAATCGAGTATTACAAGACAGAGGAGAAGAAAGCGAAGGAAACGCTGAGGGAGCGTGAGAAGGCCTTTTTGGAGGAGAGGCAACGGTTAGAAGCCGAACTGGAGAAGGAACAGAGACTTGTGGTGGGATGGAGAGTGATTGAGTCATAGTCTGGAGATTTGCGACTTCAGCTGCTTTCTCTACGCGCGGAAAGTGGAGCGGAGCCAAGATCACGCACAACAGACAATACAGAGTTGGAAGCGATGAAGAGTGAACTGGAAACATACAAGAAGGAGCTCTTCGTCTACAAGACGGAGTACGAGCACGCGCGAGCCGATGGCTTCTTTGATGGGTTGCAAGAGAGAGTGCTGCATCTATCTGAGAACCCCTATGCAGAGAAGATAGCGGAGAAGCAACTATTCCTCCAAAAGGAAGTGGCGCAGCCATTGTCTCCTCTCCCGTCAGGAGATGCTCCGGAGATGGGTCCACCGAGTGCTGTATCCCAAAGCGAGGTGGAGAATCTGAAGAAGCGAATCGAGAGAATGAAGGAAGTGTTCGCTACGCAAACGAACCGATTCCGCGATGCAGTGTACCAGCTGACTGGATGGAACGTGGATTTGAGTCTCCACGAGAACAAGGTGCGGCTGCGTTCTCGATATGCTGCGAATCGGGACGATTATGTGGAGCTGACTTGGTTTGTCCTGAGAAGGGTGGTGACGCATAGGAACGGGGCCGACCGTTTTGAGATTTTGGATACCGACTTCGTGAGCAGTTTGGACAGTCATTTGTTTGCTGCCATTACTGTGAGCCATTCTTTTCCTGTGTTTTTGGGTGCGGTGACGCAAGATCTGTTTGAAAAGCAGACGGTCTATACGACTCCATCGTAGTTGAGTGAATGGTCTGTTTGTGCAAGAAAGAGCCAAACACGTATAAAAGATTAATCCGTCTTCTCCTTGATGCTACTCTGCTTCTTCCACATCAAGCCGTAGTAGGGAAGACCCAGGAGATACGGAGACAGCTACGATAAGACACAGCGCTGAACGACCCACAACAATCCAGAAACCCTGGATGTCTTTCCAGTAGAAAGCGGTAATGTACAGAACAAGACAGCACAGCGAAAGGACAAGATAGCTCAGAAAGATAATCTTGTAGTTGTAGTCTTCGCTGGGCGTGAACAGACTCTTAAGGAACTCCATTTTGTGAAGAAAAGAAGTGGCGAAAAATCGGCCCGAATCGTGGAATTCGATGATGGATGATGATTCCGGTGTTTCCTTCCGCTCTCCACGGCAATCCCCTTGTTATCAATCCAGAATTCCGGTGCGGGGCGAAGAGCGGTCATCATGGAGCGATCCCTTCTTTCGATTCATGATCTCCACGTCCCATTCCATTCGAGACGAGTCACAGTCAATAACGCCCAGGGAGAAATCGAGAACGATGAGTGGATGAAACTCCCGTTCTGAACCATGTCATTTCTCGTATAAGCAATCGTTCCAGAAAGAAAACAAAGTACTCAGTGGATTGTGCAAAGTCATACGTGTAGGATATGGTGGGACTTAAGAAATTTCAAGAGGGAATGAGCTCAGATGATATTGAAGAGAAATTGAAGTACGTACGACAGGTCGTTGACGTTGCGAAGGAGCTGGGGAGGGACGAGACGATTAATACGCTGATCCCGTTCCTCAACGGTATTATCGTTGCTTGCGGACTCAAGAATAGATTGGTGTCCCGAAAACGACGACGAAGCCCTCACTGAGCTCGCGAAAGAAGTGTACCACCTGAAGGAAGTGTTTTCGGCGGATGATATGAAATACGTGCTTCCGATCCTGAAGCATCTCGCCACCACGGAGGAGGTCGTGGTCAGAGAGGCCGTATTCATTGTTACTTCTGTTTCACTCCCTAGGCTGTTGATAGCATAAATCGCATTGTGGAGGACATGTCTCCCGCCGTCGTCCGCGACGAGCTGATCTCGGTGATTGACGGGCTTTTCAAGGACGAGTGGTTCACTCCCCGCGTATCTTCGGCATCTCTCGTCGCGAAGGTCTACGCGAAGATCTCTCTGCTCTCCGGCTCCGAGGACGTGTCCGAGCCTCTGAAGAACCTGCGCGACGGGTACTTTAACCTATGCAGAGATGACACCCCGATGGTGCGTCGCGCCGCTGCCAAGAACATGTCGGCCGTGTTCGCCGCCTGCGCCGACGAGTTCGTGCCGGCGTTCGTCGCGCAGTACGAAGATTACTACAATTCCGATGATGTCGGCTCGCGATGCTCCGGTCACGCGTAGGAGGCCACGAAGCTGACGCTGATGAGCTTCACGAAGGAGCTGTTGCAGCGCTGCAAGGACGAGGGCGATCGCGCGAAGATTCTCACCATCTTCCAAAACAGCCTGGAGGCCCGTTCCTACAAGGTGCGCGAGGCGGCGGCGCTGGAGGTGGGCGCCGTGGCGACCATTCTGGGCGACGCGGAGTTTCTGCGCCTGCTGCTGGAGCCGTACGTGGAGCTGCTGAAGGACAACAACAGCGAGGTGAAGAAGAACGCGATCAGCCAGATGACGCCGCTGGCGAAGTGCCTGGCGAAGGAGACCTTCCTGCAGAAGCTGTACCAGTTCCTGCCCTCGCTGGCCACCGACGCCAACCACGAGATCGGGTGGGCGCTGCGGGCGGCGCGTGAGGCGTAGAGAGCAGGTGACGAGCGTGGTGATCGACATTGGCCCCATCTTCCCCGATAAGGTGAGCGCGCTGTTCGACCTTCTGCTGCAGGCGCCCTCGCCGGAGGTGCGGCTGCTGCTGCTGCGCCGGCTGGACGAGGTGGCGCTGACGCCCGCGCTGGTGAACCGCGTGGTGCTGGAGGAGAGTCTGGACGGCCCCGACTGGCGCGTGCGCGAGGAGGTGGCGAAGCACATGGCCTATCTGATGACGGCGATGAAGGACACGCCCGAGCTGGCGAAGCTGCTCGACATCGTGAGTGTGGGCATGGGCGCTGACCGGTAGTACCTCCGTCTGTTCGTGGATGCGGTGAGCCGCGTGCGCGAGACCTGCCGCTTGTCAGTGCCGAAGATCATCGCGGCGCTGGGCGCGGACTTCGCCTTCGAGAAGATCATTGGCGCGCTGGAGAAGCAGTACGAGGAGTCCAGTAGTTACCTGCTCAAGTTCAACATCCTCTACACCTACGAGCTCGTCGTGCGCGCGCTGCCCGCCGACACACGCGTGGCGCCGCTGCTGGCCACGCTGGTGACGGAGATGAATGTGGGCGTGGGGGTGGCGTGTGAGGCGTAGAACTCGGTGCCCAACATTCGTTTCATTTCGTGCCGAATCCTGAGCAACCTGAGCGACGTGCTGCCTGCGGATGTGAAGACGAAGGCGATTGCCAAGATGACGGAGCTGCAGAAGGATGTGGATCGCGACGTTCGATTCTACGCCGCTTCGGGGCTGAAGAAGCTTGCGGGCGAGAGTGCTTAGTCTAAATACTCCTGTATAGTCATGATTTCTGCTCTTTGTTACAAACACCCCAATTCTGACAGAAAGCGCTGCTGAGCAGCCGATAGGCTCCATTCTCCTCGTACATCTCCTTCGTGACAAAACGCTGCAAAAACTCCGGGTTCCGCGCCTGGGCCGCGCCTCCTCGCCAAGTATCGCCGATCGGACTACAAATGAACGTATGCGGCGTGCAAACGACTCTGCAAGCTGTATAATCCTGTGCTCCATTCCGTCCCTGATGACGGGCACAATCTCGCTCATTCGCGTGAAGGATACTTCGTTCACCCACAAGGATATTCGAATCTCTCTTTAAAGTGAGGGAGGCAGGTGTTTCCGCCGCTGAGCACGATGTTCCGCACCAGCATCTGCTGCACACTCGGCGGGAACAGCTGCAGGCACAATTCCACGCTCTCCGCGATGCCCGCCTGCCGAATGCCGATATCCGATGGATGGAACAGTGCCTCGGGCACCATGAACCGTTCATTCAGCATCGTGATCACCTGCTGTGTGGGACTGACCTTCTCTCCGGGCATCTGCTTCTCACATCTCCCGCCAACTCCCACCAGCTCAAACCCCGTCGACGACGTCACGTAGTCGGGCAGGACAAAAGCCTTCCGCAGGCGCAGCGGGGACTGGCGGCACACGTCCAGCTCCCGCAGGGCATCCATAGAAACGAAGCAGAACTTCTCCTTCAGGCCATTGACCAGATGCGTGCAATCCTGGACATTCACCTGGCGGAAGGAGAGGTTCTCTTTCAGGAGATTCGTCAGCAGCTTGCCGCCAACGTTCACGCGCTTCACGCCCTCCAGCACCACCTTTCCGTCGATGATGGGAACAATCTGGGGATGAGGCACAGGGGGAGAGAAGACGTGTGTAAAGGAAAAGCCGCTCTCGATAACAAGACCCGACGCCGTTTGCCGCGACACGTCACTCTCGGGGAGCGTTCCGCACTCCATGGCGAATGACCACAGGGGAGCAGGAGACGAACAGAAACCGCCAAATCGAAAGTGCTCGAAGACCACCTCCAGTGTTCCCTTCATGAGCTCGTCCATGTTGAAGAGTGGCTGAGATAGGAACAAGTAGCAGTTTTGTGGTTGCTATGGATTATTTACATGTTGGAAGCACGACTAGATTCAAATGGCGCTCGTCTAGGAGCTGGTTCCAGATCTTTGCTTCATAGTCCCAGTTCACAACATATCCTCTATTCCTAAAGCAACTCCAACACATCCGACTTTTCAATGGGGCGGTGGTACATCAGCTGGGAGTGATCTGTCACAGCACTCACCGTATCGTCCCCGATGAGTTCGTGCAGGGATTTCCGGATGCGTGCAGTCGTATTCGGTACAATACTACCCATAACACTCACCCACCCACAATCAACCAGGGTGGGTCCGCAGACGACGCCAATCCCGCTTTGATCGTGCTCCCTCCATTGTCGAGTACCAACACCTGCGGTTCCATGTCGAACGAAGAGAATCTCTATGATCTGTATGGAAACCCATTGCTATTCAAAAGGTAGGGTCAATGACTACCAACAAACAAGAAAGCCATGGTACTACTCATCTAATGCTCCACTTTCCTTTCCACCTCCTGCTCGGATTTGGTATTCTCCTCGTGTGTATTTTCGATTTCAGCAGCTTCCACAGAAGAGGGATTCTCCTCCTTCACGGAAGCGTTCTTCTTGTGCGAGTGAATCATATCCTCGACCTTTTCATCGTAGGGCTTGTTGAAGTGGAGCCATCTCGTTATCACGCCATGCAGGTACAGAATCGATCTCTATCCCTCAGTCAACCATCCAACGATTACATTCCAGCAGGAACAGCACGTCTTCTTTGTAATTTGTACATAATCCTTTGATTCGGGGAGAGTCGGCAGCTACGCGTTATGTCTGGAATTTGCACCAACCCCTTCGACAAACTGTCGGTTCCGAACACCGGCAAGGAGCTGGTTATATGTGCGGTTGTTCTACGCCATGATTGCCCCACAGAGAAGCGACTCGGAGCGTCAGACCGTCAGAAATGGAAAGGTAGCCGATGTAGGCAACACCCACTCCCGAGAGGAATGACAGCGTCTTGTGCATAATAGCGAAACCCCTTCCTGTCAACAACCCCTTCAAGTGCCCTACATTGCGAATTTCACAGAGAGGAATCTGCACGAGCAGAAATGGTGCCAAACAGCAAGGGATTGGCATAACCGCGGTTATTCTGTGACTCACTATTCTCCACTAGAAAGGAGAATTCTTGTGATTATCACTCTTCCCTGTATAGAGAAGGATGTGCTATGCTTGGTAGAATAACGATTCCAAATTGCAGGATGGACCCCTCTTTCTCCCATGAATGTGTCCCATTCACCCTATCAACGAGAATAGCAAAAGGATATATCCTTTCCAGGTAGTTGAAATCAAACAAACACGTGAATCGCGCAAAGAAGGAGGAACGAAAAAACCTTCGGGAATTGGGGCCGTGGTGGCCGTTTTGGGCAATTCGCCAGAATCGGCAATGACCACCTTGCTACAGATCACCCTCAAAATCCACTGCATACCACTTGGGGACTCCCTTTGCGGTGCCACACTTGTCAATCATGTAGACTACATCCATTCCCTCTAAAACGGTTCCAAAAGCCACCAGCTTCTTGTCCAAGTAGGCCACATTCGCCTACGCATAACCGTATTGTCATAGGAAGACAGTCGTGATGTAGAACTGGGACTGGTTTGTATTCCTTCCCGCGTTGGCCATCACAAGGATTCCGGGGCGGTTCTGGGACACTACAAAGGTTTCGTCGTCGAACTTCTTCCCGTAGATACTCCAGCCAACATCTCCCTAGAGGGTGAGCAGTAGACAAGAGCCGCACTCCCTGAACCACAAATCCTGGAATGATGCGAGAGAAGCGAGTTCCCTTGTAGGTCAGCGGCTTGCCGTTGGAACGAGGGCCATATTCTCCAGTGCAGAGTCCTCGGAAGTTTTCGGAAGTTCTGGGAGCAACCTCTCCATATCTACGTTCATCAGGGAATTGAAGGGCAGGGCACAGTCCAAGGACGATTCTACCTGCGGGCAATCCGTTAATGGAAACATCGAGATAAACGGTGGAGGTGACGTTGAAGACCTGATTGCATGAGAACAGTGGGTTCCATTCCCTACCTGGGGATCTCCAGTCACCAGACACGCAAAGAAAAGGAGCAGAAGGATCATGAAAAGGAGTCTGAACAAACACGACAACACTTAATCCACCTTCAGAGAGCCGTAGATCTTCCGCGTAAACCAGAAGCAGGAGTAAAAGCCGATGGCTCCGCACGCCAAGAACAGGGCGATGCAGCCAATGAGCATCAGGCAAACGTACAGCACAACTACGCGTGATGCTTACCCCGCAACCGCACTGGAAACCACCTTGGTGATGCCGATGCTGATCATGTAGTAGATGGCGAAGAGGAAGACGAAGACGGCGGTGCTGCCGGTGTTCACGAAGGACCGCCACCACCAATGGTAGTCCTCGTTGGCCAGCTGGAAGTAGCAGAGCATGATCGAGATCTCGGCGGTGGTGATGACGGTGAGTGCGAAGATGGCCAGGAGGAAGCCGAAGACGGCGTAGGTCTGGTGGAGGAGGACGGAGGAGAGCATGAAGTACATCTCCAGGAAAATGGTGCCGAAGGGAACGCAGCCGCCCACGAGGCAGGTCACGACAGGGTGGAGGTACCAGGGCCGCGGCGGGATCTCGCGCTCGATGTGGTTGGTGCGCACGGGCATGTGGTACTTGGGGACCTTGTAGCCGACGAAGGAGCCGAGGTAGATGAGCGGGAGCGAGACGAAGAGCCAGAGGAGGGCGAATCCGATGAGCGAGGCTAGGTGTGAAAGGTGGTGGAGGCGGGTACAGAGGTGGATGTACTGCGGCGAGTCGAGGAAGTACCAGACGCAGTTCATGAGGTAGGTGATGCAGAAGATGACGGAGGGCAGGAACACGCCCACCGTCAGGATCACGTTCTGCCGCGCCTTCCCGCCGAACAGCTGGTTGCTACGCCTCACCTCGCACGGCCGCCGCTACAGGCGCGCGGAGGCGAAGCCCGCCACGAAGCCCAGCAGGACGAAGAGAATGACAGCGCACGTCACGATGCTCCCGCGGTACTGCGGCGACAGCACGCCCAGCGCCGCCAGCACCACCACCATCACGATGGTCCACACAACCTGCGACTACGCCTCACGTACCCTTGCGACGCCCACGCCCACGCCCACCAGCGACGCGAACATGTCGCTATTCTGCGGCGGGCGGAACACGTCGCCGTGGATCAGCTTCCAGCCGCCCTCCTCCACCGTCTCCAGCCGCTCCTCCTCGCTCTACGTCTCAGCCCGCACCGCCGGCCGCACGATGGAGTTGTACTTGGAGATGTCACGTGAGAGCGTGCGGAGAATGATAATGCCCACAATGGTCTATATATGACCCCGTGTCCCGATTCCCACGGAGAGGAACAGAGCCATGAAGAGGCTGTTGGTCAGCGAGAACCAGTGCACGCCCTGCTTGCTGTTCCCCTTCAGGTAGATGTCCCACCGGCTGCCATATTCCACCGTGCTCTTCTCGAAGCGGATCGAGTAGGTGTAGATCACCTCCTTCGGGACGTCGATCACCTGGGTGTGAAGAGATAAGGATGTACGAACCATGTGGTTGTCGTGGCTCTTCGCCATCAGCTTGCCGTCGTTAATCACGTAATCGATGCTCGCCGGAATCACGCGCACTCCGACAATGCGGTTCTTGCCGTTGTCGCTCTCGTGGTAGGACACAGTGAACGCCAACTACAGTGAATCCGTTTCTCGGAGTATACGTGGTTGTAGATCATCACCTTGTCGTCCTCCTTGTAGCCGATGGGGTGCGTGTCCTCGAACCAGTAGTCGTTCGGGTCTTCGTTCGACGCGACCATGATCGCAGCAGGCAGGTCGTCAATCATCCTAATCGTCAAGTCGTTGCGATAGAACAACCATTGAACGTTGTACTCATCCTCCACGCTCTGCTTGTACGTATTCACGTCTTCCACAGAGAGACTTCTCTTGCAAATCACCTGAGGATACACCTCATCCTTCATCATGCCAAACACAAGCGGCGTATTCGAATACTCCTCACCGCTGAGGACGTTGCCAATGTTCTGCTTGAGCTGGCTGATGTGTTGCGGCTTGCACACCGGGAGAGAGTAGTAGTCCTTCGCAATCTGCGTTTTGGAGGACGAGAGGGAATTGACATACACAGTGATCTAATCCCTTAGCCGCGCTCCAATTCGCTGTACGTTTTCACCGCGCGTGTATTCCTTCACCTTCAGAAGGCTGAAGCCAAAACAACCGGAGAGAAGGAAGAGAATGGCACAGAGAGTGTGGGTGTGCATGTTGGCTTAACCAGAGAGAAGAAACCAAGCAAAGACCCTTTGCAAGAGGATAATGATGATCATCGTCCCGTGCCGCAGAGAATACAAAATAACCGCTTTCACGCCTCGTTGTCTGAACCGGAATCGACACTGTTTGTCGTGAATAGCACTTCTACTGTTTATTGTTTTGGATTTTGTCCGCTTTGAAGGGAGAAGGAGTTCATATACCATGATGAATCTGCTTTTGTGTTCATTCTCACAGACATAAGGGGTGTTATCAACGCGACTCCTTTCCATTCACAAAGGCTTCAACAAACGCAAAATCCAAAAACAGTCGTAATCGTGGAGTCCATAAAGCAGAGGGATTTCGGAGTAGTGATCCTTGATTAGAAAGGAGTGACTGTATGCGCGGAACGAGTGGCTGGTTTTCACTTTTCTTTTCGTCCCGGTGATGAGGAGGTATGTTGTGTGACTGATTGGAGTCTTTGCATATGTGATGATAACTTTTTTCCCTAACGGCTGCGGTCAGTTGCTGACTTACGCCTTTGTGAGGGTTATGTCATAGTTACACTGATATGTGTTTGGTGTGGGCGGTGAAGAAATAAACTATCACCATCTTTCGACTGAATGTCAGTGATGTTTCTCTTTTTGTCGGAGTCCATGTGTATGTATGACACACGCTAGACCCGTCATATCCTCTTCCTAGATACTGACGGGGTAAAAGTTGTGTAAAAGATTTGCGTACTTTAGAGTCAATTGTTCTGTGCTCAGTACATTATAATTGCTTGCGTACTCACACATTCGTAGACAAGTCACCGTGTGGTAGTAGTGTGTCGTTTGTTGCGTTGTTTGTTGAACTATACAGTGATCATGATGTGAATGAAACCACTGAACGGATGCCATTTCAAGCAGAAAGCAATCATCGATTTGGAAGACTTGTTCCAATCCATAGCGTAGACAATGCCAGAAGCAGAACTTGAACAGTCCTTTGAGACGATTGAGGGATATCAGAGGTGGGCGCATCCCGTGATCGGTGATGCTCTAGGAAATCGTGGTGCGATATCGAAGGCGAGGGAATAAAGAAATGGAAGGAGGCTCTCATCGTTCTGAAAAACAACCTCCTCTACGTGTACAAGAATGAAACCGTACCCGATCTCCTTCTCGCTCACGGATCTAGGCAAAATCCCCTTCGTTGCTGATCGGCCTGGATAAGTGCCTGGTCATGGTATTTTTTAGTGTATCCGGTAAGTAATAGACGGCAGAGGAGTATGATGGGAAAACCCACGTGATTCAGCTCAAGACGGAGACTGGAAGGATCTTCTGTATTTCCCTGCCACCGTAAGCCCGCTATCCTGTTGGTCACCTGTAGAATGGAAGAACTGTCGAAGTGGGTGACCGATATCAAGGGGAGTGACTACGCATCCCTGAAGGAGAAGGTAACCACTCTGGAGCTGGGACTGAAGACGATTGGAGAGGGCCAGGTGCTCGATTTCGAGCGAGGTGATTGCTAGAACCAGCGGATGAAGACGGATCAGGAGAAGGTTCGTCTGCAGGAGCAGCAGCGTGCCATTCTCTCTATGAACCGGATCCAATCCGAACTGCGCTTCCAGATCATGTACCAAACCCTGATGAAGTGGAAAACGGCCCAGGAGCTGCAGACAATGAGACAGCATTTCGAAGAGGTGCAGCGAGACAAGATGAAATACTACGAGCGGGAGCTGGTCTTGCTGAGAGAGCAATCCACAAATGCGGAAAAGGAGGCCACGGAAAAGATGGAGTCCGTGTCGTACGACTGCAGACAGTACATCTACGAGTCGGGAGTGCATCGCCTGAACCGTCTCTTCTCCGACGAGAAGCAATTCAAGCAGCTCCTTGTTCTTCTGATGTGGAAGGAGCAGACGCGTCTGCGCGCGTGCCAGGAGGCGGCGCAGAAGGAGAAGGACGCGCTGGTGGCAGAAGTGGAAACGGTCGTGAATCGCATCGTTCCTCATGATTAGCTGAAGTCGACGATCACGGAGCGTGAGGGCGCGCTGAAGGTACTGGAGGAGGAGGTGGGCGTGAAAGGACGGAATAAAGAGTAGGCCGAGTCAGTGAAGAAACAGATGGTAGAGGAGGCTCGCAGCCACGAGGATCTGGTGAAGGAGCATGCTGGAATGAAGGACGTGCTGGAGCAGGTGATGCAGGCGAAGGAGGCGGTGGAGGCGCAGAACCGCCAGCTGATCGAGCAGATCGAGCAGAACACGGCGTCGCTGGCGACGTTCCAAGAGGCGGCGAACGGCTCGGAGGAGGAGGCGACGGCGGTGGTGGCGCGCCTGCAGATCGAGGTGAACGAGTTGAAGTCGAAGTTGGAGAGAAGCCAGAAGGACGAGGAGGAGTATAGGCGGAAGTGGGAGATGCTGCAGGACTTCTCGGTGGAGGAGCTGTCGCGGGCGCAGAAGAAGATCGACGAGTACACGGTGATGTGCGAGTCGCTGGTGAAGCAGGTGGAGGAGGCGAACAATGGAGAGAAGCTGACGAGCCTGCTGAAGGAGAAGGAGGAGCTGGACGCGCGCGTGAAGGAGCTGGAGGTGCAGATGCAGGCGACGACGGACGTGATGAGCAACAGTTCGGAGATAGCGATGGAGAGAGAGAGCGAGATAGAGCTGGTGAAGGAGAAGACCGACGCGCTGACGCTGGAGCTGGCAGAGACGAAGGAGAAGAAGGAGGCGGCGGAGAAGGAGCTGAAGGAGCTGAAGAAGGCGTCTGAGGAGAGGATCCGCGCGCTGGAGGAGAAGAACGCGGACCAGAAGAAGGAGCTGGCGACGCTGAAGCGCCGCGTGCTGGCGCTGAAGAACATGGAAGAGAGTATGAAGGACATCGAGGACTTGCTCCAACAGCGCGAGGCGCAGCTGCGCGACGTGCTGGAGCGCATCAAGGCGGCGGAGAAGACGAGCGAGGAGTGCAAGAAGGAGGTGAAGAAGTACGAGGCGCGCAACGCGGAGCTGGAGCACCAGATGCAGAACTATACGTTCCGCGAGGGAGCGGCGGGCGAGGTGGTGGAGAAGGTGGTGGAGGTGCAGAAGGACAAGCCGGAGACGCTGGCGCGCGTGCAGGCGCTGGAGGCGGCGGTGGCGAAGCTGGAGGAGGAGAAGGAAGCGTTGGAGGCGGCGCAGAAGGAGAAGGAGGAGGAGGAAGCGAAACAGAAGGCTCGGGACGAGGAGTTTAAGCAGAAGAAGGTGCTGCCGCTGAAGCTGTTCCCGCTGTACCCGTCGCTGCGTCCGCGGGAGGAGGAGACGGCGGCGTACGCGCCGAAGGTGGTGAAGGTGGAGGTGGAGGAGCGAGCGGAGGAGGAGGCCTTGGGGAAGTATGAGGGCCGCAACCCGGATGTGGTGAAGAGAGAGGAAGAGGAGAAGAAGAGGAAGGAGGAAGAAGAGAGAAAGAAGAGAGAAGAAGAGGAAAGGAAGAAGAGAGAAGAGGAGGAGAAGAAGAGAAAGGAAGAAGAGAGAAAGAGAAGAGAGGAGGAGGAGAAGAGGAGAAAGAAGAGAGAAGAAGAGGAAAGGAAGAAGAGAGAGGAGGAAGAAAGGAAGAAGAGAGAGGAGGAAGAAAGGAAGAGAAAGGAAGAGGAGGAGAGAAAGAAGAAGGCAGCTCCGAACCCCTTCGACCAACCCTCTGATGAGGAAGAGGAGCATCCTGTGACTTCTCCGAACCCCTTCGACCAACCCTCTGATGAGGAGCATCCTGTGACTTCTCCGAACCCCTTCGACCAACCCTCTGATGAGGAGC
>OIWT01000374.1_pt1 | contig 63552 bp, 62 predicted proteins | sample 1587701 | NCBI WGS metagenome assembly OIWT01 (sample SAMEA3888904, study PRJEB22519) | human gut metagenome | biome: human gut; feature: human-associated habitat; material: faeces | place: Denmark | collected 2009
CTTGCATGTCTTATGTGCGCCGCCAGCGTTTATCCTGAGCCAGGATCAAACTCTCTTGTTAATTGTATCTATATTTCGTCTTTCGACTTTATATAAATCTTTATTGAGTTTTAAGCTCTAAAATTTAAATTTGTTTCAGTACTATATCTAAGATATATTACCGTTTGGTTTATTTCTCTAAAGGATAATTACTGTTTACTTTTCAATGTACTTTGTTCCTTTTTATTCGCGGAACAGTTTGTATTATACTATACCTTTTTCTCTTTGTCAATATATTTTTAAAATTTTTTTAAAAATATTTTTTATTGATTTTTGAGCAAAATAAAAAAACTAGTAATTGATGTATAAATATGTTATTGTTGGTGTTTTTATTACTAATTTTTATATTATTTTCTTTTGTTGTTCTGTACTTATATATATTAGCACACAATGTCGATATTTGTCAATACTTTTTTTATATTTTTTTAATATTTTTTATATTTTCTATATTTCAACTAGTATTAAGTCATCTCCTATGCATTTTATATTTTGCCAAGGTATGTCTATATCACCACTTTGAGAGAATATATTAAGTAATTTATTATTTCCCGGAACTATTATAGAAGTTATCATTCCAGTCTCTAAATCAGCACAAACATCTTGTACATAGCCAAGTCTTTTTCCATTTGTTATATTAATAACTTCTTTATGCTTAAAATCTAATCCTTTATCTGCCATTTTTTCCTCCTTATTTTTACTTATAATATTATATTCACTACTCCAAAAAAATTAACAAAAAGATGTATTTATTTATACATCTTTTTTATATGATCTATTGCACTTTTTTCTAATCTAGATACCTGTGCTTGAGATATTCCAATTTCTTCTGCAACTTCCATTTGTGTTCTACCATCAAAAAATCTTTTATTAACAATCATTTTTTCTTTGTCATTTAATTTCGACATTGCTTGCATCATTGTCATTTTTTCTGCCCATAGTTCATCTGTATTTTTACTGTCTTTTACTTGATCCATAATATATATACTTTCTGCACCGTCACTATAAACAGGTTCTTGTAATGAAACTGGATCTTGAATTGCATCAAAACTAAAAGCTACATCCTCTTTTTCTACATTTAATTCTTTTGCAATTTGCTCTATAGTTGGCTCTTTTCCATGTTCTTTATTGTATTTTTCCTTGTATTGAATAGCCTTATATGCTAAGTCTCTAACAGATCTGCTAACTCTTATGCTATTATTGTCTCTTAAATATCTTTTTATTTCCCCTATAATCATTGGTACTGCATAGGTTGAAAATTGAACATTTTGACTCAAATCAAAATTATCTATTGCTTTTATTAATCCAACGCAACCAACTTGAAATAAATCGTCTGCATTTTCTCCTCTACCATAAAATCTTTGTATAACACTTAATACTAATCTTAGATTTCCGTTTATAAATCTATTTCTTGCATCTTCATCTCCTTGTTTTATTTTGATAAATAGTTCGTCTTTTTCTTTTTTACTTAATAGTGGTAATTTGGATGTATTTACTCCACATATTTCCACTTTATTTACCAAATAAAAAACCTCCTTTAGAAATAACATTATCTACATTATTTCCAAAAAAAGTTTTTTTATTCTTTAGCCTGTTTTGCTCATTATATCTTTTTTCATTTTATTTATAATTTTCTTTTCCAGTCTTGAAATATAACTTTGTGAAATGCCGAAGTTCATCAGCAACTTCTTTTTGGGTTTTTTCTTTTCCTGTTTTAAATCCGAATCTCATTTCCATTATATCTTTTTCTCTAGAATTTAATTTTAATATTGATGACTTTAACAGTTTTTTGTCAACTTCATCTTCTAAATTTCTAGATGTTATATCCGGATCTGTGCCTAATATATCAGAAAGCAATAATTCGTTTCCATCACAGTCTTTATTTAAAGGCTCATCTATAGAAAGTTCTGTTTTTATTTTATTACTTTTTCTTAAAAACATTAATATTTCATTTTCTATGCATCTTGATGCGTATGTAGCAAGTTTTATATTTTTATCTGAGTTAAATGTATTTACCCCTTTCATCAACCCTATTGTTCCTATTGATATTAAATCTTCTATTCCAATTCCTGTATTTTCAAATTTTTTAGCTATATATACAACCAATCTTAAATTTCTTTCTACTAATATTTGTCTTGTTTCTAAATTATTTTCTTCAGACAACTTTGATATTAGTTCTTCCTCTTCCTCAGGTGGTAATGGTGGTGGCAATGTTTGGCTCCCTGCTATATAAAAAATTGGCAAATATTCAATTTCATTTTTTTCATTTATATACTTTGCACATATTGTATTTATGCTATTTTTTATTAATTCAGTAATTTTCATTTTTTCACTCTCCTAACATTTCAACCCCGATTAAAGCTTTATATTCACCTTTTTTTGTTAATGATTTATCATATATTCCAATTATTATATTTTCTTTATTTATTGGTGTATCTTCGTAATACATTGTGACTTTGTGCGCTTGTATTCCAATTAGCATTCCATTTTGTTTTCCTAATGATGAAAATGGTATAAACTTTAATTTCGGCATATATTCTGTTTGTATATTTTGTGGTATTTTTTCTAAATCACCTCCTAATATATTTTCTAAATTATTTAATATTTCTTTTGGTAATACTTCATATAGACTTGTTTTTTCAATAACCATTACTGGTTTTTGTGTTAATGGATCTCTTAATAAATTTCCTGTGTCTATCATTGTTTTTACTTTAATATTTCTGTGGTTTATTTCAACTATCGAATCGCAATACATATCTTTTTTGCTTATTTTGGTTTTAACAACCTTAAATGCTGTAATTATTATAATAAAAGTTATTATAGTAGCCAATATTATTGTTTTTAATGGATATGTTCCTAAAAACAATCCATTCTTCATTAATATATCTTGGGGTTTTACTATGTATATTAATGCAAAAGCTGCTCCTCCAAATGCGAATGATGTTAAATAAAATATTAATAGTTGTTTTAACATTTTTTTAAGTGTCTGAGAATTAAATGCAATATATATTATTATTACAGATAATATAATCTTTAATATATTGTTTGAATAAACTTCTAAAATGTTCATATAACTAGCAACTGTATATGTAGCTCCTATAAATGATGATATAATTAATCTTACATGATTAATTTTTTCCTTCAATATTATTCCAGTAGCCAACAATATAATATAATTCATTATTAAATTTTCTATTAACACCACATCAATATAAATCGTCATATTATCACCTGCTTAAATATTGTACTACTTAAGTTATAAAAAGGTTGTCTTTTCTTAATGTAGAAAAAAAGAAATAATCTACATTAAAAGATTATTTCTTTTTTATTATTCTTTTTTATTTTATTAAATTACATTTTATTTTTATTTTTTCTTAAGAAAGATGGAATATCTAAATCATTTTGAGATGAAGCAACTTCTGAACTTGATGGAATTGAGTTTATTTTCTTTTCCCAAGTTTTTGAAACTATATTATCTACACCTATACTTGATATATTCTCATTTTTTTCAAATCCTGTTGCAATAACTGTTATTTGTATTTCGTCTTCCATTGATGGATCTGTTACTGTACCAAATATAATATTTGCTTCTGGGTCTACACTTCTTTGAACTAATTCTGCAGCTGTATTTACTTCGTGTAATCCTAAGTTTTCTCCACCTGTTATATTTATAATTACTCCTCTTGCTCCTTCTATTGAAGTTTCAAGTAATGGGCTTTCTATTGCTGCTTTTGCTGCATCTTCTGCTCTATTTTCTCCTGCTGCTCTTCCAACTCCCATATGAGCCATTCCTGTATTTAACATTATAGTTTTTACATCTGCAAAGTCTAAGTTTACAAGTCCTGGTACTGCTATTAAGTCTGAGATACCTTGAACACCTTGTCTTAAAACATCATCAGCCATTTTAAATGCTTCTATTATAGATGTTTTGCGATCAATTATTTGTAATAATTTATCATTTGGTATTACAACTAATGTATCAACTTTACTTTTTAAGCTTTCAATTCCACGCTCTGCTTGTGAAAGTCTTTTCTTTCCTTCAAATGTAAATGGTTTTGTAACAACTCCTATTGTTAATATTCCCATTTCTTTTGCTGTAGCAGCTACAATTGGTGCAGCTCCTGTACCTGTTCCTCCACCCATTCCGGCAGTAACAAATACCATGTCTGCTCCTCTTAATACTTCTGCAACTTCTGATTTATTTTCTTCTGCAGATTGTGCGCCTATGTCTGGATTTGCTCCAGCTCCTAGTCCTCTTGTTATTTTTTCTCCTATTTGAATTTTTGTTTTAGCTTTTGATGTTTGTAATGCTTGTCTATCTGTATTAACAGCAATAAAATCTACTCCTTTTATTCCTGATTCTATCATTCTGTTTACAGCATTATTTCCAGCTCCTCCTACCCCTATAACTTTAATTGTTGCTGTTCCATCCATCATTTTAATATCGTTATTATCATCTAACCCCATCATTTAGTGTTTTCCTCCCTTTTTTATTTTGAAATATATATTTTTTTAATATCTATGAATAAAAAAATTCTTTAATTCTTTCAATTATTGTTTTTATAAAGTTCTCATTTGATTGTGTATCTATGCTACTAGATACTGTTTTAGTAAATGGTCTTGCAGCTATATATCTAACTAAAGCATAACTTGTTCTGAAATTTGGTTTTACTGTACTAATCGCTCTTCCTGTTGATATTTTTACAGGTATATTTAAATTTATTTTTCCTGCAACATCACTTTTATTTATATTTACAATTCCTTGTCCTGTTAATACAACATTGTTGATTTTTGATTTTATTCCTTGGTTTGTAATATCTTTATTTACAATCGAAAACATTTCTTCTATTCTAGCTTCAATTATTTCTATAAGTTCAGAACTTTTAATTATTTTATTTTTATTTGTGTCTTTACATGTATTAAGAATTATATCATTGTCATTATCTATAAAAGATTTTAATGCTAAACCATATTGCCTTTTTAACTTGTCCGCTTCTTCTTCTGATATATTTAAAACAACAGCTATGTCATTTGTTATATTGTCTCCACCTAATGGTATTGAATTTGTATATAAAAATGTTGTTCCTTCAAACACTCCTATGTCGATTGTTCCAGCGCCAATGTCTAACAACATTATATTGTCATGAAGTTCATTAGTGTCTAATATTAAATTTCTTTCTGCTAATGTTGTTGGTATTATTCCGTCAATTTCTAATCCTGCTTTTTTAAATATGCTGTTTAATTTCCTAACATAATCTTTATCTGCTAATATTATTTGTGCACTTATTGTAAAATTAGAACTTAAATTTCCAACAGGGTCATTAACCATTTTTCCGTTTTCTAATATTATTTTATCTGGTACAATGTCAATTAATGTTTGTCCGTCTGGAATTTCAATATCCTTAACTTGCATTATTGCATTTTGAACATCTCTAATGGATATTCCTGAATATTTATCTTTAACATCTTTTACTATACTGTTTTGTACTATTGTTACATATTTACCTGGAATAGTTACATATGCTGAATTAATTTTTAAATTTGTTTCATCTTCTGCATCTTTTATAGTTTTAGCAATACTTAAACTAATTTCATCTTCATTGATTATTTTACCTTTTTTTAGTCCACTACACTTGTATGATGTATTACTTATTATTTCTATTTGCCCAAAATTATTTACTTCCCCTACAACAGTGCAGACTTTGGTAGTTCCAATGTCAATCCCGACTATTATATCTCCTATTGCCAAGTTAATTCCTCCATTTTTTCAGTATAATTTTTTCTAGTGATATTTATATTACATTTTAAAAAAAATGTCAATAGCATTCGTTATATTTTTGTAATATTTTTGTAATATTTTTGTAATAATGATTTTTGCTTTTTTAGGCTAAATAAAAGTGGCTATATAACCACTAATTATTTTTAATAAATTAATTTTTGCTATTTTCTTTGTCTTTTTTGGTAATTTTTTCTGTCCATTTTTCCACATAATATCTTCTTATTGTTCCTAAATTATTAAACATTCTTCCAACAAATACTACTATTGCAGCTAAATATATATCTACATTTAATTTTTGTCCCAATATTGTTAAAAGAATAGCTAATATTGCATTTCCAAAAAAGCCAGATATAAATATTTTTAAATCAAAATTTTTTCTAATAACAGATGTTATTCCTCCAAAAACTGAGTCTAATGCAGCAATAACTGCTATTGCCAAATAACTTGAATATGTATATGAAATCATTGGAGCATTCATTCCAAGCAAAGCTCCTACTATACATCCTATTATTATTGCTATAAATATCATTTATATTTACCTCCTAATCTAATCCATATATTTATAAGTAATATCTCCATTATACTTATTTATTTTTATTTTGTTTTCTTTTTCAATAGTAACATTTCTTCTGTCCTTCTTTAATAAGTCTACATATCCTCCATTTCCTAGTAAGGCACCTTCTAAATAAGATTGGTCTCCAATTGCCTTTATTATATATGGTGATAATATTCTTTGTCCATTTACTTTTATAAAAGAACTACTTATTGTAACCATATCTGTCATATTTATTACTCTTTCATCGTTTATACTTATTGCTTCTACTCCTGCTGATTTTAAAGAATTTACAATTGAAATTAAATCATCTGCATTATATTTTGCAATTTCTTCGTTATCTGTGTCTCTTAACGTTATAATTATTCCTGGTCCTTGCACATCTGTTTTTCCTAATGCCATATTTACTTGTTCTAATTCAGATTGTAATAGTTCTCCATTTTGATTATCTGTTTTATTATTAGTTTTATATTCATTTATTTTTGTACTAATTTCATTATATTGCTGTTCTACTTCGTCATACTTAGATTTCCAATTTGCAAGCTCTGTTTTTAGTTCTGACTTTCTCATATTTTCTATAGATGTAATGTCAGTTTGGTTTACTATTTTAAACTGCATAAACATAACAAAAGTTAAAACTAAACATGCAATTACTATTGTAATTGATACAGTAATTTTTCCTTTCTTCATTAAAATTCTACCTCCTATTTAACATTTTGTGCATATTTAAAATTTATTACTCCAGTATATTTAGGAATAGTTATATTATTTTCTTTTTTTAGTTCAACTCCAAGTCCATAATCATCTTTTAACATATTTACATATCCACCTGGTCTAGTTAGTGCAGCAAGTTGTTCTGGTAATCCTATAGCTTTTATTACAAATGGTGCTCCTACTTTTTCTCCGTTTATATCTATTATATTTCCTCCGCATGATATTGCAGTGGTTGGCACCACTCTTTGATCATTTATAGATATAGCTTCTGCTCCTGCATTTTTTAATTCATTTATAACACTTAATATATCAATGTCATGAACTATTGCATCACTAATGTTTAATACTGTATTTGAATTCACATTAGGATTATCACTAAGTGTTAATATTATACCTGGTCCTGTAACCTCGGACATTCCTAACATTTTGTTGCCTTTTTTTATATCACTTTCTACTTGCTCTAATTCTTTATTATTTAATGTAGCTTTTTCTCTTTCTTTTTCAAGCTCTTCTTCTGCCTTTTCTAATTCTTTATATTTATTGTCATACTTTTCCTTATTTTTTAATACTTCTGCTCTTAATTGGTTTTCTTCATAATTTTGGCTTACTGTTGAGTTGGAATTATTTACCGTTTTTATTTGAAGGCATATTCCAAACGTTAACACTGTACACATAAGCCCCAAAACCAAACTTATAACTTTTTTATTCATAAGACTTTCCTTTCTTTATACTTTTTCTCTAAAATATGCTTTAAATTTATTGTTAAAATCTCCATTAACAAATATGTCTCCTTCAATTCCCTTTTCCGCTTCTATAATAGCTTGTACTCTTAACATTTTATTTGTTAAGTTTGTTGCATCTCCTAAATGGATGGTTTTTTTATCTGATTCTAAATATAAGTTATATTCGCTTTTATTTGAAATATCAATACTAGTTATGTTTGTATCTAATCCATTTTCTTTTGCACTATCTATTATTCTTATTACACTTTCTAATCTTTTTAAATCTTCCTGATTTAGCCTATTTCCAGCAACAATCTCTTCCTCTGCAGTAGTAGCTCCTTGAATTACAGGTAAATCTAATTTGTCTTGCGATATTTCAAGAATATATCCTTGAGTGTTTATATATGCATATCCATTTAAAAATTCTAAACTGAATTTTTTTTCTCTTTCTTTTACAAAAATCTGTATTTTATTTGGTAATACTCTTTTTATATTAACATCTTCTATGTAAGCATTTGATTTTATATTATTTTGAATGTTTTTCTTAAAAAATTTAAATATGTTTTGATCTATATTCAGTCCCGAAATACTGATTATTGTGTTTGTATCTATCTGATTATTATTTGTTACTTCTATGTATTTTACATTAAATATTGGTGAAGTTGTTGCAAATATTAATGAGCCTGCAATAACAAGAAGAAGAGTTATAATCTTAATTATTTTTTTTCTTTTCTTCCTTTTTCTTCTTATTTTTTCCTCTTTTCTTGATATAACTTTTCTTTTTTGGTTTTCTTTTATTTTATTATTTCTATTAGTCATACCTATTACTGTTTCTGTGTCAAAATCAAATGTATTATCTTCTTTTCCTTCATTATATTGCTTTATTCTTTTTTCTCTATTTCTTTGCTCTTTTTTTAGTTTTTTATTTACTTCATTTTCTTCTTGTTCCATTAAATAAAAATTATAATCTTCTATATTTTTATTTTTTTTCATTTTTTCACCTCTTGTCCAATATTTGTTCTTTAAAATATGATAGATTTACTATCATATTTTTTCTATTTTTATGTCAGCATTTAGACTTGTTAATTTATTTTCTAGTTTTTCATATCCTCTTAGAATATATCCTATATTTTCTATATTAGTTGTTCCCTTTGCCATTAGCCCTGCAATTACCATTGCTGCTCCGCCACGTAAGTCTGTTGCGTTTACTGTTGTTCCATATAGCTTTCTTACACCTTTTATTATTGCTGTTTTCCCTTCAATAGATATTTTTGCCCCCATTCTATTTAATTCTTGTATATATTTATATCTATTTTCAAAAATGTTTTCTATTACTATTGATGTTCCTTTTGCTGTTGTTAACATAGAAGCAAATATTGATTGCATATCTGTTGGAAATCCTGGATATGGCATTGTTTTTATATCTGTTGCTTTTATTCTTTTTGGTGCTAATAACTCAATTGCTGTTTTTCCCACTTTTATTTTACAACCAATTTCTTCTAGTTTATTAATAATCGGTGTTATATGTTCTGGATTTAGATTTTTTAGTTTTACATTTCCTTCAGTAGCTACTGTTGCACACAAAAAAGTTCCTGCTTCTATTCTGTCTGGCATAACATTGTAACTTACATCTCTTAATTTTTTTACTCCTTCTATTTGTATTTGACTAGAGCCTGCACCGTTTATCTTTGCCCCCATTTTATTTAAGAAGTTTTGTAAATCGATTATTTCTGGCTCCATTGCAGCATTAGTAATTAATGTAGTTCCTTCTCCTAAGCAGCTTGCAAGCATAATATTTTCAGTTGCACCTACACTTGGAAAATCCAGGTCTATTTTTTCGCCTATTATTTTATCACATATGCAACTAATATTTCCATAGTTTTTTGTAATATTTATTCCTAATTTTTCAAATCCTTTTAAGTGTAAGTCAATTGGCCTAGAACCGATGTCACATCCTCCTGGATATGAAAATATTGCCTTTTTATACTTTCCAAGCAGACTCCCCGCCAAAATAACAGACGAGCGCATTTGTCTCATTAATTGTTCTGGAATTTCGAAATTATTTATTTTAGAAGTATCTATTACTATTTTATTGTTTTTCTTCTCTACTTTTCCCCCTAAATTTTTTAAAATTTCAAACATCATTTGAGTATCGTGTATGTCTGGAACATTATACAATGTTGTTTTTCCTGTATTTAATATGCTTGCTGCCAGTATTGGAAGCGATGCATTTTTAGAACCTGATATTTTTACTTCTCCTTCTAATTTTTTACCTCCTTTTATTATGTACCTTAACATCTCTTTACCACCTTTCACGTTTTATTTTGCTATATATTATGTTTTCTTTACGTAAAAAGTGAATATTTATAAAAAAGCATTAGGATTTTTTAAAGTCTAATGCCTTTTATTATTTACTAAATTTCTTTATTAATTCATCTATTGTAAGAGATTGTTTTTCACCTTTTTTGTTATCTTCTAGTTCTATAACTTCTCCTTCTTGCTTATCTCCAATAACAATTAAATATGGTGTTCCTAATATTTTTGAGTCCTTTATTTTTGCACCTATTGTAAGATTTTCTCTATCATCTATAATGCAACTAATTCCGCTATTATTTAATTTTGAATACACACTATTTGCAAATTTCATTTTTTCTTCATTTTCTACTTTTGGAATAATTTGGACTTTGTATGGAGCAATATTTTCTGGTAATACAAATCCACATGGCCCCCATTTTTCATCATTTATTAAGCAATATTCATATAAAGCTGCAACAGTTCTACTAACCCCTATTCCATAGCATCCCATATAATATAATGATTCTTTTCCATCTTTATTTATGTATTTTCCATTCATCATTTCAGAATATCTTGTACCTAATTGGAATATATGTCCTAATTCCATAGTTCTAATTTCTTTTAAATTTGATATGTCTTCTATTCCATATTCATTTTTTAAATATTCTTTATAGTCATCTCTTTCTAGTATTTCTGTATTTAAACCAATTCCTGTATTTTCGTCATATAAAATCTTATCTTCACCTTGACTTGAAATCAGCATAAATTCTTCAGATTTTTTTCCTCCCATTGCTCCATTGTCAGCAACAATTGGAATTACTGGTAATCCTATTTTCTCAAAGATTTCTAAAAATGCTTTTCTTACATTTTCGTATGAACAAGCCATTTTTTCGCTATCAATATCAAAGCTATATGCGTCAAGCATTGGAAAAGATTTGCCTCTTAATAAATATCCTCTTGTTCTTATTTCGTTTCTGTATTTTTCTCCTATTTGATAAAATGTTGCTGGCAATGTTTTATAAGATTTTAGCTTTTCTCTTGCAAATTCTAACATTGCTTCTTCCCCAGTTGGTGCTAAACAAAATATTCCTTTATTAGATTCTGTAATTAACATTGTTCCATCATTTACATATGTATCATATCTTCCTGAATTTTTCCATATTGTATCTGGTTGCAAAGTTGGAAGCAGTACTTCTATACATCCATGCTCATTTAATGTTTCTTGTATTATTTTTTCTATTTTTCTTCTTACTAATAATGGTACGTTATTGTAACCAAATATTCCAGCTCCATATTGTACTAATTGACCTGTTTGTAATAATATGCTTTGTCCTGGGTACATTTCATCTATATTATTTAATTTTGTGGTTCCCATACCTGTTTGTGATAATTTCATTTTAATTCCTTCTTTCTTTTATTTGTTAGTCATTTTTAATTTCTTTTTCTTCTTCCCTTTCGGGCATTGGAGCCTCTTGTTTTCCTTCTTTTTGCTCAACTATTTCATCAATTACAATTTGTCTATTCTCATCTAATTTATACTTAGGTAATTCTGGCAGATCTTCTAAAGATGTATAACCAAACATTTTTAAAAATTCGTTTGATGTTTTATATGACATTGGTTTACCTGGTGCATCTACCTTCCCAGCCTCATTTATTAATCCATATTCTAATAATTTGTATATACAACCATCCACATTTACTCCTCTAATTGTTTCTATTTCAGCTCTTGTAATACGTGGATTATATGCTATTATTGATAATGTTTCTAAGGCCGCATTTGATAAATTAGGCTTAGACCTTTTGTCTATTATTGGATATACATATTCGTATAATTCTTTTTTAGTACATAATTGATATGCTTCATTTACTTTTATTATATCTATTCCTCTAGAATTTGTTTGATATTCTTTTTGCATTTGTTTTATTATATTTTCAATTTCTTCTTTAGAAATTTCTAAACTCATTACCAATTCGTTTACTGTAACTTCTCTTCCAGCTGCAAAAAGAATTGCTTCTATTATTGATTTTATTTTTTCTATTTCCATAAATTTTTCCTACTTATCTATAATTTTATTTACATTATTATCACACGAATTTAGCATAATGTCAATAATTTGATTTTATTCTTGCACTTTCTATTTTTATATGCTAATATAATAAAAAGTTTTAAAGGAGGATTATTTTATGAATAAAGATAAAAAAAATTTAGAAGTTGTAACAGGCGATGGTTCAACACTTAATATATCCCCAGTATATGATCACATTTCAGCTGAAAAGCCTAAAATGAATGATAAAAAACCTAAAAATATAATAATACCTAAAATAAAAACTAAAGATAAGAAAAATAAAGAAGAAGACTAAATATCTTCTTCTTTTATTGACATTACTAAATTTTAAGAATATACTTAGCTTATATTTTATAAAGGAGGCAAATTTTAATGAATAACTTAATTGAGATTAGATGGCATGGTAGAGGTGGCCAAGGTGCAAAAACGGCATCACTTTTACTTGCAGATGCAGCTTTCAATACAGGAAAATACATTCAAGGCTTTCCAGAATATGGGCCAGAAAGAATGGGCGCTCCTATTACTGCATATAACAGAATAAGTGATACTCCTATTACTATTCACACTAATATTTATGAACCAGATTATGTTGTAGTTGTTGATGATACTCTATTAGAATCTGTTGATGTTACATCAGGTCTTAAAGAAACCGGAGCAATTGTTATTAATACTACAAAATCTGAAGATTATTTAAAAAAGGTTTTAAAAGGATATAAAGGAAGTATTTATACAATTGATGCTAGAAAAGTTTCTTTAAAAACTTTAGGTAAATATTTTCCTAATACACCAATGCTTGCTGCAATTGTTAAAGTAAGCAATATAATGTCAGAAAAAGATTTTATTGCAGATATGGAAGGTTCTTTTAAACACAAATTTGCTAAAAAACCAGAAGTTATTGAGGGAAATATGAATGCCTTAAAATTAGCTTTAACAGAAGTTAAGAAGATATAGAAAGGATGTAAATTATGTCAGATATAAATACCAAAACACCTATGGAAGATTTAACTATAGGTGGAAATATATACGAAGCTGGAAATGCAAAAGAATTTAAAACTGGCGATTGGAGAAGTATGAAACCTATATACATAGAAGAAAAATGTAAACAATGTGGCCTTTGCTTCCCTGTTTGCCCTGAAAATGCTATTCCAGTAGAAAAGGGATCTTTAAAAAGATTAGATTTTAACTTTGACTATTGTAAAGGATGTGGCGTATGTGCAAAAGTTTGTCCTTTCAATGCAATAATAATGAAGGAAGAAGGTGAAAAATAATGAGTATTCGTGAAAGATTAAGTGGTAATGAAGCCGTTGCTACTGCCATGAAACAAATAAATCCAGATGTTGTTGCAGCATTTCCTATAACTCCTTCTACAGAAATACCTCAATATTTTTCAACCTTTGTAGCAAATGGTTCTGTCGATACTGAATTTGTAGCTGTTGAAAGTGAACATAGTGCTATGAGTGCTTGTATTGGAGCAGAAGCAGCCGGTGCAAGAGCAATGACTGCTACTTCTGCCAATGGCTTATCCTTAATGTGGGAAATGATTTACATAGCATCTAGCTTACGTTTACCTATAGTTTTAAATTTAGTAAATAGAGCTGTTTCTGGTCCACTAAATATACATTGTGACCATTCCGATGCAATGGGAGTTAGAGATTCTGGTTGGATAATGTTATTTTCAGAAAACAACCAAGAAGCTTACGACAATACATTAATGGCTAATAGAATTGCAGAAAATGAGAATGTACAATTACCTATAATGGTTTGCCAAGACGGTTTTATTACTTCACATGCAATTGAAAACATTCAATTAGAAAATGATGAAGAAGTAAAGAACTTTGTTGGAAAGTACACTCCTAAGCATTATTTATTAAATAGTAATGAGCCTATTGCTGTAGGTCCATTAGATTTACAAACATATTTATTTGAACACAAAGCTCAACAAAGTAATGCCATGAAAGCTGCAAAAAAAGTTATTCTTGACGTTGCAAAAGATTTTGAAACTTGGACTGGAAGAAAATATGGTTTATTTGAAGAATATAAATTAGACGATGCAGAAATTGCAATAGTTTGTATGAATTCAACTGCAGGAACTACAAAATTCGTTGTTGATAATTTAAGACAAAAAGGCATTAAAGCTGGCCTATTAAAAATAAGAGTATATAGACCTTTTCCAGGTAAAGAAATATCAGATGCTTTATCTAATTTAAAAGCTATTGCTGTTTTAGATAAGTCAGACTCTCTAAATGCAATTGGTGGAGCTTTATTTGAAGATGTTTCCTCAAGTATGTATGTAAATAACAAAAATGTTCCAATGTGTAATTATATATATGGAATTGGTGGAAGAGATACAACAACAACTGATATTGAGTCAGTTTATAATGATCTATTAGAAATTGTAAAAAATGAAAAAATAGAAAATCCTTATAGATATTTAGGCTTAAGAAAGGAGGAAAATTAGTATGGCTTATAATTTAAAAGAAATAATTGCAAATAACCCCTCTAGATTCACTGAAGGTCACAGAATGTGTGCTGGCTGTGGAGCGCCTGTTGTTGCTAGACATGTATTAAGAGCTTTAAAAGAAGAAGACCATGCAGTTATTGCTGGTGCAACTGGGTGTATGGAAGTTTCAACATTTATTTACCCATATACAGCTTGGACAGATTCATTTATTCATACAGCATTCGAATGTGCTGGTGCTACATTGTCTGGAGTAGAAGCAGCTTATAAATCTTTAAAAAAACAAGGAAAACTATCTGACAAAAAAAATACTAAATTTATCGCATTTGGTGGAGATGGTGGAACATATGATATAGGATTGCAATCTCTTTCTGGAGCAATGGAAAGAGGACATGATATGGTTTATGTTTGCTATGATAATGGTGCTTATATGAACACTGGTATTCAGCGTTCTTCTGCTACTCCAAAATTTGCAGACACAACAACTTCTCCTGCCGGAAAGGTTATTCCAGGTAAAATGCAATCAAGAAAAGACTTAACTCAAATAATGGTAGGACATCATTTACCATATGTTGCACAATCAATTGCAGTTGGAAACATGAAGGATTTATATGAGAAGTCTGAAAAAGCCATTTATACTGAGGGAGCTTGTTTCTTAAATGTATTTACACCATGTCCTAGAGGTTGGGGATACCCTACAGAGGATTTGATGACAATTAATAAACTTGCAGTTGATACATGCTATTGGCCATTATATGAAGTTGTTAATGGAAAATATAAAATAACATTTAAACCTGCAAAAAAACTTCCTATTGAAGAATTTTTAAAACCTCAAAAAAGATTTAAGCATATGTTTAAACCAGAAAATAAGTGGATGATTGAAGAATTTCAAAAAGAAGTTGATAAAAGATGGCAAGAACTTTTAGATTTAGAAAGAATTACAAACAAAGAAGAAAATTAACATTTTCTTCTTTTTATTTTAGAATATTATTACAACTTTATTGCGGTCCGAACAAATACGTGATATAATTATGTTAAGCGATTACATCGCAAATAAATTTGGAGGATAAAGAAATGAAAAAAAACGTTTTGTTTGTGCAACCAGAAAGATGCTATCGGAAATTTGTTGGAGACACAAATACCTTAAAACCAGGTGATATTGTACCAGCAACAGTACAAGACTATGATTTTTTAAATCAGATTCTCCATTGCAAAGTGGGGAATACAACAGCTTACATTAGAAACGAAAATATTTCGTATCCAGCACAAAGTGAAAAAACTTACCGCTATCTTATAGGAAAACAAATTATTGCGGAATTGGTAGAAATTTACCCAAATGGTTCTTTAGAACTCAACCGAAAAAAGATAATAAAAAGTACTTTTAATTATCTTTCAAATTCTATTGGAACAATTGTAAAAGCAACTGTTGAAAATTTTGCCTCTTATGGCACTTTCGTTGACATTGGAAATGGTATTACTTCTTTGTTGCTATTAAAAGATTCTTCAATTTGCCGTTATTCAAAACCTTATTTTTACTTTAACAGAGGGGACAAAATCAGTTTAAAGATTACTGGTTTTGATCCTATTAGTAACCACTTCTTTGTCTCTCGCAAAGAAGCCTACGCATTAGACTATCCAAAGGTTCATTCAGTCGTTACAGTAAAATGCTGTCAAACATTAAACACTTCTAGTGCTGGAGTATTTGTTGAATACAACCCAAGGACAACTGGAATTATGGATATTCCTAAAGATTTATATTTTGCTGAAAACACGGAAGTATTTTGCTTTATAAAAAAAATAACTTCAAAAGGATTTAAGGCAAATTTCCTTTCATTTGTGTAAACTCCACAAAAAAAGCACCAATGGTGCTTTTTTTCTATTCTTCCTCTGGTGCTTCAACTGGGCAAACTCCAGCACAAGTACCACAAGATATACAAGCAGAAGCATCTATTTCAAATTTTTCTTCTCCTTGTGATATACAACCAACTGGGCATTCTGCTGCACATGCTCCACAAGATATACATTTTTCTGTTATTTTATATGCCATATTTCTCACCCCCCTAATCTATTTTTTCTTTCTTAGAATCTAATTTTTCCATTTTCTCTAATTCTTCTAATTCTTTTTTATTTTTTAATTCTTCTTCGTCTTGTATCTCTTTTGAAGAATCTTTTAATACTTTTATATCTTTAACATCATATCTTTTATAAAAATACCCGTCTCCATCTTTTAATTTAACTTTTACTCTCTCTTTTAAAGTTTCAACTGCATATACTTCTCCTTCGCCGTCTTCTGTTTTAACAATTGCACCTATATTAGGCAGTCTTTTTAGTTTATCTGCATACACATTGTCTTCATATTTTAAGCAACACATTAATCTTCCACAATTTCCAGAAATTTTGGATGGATTTAAAGATATATTTTGCTCTTTTGCCATTTTGATTGAAACAGCCTCAAAGTTACTTAAAAATGAACAGCAGCAAAGTTCTCTTCCGCAAATTCCATTTCCACCTATTCTTTTTACTTCATCTCTAACTCCTATTTGCCTTAATTCTATTCTAGTTTTATATATAGCAGCTAAATCTTTTACTAAATCTCTAAAGTCAATCCTTCCGTCTGCAGTAAAATAAAATAAAATTTTACTATTATCAAATTTTACTTCAACATCTGTTAATGTCATATTTAATTTATGGTCTTTTATTTTTCTTAAACATGTTGAAAATGCATCTTTCTCTTTGTTTTTACATTCTTGATAATGCTTAGTGTCTTTTGATGTAGCTATTCTTATAACTTTTTTTAGTGGTGCTACTATTTTTTCATCTTCTACTATTCTATTTGGAATTAATACTTCTGCATATTCTTCCCCTTGTGTTGTTTCAACAATTACTTTATCGCCTTTTTTTATTTTTAAACCTTCTGGATTAAAAAAATATATTTTTCCTAATTTTTTAAATCTAACCCCTATTATATTTTTCAATTTACTTCCTCCCATATGTTAAATAACATATTATCTATACACATATCATAATTACTGTTTTGTTTTAGTTTTTTTACAGTATCTTCCACTGTTTTTATACACTCTGTGTATTTATACGATTTTTTTGCTAATTCTATTAATATTACATTTATGTATTCTAAAATATCATAAATTTCTTCTTTTGACTTATATATAATATTAGATAGATTAATTATATCTATAATATCTTTATTTTCTAATGAATATATTATATTATCTATTTGATTATATGTTTCTATCTTGTCTTTTAATTTTATTGCCTTTCCTATACTTCCTTCAAAAGTTCTTAACATTGTAGAATTTATATTATTCATTCCAAATCGTTCTTTTAAATATTGGCTAATTTTCTCATCTTCAATTTCATTAAAGTGCATTATCATACATCTTGATTTTATTGTGCTTAAAAATGCATCTTCGTTTTTACCAATTAATATTATTATAACAAATTCAGGTGGTTCTTCCAATGTTTTTAATAAGCAATTTTGTGCTTCTTTTGTCATAGTATCAGCATTATCAATTATATATATTTTCTTATTTGATATAATTGGTTTTTCTTGTACTTTTTTTTGTATATATCTTATTTGCTCTATTTTTATATTTCTTTCTTCTGATTCTAAAATATAAAAATCTGGATTATTGTTATTTATAAATTCAATACATGACTTGCATTTATTACAGCCATTTTTTTCTTGGCATAAAATATTTTTAGCAAATTCTTTTGCTATTAATTTTTTACCAATTCCCTCATTTCCAATAAACATATAGCTATGCAATATTTTATTATTTTCTATTGTTTTTTTTAACTCTTTTCTTATTTTTTCATTGCCTATTATATTTTCAAACATATTTTCCTCACAATTATTTGTCTATTTTTCCAAATAAATTTAATGGCCAAATTCTTATTGCTACTTTACTTTCTATTTTTTCTAATGGTATGCACCCAAAACTTCTACAGTCTGTACTGTGGTTTCTGTTATCTCCCATTGCAAATACACAATTGTCTGGAACAACAAAATCGTCAAATCCAACTCCTATAACATCTGTAACAACACCATCTTGTAAATAGTTTTCTTGCAATTCTTCTCCATTTATATAAACTTTACCATTATCTATTTTTACGTGTTCACCTGGAAGAGCTATTGTTCTTTTTATATAACTTCTTTTTCCAATTTCTAAAAAGTTATATACAAACCAATTAAATCCTGTTCTTTGTTTATAATATGCTTTTGGATTTGATAAATCTATTTGACTTGATGTATATGTTATTAGATCTGGTTCTTGAAATGTTATTATATCTCCTCTATTAGGCATTTTCTTAGTTGTCCTTCCTAAACGATTTAACCATAATCTTTGATCTTGCTTTAATGTTGGGTACATTGATACCTGTTTTACTATTGTTGGTGTTCCTATAAAATATCTAAATAATAATGCTAAAACTACAGCTATTATTATACAATATCCCCATTCTAATATATCTTTAATTTTTGGATTCACTTTTTTCTCTCCTTCTACTAATAATTATAACTTAAAACATACAATGAATCAACATTTATATAGTTTTATTTTCCTGTTTTGTTGGTATCCTTATTACTACTTCAGTACCTTGTCCTACTACACTTTTTATATCAATGCTTCCACCATTTTTGTCTAATATTTCTTTTGCAATTGATAACCCAAGTCCAGTACCTCCCATTTCTCTTGTACGTGCTTTATCAACTCTATAAAATCTTTCGAAAATACGACTTAAATCTTCTTCTGGAATTCCTATTCCGTTATCAAATACTTTTATATATGCATCATTATACACAAATCCCACATAAATTTTTATTTCTCCACCATCTTTAGTATATTTTATACTATTTGTTAATATATTTAATACTACTCTTTCTATGTCATATTTATCTGCATATACCGGTGGTACATCTGCTGTAACAAAACAATTTACTTTATGGGATTTTTTCTTTATTTCAATTTCTAGTTTATCTTGACATTTTTTAACTAATTCACCTAAATCAAATTGTTCTTTTTGTGTTTTATTTTTATTGTTATCATATCTAGATAATGTAAGCAAATCTGTAACTAATTTTGCCATTCTCCTTGCTTCAGACGCAATTACATTTAAAAATCTTTCTTGAGTTTCTTTATCGTATTCACCTTCTAGCAATGTATCTGCATATCCCATTATTGACGTTATAGGCGTTTTTAATTCATGTGATACATCTGCAATAAATTCTTTTCTCATGTTATCAAGTTTTACATGTTCTGTAATATCTTGAATTACTGCAATTACTCCATCTGGTCTATCATGTTCATTCCTAAATGGTGCAAAAAATACATTTATATATTTATCTTCTACTTGTATTCTTTGCTCTGTTGATGTCCAGTTTTCTAAGTAAATTATTTTTTCCATATTTATATCAATTTTTACTTTTTTAAATATATCTTCAAATGTTTCATCTTCTGGAGCAATACTAAGTAAATTTTTAGCAGCCGGATTTATTAAAATAATATCACCATTCATATTAAATGCAATAATTCCATCTGTTAAATGTAGTAGTATTGTTTCCATTTGATTTTTTTGTGTTGAAACTTCACTTAATTTTTCCTTTAATTCTGTTGTCATTACTCCAAAAACATCTTCTATATTATTTGCATTACCTATTTTTTCGTATTTTCCACTTTTTCCATTTGTTTTATCATCATTAATTATTTCTGCACTTTTTATTAATTTATTTATTGGAAATATTACATATTTTTTAGATAATATATATAATATTATTAATGACAAAAATATAAATAAAATATTACCAATAATACTTGCAGTCCTTATATTTTTGCATATTATAGAAGCCTCATATGAAGTCATAGCACTATTAGAATTGTTTATTAAATGTAAATAGAAAAATCCCAATCCACTTATAGTAATTACTCCTATTAATATAAATATTAATACAATCCTAAATTGAGTATTTTTTAACATGTTTTGTTCCTCACTTCTATTATTCTTTAACTAATAATTTTATTTCTTTATAAATTTTATCTTCTACATTTTTAGTTGCCATTGTTAAAGCTTTTTCTCCCATTTTTTTCATATTATCTTTATCTAATATTATTTTTTCAATGGTTGAATTTAATATACTTTGGTTTGATAATTCATCATTTAATATAATTTTAGCAGCTCCAACATTTTCTAATACTTTTGCATTATATAATTGATGATCATTACTTACATTTGGCAACGGAATAAGTATAGAAGGTTTTCCTAAATTAGATATTTCTGTAACTGTCATTGCTCCACTTCTTGCAACAATAACATCAGAAACATTCATTACCTCTTCCATCTCGTATATATATGGAACTATTTTTGTATTATTTATTTTATTAATATTTATATTAGCATCTTCTAATATTCCCTTTATCACATCATATTGCTTTGGTCCTGTTGCCCACATTAATTGATAATTTTTATTTAGTTTATTTTTTATTATTTCTATAATTGCCTCATTTATTTTTTGTGCACCTTGGCTTCCACCAAATATTAATACTATTGGTTTTGAGGAGTTTAATCCCATCTTTTTTATTATGTCATTTTTTTCATTTATACTATATTCTTTTTTCTTTATTTTTACAGGTGTTCCGGTAAATACTATTTTATTTGCTTTTGGTATTCTTTTAGCTGCATTTTCAAATCCAATTAATATTGTATCTGTCCTTTTGGCTAAAAATTTTATTGCTTTACCTGGAAATGCATTACTTTCATGCAATATTGTTGGTATATTATATTTTTTTGCTGCAGTAATAACAGCTCCACATATATACCCTCCTGTTCCTATAACAATATCTGGTTTAAATTCCTTTACAATTTTTTGTGCTTCTGAAAATCCTTTTAAAGTTTTATACATTTTTTTCATATTATCTATAGAAATTTTTTTGCTTAAGCCATAAGCATCTATTGTTTTTAATTCGTATCCAGCTCTTGGTACTAAATCGTTTTCTAATCCTCTAGTTGTTCCTATAAAAATAATTTTAGAATCTTTTTGCTCTTTTTTTATTTTATTAGCTATAGCTATCCCAGGATTTATATGTCCAGCTGTTCCTGCTGCTGCTATTATTACTTTCAACATTTTCACCTCTTATTATTTTGCATTATTTTTAGCACTAGCACGAGATATATTTAATAACACGCCCATCTCGCACAATAAAATAAATAGTGCTGTTCCTCCATAACTAAAAAATGGTAATGGCATTCCTGTGGCAGGCATAGAAGATGTTACAACTGCAATATTTATTATAACTTGTATTCCTACCAAAGCAGTAATTCCTATTGCAACTAAGCTTCCAAACATATCTGGTGCTTTCATAGCAATTAAAATTCCTCTCCATATAAATATTGCAAATAATATTATAACAATCGCACATCCCACAAATCCTAGTTCTTCGCCTAAAATAGAAAATATAAAATCATTGTGTGGTTCTGGTATGTATAAAAATTTCTGTTTACTTTCTCCTAACCCTGCTCCAAAAAGTCCTCCTGAACCTATTGCATACAAACTTTGTATAACTTGCCAACCATCTCCAGTTTTATCTTGCCATGGATCTAAAAATGTAACAACTCTTTTTAGTCTATATGGTTCTTTTATAATTAAAAATATCATTGCTGGCAACCCTACTACTCCTCCAGTTAATATAAAATGCCATAACTTGCAACCTGCAGTTATCATCATTACAGAACATATACCGATAATTACTATAGAAGCACTAAAATGTGGCTGCAATAACAATAATCCTATTATTGGTGCTAGCATACACACATGTTTTATAAATCCTTTGCCATACATCCCTAATTGATCTCTATCTTTTACTAATATACCTGCATAAAATATTATCATTAAAAATTTAACCAATTCAGATGGCTGAAATGATAATGTTTCTGTAATATATATCCATCTTTTTGCTCCATTTACGTTTTTACCAATTAATAAAACTAAAGCAAATAATATTAATGAAAGCCACCATGCATGCTTATAAAATTTTTGATAAAATCTATAGTCAATTTTTGATATAAATGCCATAGCAATTAAACCAAGAATAGCAAATATTAGTTGCTTTGAAAAGTATTTATAACTATTTCCGCTTTCTGAAAGAGCAGATGGTGAACTTGCCGATAATACCATTATTAATCCTAATGCTAGTAATAATAATATTGCTATTACTAACGTAAAGTCAATTGGATTATTTAGAAAGCTTGAAAAATTCTTCTCTTTTTTCTTTTTTGCCATCTATACTTTTCCTTTCTTTATATACTCATTACACCTAATACACATGTAAATAAAGTTATTAAACTAAATACAATTACAACCTTATTTTCCCTCCAGCCTAATAATTCAAAATGATGATGTAATGGTGCCATTTTAAATATTCTCTTTCCAGTTTTTTTATAATACGTAACTTGTATTATTACTGATAATGTTTCTAATACTGGTACTAATGCTATTATTATTAATATTAGTGGCATTTTTAAATACAATGCCATTCCCGAAATAACTCCACCTAATAATAATGAACCAGTATCTCCCATAAATACTTTTGCTGGATGTAAATTGAACATTAAAAATCCCAACACTGAGCCTATAACTGCACTTCCAAATATTGAAACTTCTAATACATTAAATATTATTCCAGCTATTACCAAACTTGTTATTATTATTACACATATACTAGACGATAACCCATCTATTCCATCTGTTAAATTAATAGCATTTGTTGTTGCTAAAATTACTAATATTGCAAATGGAATATACAAATAAATAGGTATATCTATATACATTTTTAATATTGGTATATATGTTTGAGTTCCTAACTGTAAACCTTGAATTAAATATATTACATATGCCGTTGAAATAATTAGTAATCCTAACATTTTATAACTTGGTTTTAATCCTTCTGTATTTTTTAGTACTAATTTTTTAAAATCATCTATAAACCCTATTAATCCAAATCCTATTATTAATACTGTCATAGGTATTAATTTATTTGCTAATTCTAACTGTCCATTTGTTATTAAGTATATGTATGTTCCTGTTATTGTAATAATCATTGATATTATTATTATTATTCCACCCATTGTTGGTGTTCCTTGTTTTTTTAAATGTGACTTTGGTCCATCATCTCTTTCTATTTGCCCAACTTTTAGTTTTTTTAATATTGGTATAATTATAAATCCTAAAATTACCGATATTGCAAAAGATATTAGCAATATTTTTGTATCAAGCTTCAATTCTATCAAACCTTCCTATTATTTCTTTTTTCCTTTGTCTAATTCTTCAATTAGTTCATTTACAATTATTCTTTCATCAAATGGATATTTTGTATTGTTAATTTCTTGATATGGTTCATGCCCTTTTCCTGCTAAAACTATTATATCTCTTTTGTTTGCCATAATAATTGCTTCTCTTATAGCCTCAACCCTATCTACTACAATCTTATATTTTCCATTTGTTTTTTTAATTCCTTCTTCAATTTGTTCTACTATTTTTTGTGGCTCTTCGGTTCTTGGATTATCTGATGTTATTATTGTAAAGTCTGCTATCTTTCCAGATATTTCTCCCATTATTGGTCTTTTTCCTGAATCTCTATCTCCACCACATCCAAATACACTAATTACTCTTCCTCTTGTATAACTTTTTACAGCTTGTAAAATATTTTGTAGGCTCTCTGGTGAATGTGCATAATCTATCATTATTGTTAAATCTCTTTTATTGTTTACTAATTCAGATCTTCCAGGCACCCTTACTTCTTCTAATGCTTGCTTTATAACTTCTGGTAAAATTTCGAATTTTTTAGCTACACATATTGCAGCTAGAGAATTATATACACTAAATCTTCCTGGTATTCCTGTTCTTACTCTTTCATTTCTGTCTGTTATTTTAACTCTAAAGTCAACATATGCATTTGTTATTGTTATATCTTTTGCAAGCACTTTTGCTGAGTTGTCAATACCATATGTTGTAATATTGCTTTCAGGAAATAATTTTGGAATTTTACTTCCATATAAGTCATCTGCATTTACAATTCCTTCTTTACACATGTTAAATAATTTTAATTTTGAGTTAAAATAATCTTCCATATTTGGATGTTCTTTTTCACTTATATGATCTTCTGAAAAGTTAGTAAATAAAACTAGATCAAACTCGCATCCATCTACTCTATGTAATTTTAAACTTTGAGATGAAACTTCCATTACAACAACTTCTACATTTTCTTGAACCATTTTGTTAAATAACTTTTGTAATTCTAAGCTTTCTGGTGTTGTTCTGTCACTATCCTTAATCTTTTTTCCATTAATATATGTTGCTATTGTTCCTATTAATCCTACTTTTTTTCCTGCTTTTTCCATAATTTCTTTAATCATAAATGTTGTTGTTGTCTTACCTTTTGTTCCAGTAACTCCTATTAATTTAAATTTACTTGATGGATTATTATAAAAATTAGATGAACATATCGCTAATGCTTCTCTTGTATTTTTAGCCATTATTATTGTTATATTTTGTGGTATGTTTAATGCTTTTAAGTCACAGCCTTCTTCTATCATAATAGCTGTTGCACCATTTTCAATTGCAGAACTTATAAATTTATGTCCATCTACTGAAAATCCTTTTATAGCAATAAATAAAAATCCTTCTTCTATATTTTTAGAATTACTCTCAATTCCTTTTATTTCTAAATCTAAATTCCCTTTTACTTTTAGTCCTTCAAGACCAATTAAAATTTTCTTTAAATTCATAATTTTTCTCCTTACATTTTTTTTACATTATATAACTAAATCATTAATTTGTATAGTTTTTTTAGGTATTTTTTTCCTCCTATTTAAAAATATTAATTATTATTATATTTTATAACTATTTTTTGTTATAATAAAAAAGTCGCACCTCAGATTTCTCTTTAATACGACTTTTTTCTTATTCTTCCTCTATTTCTTCATTGTTATTTTTACATGCTTTTACTTTTAATATTCTTTTATCTTCAGATTCTTCTATCTTATATGTTATTTTCTTTGTTTCTATTATTGGTTTTTCGTCATCTTTAGGTATTCTACCAAGTTTTTCTTGCAAATATCCAGATAAAGTATCATAATCACCTTCTGGTATTTCATCCCCCAATAATTTATTAACATCATAAATAGGCATGCTTGCGTTTATTATATAGGTATTTTCATCTATTTTTTTATATTCCTCTTCAACTTTATCATACTCGTCAAAGATATCTCCAACTAGTTCTTCCAAGATATCTTCCATAGAAACTAAACCAGCTGTTCCTCCATATTCATCGATTATTATAGCCATTTGTTTCTTGTTTTTTTGTAATTCTCTAAAAACTTCATTTATTAATCTTGTTTGTGATACAAAGTATGCTTCTTTAACTACATTTTTCACTCTAAAATTTTTCTTATTTATGTTTTTTAGCACATCTTTTACATATAAAATTCCTTTTATTTCGTCTATTGTTTCATCATATACTGGAATTCTACTATATCTATATTCTTCTTTAGATAGTTCCTCTAATAGTTCTTCATTACTAATATTTATATCTACAGCAAATACATCTTTTCTGTGTGTCATTATTTCTGATACAGTTATATCATTAAATTCAAAGACATTATTTATTAATTCTTTTTCTTCTTCTTTTATTGTACCTTTTTCTTCTCCTTGGTCTACCATCATTTTTATTTCTTCTTCTGTAACTATTTCTTCGTCGTTCTCATTAACTCCAAAAATTTTTGAAACTGCATTTGTAACAGTTGTTAATAATGTTACAAATGGTGCTGTAAGTATTGATATTGTTCTAATTATTCCTATTGTTGCAAATGATATTTTTTCATAATTTTTCATTGCTAATCTTTTTGGTACTAGTTCACCAAATACAAGTGTAAAAAATGATAATATTATTGTAATTAATAGTATAGATATGCTTTTCCATACCCCTAAACTTATTATTGGCAATAAATTGTTTAATGCTGGTGCTAATTTATCTGCAAATGCATCTGATGCAAATGCACTTGATAAAAATCCTGCCAATGTAATTCCTATTTGTATTGTTGCTAAAAATTTACTTGGCATTTCTAGCATATTATGTATTTGTTTTGCCTTTTTATTTCCCTCCTTAGCTTGTTTTTCTATTTTTGCATCATTTAATGATATAAATGCAATTTCACTTGCTGCAAAAAATGCATTTAACAAGATTAAAATTACTAAAACAATTAGTTGTGTTAACATTTATTTATTATTTCTCTCCTTTTTTATAATATGATAGGTATTTTACTATATTATTGCATAAAAATCAAGGTCTTATTCCACTGTAAAAAGGCTTTATTTTACTTTCAAAAGTTATTTATCACATTTTATATATATATTGCTTCCTTTTTTTACATTAATCCCCGCATTTGGTATTTGTTCTGTTATAAAAATTTCTTCTTTGTTAGAATCTTCATAATCGTTTTGTAAATTTAATTTTAATCCGTTTTCCTTTAGTATTTTTTCTGCCTCATTTAAATTTTTGCCTATTAAATCAGGAGTTACTATTTGTTCTATTTCTTCCACTTCTTCTTTATTTCCTTGGTTGACTTCTAGGTATGGCAAAACTTCACTAAACACTTGCCCACCTACAGGTGCTGCAACACCACCTCCTTGGTGTCCTCCTTCTCCAGTAGGATTATATAAAGTTACTAAAACTACTAATTGTGGATCATCTATTGGTGCAACACCACAAAAAGATGTAACATACTTGTTTGTATTTACTCCATCTTCAGAGGTACCTGTTTTTCCTCCTATTCTATATCCTGCAACTTTTGCATTTTTACCTGTTCCCTCTGCAACAACAGATTCCATCATACTTAATACTTTTTCTGATGTTTGTTTAGAAATTACAGTTCCTTTTGTCTCTATAGGTTGGTCTTCAATTGCTCCCGTTTGGCTATTAATTATTTGTTTTACTATTCTAGGAGTTACTGCTGTTCCTCCATTTGCAATACTTGAAACTGCTGTAGCCAATTGGATTGGTGTAATTTCAAATCTTTGCCCAAAACTTATTGTTGCAAGTTCTACTGGCCCTGCTTTTTCTTCTTCTAAAAATATTCCTTTTGCTTCTCCTGGTAGTTTTACCCCCGTTTTTTCCAATAAACCGAATTTTTGTAAATAACTATAATACGTATGAACTCCAAGTCTCTGTCCAAGTCCTATAAATACCGGATTACATGAATTCATTAACGCCAACCTCAAACTCTCTGGTCCATGTGGTCTATAATATCTCCAACATTTTATTCTAACTCCAGCAACTTCAATTCCACCAGTGCAGCAAAATTCGCCTGAATTATCTGTATCTGTAATTCCTTCTTCTAGCGATGCAGATGCTGTAATTAATTTAAAAACAGAACCAGGCTCATATGTATCAGCTATTGCCCTATTTCTCCATACAGCTTGTAAACTTTTGCTTTTCTCATTTTGTTCCATTGAATCCCAAGTTTCACTCAATTCACTTGTGTATGCATCATATGGAGAATTTAAATTATATGATGGATATGTTGCCATTGCTAAAATATCACCATTTTTAGGGTTCATTACTACTATATTTCCACCATCTGTGCACTTATTGTCAATGCATGCCTCTTCTAAATATTTTTCAACTATTGACTGTATATTTAAATCTATTGTTAAAACTAAGCTATTTCCATCAATTGCAGAGACATAATTTTCTCCTTCTTTTCCTATTTCTCCACCCTTAGCATCAGTATGCCTTTGAATTGCACCAGACTTTCCTTTTAGTTCTTTATCAAACTTTGCTTCAACTCCATCTAATCCCTGATTATCACTTCCGCAAAATCCAATTACTTGTGCAGCAACATTATTATATGGATAATATCTTTTTGTATCTTCATCAATATTAATTCCTGAATTAATATTATTATTTTGCATCCATATTCTTAATTCGTCAGCTTTAGATTTATCTACTTTTTTTGCAATTGTTTCTATCGAACTTCTTTTGGTTACTTTTTTTAGAATTTTTTCATAATCTAATTCAAATATATCACAAAGTGCTTTAGCAACCTTTTCTTTATTAGATTTATCAATATTTACAGGATTAACTGTTATTGTCTCCACAGTGCTACTTACTGCCAAGATATTCTTTCCTGTTGCATCATAAATAGTTCCTCTTTTAGGATTAACTGCTCTATCTAAAGTTTGTTGCTCATATGCTAATTTTTTTAATTCTTTTCCTTGTATAAATTGTATATATGCAATTCTTCCAATTAATAATAATAAAATTAAAAAAATTATAAATAAAGTATTTCTCATTTTCTTTTTATTTGATATTTTAACAGAAATCATTTTTTACCTCCAAAAAATCCCTTAATTAATAATATTAAGGGATTTTGGTTTTATTCTAAAATTATTTCTTATTAAAAATTTTATTAACTATTTTTGTAAGCCAATTGTCATTTTGCTCTATAACAACTTTTTCTGATGGAGACTCTACATAGTCTTTCTTTGGTAAATTTACATATACCGTTTGCTTATTTGTTAACTTTTGCATTCCCAATTTTTCTTTTGCTTCTTTTTCAATGTTGTTTAGATTTTCTCCATTTTCTATTGTAACTTTTAATTGCTCATTTTCTTTTTGTAGTACTGATAATTGTTTTTTTAATGTTTGAACATTATTAAATTTTTCGTTTATTTGTGAATTTCTATAACTTATGGTTAGCAATAATATAAATGCAATAACTACATATACTGTTAATTTAAAACGCTTTTTTCTTTGTGCTGCTGAAAGTTTTATTTCTTGTCTTGGAATATCTTTTACAATTTCCAGTTTTCTTCTTTGCTGTTGTTTTTCTTTTTTTTGAGTTTCTATTTTTCTTGGATTTGTATCATATTGATATCTTGCTTGTACCATAAGTTATTCACCTCCTTAATTCTTTTCAAATATTCTTAATTTTGCACTTTTAGATCTACTATTTTCCTCTAGTTCTAATTTTGTTGCAGTTATTGGTTTTTTGTTTATAATTCTTCCTAATTTTTTTGTTCCACATACGCAATAAGGCAAGTCTTTTGGGCATGTACACTTTCCCGTCGCATCTACATAAGCTTTTTTTACTGCTCTATCTTCTAATGAGTGAAATGTAATAATGCATAATCTACCATTTGGTTTTAAACATTCTATACACTGTTGCACTGTATTATATAATGGTTTTATTTCATTATTAACTTCTATTCTTATTGCTTGAAATGTCCTTTTTGCTGGATGTCCATTCTTTTTTGCAAATTCTGGTATAGATTTTTCTATTATTTCTACTAATTGTTTTGTTGTACTAATTTCTTTTTCTTTTCTTGCAAGACAAATATTTTTAGCTATTTGTCTTGAATACCTTTCTTCGCCGTATTCAAATATTATATTTGCTAATTCCTCTTGGGTATATTCATTTACTACCTGTTTTGCTGTTAATTGTTGTGATTTATCCATTCGCATGTCTAAATCATTTTCTCCTAAATAGCTAAAGCCTCTATTTCTTTCATCCAATTGATATGATGAAACTCCTAAGTCTAACAATATTCCATCTACATTACTAATTTGTATGCTTTCTAATATATTTTTTATATCGTCATGATTTCCATGGATATATTTTACATTTTCATATTCTTTTAAATTATTCTTTGCGGCATTTAAAGCTTCTTCATCTCTGTCAATTCCAACTAAAAGTCCTGTATTTTTCAATTTATTTAGTATTTCTTTACTATGCCCAGCTCCGCCCAAAGTACCATCTACATATATTCCGCCTTTTTTTATGTTTAACCCATTTATGCATTCTTCAAGCATAACTGGTTTATGTGAAAATTCCAATTTGCCACCTCTTATTTTAGTAATTAAAGCTTTAACAGCTGGTAATTTTACAAAAATACCAGCTGCATTGTTCATATGTATTTTTTACTTTTGTATTTCTAAAGCTTTTGTAATTTAAAATCTTTTGTTTAACTTAAGTATTTTATCTTTTGTATTTTTGTCTTTTGTTTAATATCTTTTGTACTTTCATCTTTTGTATTTTTATATAAACTTTTGCAAGTTATATACCAAGCATTGTCATGTTTTCTGCAATTTCATCAGCTGATATATTATCATCACAATTTTCCCAAGTATTCTTATCCCAAATTTCTAGTCTTGTCCCAACTCCAATAATTACTGTTTCTTTTTCTAAATTTGCAGCAACTCTTAAATTATTTGGTATTAAAAATCTTCCTTGTTTATCTATGTCGCACTCTGTTGCTCCTGATAAGAAAAATCTTACAAAGTTTCTGGCGTTTCTGTCAGAAAGAGGTAATGTTTTTAGTTTTGTTTCAAAGTTCAACCATTCTTCTTGTGAAAAAGCAAACAAACATCCATCTAATCCTTTTGTTATAATAAATTTTTCTCCCATATCTTGTCTTAATTTAGCAGGTATTATTAGTCTTCCTTTTGCGTCTAGAGAATGTTCATATTCGCCAATTAACAATTGAATTCCTCCTCTCCATTTTTCTACCACTTCGTACCACTTTTCTCCACTTAACATAGATTTTAATATAAGAATTTTAATTTTGCAAGCTTTTTTTGAATTTTTTTTAATTTTTTTATTTTTCATATAAAACTTTTTGTGTTATCTTTTAAAATAATTAACATTATTAGTTCGTTCTTTTTTTATATTGTAATTGTTATACTTTTATATAATACTATAGGAGGCTAATATGAATAATAATGAAAAACTACTAAGAAAAAATATTGGTAAAAAAATTAAATTGGCAAGATCAAAAAGTAATTATACTCAAGAAAAGTTGGCTGAAAAATTATCTCTTTCTGCAAGATATATTAGTCAATTAGAACGTGGTATTGCCTTTGGAAGTGCATCTACAATTGTAAATTTATGTAGAGCATTAAATATAAATTCTGACTTTCTTTTTAATGACCTTATTGATTGTAACTCTCCAGCTTTAACGGATATAATTGACAATGAACTTTTAGAAAATTATTTAAAATTAAATGATTACAATAAAAAAGTTATATTATCAATGTCTGTAGAACTTTTAAAATTACAAGAAAATAGCGAGAATTTAAAAAATCATAAAACAAGTACAACTAATTAATTTATAGTTGTACTTGTTTTTCCTGTTCCTACAACATCTTCTTGTAGTGATCTCCACGTATTACACCCTACTATTCCATCTGCTTTTAATCCTCTAGCATTTTGATAATTAATAACAGCATTTTGTGTAGCAGCTCCAAATATTCCGATCAAGTCCATTTGTTCTAAATCCAAGTGTGTTTAAATCATCTTGTGCGATACATACATAATTACTTATGCTTCCTCTTTTTACTGTTGGAAATCCTCCTGTTGAACAAGCTGGCTTTCCAAATCTTTTATCAAAATGTACCCATGTTGGTGTTAACGAAATAGGTTCAACATATGTCCATATTCCTGAGTTATTAGCACTATTCCATAATGCTATTCTTCTACTTTCTGATAATGTTTGCCCAACATCAAATGCAACACCCGCATAATGTTGACTTTGATTTCCATGCCCTCCTTCATACGGCCTCTTAAATGCAAATCCCACATAAATAGGTGCACCAAAAATATACCTTTGACTGTTCCAACTTTGCATTGTCCTTTTTGTTGTCCACAATATATTACTATTGCTTGCTCCTCTAAATTCTCTTACCTTAAGTGTAGAATTAGTATTATATGGCATTGGCTCTGCCTCTCCTCTATAATACGTTTCCATTCTATCCTTATCATTATTAAATAATAATATTTTTGCCATAATAAAAAATCCTCCCATTAGACTTTTTTATATCTTATGAGAAGATTTATTTTTTGCTACTCTATAATTTATTTTACCTCTCTTGCTTTTACAATAACTCTTTGTTTGCTATCATCTGTACATGTTATTAATGTAATTTCTTTTTTACCATTTGTTAACTGACTTGTACAACTAACATCACTTGGATCTACCGTGTATTTATCATAAATTTTATAAGTTATAGTTCTTTGATTCATATCTTCTAAATTAATAGTATCTCCTACACCTAGAGTAGGAACTTTGCTAAAAAATCTCGAATTTCTATAATTGTGACCTACAATACAAAAGTTTCCAACCTCGTTTGGATCTCCTCCCCAAAATTTGCAAACAGATACTTTTAAGAATTCATCTATCTGATCTAAATTCCCTTGTAAAACAGGATAAATTACATTTATTTTAGGTATGCTTACTGTTGCTACGGTTTGGTATGTATGTCCTCCTATTTCTACCTTCTTAGATTGCAATTTACTACTAGTTGCCATTTCTTCTGTTTCATCACCTAAATAGTCTTCATCTAATACTACAACTAATGCATCTTCTGGTATTACTGTATTGTCATTATCTGCAGTTTCTATATTAGCTAAAATTTCTTGTGCTACAGTTTCACTTTTATTTCTATCATATTCCGCATAAATATATGCAGATATTAAAATGCATATAAAAAATATTGATGCAATAAATTCTAATTTATAAAGTTTCTTCTTTTTCTTTAATTCTGGTGTTATATATAGTTTTTTTGTAACCAAAATTTGATTCATATTATTCTCCTATTTATATATTCTATATAATTATAACATGAGAATTTTAAAAATGAAATATATTTTTTAATTATTTTCTAAAATTTCATTGGTTAATTTTGCAAAATCTTCTAGTGTAAGTTTTTCAGCTCTTATATTTTCTTCTAATCCTAATTTATTTAATATTTGATATCCTTGTTCTTTATTTAAAAATATATTTGAATTTGTAAGAGCATTTAATAATGTTTTCCTTCTTTGCAAAAATGAATTTTTTATTATTTTAAACATAAACTCTTTATTTTTAACATTAATTATTGTATTTTTTCTAATATTTAATTTTATAACTTTTGAAGTAACTTCTGGTTCTGGTATAAATGATTCTTTAGGAACCTCTAATATTCCTTTTGGCTCTGTATAATAATATATTGAATATGTTATTGCACCCGTATCTTTGCTTCCAGGTATTGCAATTAATCTATCTGCTACTTCTTTTTGTATCATAACTGTTATACTGTCTAAATCTAACTCTTCCTCTAGCAATTTCATTATTATAGGTGTAGTTATGTAGTATGGTAAATTAGCTACTATTTTTACATTTTTTATTTTTCCTGTTTCTTTTTCATTTTTAATTAGTGTTTTTAAATCTGTTTTTAAAACATCTTGGTTTATAACTTGGAAATTGTCAAATAAAGAGAATCTATCATTTAAAATTTGTATCATTTTTGTGTCTAATTCTATACATATAACCTTTCCTGCCTCTTCCAACAAAAATTGTGTTAGTGTTCCTAGACCTGGACCAATTTCCATTATTAAGTCTTCTTTATTTATATTTGCACTTTTTACTATCTCCTCTACTACTTGTTGATTTATTAAAAAATTTTGTCCAAGACTTTTATTGGCTTTTATATTATATTTCTTCATTATAAATTTTGTATCTTCTAAAATATTTTTCATTACTACTCTCCTCTAGCAATATTATACTTTTTTTACAACTAGTTTGCAATATTATTACATAATTTGTTTAATCTGGTTTACTTTGCATCTATTTTTTAAAATATATACCTCTACAACATCAAATCTTATAAGAATATCTTTAATGTTATTTATTTTCAAGTATACTTTTGCACTTTTTATAATATGTTGTCTTTTAGAATAAGTAACAGCTTCTGCCGGAGTACCGAAATATAAATTACTTCTAGTTTTTACTTCTACAAACACTAAATAATTATTTTCTTTAGCTATTATGTCTATTTCTCCTTGTTTACAACGAAAATTTCTTTCTAAAATTTTATAATCTTTTTGTTGTAAAAATCTGGTTGCTACATCTTCTCCAAATTTTCCAATTTCATGTTTTTTAATCATTCTATCTTCTCCTATATTGTTTTCCTGGCAATTGTTCAATATAACCATCTAGTTCTAAAATCATTAATTGATAATTTACTTCATCTACTTTTAATTTTGTTTTATTAATTATTTCGTCTATATTCATTCCATCTTCATTTAAAATTGAATATATTTTATTACATTTATTATTACAAATTATGTTTTTTTCCTTCTTTTTTTCTTGTTTTTCTAATCCTTTATAATTTTTAATAATATCTGTTTCATCAGTTACTAATATTGCTCCGTTTTTTATTAAATTATTAGGAACTATTCCTTTAGAGTTTTCTAATGATGATGGAATACAAAAAATTTTTTTACTTTGCTTTTTAGCGATTTTAGCTGTAACACTAGTTCCACTTCTGTAACCTCCCTCTACTATTAACACTCCATCTGAAATTCCAGTAATTATTCTATTTCTTTCCAAAAATTGTTTTGAATTGGCACTAACGTCATTTTCATATTCAGTTATAACACATCCTCCAGAATTAATAATTTTTTCTACCAGTGTTTTATGTTCTTTGGGATATATGTTATTTAATCCACATGGCAAAACTGCTATAGTGCATACATTTTCTTCTATTGTATTTACATGAACACATTTATCTATTCCAACAGCAAGTCCACTTACTGTATTTATATTATACTTTGCTAATTCTTTTATAAATTTCTTAGTCATCCTTACACCATATGTAGTGCAATTTCTAGACCCTATAATTGCAATTGAAAAACTATTTAAAATATCAATATTTCCAACAGCAAAAATTTGCTTAGGTGGATTACTTATGTTTCTTAGTTTATTGGGATAATATTTACTATCATAATTTATTTTCATGTTACATCACTTTCTATATTTCTATACTGAATTGCTTCTGCAATGTGTTTTATTTCAATTTGTTGTTTATTATCTAAATCTGCAATTGTTCGTGCTACTTTTAAAATTTTATTATAAGCTCTAATACTTAACTTAAACTTGTTGTAAGCTTGTTTTAACAACTCGCTTGAACTCTTATCTATATAACAATATTTTTTTATTAAATTAGGTGTTAATTCTGAATTAGAAAATATATTATCGTATTTATACCTCTCGATTTGTAATTTTCTTGCATTATTAATTCTTATTTTTATTTGTTTGGATGTCTCTACATTTATTTTAGACGATATTTTTTCGTATTTTACTTGCATTGCTTCAACTTTAATATCAATTCTGTCCATAAATGGGCCACTAATTTTTTGAATATATTTTTTTATGTCCTTTTCCTTACAAGTGCATTCTTTTTCTTTATCTCCATAAAATCCACATGGACATGGATTCATACTTGCTATTAGCATAAATTTACATGGATATTCAAGTATCTGATTAACTCTATTTATAGTAACCTTTTTATCTTCTAATGGTTCTCTCATTGCTTCTAATGTACTTTTTTTAAATTCTGGTAACTCATCTAAAAATAGAACACCTAAATGAGCTAGAGTAATTTCGCCAGGTATTGGTACTTTTCCTCCTCCAATCATAGATACTGCAGAAATTGTGTGATGCGGATTTCTAAATGGTCTGTTAGCCATTATTTTTTTATCTTTCAAGTTTCCTGATACACTATAAATTTTAGTCAGTTCCAATGCCTCATTAACTGTTAAATCTGGCAATATTGACTCTACACTTTTTGCTAGTAACGTTTTTCCTGTTCCTGGACTTCCAATAATTATACAATTATGTCCTCCAGCTACTGCTATTTCTAATGCCCTTTTCACATTTTCTTGTCCATATATTTGCTCAAAATTATATTCATATTCCTTTTCCTTATTGAGTAAATTTTTTATATCTACTGTTTTACTGTATATTTGCTTAGTATTATTTAAATACTCTATTAATTCTTTTAAGTTTTCTACTGCAATAATCTGCACATCTTTTACAAACAAAGCCTCTTGCTCATTTTCTTTTGGTAAGATAACTTTTTTTATATTATATTTACAAGCTTCTAAACACATTGCCAAAGCACCATTTACTTTGTTCAATTTACCATCTAACCCTAGTTCACCTATAAAAATTGTATCATTATAATTTTTATGCTTTATTATTCCCATTTCTTGCAAAATTCCAATTGCTATTGGCAAATCATAACCAGCCCCCTCCTTTCTTACATCTGCTGGTGCTAAATTAACTATTATTTTTTTACTTGGAAATTGTATATTAGAATTTTTAATTGCAAATATAATTCTTTCTTTAGATTCTTTTATTGTAATATCTGGTAAACCTACTATCTCAAATTTAGGTAATCCTGACGTAATGCATGTTTGCACCTTAATTAAATTACCACTTAACCCATTTAAGGATACTGTATTTATAATTGATATCATTTATTTCTCCTTTTTTATGCAATTTTATTGATTTTTAAATTTGTTTAATATAAAATATATTTATAAATTTTTATGAAAATTGGTGAATATATGAATAATAAAAAGAATAACAAAAAGAAAAACAAGCCTATAAATAAACAGAAAAATTCATCTAAAATCACAAAGATTAATTCTGATTTAAACACTAAGAATTTAATACATACAAAAAAATTAAAAATAACATTTGCAATTATAATGTTCATTTTTATTATGTTATTAATCAGATTAGCTTACCTTCAATTTATTGATGGCAATCATTTAAAAGGACTTGCTTATCAGCAGCAAACAATTAATCAAATTATTAGTCCTAAAAGAGGTAATATATATGATTCAACTGGAAAGGCCTTAGCAATTAGAGCACAAGTAGATACAGTAACCATAAACCCAACAAAAATAAAATCTGATACTGACGAAAAAACAAAAGCATTAAAAGAAACTGTAGCTAAAGGATTATCTACTATTTTTGAATTAGATTATAACGAAACTCTAGAAAAGGTCTCTAGCAATTCCAAAGTTGAAACTATTATAAAAAAAGTGGAACATTCTAAAATTGAAGAACTTACTAATTGGATGAAAGAAAATAATATTTCTGTAGGTATAAATATAGATGAAGACAATAAAAGATCATATCCTTATGGCTCTTTGGCATCACAAGTTATTGGTTTTTGTGGAAGTGACAATCAAGGTTTAACTGGTATTGAATATAAATGGGATAGTGTCTTAACAGGTACTCCTGGAAAAATTGTAAGTTCTAAAGACAGCTTACAAAAAGAAATTCCAAATGCCGAGGAAACTTACATTGCTGCAGAAAACGGTAGTGATATAACACTTACTATAGATATAAATATTCAAAAAATTGTAGAAAAATATTTAAAACAAGCAGTAGAAGATAATGTATGTAAAAAAGGTGGAAATGTAATTGTTATGGATCCACAAACTGGTGATATTTTAGCAATGGCTTCATATCCAGATTATGACCTAAACACTCCATTTACTCCAAATTCAACTATTGCTTCAACTTATTCAAATCTTTCTACTGAGCAAAAAAGTGCTGCTCTTCAAAACATGTGGAAGAATAAGTCTGTATCTAATTTATATGAACCTGGTTCAGTATTTAAAATAATTACAGCTGCTATTGCAGTTGAAGAAAATATCACTACTACAGACAAAGAAAATGACTTTGTTTGTACTGGGTATGAAGAAGTAGCAGATAGAAAAATAGCTTGTTGGAAATATTACGACCCACATGGCTACCAAACACTTAGAAAAGCATTAATGAACTCTTGTAACCCAGCTTTTATGCAATTAGGAAAAAGAATAGGTACAACTACTTTATACAAATATTATAAAGCATTTGGATTATTTAATAAAACTGGTGTTGCTTTAGCTGGCGAAGAAAACAGTATATTCCATCCTTTAAAAGATGTAGGACCTGTTGAATTAGCAACAATGTCATTTGGTCAACGTTTTAGTATTACTCCTTTACAAATGATAACAGCAATCTCTTGTGTTGCAAACGATGGAGTTCTTGTACAACCTAGAATTGTAAAATCTATTACAAACACAGATACTGGTGCAGTTTCTAATATCGAAACAACAACAGTAAGACAAGTAATCTCTAAAGAAACAGCAACAAAAGTTAAGTCAATGATGGAATCTGTAGTTACAAAAGGTACTGGTAGACATGGTGCCGTTAATGGCTACTCTATTGGTGGTAAAACCGGTACTTCAGAACCTACAGAAAATAATAAAGATGATGGCTACGTTGCATCTTATGTTGCAATATCTCCAATAGAAAATACTCAAGTTGCGCTATTACTTACACTTTATGATCCTTCTAATGGAAATCATCAAGGTGGTCAAGTGGCTGGTCCTGTAGTTTCACAAATGTTGTCAGAAATATTACCTTATCTTGATGTTCCTTCAGATTCTACAACATCTGAATCTGACTCTAGCAATTTAATTACATTACCTGAAATTAGAAATAAAACAGTTTCAGAAGCCGAAAAAGTTTTAAAAGATGCTGGTTTTAGTTCAATAAAAATATCTTGCTCAGGAGATCCAAATTCTACTTTAGTAGCAGATCAAGTTCCAAAACCTGGAATAAAATTACAAAAATCTGCAACAATTATGGTATACTCTAGCAATGACACTACAAAAACATCTGTAGCAGTTCCTGACTTAAAAGATATGAATGCATCTCAAGCAACAGAAACTTTAAAAGCTAAAAATTTAAATATACAAATAAATGGTACTGGAAACGTAATAACACAAGATTATTCAAAGGACACTTTAGTTGAAGAAGGCACTGTTATTACTGTTACTTTAAAAAACACATTAGTTGATGCTCATTAAACTATATATAGTATATATGGCAGGATTTTATATCCTGTCTATTTTTTTAAAATTCTATATTACACCTTCCAATTTCTTTATTTAAAATAATCCCAACCAAAAGCAAATCTGTACTATTAATATTAAAAAATTTTTTCAAAAAAGTAAATTTATTAAAGTTTAATTCTGTATTATTAAAATATTTTAGTATATCAACAAAATGTATTTCTGCCCCATATTCTAGTATATGTTCTCGATTTTCTTGCACTTCTAATAAAACACTACTTTTATATCTTTCCTTTCCGATATCTGTAATAGTAACTTTACTTACCAATGGCATTTTTTTACTTTTTCTCTTTTTCTTTTTTAATTCCTTTTCATATATTAAAGACCAATAGCAAAATATATTTTCCTTAACTTTATTTCTATTAACAATTTTTAAATGAATATCAGTCTTAATATTATTTAACAATAAAACATTTACTTTTATTAGTGAAAATTCATATTCTGAAATATCTTCAAACTTCTCAATAGTAATTTCTTTAAATTCTTTTATTTCTAGATTCAAAATATTACTTAATAACTCCATAAATATTTTTTTATTTAGATTTAGTATTTTAATAAATTCATTAGGATTTTTGCTGGATATTCTTAACACTATTCCTCCTTTCTTTCATATCATTAAATAGTCATTCTATCTTTTCATCCCTCCAATAATTATTTAATAATTTGTCCAGCTTTTTTATTTTCGCTGATTTCTTTATTATTTCTTTTATTTTTTTCTCATCTTTTTCATTTAAATATAACATCCATAATTGCTTGTTATTTAACTTTTCTTTCGATAGAATCTTAAATTTGGGCAACTCTAATATATGTAATTCTATTACATTTTCTAAATTAATCTTATTATTATTTATTATTAATCTTTTATGATAACTTTTAGAGTTAAAATATTTAAAATCTAAAATATTTATTGTTATAGTTCTCGCAGTTTTTTTGTTTTCTTTATGTTCTAATTGATTAGCATGTATTTGTGCATAATATAATAGAAGTTTGTTTTTTACATACATTCCATCTATAAATTGAATTCCTACATTAAATTCTAAATTCGAACATGTTTTTATTCTTACATCTGCTATTCCAAAATTTTCTTCAGCAGGTAAAAATTTAGCTTTACTTTTTAAATATGGGTTTAATCTGATATTAACGATTTTTAAATTTAAAATTGACTCTATAAAATCTTTTATGATATCTAAATTATTATTTGAATTTAAAACTTTTCTTAAGACATAATTACTTTTTGATATAAACTTTTGATTCATTATAAACATTTAGTGCACTAATTGTTGTAAATACCTCCTTCCTATTTTACTTTTAGGGGTGGATTGATTTTTGATAAAAATTATTGATTTAAAAAATTTTGAATTATAATTCTAATTAGATTATATTAACAATATTTACAGTTGTCAATAATTTTTATTTAAATTCTATTATATTTCGCCGCAAAATTCGACATTAAAAAGTAGAAAATTGTCATTTCTTTTATAACAACTTTCTACTTTTTTAACTTATTTTGAAACTACGTAATATCCTACGCCTCTTTTAGTTATTAAAATTTGTGGTGCTGAAGTATCTTTTTCGATCTTCTCTCTAATTCTTCTTACTGTTACATCTACTGTTCTTATATCTCCATAATATTCATAGCCCCAAACCTTCTCTAACAGTACTTCTCTAGTTACCACTTGTCCTGGTTGTATTGCCAAAAATTTTAATACTTCAAACTCTCTTAGTGTTAAATCTATAACTTTTCCTCTAACTTTTACTTCAAATTTATCTAAATCTAATTCTAATTCGCCTACAACAATTTTATTTTCTTTTTTCTTATCTTCTGTAAATCTATCCATTGGTTTTGCGTTTATTATTACATCTGCTTTTCTTAAATTAGCCTTTACTCTTGCCATTAATTCTCTAACACTAAATGGTTTTGTAATATAATCATCAGCACCTAATTCTAGTCCTAGTATTTTATCTATTTCTCCATCTTTTGCTGTAAGCATTAGTATTGGAACATTTAAAGAATTTTTTATTCTTTTACATACTGATAATCCATCTAATTTTGGAAGCATTATATCTAATAAAATTAGGTCTGGTCTTTCTTCTAATGCCATATTTATAGCTGTAATACCATCGTTCGCTTCTATTGTGGCATATCCTTCTTTTTTTAAGTTATAAACTAATATATCTATTATATGTTGTTCATCGTCAACAATTAATATTTTCTTTTTATCTTTTTCAAATTCTTCTTCCACAAAAACTCCGCCTTTCTACTATTAGCTTTATTTTATACTATACTTATATCACAATTATTCCTAATATACAAGGCTTTTTTACAAAATTTACTTTTTAAAATAACTACATAATAACTTTAACTGTGTATATATTTCTTCCTCCATCGAGTTTTATGGCATTTTCAACTTCTCTATCATTTAATAACACTTTTGTTACACCTGTGCTTTTTCCATTTGGATTTTCGATTTTTATATTATATATACTGTCTTTCCATCTATATTTTATTAAATATTCTTTCCAATCACTTGGAATACATGGCTCTATTTTTAAAATTCCTTTTTCCACTTTTAATCCTAATATATATTCAATTCCTGTTTTATAATACCAACTAGATGAACCTGTATACCATGTCCATCCTCCTCTTCCTGTTAAATTACCATCCCCATATATATCTGCAGGTATTATAAATGGTTCAACCTTATATTTATTGGCTGTTTCTCTTGTTTTGCTGTGTTCTATTGGATTTATCATTTTATATAATTCAAATGCTTTATTCCCAAATCCTAATAATGCTTCTGCAATAATTACCCATGTAGCAGCATGTGTATATTGACCACCATTTTCTCTTACTCCCGGTAAATATGATTTTATATACCCAGGTTTTAGTTTTCCCTTTTCAAAAGGAGGATCAAGTAATTTTATAATCCCAGCTTCTCTATCTATTAAATGATTTTCTAAACTTTCTATTGATATATATTTTTTATCATTATCACCTGCATTTGATATTATACTCCAGCTTTGTGCAATACTATCAATTTTACATTCATCATTTTCCATGCTGCCTAACCAATTACCATCATCCATAAAGGCTCTTTTATACCATCTACCATCCCAACCAGTTGTATTTAATGATTTTTTCAATGATATTTTTATATTTTCATATTTATTCTTTAATTCTATATCTCCCCTTTGCTCACATATAGGAATAAATTCGTTTAATATATAGTAAAGAAAGAAACCGTAGCCAAACACTTTCGCCTTTTCCTTTATTTCCAACTGTACTAAATCCATCATTCCAATCTCCTGAGCCTATTTTAGGAATACCATGTTCACCCAAATTTATACTTTTGTCAATTGCCTTTATACAATGTTTATATAAACTTTCTACTACATTTGAAGGTATATACTCATCATATCTTTCATCTTGTCCTTCTTCTAATTGAAGCCCACTTACATATTCAGTTTCTATATCTAATATTTCCTTATCTCCTGTAAATTTTATATATTCTATAGTCGCAAATACTAACCATAATAAATCATCTGAAAATCTAGTTCTAATTCCTTTTCTTGTTTCTTCATGCCACCAGTGCTCTACATCACCTTCAATAAATTGATGCCTACTATGTTTTATTATTTGCTGTTTTATTAATTCTGGATCTAAATATTTAAGTCCAAATGTGTCTTGTAATTGGTCCCTAAATCCATATGCTCCTCCTGATTGATAAAATCCGCTTCTTCCTAAAAGTCTACTTTCAATAGTTTGATATGCAATCCAACCATTTAAAATTATATTTATAGATTCTACTGGTGTATACACTTGTAATCTTCCGAAGAAAATCCTTCCAGTAATTTTTTATACAATATAGCTCTTGTTTACAATTTTGAATTTTACTATATTTATATGACATATTCTTTATATCAATTTTATTTTCTTCTACTCCTAGTATTAAAGATATTTCTTTTTCTGAAAAACTTTCAATTTCAACCTCTACTTCATATGCAATACAACTACTTTTTCCTAAAGAATTTTCATTATTTAAACTTAATTTTTTTATACCATCTGGATTACTTAATCCACCATTTCCAAAAAAGAATGTTTTATCTCCTGTATATGACTGTATATTTTCACTACAAGATACATATGCAGTTGCTGTGTCTATTTCACTATTATATAAATTATTTAAATATATAGTATTAGCATTTTTATCAAAGTCCAAATTAATATAATTATCTGATTTTATAATGTCTTCTCCAATTACAATTTTAGCATAATAAATTAGTTTTAATTTCTTCTTATTTGGTGTGGTATTTTTTAATTTTAAAATTCCTACTTTTAAACTATCATTTTTTGGCACAAATACTTCTAATTCTTGTTCTATACCATCACATTTATGAATATATTTTGCATATCCAAATCCATAAATAATATTGTAATTATTATCATCTGGCATTGGATTTAACCCAAGAGACCATACTTGCTTATTTACTACATCTTTTATATATATAACTTCTGACGGAATATCATAACTTGCACTATTTTCCCAACTACTTATTCTATAAAGCCTACTATTTTTATACCAACTATATCCTCCCATGTTCTCTGTTACAATGGTTCCGAATTTTTCATTTGCCATAATATGACTCCACACAGTTGGTAATCTATTATTTTTATTTACTTTTATTAAATATTCTTTTCCATCTTCTGAAAATCCACCATATTCATTATAATATTTAAGTTCTTTATTGTTTTCTATAATATCTACATTTTCCTCTTCACTATTTAAAATAACTAATGTGTCATCTTGCTTACCTACACTTTTATAATTTTCTAAATATTCTTCTTCAATTTCAGTAATATTGTTTTCTATTCCACCTTTTTTACTATTAATTATAATGCTTGCCATAAATTTTAAAAGATCTAAATCATTTTTTTCTAGTTCATTTGCAATAACTGTATAAATTCCACCCTTAATATTTTTTAAATGTACCATTTGATTGTTTAAAATGCTATTTTCTATCTCTTCTCTTACATAATTTTCATAACTATGCTTTTCTTCATCTATAATTACTATATCTACATTAATATTTTTTGTTTTAAAGAATTCATATGCCTTTAGTACCTCATTAATTACATATGCATCATTTACATCTTTAATTTCTACAAGTATTATTGGCAAGTCTCCTGATATGCCATATTTCCAAAGTTCATTTTGTTTATATTTTCTTTTTTTGGCCTTTAACATATTAACAGCTCTTGAAGGATTTTGGAAAATTATATATGACAACATTCTTTGATAATTAGCAATATCTCTTCCTTTTATTCTTAAATATCTGCTTTCTGCCTCTATTTTTGCCTTTGCTAACTCAAATACTCTTTTTACATTTTCTGGGGTTTTATATTTTTGCAGATTTTGTATTGCATTTTCTTTGCTATAATCTATAGACATAACCAAATCTAAATTTACTACCTCTTTTGGTTTTAATTTTATTATTCTTTTTAATGCAACAACAGATTCTGTTACGTATCCAATTTTTTTAGAAAATGGAAGAGAATTTTTTATCATGTTAGGAATATTTAAATTTCCCCTTCCTATTAATTTTTCTTTATCTATTTCATATTCAAGCTCTCCAATATTTTCTTTACTTGTAAAAAGTGAAGTAGCTAAAAAAATTTGACTTTCATTTTCATTCCTATTTTTTCTTGTTACTATCAAACTATTAGTTTCATCATCAAATTCAAACATTAAAAATAAATTATTAAATGCCGGATGCGCATACTCTTGCTGTTTATTTGATAATACTGGTTCAAAATACGAACTAACCTCTAAAATTTCTTCTTCATTTCCTATATTTTCTAAGGTTAGCCTTCTTATTTCTATTGGATTATTGCTATCTATAGTAGTTACTACCTTGGATTTTATATTACCATTTCTAATTTTTACCTCATCTTTATCTGGCATAAAACTTATTTCATAATTACTTTTGTTTAAATTATTTTGAGTATAATTTGTTGTCCAAATATCTTTTGTTTTTATATTTTTTATATAAAAGAATATACCTTGTAAATAATCATCTGTTACTTTATATCTATTTATATAAATATCTTTATACTTACTAAAACCTACTCCTTTTTGATTCATTGCTATTGTATAATTTTCATTTGCTATTACATTTCCTGTTATTAATCTTTCGTCAATCTTTGTATACGTATTTTTTATATAGTCTTCGTAGTCTATATATTTTAGTTTTTCTACTTTTTCTTTATCTTCTTTTGTAACAATATATTTGTCTGGTTTTCTTTCTTGCAATAATATTGAAATCGCTTTTATTTGTGCATTGTCTATAAATCTTTTTTGTAAAATATTATTGTTAAATAAATTATTTATAGAAAGTAATATTAACCCTTGATGATGCGCCATATATGTTTTTACAACACTTGCATTCTTCTTTTTCTCTACCCTCTGTGGTGTAAAATCTATGGATTCATAAAATCCATATTTATCATTCATCCCATATCTTTCTAGCAGTTTTAAATTTTTTACTACCTCTTTTGCCTCATCATTTATTGCTAAAATACTTCCATAACTTGATACAACAACTTCGTCTGCTAACCCTCTTTTTAGCCCTAGCCAAGGTATTCCAAAAGCTTTATATTGATAATTAGAATGTAAATCTTTTACATTAAATGCCGCTTCTGATATTCCCCATGGAATATTTAATTTTTTTCCGTATTCTATTTGACTCATTATCATAAACTTACAAGATTCATCAAGTAAACTTCCTTCATACTTTGGAATATTTATATTTGGCATTAGGTATTCAAACGCCGTTCCTGACCACGATATAAGCCCACTATATCCATTTAATCTGGTTATTGTTCTACTAAGTGACTTCCAATGTTTAACAGGCACATCTTTTTTTGCTATTGCAACTAAACTTGCTTGCCTTGCTTCTGAAGCTAAAAGATCATAATATGAATCTGTTAATTTATTTTCCTCTATATTAAATCCAATTGAAAATATTTGATGCTCATTATCATAAAGCACAGAGAAATTAGTATTTTCTATTAATTGGCTTATTGTACTAACAATATTATTTACACTATTTGCTGTTTCTTCTGTACTTAATACAATGTTATTTAAAAAACTTCTTACTACATATAAGTACCCTACAAAATTCCCACTATCTACTGTAGATATATACCTTGGAATCAATGGTTTTAACGTTTTGGTATTATACCAATTATATAAATGCCCATTCCATTTTTCTAAATTTTGTATACTTGTAATTATATTATTTAGCAACTCTAAACATTTATCTAAATTAATATAGTGTAAGTCATATGCAGAAATTACAGCCAACAAGGATAGTCCTATATTAGTAGAAGATGTTCTAGGTACTGTTTTTTCTTTTCTATCTGGCTGGTAATTGTCTGTTATTAAATAATTATTTTCTTTATTTAAAAATTCCTCAAAAAATTTCCATGTTTTGTTTCCTATTTCTAAAACATATTGTTGTTCTTGTTTAGTCAATTTTTCAAGCTCTGTTTTTACTACTTTTTCTTTACTAATCTTACACATTATATATGGTGTAATAATCCATAAAATAGCAATTATTGCAAATACTAAGTTTGGATATGTTATATACGAAATTACTGCAAATATTATATTTATAAACATGTTTTTATAATACGAACCAACATCACCTTTAGATTGTTTTTCACTCTCTTCAGAGGTAGTCCACTCTAATAAATGTTTTTTACTAATATTACATCTATACAATGTCTTTATAATTGCTTTTAAAGATATATATGCTTTATATGGTAAACAACCAAAAGTTATTATTAGTCTAAGAAAAGCTCCCTTTAGTCCTGTAATTCTTGGTGCAAAATCTTTTTGCTTCTTTTCTCCTTCTTTTTTAAAAATTATCGCATTAACTATTTCTAAAATAAATGGCAATATTGCTACTAAATATAATATTAATATTGTAGTAAACGATTTTACATTAAGTATAATGTTTAAAATAGTTAAATATATATATCCCACTAATATTGAAACTTCTAAAAGACTTCTTCTTAAATTATCAAAAATTTTATATTTAGAAAGTAAATTTAATGGATTTTTTACTTTTCCATTTTTAGTGTTTATATTTTTTCTTAACCATTTAGCAATTTGCCAGTCTCCTCTTATCCACCTAGAAAGCCTAGACATAAAACTTAAATATTTAGTAGGATAACCATCCATAAGCATAATGTCTGATGCTAATCCACATCTTAAATAGTTTCCTTCTAGCAAATCATGACTTAAAACTGTATTTTCTGGTATAGCATCTTTCATTACATTTGAAAAAACACTAATATCATAAATCCCTTTTCCTGTAAATATTCCCTCATTAAAATTATCTTGGTATATATCTGAAATTGCATTTGTATAAGAATCTATCCCACCTGCTCCTGCAAATATTTTTGTAAATAAATTCTTATAGCTAATATCCAAATTAACTCCTACTCTTGGCTGTATTATTCCATATCCATTTGTAACAATATTTTTATTCTTATCTATTATAGGTTTATTTAAAATATGTGCCATTGCACCTACTAATTCAAATGCTGACTCTAAAATTAAATCTGTATCTGCATCTAGTGTTATTACATATTTTAAATTTTCTATTGGGTTATTTTCTTCTAGTGTATTTACTCTAAAGCTTCCTTTATTAATATTTAACATATAGTTATTAAATTCATTTAGTAATCCCCTTTTTCGTTCCCATCCTAAATAACAACCCTCAGAATTATTCCAAACTCTACTTCTGTATAAGAAATGAAAAATTGGTTTTTCGTTTTTATTATATTTTTGGTTAAGTTTATTTGCTTGTTTTAATCCTTCTTCTACAACCTCTTTATCAAATTTTTCTTCTTCATTTTTACTCTCGCTACAATCTCCTAATAATGCAAAATATATATTATCTGACTTATTAGCTAAATAAAAAACTTCTAGTTTATTCATTAATTCTCTTACTTTTTCTTTAGATTTTAAAATTGTAGGAATTACAACAATTGTTTCGTTTTGCTTATCTATCCCATTTGAAAAATCAATTTTAGGAATCATTTTAGGTTTTACAAATTTGCTTAAAATATATTGTATTATTTGTATTACTATTTCGCTTGCAGGAATAAGAAAAACAATAAAACTTATAATTAATATCCATGAATTTTTAGAATTTAATGTTAATGACATTAAAGCCGATATTATTATGCTAAAAAGTGTTATTGCTAATATATATATTTTTGTTTTTTTATTAGAATCCATTTTTTTATTTAATTTATAATTTAACTGCTCATATAATTCGTCTATACCATTATCTATTAAATAATACCCAACATGTTCTTGTTTTGTGTTTTTTGGACTCTTATTCGAAATTTCTAAAATTTTTTTTGCAATATAAATTTCAGAAATTTTGGTTTTAGTTGATATCTCTTTTATTTTATTTCTATAATAAGCTTTGGTTTTGTAATCCATTTTACTATATACATTAGCAGGGTCATTATTTAAAATTTCCTCTACTCCATTTAATTTTTGAAATATTTCCAAAAAGTCTATTCTTTGTATTTTCTTTATACTTGTTATATAATTACTCATTAAAACTTTTTTAACAGCAATATCAAAATGTTCTTTTTTTATTATATCAGATACAGTGCTTCCAGTCATTTCTACCATTTCTTCTAAAGCTTTTAAATATTGATATCCTTTTTTTCCATATCTTTTTAATGTATATGCCATATATTCAACAAAAGAGTATCTCATATCTTTAAATGCATATTTACTAATATGATTTACATCTGTAAATTTTATATCACTTTTACTTTTATTTTCTATTAATCTTTCTGCTATATTCTCTACCTTATATTTTTGAATTTGTGAACTACATATTTTTTCACATACTTCTTTTATATTATTTATTATTGCTATTTGTATAAATAATCCTATATTCCATATTTCGTCCATATTAAGAGTTCTTTTGGTTTGATAACTTTCTATATATTTAATTAAATCATTTTTCTCTATCTTTCCCTCTGTATATGCTACAATTTCTGAAGCCAAAACATAAACTCTTGCAAACCCTTCATAACTTCCATTTGCTATTCCTATAAAGTTTGTATATTTTTTTACAGTTAGTTCTTTTTCAACTTGTTTTACAGTTTCTTCTATTATATAGAAATTATCTAAAAGCCACTCTCCTGCTGGATGAATTGTTATTCCTAATTTTACATGTTCGTTTAATAATTTATATACTTCTTTTATAAATTCAAAATTTTGTAACATTTGTGGTATTGGATAGGTATTTTTATTGGATTTATTATTTAAATTGTGACTTACTGCTATTTTTTCTAAATGTTTTTGTAATTGTTCTTTATCTAGTAAAGCCCCATTTAACTTTAGTACTTTATTTGTATTCAAAAATTTCCACTCCTTGCAATTTGTTTTACACTTATTTTTTGCAAGTTGTGGAAATTTTATGCACTTTATTTATAAATTATATTTTATGCTTCTCTTCTCCAATAAAATAAATATTGTTGTGCTATTCCAGATAAATTACCAAATTTGTTTTTGGCAATATTTTCAATTTCTTTTTTACTAATTTTAGTTTCATCTTCTTGTTTTATGTACAAATCATTCATAACTCTTCTTACCCATACATCTATAGGAAACACATCAAACCTTTTTAATTCTGAAAATAATAATATACAATCAGCAACTTTTGGTCCTACCCCCGAAAGTTTTAACAACTCTTCTCTAACTTTATTAGTATTATTTTCCTGTTTTAACATCTCTAAATTAACTGTCTTATTTAAAACCATTTGCGTAGTTTCAAAAATTCTAACATCTCTAAACCCTAAACCTAAAGCTCTATATTCACTAACAGTAACATTTTTTAATTGTTCTGGTGTTGGAAAAAAATTATATTTTTTTCCATTCCATTCTACTTTATTTCCATACTTTTCGCAAAGGCTTTCTATTATTTTTTTTATTCTTGGAATGTTATTATTGGCAGAAATTATAAAAGATATTATAGTTTCCCATAAATCCTGGTTTAAAATTCTAATTCCACTACCATATTTTATGCTCTCTTTTATATTGTTATCAACTTTTGATAATGTGCTTTTTATTTTGTTATAATCTCTTTGCATATCAAAATAATTATATACAGTTTCTTTTATATTCTCCTTACATATTCCTTTAAATACTATTTGATTTTTTATGCATTTTACATTTAAAACATTTTCTCCAAATACTCCTGTATAACTATTATCTTCATTTTCATTCCATCTAAAACATTGACCACATTCAAATATATCCTTTAATACAAATGAATCATAATTTTCTAATATAAATTTTTGTTCTTTCATAATTTTCTCCTATAAATTCTTATACTTTTATTATACTATATTTTTATATTTTTTTAAATCCTAATCCTACTACTTCTCTAGAATTTGTAATAATTATAAAACTTTGAGGATCTATTTTTCTTGCTGTGTCTTTTACTTTTGCAACATCCCCTCTTGAAGCAGCACACATTAGCACTAACCTCCTTTGTCCTGTATACATTCCTTTTCCATACAACCCAGTTGTTCCTCTTTGAATTGTATTTCCTATTTCTTGTGCTATTTGTTCATTTTTGTAAGATATAATAATTATTAATTTAGTAAAATATATTCCTTCAAATAATATATCTATTATTTTCCCCATTAAATATATTGCAATTGCAGAATATAAACCAATTTCTATTTCATGGAAAAATATAATATTTAATGTTACTATAACAATATCCATAACAATTATTATATTGCTCATTCTTATATTAGGATTATAGCTTTTTACTATATTACTTACTAATTCAGATCCGCCAGTTGATGCATTTACCTTTAAAATAATTGCCGTTCCTATTCCGATTATTATTCCACCATAAATACATGCCAAAAATCTATCTTGTGTTAATGGTGGAAGTTTATCAAAAAAATCTATAAATACAGACAATGTTATAGAACCTGTTATAGACTTAATAAAAAAACTTTTCCCTAATCTTATCATTGCTAAAATAAGCAATGGTATATTTAAAAATAAAATTGTGCTTCCCATTGGAATTTTTAATAAATAATAAGTTATTGTTGCAATTCCAGCAAATCCGCCCAGAAGATAATTGATTTGGTAATAAAAATAAAGATACTCCTACTGCCATAATAGCAGCTCCAATTATTGTTCCTAACAATTCTATTATCATTTTTTTTATATTATATTTTTCATCCAAATACATAAAAAATCACCTTTATTACAATTATCTGTAAATACTGGTGATTTTATACATTTTCTATACTTTTTGTACGAAATCTTCATATGTCTTTAATACTTCCACTTTAGATTTTCCCTGTTTTATACTTTCATCTTGTTTTACTATTAAATCAACATCATATGTATCTTTTAGTTTTAAAATATTTTCTTTTTTATGCCCAATTACATTATTTACATCTATTGGGTTAACTGTTACTTGTACTTCTTTAACTTTCACATTTAATTTTTTTATTTTCCCTACAATTGCCTCATACCACATGCCAGACTCTACTAATTGTCTAAATGCTGGATGAAATGGCCCTGCAACTACTTGGCTATTATTACTTCCTGGTTCTGAAATCTCGTCTGTGTTTTGTAGTCCAATTCTTATAACTTCTATTTTATTGTCTGCAAACATTCGAACTAATTCTTCACATATTTCTACTGCTTGTACTAATGGTAATGGCTCATATACACCCTCTTGGTATTCTTTTTCTAATTTAGTACCTTTAACAACTAAAACAGGATAAATTCTTACCATTTTAGGCTTTAGTTTTATTAATGCTTTAGCAGTGTTTAGTTCATCTATTTTTGTACTTTCTGGAAGTCCCACCATCATTTGATGTCCTAAATTAAACCTAAACCATCTTATTAATTTAGAAGCTTTTTTTACATCTTCAAATGTATGTCCTCTTCCTGACCTTTGCAATACATAGTCATTTGCTGATTGAACTCCTAATTCTATTGTTTTTACTTTATACTTTTTTAATCTTTTTAATATTTTTCTATCTATATAATCTGGTCTAGTAGAAATTCTAATACTATTAATTTTACCATCTTTTATATATTTATATGCTTCCACCAATAGCTCTTCTTGTTTTTCTACCTCTATTGCTGTAAAACTTCCTCCAAAAAAAGCAACTTCTTTATTTGCATCTTTATCTTTTATATTTTCTAGGTAATAATCTATTATTTTCTTTACGTCATCTTTTGTAATATTCTTTTTTTGACCACTTATTGATTTTTGATTGCAAAATATACAGTCATTTGGGCATCCTAAATGCGGTACAAATATTGGAATAACATATTGTTTTTTCATTTATAGATTCACCTCTTTATTATTTTAAATTTTCTAAAGCATTATGTGCAGCATCCATTTCTGCTTTTTTCTTGCTTGTTCCTGCTCCTTTGGCTAAATATTTACTATTACATCTTACTTCTGCTTCAAATTTTTTATTATGATCAGGTCCTACTTCACTTATAATTTTATACTCTATTTTAACCTCTCCATGTTGTTGCAGTTTTTCTTGTAATACAGTTTTATAATCTTTATCTCCCACATTTTTAGTTGCAATTTCTATTTCTTCTTTTAAATTAGAAATTATAAACTTTCCTGCTTCTTCTAGTCCTCCGTCTATATAAATCGCTGCAATTACAGCTTCTACACTGTCTGCTAAGATAGCCGGTCTATTTCTTCCACCTGTATTTACTTCTGACTTTCCAAGATATAAGTAACTTCCAAAATTACGTTTTTGTGCTATTTTGTATAAACTCTTTTCACATACTACTGTTGCTCTAACTTTAGTCATTTCTCCTTCTTTTAGTTTTTTATAATTATTATAAATATAATCACTTGATATAAACTCTAATATACTATCTCCTAAAAATTCTAACTTTTCATTGCTTGGTATGTTATGTTCATATGCGTATGATGTATGTGTTAAAGCATTTTTTAATAGCTCTTTGTTTTTAAATTTATATTCTATTTCTTCCTCAAATTCTTCTAGATTCATATTTATGACCTCTCATTATTTTTTCATATTTTATCACAAAATTAAATAAAAAACAATGAATTTTTAGTATTATTATTTTAAGTTTTTGCTACTTCTATATTGCATTTTCTGCCTTTTATTTCTTTTCCTTGCATATCTTTTAATACTTCATTTACATATTCTCCTGGAATTTCTACAAAAGAATATTTATCTAAAATTTTTATTTTTCCAATTTCACTTCCAGAAACAATAGTATTAGATGAAATACTACCAATAATATCTTTATTTTTTATACTATCCATTTTTCCAACTGTTATAAATAGTTTTACCATCTCTTCTTTAGAATATTGTTCGTTAAAAGTTTCTGTATTCTCACAATTTTTGTTTAACATTTCTAATAATGCCATTGCTATTGCTTTTTCATCGTTTTTTTCTAATAGTTTTAATAAAATTTTCTCATTTTTCTTATTTTCCATACATTTTTTATTATCTATAATCTCTTGAATTTCTTCAATTATTTTATTGTCTTTTATCTTGCTTATTTGCTCTTTTGTTGGTAACTTTCCTTGTAATATTTTTGTATTGGCATATTTTTCTATTCCTTTTATTTTGTTTCTTTCTCTTCCAACAACAAAAGTATATGCCTTTCCACTATTACCATTTCTTCCCGTTCTGCCTATTCTATGTACATAGTATTCCTCTTCTTGTGGTATATCATAATTTATTACTAATTCTAACTCGTCTACATCAATTCCTCTAGCGACTACATCTGTTGCAACTAATATCTTAAATTCACCTTTTTTTAATCTATTTATTATTCTTTGTCTTTGTGTTTGCTTTATATCTCCATGTAAACACTCTGCTTTATACCCATTATGCTTTAATACCTCTATCAAATTATCTGCTTTCTTTTTAGTATTACAAAAAATTACGGCTTTTTTAGGATTATTTAAATCAATTAACCTCATTACAATTTCATCTTTCATTCCTTGTTTTAATTCCAAAGAAATTTGTTCAATTTTATCTACCGTTAATTCTTTCGCTTTTATTTTTATATTTACTGGATTTGTTAAATATTTTTTTGCAATATTTAAAATTCTTTCATTCATTGTTGCAGAAAACAAAACCGTTTGCCTTTGTGATGGTACATCTGAAAGAATTTTATTTATATCTTCCTCAAATCCCATGTTTAACATTTCATCTGCCTCGTCCAAAACCACCATTTTTACGTCATTTAATTTTAATGTTTTTCTTCTCATATGATCCATAACTCTTCCTGGTGTTCCAACTATTATTTTTATTCCTTTTTTTAATGCTCTTATCTGCTTTTCTATTTGTTCCCCACCATAAATAGCAAGGCAGCTAACCCCTTCTTCGTATTTAGTAAACTTTCTTATTTCTCCTGTAATTTGCAAAGCCAACTCTCTTGTTGGGCATAATATCATAGCCTGAACATTCTTGTTTTTTTTGTCTATTTTTTCTATAATTGGTAAACTATATGAAGCTGTTTTTCCTGTTCCTGTTTGTGATTGACCAATTAAGTCTCTTCCTTCTAATATCATTGGTATTGCTTTTTCTTGTATTGGAGTAGTATTTTCATACCCTGCATCTACTAAAGCTTTTTTTATATTTGTTGATAAATTTAATTCTTCAAATTTTATATTTTTTTCTTCCATATTTATTCCTCTTCTTTAATATTTTCTTCTTCTTTCTTGCCTTTAAGTGAAATTACTGTTACAAATATTCCAGTTATTAAAACAAATAAATAAAAACTAACTCCTCTATTTAATAACATTGCACCACTTATTATATTACTTGGAAAAACAGATTTAAATAATGACATAAATCCACCTTCTGTTACTCCTACTGCTCCTGGAGATGGTATTCCAGATACTGTAGCATATAGTACTGATTGTAATGTTATAATTTGAGCTATATTATACTCACTAAATCCAAATGAACAATATATCCAATATGGTATACTATAATAAATTATAACTTGAACTAATGTGGTAAAAAGTATTTTTACCATTAAAAACTTATTTTCTTTTATATAATTTGCACTACCCTGATATTTACTTAATTCACTTTCTAACTTTTCTTGTTTTTTATCTATATTTTTTATTTTAAAAAATTTCAATACTTTTACTGCAAATCTAACTAGCCCTTCTGATAGTCTTTTTGAAAAAATTCCTATTAATAAAAGTGCTAATGCACTTAAATTAAGACTCACTCCAATTATAAAAAAGCACCATAGTCCAGTATTTAAATGTTTCATATTTAAACATACACTAATAAAAGCTGCTGATAATGTTATTATTTGAAAACTACATAAGTTTATTAATAATGCTAATGTAGAATTGGCTACAGAAATTTTATCTTTATACATATAATATATTTGCATTGGTTGCCCTCCACTTGCAGCAGGCGTTATTGAACTAAAGAAAAAACCTATTAAAGCATATTTTATGTTTTTCATAATACTACTCTTCTCTTTTAATACTTTAAGGGTTCTTCCTAAATTTATACCTTCTAATAAAAGATACAAACACATACATATTATAGCTATAATAACATATTGTATTTTAACACTTTTTACTACATTATATATGTCTAATATATTTTGATCTTTTAAAATCATGTAAAATGTTAAGCCTATTAACAAAATAAAAATTATTAAGTTCTTAAATATTTTTTTTGACTTCTCCATATCTCATTCCAATCTATATTTATTTAGTCTTCTTTTTAGACTTATTATAATTATACTACATTACTTACGTTTTTGCCAATAAAGCATATAAAAAACGATAAAAAGTTGATCTGTCAACCATTTTATCGTTTTGTTTATGGAGGCACCTATCGGAGTCGGACCGATCATCAGAGTTTTGCAGACTCGTGCCTTACCGCTTGGCTAAGGCGCCATTTTATATTTTTGGAGCAGGTAACGGGAATCGGACCCGTAACTTAACCTTGGCAAGGTTATGTTTTACCACTAAACTATACCTGCATAAAGCAATTATTATAATAACAAAAATGAGCCATATTGTCAATAGTTATGGCTCATTTTTATACTTTATTTTTTCTTAGCTTTAACTTTAGTTTTGGTAGCTCTTTTTTTAGTTTTTGTTTTTTTAGTAATTTCTTTTACTTCATTTGCTTCCTCTGGATTCCACTTTTCACCTGGCTTTGGTTTATTCCAAGAAATATAATCACATGAATCTGGATTATTTTCGCAAATATAATAATTTCTTTTCCTTTTGGTTTTTCTTACTTGTACTGTAGCCCCACATTTAGGACATGGTACATCTATGGTTTCTATAATTGGTTTTGCATTTTTACATTCAGGATATCCTGGACATGCCAAAAATTTTCCGAATCTTCCAAATTTATATACCATCATTCTACCACATTTATCACATACAACATCAGACACCTCATCTACTAATTCAACATGTTCCAACTCTTTTTCTACCCTATCTAATTCTACTTTAAATGGACCATAAAATTCTCTAATCATTTTTTTCCATTCTTCTTTGCCTTCTGCTATTTCATCAAATTCACTTTCTATCTTTGCAGTAAATTCAATATTTATTACATCTGTAAAGTTTTCGGTAAGTAGTTTATTTACTATTCTTCCTAATTCTGTTGGAGACAATTGTTTTTGATTTTTTTCTATATATCTTCTTTCCAAAATAGTAGTTATTGTTGGAGAATACGTACTTGGTCTTCCAATTCCTTTTTCTTCCAAAGCCTTTACTAAACTTGCCTCTGTGTATCTTGATGGTGGTTCTGTAAAACTTTGCTTAGGGTGTAAGTCTTTTAATTGTAGCTCTTGTCTTTCTTCCATATCAGGAAGCATTCCTTCTTCTGCTTCTTCTTTATCGTCTGTTCCTTCTACGTATAATGTCATAAACCCTTTAAATTTAATAATTTGCCCATTTGCTTTAAAATTATAGTCGTTAGCATTAATGGTTACAGCCATTGTATTAAAAATTGCTGCAGCCATTTGGCTTGCCATAAATCTATTATAAATTAATTTATATAATTTATATTGGTCTTTTGTTAAGGCTTCTTTTATAGAGTCTGGTTCTATACTAGCATATGTGGGCCTTATACCTTCGTGTGCATCTTGTGAATCTTTATTTGTTTTATAATATCTATTTTCATAGTAACTTTCTCCATATGTACTATAAATATGTTCTTTAGCAGCTTGCCTTGCTTCTTCTGAAATTCTTGTAGAGTCTGTTCTCATATACGTAATAAGACCAACTACACCTTTTTGCGGTATTTTTACTCCTTCATATAATCCTTGTGCTATAGACATGGTTTTCTTTAATGTAAATCCTAATTTTCTTGAGGCTTCTTGTTGCATTGTACTTGTTGTAAATGGTGGCGCAGGTGTTCTTTTTTTCTCACCCTTTTTTACTTCTGAAACAATATATTTAGCATTTTCTATATCTTTTAATATAGTATTTACCTCTTGCTCAGAATGTATTTCTTGTTTTTTTCCACCTTTTCCGAAAAAATGTGCTTGGAATTTTTTACCTGAGTTTGGTTCTTTAAAATCAGCATATATATTCCAATATTCTTCTGGTTTAAAGTTTTCTATTTCCTCTTCTCTATCTACAATTAATTTAACGGCAACAGATTGTACACGCCCTGCAGATAACCCTCTTTTTACTTTTTTCCATAATAATGGACTTATTTTGTATCCAACTATTCTATCTAATACCCTTCTTGCTTGTTGTGCATCCACTAAATTAATATCTATATCTCTAGGCTCTTTTATTGCCTTTTGTACTGCATTTTTAGTTATTTCATTAAATGTAACTCTAGTAATTTTAGGTTTATTATCCTCTAGTATTTTTTCTAAATGCCATGCAATTGCTTCCCCTTCACGGTCAGGGTCAGTTGCCAAATATATTTTTTTAGCTTGCTTTGCTTCTTTTTTTAAAGATTTTATTAGATCTCCCTTGCCTCGTATATTTATATATTCTGGTTCAAAATCATTTTCTATATTAACTCCCAATTTTGACTTAGGTAAATCTCTTATATGCCCCATAGATGCAACTACCTTTGTACTACCACCTAGGAATTTTTTTATCGTATTAGCTTTTGCTGGTGATTCTACTATTACTAATTTATCTGCCATTTAATCCTCCTTATCGCTAATTAATATTCCAATTACTATAGTATTCTAAAATAATTTTATAGTTTTTGCAAGCTTTTTATGGAAATTTATGCCAGTAAAATACTTTTTGCATATTCTTGTATTACATCATCTGCTCCTATTGGTGTAACTTCATTATCCTTAAAAAGTTTTAGAATATTATTAGCTTGTCTCTCATCATTTGTTAAATATCTTATGTGTTTTTCCTCTACTTTTGTATTTTCATTAATATATTCTGTTTTTATAATACTTATTCCAAATTTAGCTTTATTATTTGTTATATCGTCTTCATTTATGTTTTTGTAATATTCTAACTTTATTGGGTGGTATATTCCTGCCTCTTGTAATTTTTCCTTCTTTATAAAGATCCCTCCAAAAAAAGTTTTCAATTTTATATCCCCTTTCTTTTGTATAAGTATTGTTATAATATAATACTTATATTGGGGTTTTTCAAGCCTTTTTCATCGCAATCTTTTACACTTTATGAGTTTAACAGACGTTTTGACTAATTTTTATCTGTTTTTCTACACTTTATAATTATATTCGACAAATAATAACATCTTAACCATTTAATTCAAGTCAAACTTATCGGTTCAATTTTGTATTTATATTTGTTCCAATTCTTCCTGCTCTAGTAATAAAATTTTGTCCATATTTATTATTTATATTATCTAATGTATTATCTAACATTTCTTGCTTTCTATTTTCGCCACTTTCAAACAACGATATTTGCCTTTCATTTTTGTCAACTAAATTATCTAATCTTACTCCAACAAGCCTAATATACTCACCTGATATATATGTTTCTTTTAATAGTTCTTTTGCTTTATTATAAATTTCCTTTGTACTAGATGTTGAAATATTTAATTTTCCTTGATGTGATCTATCTTCAAAATTCTTATTTCTTAATTGTACATTAACTACATTAGCTAATAAATTATTTTTTCTTAATCTATATGTTACTTGCTCTATTAATGCTAACAAAACTTTTTGTAATTGCTGTATATCATTTATATCTTTAGGTAATGTTACTGAATTCCCTATACCTTTTGGCTTTTCTTGCTTATACTGCACTTCAGATTTATCAATTCCATTTGCATATTCCCACATTAAAATTCCATGTTTTCCGAACTTTTTTATTATATATTTTTCGTCAGTTTTGGCTAAATCTCCTATTGTTTTTATTCCCATATTATATAATTTAGGCACTGTTTTTTTTCCTAACATAAATAATTCAGATATTGGCAATGTCCACATTTTAGTTGGTATTTCTTCTTTAAATAATGTATGCACTTTGTCTGGTTTAGTAAAATCCGATGCCATTTTTGCTAATAGTTTATTATTTGCTACTCCTATGTTTACAGTAAAACCTAATTCTTCTTTTACTTTTTTACTTATTTTTATTGCTTTACTTAACAAACTTTCACCCATTAAATAATGAGTCATATCTAAAAAGCACTCATCTATACTATATCTTTCTATTTTGTCTGTATATTGCCTTAATAAATTATATAATTTATTAGAATATTCATAATATTTTTTATAATTTACAGGGTAGACTTTTATATTAGGACATTTCTTCCTTGCTTGATATATAGTTTCTCCGGTAAAAATGCCACATTCTTTAGCTTTCATGCTTTTAGCCAAAACAATTCCTGCTCTTCTTGTTTCATCTCCACCAATTATCGCAGGAATTGTTCTAATATCTATTTTTTTACCTTTTTCTAGCATTTCTACTGCTGTCCAACTTAAAAAAGCATTATTAACATCTATATGTAAAATTTGCCTTTCCATAATATCACCAAATGTATTATAAAACATTTGTTTTGTAATGTCAAGTTTTATTTTATATGTTCTTTTATTTTATTATAAATTTCCTCATGTATATCTTCTATTGTTCTTATTTTGTCATCTTTTACACATTTTATCTCTGTCCAATTATATTTTTTAGAAACATATACTGCTGCAGAATATGCATCTTCTAAATGGTTTTTATCACTTTCATGAATATCCTTTTTAGTTCCATGTGTGAATTTATTTTCTCTATTTTGCATTAATTGAATTGATTTTTCAACAGGCATATTTAAGAAAAATACTTCTGTTGGAACTGGTATTCCATATAAATTAAACTCAAAATCATATACCCACTTTAAAAATTTTTCTCTTTCTTCATTGTCTTGAATTTTTCCAGCTTGATGAATCATACTTGCAGTTGTATATCTATCAGCTAATATGATTCCTCCTTTTTCATAATATTCTTCATAATCTTTTTTAAATGTTGCATATCTATCTGCCGCATAAAATGTTGAAGCAATATAAGGACTAACATCCTTTGCATTTTCTCCAAATTCCCCTGCTAAATACATTTTCACAAGTGAAGAACTTGGACTGTCATAGTTAGGAAAACTTACTGTTTTGTATTCTATATTTTCTTTTTCTAACCTTTCTTGCAATTTTTTTAGTTGAGTTTGTTTACCACTTCCATCTGTTCCATCTAATACAAATAATTTTCCCATTTCTTATTCCTCCTCTTTTTTTACTTCTTCTTCTGGTTTATTTTTTTCTAACATTTTATTTATTGAATTTAAAATATCATCAAAATTTTCGTCAAAGTCATCTTTTACAACATTAAACATTCTTTCTTCCTCCTTAATATTTAATTAAAATAATTACTAATCTCTTCTAAATTAGTAAAATTACATTGTCTAAATATATCATAAACAACAATTGCTACCGAATTCGATAAATTAAGAGATCTTAATGTTGGTCTCATTGGAATTCTTATTGTATTGTCTATATATTTTTTTAATATATCTTCAGGAAGACCTTTAGTTTCTTTTCCAAATAATATAAATATTTCGTCCATTGTAGAATAATTGGGTTCTGAATAAACATGTTTTCCTTTCGTAGTTACAAAATACATATTATTTTTTTCAGGTTTATATTTAATTAAAAAATCCTCAAAAGAGTTGTGCTCTTCAATATTCAATTTATCCCAATAATCTAATCCTGCTCTTTTTACTGATTTTTCAGTTATACTAAATCCTAATGGATGTACTAAATGTAACTTACATCCTGTTGCTGCACATGTTCTTGCAATATTGCCTGTGTTTTGTGGTATTTCAGGCTCTACCAATACTACATTTAACTTCACTTTTATACTCCCTTTTTATATCTTAAATATATATTGTATTTTATCATAATTTTGAAAAAAATCAACTAAATCACATATTCTTTACATAATTATTGCATTATTTAAAACATTATGATATAATTAGCGCAACCGTGCCTTATAAACAAATAAAATTGGCAACTACCAGTTTTAGCAACTAGGAGGAGTTATATGTCAACAATTTTAAGAGGCAAAAAAATTTACGAGGGCAAAGCAAACACCCTCTACGAAACAAATTGCCCAGCATACTTGGAAATGGAATCCACAGATAGAATATCTGCTGGTAATGGAGAAAAAAAGGATGTTGTAAAAGGCAAAGGCCTTATTAACAACAAAATTTCAACAATTCTTTTCCAGCTTTTCGAAACAAGTGGAATTCCAACCCATTTTGTATGTGAAGGATCAACTGAGTACTCGAAAGTTATTCGTAAGTGCAACATGATCCCTCTTGAGGTAATCGGACGTTTCATTGCAGCAGGTTCTTTTTGTAAACGTTATGGTATCCAATCCGGAACAGTTTTCGATGACATGTCTTTTGAACTTTGTTTAAAAAACGATAGTTTGGGAGATCCGTTTATATCTCCTTCGGCAGCAGTTTTTGGCTTAAGGCTTACTACCGCGAGGAATCTCTCACTGATTGAAGATTGGATTTAGGTCAAGTTTTTAGACACATTTTTTCACGAATTTTTATAGATTTATCAAGCTTTGCTTGAGGAGTTATTATAAATATTAAAGAAAATCTTTAACATTTATACCAACTTTTTATTATGCTATATTTTTTAAATATTCATTATATTTTTCATTTGGTGTTTTGTAATCAATTGAACTATGTATTCTCTTATTATTGTACCAACTTTCTATAAATTCAAATATAGCTAATTTTGCTTCATTAAACGTATTATACGTATTTACATTTACTTCTTCTTTTTTTAATATGGCATTGAAGCTTTCCATACTTGCATTATCATAAGGATAACCTTTTTTACTATATGAATGTTTTACATCATTTTCCATTAATTTTTTTTCAAATTTATTTGACGTATACTGACTTCCTAAATCGCTATGAAATATCATTCCTTGTGTCGCTTTTCTTGTGATTTTTGCTTTATTAAATGATTCTATTACTAGCTCAGTTGTCATATTTAATCCATATGACCAGCCTATTATTTTTAAATCAAATAAATCCATTACAATTGCTAGATAAGTCCAACCTGTTTCTTTTGTATAAATATATGTAATATCTCCAACCCATTTTTCTCCAGGCTTTTCAGCTTTAAAATCTTGAGCAAGTAAATTTTCTTTGTTTGTATCATCAACTTTTTTATTTCCATTATGATTGAATTTTTTTACTATAATGCTTTTTATTCCTAATAATTTCATTCTTCTTGCAACTCTTTTTTGACTTACTTTAATTCCTTGTTGTTTTAATATTTTAGTAATCTTAGGGGAGCCATATCTTTTTTTAGAATTTTCAAATTCTACTAATATTTTTTTATCTAATTCTTCATTAGCTTTTTTATAGCTATTTTCTTTATGTTGTTTATGATAATAATATACTGAATGGTGTAAATTTACTGTATTACACAACATTCTTATATTATATAAATTTTTCATTTCTTCTATAAATTTTATTTTATCTTCTGTTGTCTCGAGAATATGGCTAGCGCTTTTTTTAATAT